>ENA-ORXR01002787-ORXR01002787.1-marine-metagenome-genome-assembly--contig:-NODE-2787-length-16294-cov-10.579577_pt1 | contig 16294 bp, 13 predicted proteins | sample MGYA00237866_ERZ511479 | MGnify/ENA metagenome assembly ERZ511479 | reverse complement strand
CGCCGCCGCCTCCCCATTGTCGCCGCCGCCTCCCCATTGTCGCCGCCGCCTCCCCGGTGCCGCTGTTGTCTCTCCGTTGCCGCTACCGTCCCCCCCCCCCGCCATGACGTGCGGATTTCACGGCCTACCGCCGCCGGGCGACAAATTTGCTGGACTCGACCCCAGAATGTGGCAACCGGGAGCTGCCGGCTCCGCCTCGTCCTCGTGCCGTTGCCATGTCGTTGATGTGAAGCGGCACGTCGTCGTGAAACGTGTGTTGCCGCCGGCGTCCATGAGCAGCGTGCGGTTGCCTGCCGACGGTGTGACTGGTAGCAACTACATCGTCATCCCTGACTTTCCGCGGCTGCGCGCTTCCGACGGCATCTTTGTTGACACGACGCGTGTCATCGCGGAGCTGGAGGAATCCCGGCAGTCGTTCCCTAACACCGTGGTCATTGGTGAACCGCGCACGGGCAAGACGATGCTATGCTCAGTCCTGATGTGCTACTACGACGTGGCCCAGACTGACACTTTTATGGAACTATTTGATGGGCTCTACATTGGCGCGCACCCAACGCCGTCGGCCAACACCTACCACGTGCTGCACCTGCCGCTGAGTATCATGGCTGTGGAGGGCCGGGGCGTACGCATGGAGCTGGCGCAATTTGACGTGCAGGTCAACGAATGCTGCGCGGCGTTCCGTAAGGACTACGACCTCGATTTTGATATCAGCGACTTGTGCACGATCACCCTTGTCAACCTTGCGCGCGCTGTGGGCGCCCAGACGGAGACCAGAAAGCTCTTCATCGTCGTGGACGAGTACGACCGCCTTCCAAACGCCATCATGTTCTCCAAACCGGCGCAGTACCTTAGGGAGCTGCGCTCGGATTCCAGGCGCGGCGACGCGGACGAGGAGAAACTCCTGCCTCTCAGGCGGTTATACTCCGTCTTTAAGGACTTGTCTGACAACGCCTCTCGCTTCAAACTCCTTGGCTTTCGCAGCTTTACGACGGGCTTGACCCCGTTGGCGCTGGCGGACGCGTCGGTCTTCAACATTGGCGACTACCTGACCACCCACCCTATGTTTAGCTCCGTCTTCCGCTTCTCTGGTGCCACGGTGAAGGCTTTGATTGCGCGCTTGCCGGGGCTCAGTATCAACGACAGGGACCTGGTGTACAAGGTGATCGCGAGGTACTACAACGGTCTCTCTTTCTACTCCGACAGCAGTGGCGCACTCTTTCAGCCCTACCTATGCGTGACTCAGCTGGCCAACATCCAGCACGACCGTTTCTTCCGCGAGCGCTTCTTGTCGGCTGTGCGGGCTGACAATGTGCCGGTCCTCAACGAGCTCATGGCCAACGTCAACGTTGAGGCCAGCCAAAGCGCGGTGCAATTTCTGGTCAAGCACGCTCTGTCCGCGCTGCCGTTCACCTACGAGGACCTGGTGGCCGCTGACGCGTCGGTGCCCACCGCGCTCGTGATGGCGCCGTTTCGGTCGGCTGATCTCTTCACGAGCGACGTAGCCCCGTGCGGTGCGCGCGGGATCGACCGTGTCCGGCTTTTTCTGGTGTATTATGGTCTTTTGACATGCGGAAGGAAGCACGAGAAGGGCGTCGACGGTGTGACCCGCCTCTTTTACGCCGTCAGGCCTGGGAACCTCGTTGCGCAGGCTGCTGGCCGTCCTCTGCAGAATGCGCTGGGCGCCATGCGGGATGATATCCTGTCCCTTGTGCAACCTGGCGGGCCTGACCCCAAGACGGTCGCTGGGTTCTTCCAGCGGGTCGTGACGTCACCGGTGCTGGAGGCGAGAACCATGCGAGTGGCTGAGATCGGGTTGCAGAACGCCATCCTCAAGTGGGTGCAGTCCTGGCGGGAGTCGACCGGCCGTCAGGACATCCAAGAGACGGCCGAGGAGATTGTGCTCTACGGTGGCCAGCGGCTGCGGTGCGACCTGCTGATCCGCAACGATGCGGTGGGGAGCGGGTTTCTGATGGAGCTCAAGGCCGTGCCTGTGTCATGCATTGACTGGGACACCTGGAAGGAGAGTCAAGGTCGGGGTGTGTTGACGGCCATGCGTGACTATCTCAAGATGGACGGCCGGGACGTCTTCATTCCCGTCGAGAAGGTATGTGGTCTTCCTTTGACGGCATCTTATGCACTCTCAGAAACCATGGAGGAATGGTTGCGGGCTGACTCGTTCCGCAGCGAGAAGCAGCTGACGGTGGGGGACGTTGCGCGTTGCGCCATGCAGCAACTGGGTCGCCACGAGCAAGGACTGGTGAGCAGCTTCAAGGAACTCCACGCTTACGTCATCTTACAGGTGCACAACCGGGTCTTTACTTTTCCGCTCGACTCTGGTGGCTTGACCGTCGACCCTGACCTCTGATGAGGTCCGTACGTTGTCGCCACTGTTGGTGCCCTTGCCTCGTGGACACGCAGCTCCACCAGCGGTGGCGACGCTGTTAGTAGTAGTTTGGGAGGGGAGCGCCGTCTGTCGGCCAACCACCCGGGGGGCTGTTGCGTTTGGTGGCATGCCTGTTGCCGCATCCGTGGCCGCCATCGCCGCTGCCCCCGCGGAAGCTGTGCTACGCGAGTTGTGGTCGGCGGCGGCGGTGGCGTCGCGTTCAGAGCTGCGGCCATCTCCTCGCAAGCGCCCTCACCTCGACTTGGCGGCGGTCACTGAGAAGCGCGAGCGACGGCGCATCGAGACCAGCCGCGTGTCGGCTATGCGGGCCGACCGGCTGCCTCAAGCCGTGCTTGCGACCGCACTGGGAGATGGAGCCGGCGGTGCGGCTCGAGCTCTTCTTCGAAAACGAGCTGCTGATCAACATCACCAAACACGTGCTCGTCCCTCAGCACGAGGTACTTAATGACGAGGAAAAGCGGGCGCTGCTGGCGCGGTACAAGCTCAAGGACAGCCAGCTGCCGCGGGTGCAGAAAAAGGACGCGGTCGCACGGTACTACGGTCTGACGGCGGGGCAGGTGATGAAGATGACGCGGCCATCCGAGACGGCAGGTCGTTACTGCACCCATCGCCTGTGCGTCGGCTGAGGGGCGAGCAGCGCACATGCGCCGAGCGCTGTCGTCAACGTACGGGGTGCGGCTGGGGGCGTGGGGGGGGGTGTCCCACTATGCTTTTCCGTCAGTCGAGGCGCTCGCGGCGGGGGCGACCGAGGCGCACCCCCGCGACGCTGCTTTTGGCTACCGCACCCGCTACATTGTGGGCACCACCACCGCGCTTGCCGCCGCTGAAGGTGCTGCGTGGCTCACTGCCCTGCGCTCTGAGCCGTGGGCGGCCGTCGCGGACGCGCTGCGGCGCTCCCGGGTGTCGGCCGCCAAGTCGGCGGCTACATCGCGCTCTTCTCCTTGGACGCCCGCGACGGGGTGCCCGTCGACGGCGTAGGAATACTCGCGACCTGACGGCATGGCGTCTTCACCAGTCTATACGGGCTCCATTGGCCTCGTTTCCAGGCCGTATTCGACCCTCGGCATGTCACGTCCCGTGCCGATCTGAGACGTGCCGACGTATCCACCAATCGTAGGCCCCCATCAACGCTCTCAGAGGCGCTTGTGGCGGCCCCTGGGAGGCTCAGAAAATTGCCCCGCATCAGCTCAAAATCACCCCAAACTTTGTCGCCCCCCTGCCGCACATCTCCGTCCGAGAGCTTTACAGCGGGCCATATAACCATACACGTCTCGTGTCTCTGCTTCGTTCTCGACGCCCCGCAATCCCTGCATACCGGGCGCGTTGCTGGCCCTGCAGGGCGGCACCTGCGCGTCCCCTGCTTTTGCGCGCCCTGCACGGTTCGCCGCCCTCCCGCTTTGGAAGCCTCGGCGTCCCCCTGTCCGCATCCCACCTCGGCCTCGTCCACGCCGGCTTCGCGTTCGGCCGCCTGGTCAGTCGTGGCCCCGTCGACCACCTGCCGCACAACGCATCCCCACCTTTGCTGACCTTGAGGTAGGTACACGACTCCCTTTCCCCTTCCCTTCCCATCCCCTTCCTCAACATTCTCCATTCTCCTCCCAACCCCGTCCCCAACATTTGCCCATGCCCGCTTTACCCTGCTGAGCACCAACCTACCAAGCACGCGCACGATCGTCGACACGGCCGGGAGGAGGCATGGTGTCCCCCGCGGTGCGTTCCACTGCGGAAAAGATCCGCACGCACCTTTTTCGGCTGCTCGGGGGGCAGCGCATCACAGACGGGACGCTGAGCAAGATCGAGCTCTTGCTGGACCTCGTCGAGCAATTTGCGGCTGCCACCCCGACCGTCAACTTCCACCTTCACCTTTCTGGCTATGAAACCGTGGGCAAGATGTTTTGGGTGCCGATCTTTCAGGATAAGGTCGTGTTGGACAGCCCCGCAAGACGAGTCCTCTACTTGGTGTACCGCTACATTGAGAGCGCAGACAGCATGCTCCCTGGCTCGACCGCGCTCCTGACAACCCCCACATGTGCAACGCCGGGGAGCAGCGGCAACTTCGGAGCCCAAGCGTGCCAGCGTGATGGAACACGCCCGATACAAGCCGTCAGCTCGCAAAGGTGCTTCCCCGTCGGTGGGCGCTTCCGCCCTTACGGTTTCTGCGCCTCCGTCTCAAGCAGCTGCGCCAAGTGATTCGACGTTGGAAACGAATTTGTAAACGGCCATTGCTGCTCGAGCAAGCAGGAGTCCACCCGCCGCTGCCCCGTCTTCTTCCGGAAAGTCGGTGGGTGGCTCGGGATCTGCAGCAGCAGCGACACTTGCTTTGCCTGCGGCTGCTAGGGCACCGACGCCGGCGGTCTCAGGTGAAGCTGTTGCGGCCGAAGACCCCGCGGTTGACGTGAGCGGTGGTGAAGACGCCAAGCCGAACAGCATCGACAAGGCGACAGACGCGTTGACGGCGATGCCGACCTGTGGCCGCAATCGCCAGTCGGTGAAGAGTTGTCCCAACACGGAGCATCCACCAGTTGCTGTCATCCCCAGCGCGGACTCGAGAGTGGTGGTCATGGAATTTCTGCTGGCGTCCACCAAGCCGCTCACGGACATGCGGGACGCCGTTAGCTCGATGACCACTGCGGTGCGTGGCATATCTTCCATTTCCAAGATGCGCAAGACGCGTCCGTGGTGGCCGACGGCACCTGACGGGAAGACCCTCTGGCCACAGACCGTGGTGGTGGAGAACAAGATGCTGAACGCGGCCGCCAAGGTCCCTGTCGTCGACGAAGGAGAGAAGATGGTTCAGGTGGGGCGGATGATGGCGTCACGCGATGCACCTGCCGCCCAGCGAGTTGCCGATATGCTGCTCATGGTGGAGAAGGAGCCTAACTCCAAGGCCGCCCTCGTTAAGTTCAACCTGATGCTCAAGCCGGCGGCGCTTCGCCGTGTTGTCGTGCTTGCCCCCATGGCAGCGGCAGCTGTTTCTGACCACCCTCCTACGCCCAGCACGCATGGATCGCCTGCACCAGCGACGGCGTCAATGCTGCCACCGACGGCTGCACGTCCGTCACTTGCAGCTGCCGCGGCTTCTGGAGGTACAGTAGCTGAGAGTACCCCTCGGCCTGGCTCCGGTCGTCCGGGCCCAAGCAGGGTGCCAGGCGCACGTGTAGCTGTCGAGGCGTTTGACAACGCGCGGGTGCGTGCCGTGCTCGCGGCCGCCAGCGCAGCACTGATGGATGGGTCTACGACAGGTAAAGGCGGTGCGGCAAGCGCAAGCACACAGAAAAGAGCGGCGTCAGCAGCTCGACTGCCTCGTTCAGCCCCCGCTTCAGCCATGGCGCGCAGGCCGCAAGCAGTAGCAAAACCGCCTCTGGTTGTGCCTCAAGAGCGTTCGAAGGCGCCGGCATCGAATGGCGGCTTGGTGCTGGCGTCCGCAGCAGCTTGTGGCGATGCATCGACTCCAATCCCCACAAGTGCTTCAAGGCGCCCCGCGGGGAGATCGCCAGTGAGTCATGCAGCAGGTTCGACGATGGCCGGCGTATCCAAGCGTACTCCAGCTACAGGGGCTGCGACAGCGTCCGAGACGGCGGCCTCAGCCGTCCCCGCATCAAGGCCAGCGACGTCGCCGAGAAGACCTCTACTTGCTTCGCCATTGTCGACGGCGATAGCATATGACGCTCGGCCGGCGCAGAGTCAGCACACTGGATCGACACCAGCTGTGTCTTCGACCTCGGTGCAGCGGCCGAGCACAGCGGAACAGGCAGAGGTGCCGCGGCTGAGGGCGCTATTGCCAAAAGCCTCGCGTGCTGCCACGCCGGTGGCTCTGACACATGCTGCCAATTCTTCTTCGTCTGTGGGACTGCCAAAAGCGATGGGAAGAGCGGAAGCGTTGACACTACTAGCACCAACCGCATCTTCGAACCATTCGTCGCCCCCGGTGGTAGTGTCGGCCTCGGCGGGTTCGTCTCAGGTGCCTGGCGGAGCCGGCGGCCGAGGACCGCCCGCCATCTCCCCGTTGCTGCCTCCACCACGCGGAACTTCTGCGGCAGCGCCTTTGGCCGTTGTCAGGCCCGCTTCCGCGTCGCTCCCAGGCCCTCTTCCCACGGCACCACACGAAAAGTCGTCCTTCGAGTATCCACCCGCCGGCAACCCGAAGTTCGGCGCTGTACTGCCCGCCGTGGATGCTGGGGCGGGGTCAGAACCAAGTGCTGTAGCGGCTCACACACAAGTCGTTGTATCTTCAGCCGCAACCACGTTGATGGCAGCAGAGGCGGGTGTAGCTTCGACGACTGCGGAGGCGGCACAAGGTGTACCCGAAGCGACAGCTGGTGGGACGGCTTCTGCGGCGCCGGGGCGGAGGCGGGCCTCAGCTGCAAAGCCGCCGATCGTGCCGCGGCCTGAAAAGGGCGCGACAGTACCAAGGCCGACACGCCCGCGCACCTCCGCCACCAATCCAAGACGGGAGCCCCCACAGAGCTCCGCACCTCGCCCAAGATATTCTGTGCATCCGTCAAAAGTACCTGCGCCCAAACCACCTCCCAAGACAGTGCCAAGGCCGCTGGCAAGGAAACCGACGCGGCCGTCACGACCGTCGTCTGCTTCCTCTGCTGCAGCAACTCCAGAAGCGCAGACGAAGCCGTCTGTCGCGGCGCGGCACGAGGCAGCAGTGCGACCATCACTGAGGCAGCGGGCAGCTGCGGCACAGCGGGCTTCTACGCCCGCGGCACGGCAAACCCGCGCTTCTACGGCGGCTCCATTGCCCAGTTCATCACGATGGGTGGAAATGCGACAGTCCCGCGCTGCAGTGAAGGCTCCTCCAACAATACCTAAGGCGTTAATCCCTGGGTCATGGACAACAACGGTGCAGCAGAAGAGCACTGAAGCGGGCTCGTCTCCACCAAGGCCGATGTGGGCGTCGACGGCGCCAGTGTCGACGGAGCGAGGAGCAACAACAAGACCGTCCCGCCCGGCTACCCCCGGGGGACAGCATGCATCGCCGAAACAGGCGCCGCGAAGCCCACAGCTCGCCAGCATTGCAGCAGCTGTGGCCGCCATGAACTCAGCGTTGGCACTGCCGTCAATGGGTACCGCAAGCTTGGAACGGGCTGGAAACGATGGCGTGACGGCCAGCAAGACGACAGTCAAGACGGCCGTCAATCGGCAGGACTCTCGCACGAGTCACAAGCGGCGACGAGACAGAAATAGTGCGGAAGACCACGATGGGGAAGAACCACCCGCTAAGGTCCTACGCCGGTCACCCCGAGAAGCGGGGCGCACCGTCCAAGGCGGCTGAGTGAATGAGGCACTGCGAGATCCTCTTTTGCATCTTTGCACTCGCGTTGCATTCTTCCTGTTTGGTGATGCGTCTCTATCTGAACTTTCGTGTGCACGTGCATCGAGTCGTCTGTCCGTTTTTATACCTAGCGTTTCTATTTTCATGGTTTGTTGGTCAGCTATATGTATGGGTTGTGCATCTGATGGAAGGAGCTTGCGTATTCAGCTTTCACGTGCGCGTCAGGAGCACTCGCCTTGCCGCATTCAGGTTCCAGAGGTACATCTCTATCGTGAAGCCTGGCTCGTAATGGTAGGCATCCGGGGGAAAAAGTGCGACCCTGGGAGCGGCATGGAGTTTCACAGAAATTATTCACGCATAGAAAGTACAAGTGATTAGTCTGAAGAACAATTATCCAAAACGAATGAGTTACCAGCAACATGATCTTCGAGTACAGCTAATGCAAACAGCAGGCGCGCGCCTTTATCCGGGTGGTCCTGGAGCACCATCCTGCGATTGCCCGGCAAGAGACGCCGGCAGCACTGCTCAAGGGAGCTTTAGTTGGCCTCATGCCCCGTTCCCTTCGCACAACATGCCTCTTCTGTTCGAACCCAGCCCTGCTCGTTGGTGGTAGCAAACTTGTTTTCAGTGGCCATCCCTGCGGGGACTCTCCGCGGCCGCGGTGGAAGTCAGCTAACCGCGAGCGAACCACACTCATTTGGATACCCTATCACTTGCATCATACCTGCACGCGGCCACCGCCGCCCCCATCGTGACGCCCACCGCGCGACAGCCGCGGTGGCGGGGTTATTCGTGCCCACTGCGTCCACGACCGTCTCGAAACCGGATTATAGCAGTAGAATGTGGCAGTATAGGTCTCTTTGCGTAAATTCTTATGCTACACTCTATTCCCACGGCTATGCTTTGGTCTCGAGCCCAAATGCCTCCCCATCTCCCATCTCATCGCGGCAGGTGCAAGTGTTTCTCTCGCAGTGCTGCACTATGTTCCAGTGATAGTACGTCTCGACTGGATGATGCTGTATCTCCTTGGAGGTCTTGGCCTCATTAAACAGCGGGCCGGCGGCGTTAAGCTTGCGTGCCTGCCGCCTCTGCGACAGCCGGACGTTTTTGTGCGCCGCGATGTAACGAGACCGCACGATGAAGCGCCTCTGGGTCATATACGTCAGGGTGTTCTTCGACTTCTTCTTGATAGAATGTTCACGCTCTGCCCCTGACGTGTCATGGCCCCGGCAGAGCTCGGGATACTGATCGGCGTTGAAGACGGGTGAGCAGTTGTGCTCGATGCGGTGGAAGCGGTCCACAAACCATGCAGTCAAGGACTCGTGCAGGAGCCACCGCACCCGCCGCATGGCGTTGCGCTGAGCTTGGCATGCCGTGTCGAAGTAGACTACTCGGGGGAGAACTTTACAGCGCGGCGCCAAAGACGACACAACGAGTGCCGGGCTCTCGGTCTCCCGTAGCAGTTCAAAGACCACAATGTAGCCGCACCCACACATAAACGTCAGCACGCCCGGCGCCCGCAGGATGTTTTCGGGAAAGTCGTGGCGGCAGTCATCCTCGTCCCACACCTTGCGCTCCTTCTTGCCCTTTCTGTCCGCCTTCTTGCCCGCCTTCTTACCGCCTCTCTTCTTCCCGGCCGCCTGGTCAGCAGCCCGCTTGACTGCTGCCTTCTTCCGCTCCCTCTCGGCCGTCTTGTCCTCAAGAAATGCCCGGACCGCCGTCCGCCCCGGCCAGACTTGGCCCGACCGCATCTCATTGGCCTGCTCGACGAGACGAGCAGCCAATGGCTCGTACGCAACCACATGAGTCGCCGCGTCGCGGACGCCCTGGCTCACTATCCATGCGCCGTGCTTCTCAACAGAGGCGTCGGCCCACTGGTCCCTGAAGGCCGTGGCGTCGGCACTCGCCTTGCTCTCCCACAGCGCCAGCGCCTGCGCGTCTGTCCGGCACTCAAAAAACAGGAGCTCGCCCACCGCACGGCTCAGCGGCGGCGACGCGTCCATCTGCTCGCTCATCAACAGAAGGAAATGCCAGACAAACACCACGCCCTGGATGCAGGCGATGTACTCCAGCCACGTCTCACTCGGAACGCCAGCGATAAGGCTTCGGGAAAACACCTCCACGTCCAGAATGTTGCAGCCGTTTCAGACGTTAAGAGCGGGCTCGGCGAGCATCGCCGACACAAACAAGCGCACCTTGCGCCATCAGTCGCGAGCGCTGTCGTCATCGTCGGTCTCGGGGAACACCGACGTGATGGCAACGCATACGAAGTCGCTCCTCACCGGCTCCTCGCCGCCACTGCCGCCAGTATCAGCTGCTGGGGGGGGATCCACCATGGCGCAGTGCTAGAAGGGACGATTGGAAGTCGTCCGAGAACCACCACCATACGCATCAACCACCGGCTTGGTCCCACCAGCGGTCGAGGACTTAGGGGGAGCTCAGGAAGGCACAGAGCGGGAGAGGGGCACCGTCAAAGACCGTGAGTCACCAAATGCAGTCTCGACCGTCGCCAATCGACTCAATGACGGAAGGCCCTCACGCAGCAGCCGGCCATGTAGGAGAGGAGGGGTGGGGGGGGGGGGGGGGGGGGGGGTGCAAGGGAGACGTGCGCACGCGTCCCGGTGACCGAAAACCACAATGGTGTCGCCTTCCCAAGATTGGGTTCCAGCCCTGCACGGCCCATGGCTCCCTCACGGGCCACAGAGCTGCGTCGTTGGGCCACGGTGCCGCGTACGGGTAGGAAGCCAACGGTGCAGGGCGGCGAACTGGGGTCGCGCGAGCGGCGGCTCCGACAGTCAGTGTCCTCATGGATGGTGAGCGGTGCAGTTGTGGCACGGACGTGCTGCCGCGAACACAGAGTTACAGGGCCTGATGCAAATCGACGCTGTCCGATTACAGATGGGAGTCTTGCGAGGGCCTGCGGCCGTCAACACGGCCCTCTCAGCCGTCCCCACTGCCACGGGCTGTGCCCGATGATACAAATTTCTCGCGCCGCAGTTTTACAGCCGTGGCCGATGGCCGATTTTGGGGCGTTCGTGCGGCTCCGCAGAGGCCACTGCTGTCCAGACAGCTGTAGGTGTCGCTGGGCCGAGTCAAAAACGGATCTCGATCTGTGGTTCACAGGCTGTGCCTATGCATGCCGCTGTGGGGACCCGCCAGAAGCACATGGGGGAACCGGAAATCGGCGTCTTTGTGTGCGGCTTGCAGGCCACAGACTGACAGGTGCGAGCTGCCCGCGCTTCACCCCTGCACTCTTTGGCTTTCGGCACCCTTCTCTGGTGGCGGTTTGGACGACGGAGCTCGCGCAAGCGTTGCGCTCGCCACGAGATATCCCCCAATTCAATACGAAAACTTATGCAAGGAGCTACGAAATTCCAGGACAAGCCCGCTTCAGTGCTGGTATTCAATTATAGGGACTTCGTGCTCCCATTCCTCGCCCGCTCGCTCTTCATTCGCAGAGATGGTGGGCATGCATTGATGTGTGGAGCTTGGCCGCCAGCCCCTACTTCCGCAGTCTTGGCGCCCGCTCGAAGAAGCAGCCGAGTCAGCCGCTGTTGTGTGCATAACGTTGGCCGTTGACACAGACAGCGAGCTTGCGGCAGAGGACGTGACGAGGTCTCTGCAGGTGAGGCTACTGATTTAACCGCGATGTCTCCTGCCCACGGCGATCAGCTGTCTGACAACGCGTCGGCGGTGGATGACGACGTCGTGTCCAACGCCACTGGCACAGTCTGCGCCCTGTGCGGGTGACGGAGGGAGGGTGCTCTGAACCTCTTTGTGCTGGAAGTGCCCACTGAGGGTGTCTTGCGGGTCTTTGGTACGAGGGCGGTGTCGTCGAGGGTACAGACTGCCGAGTGGACTTGAACAGTGTGTGCCGGTGGCGCTTGGGTCGGTCATTAACACCTTCCATTGACAAAAGCTATCGATGTGGAAGACTGACGGTTGTTTTGGCGCCTATGAGGCTCGTGCCGATCGTTCTGAATCGAGAGGAGCGCGGTACACAGCCGTGTGGATGATGAGAACGAGGAGGAGAAAAAGAGAAAGCACGGCAATCACAATGAGGCCGAAAACAGCTCGGCTGCTATTCTACGCCTGTGGTACGACAGCCGTCCCCCCCACCCGACCGCCGCCTCACCTTTTGACATTTGATCCATGTGACGGCAGGTAAACACGCCACAATCGTCAGAGTTCTCCTGGCGCATGCAGGGCATCTGCACGACCTTCCAGTCCTTCCTATGCAACCCGCGCACACCGGCCTCTTGATTGGCCCAACGTGCGATGTGGTCCCCCACCACAACCTATCCGCCACCAAGGGAGTCGTAGAGCTCAACCCTCCCCGCCGCCGGCTCCACCACCACCAAGAACCAGTGCGCGTTCAAGGTGTTGACCGGGATAAAGATCTTGCGGGCCTTCAGCACCATGTCGTTCCGCGTCCACCCCTTCACGGCATTGTAGTTATAGCGGTTGTTCTTGACCAGATAGTCGTAGAAGAACGAGCTGAAGAATATGTAGCGCGGCTTGGGGCGGACGGAAGATGCAAACTTGAGCTGACGGGCGCGTAGCAACTCCACATACCCGTTCACGAGCTCGTCATTAAACCACTCGGATGGCTTGGTGCTTAGGAAGTCCCTATGCTGCATCGGGACTGGGCCGATCTTGACAATCACAGTGGGAACGCCATCGGGTGGAGCGACGATCGCGTCGGACTTCACCTTGATAGCGCGCTGCGTGAGAGGCGACAGCGGGTCAGCCCGGTTGACCGCGACCGGGTCCGCGCTGGCGTCTGCCCCTGCGGGCACGTGCTCAACCTCCCCCTACTCCAGTCCCCACGGGTCGCTCGCGTCTTGTATTGCAGCACGGCGACGGCGAGCCGACCTTCGGGTGGGGCTTGGTGACGCCGAGACGTTCGTTGCGCGACGGCGGCGACGACCCGGGGAAAAAGATAGGGATGAGGATGAGGAAGAGCGAGAGGGCGATGGAGAAAACGGCGGCAGTCGTTGTAGAATTGGCTGCCGAGATGAAGACGATGATGGAGAAGTAGCAGTGGACGAGGGGACAGACTGGGAGGCTGGCCGTGGGGGAACGGTGTCGACGAGCGCTTCTGACCCGTCGCAGGGCGCCGACGCCGCACTTGGACTGCCACGTTCAGGGGCAGAATCCGTCGTGCGCACCACATTGGGGAGCTCAGCGCCCTCCATGGCGCCCCGGACGTCGGTGGCGTTTCCACGTGATGTATCGCTGCCGCAGCTCGTGTCTGCGGCGTCCGTCTCGTTTCCGCTGTCGACGCTGTCGTTGCCTGCGACGTCGCTGTCTTCAGGGCCGCTCATCAGGTACATCTCGTCGTACTCATCGGCAGAGGTGCCCGCGGCATCATCGGATGCGTCTGGAACAGCAGGCTCGAGCGCGGCCGCTGGCGCAGCTCCCGGCGCTGGCGCCGCGGGGCTGTCGCGCTCAACGACCTCGAAGAAGTGCTGAAAGACCTTAGAGGTTGACCACTTCAGCGCCCGCTCGTTGTCCTGGGGCGACCGCTGCGCCACCCCGTCCTCGGTAGGCAGCGGCGGGGCAGGCGGAGGAGCCTCGCCTCCAGCAGCCACAAACAAAGGCCAGACGCGCGACTCAGCGACAGTCAAATCCAACGTCTCGTCCGGCTTAGCACGCACGCGACGTCGTACCACCCCCCTCACGGACGAGGTGCGCACCGCGCACGCAAACAAAATCGAAAAGTCGACTCTCGGCGCGTTTCCTCCTGGCCCAATCATCTGCTTGACGTTGGCTTGAAGCACAGAAAGCATCTGGCCGTCGCAGACGATGCAGCGGAAGGGCCCGCCGATCGACTCCTCGTGGCCACAGTGGTGACACTTGAATGCCGCGGCCGGCACCACCAACGTGTCATAGAACTCCCCACAGGCGTTTGACAGCAACTGCCGTGCTTGTCCGGGTTCACCCTCGCCGTAGGCGGCAGTATTCCTCAGGAGGCTAGTCAGGTACTGGCAAGAAGACGCCAATGTTGAGCGCGCGATGACACAAATCTCGAGCACCAAGTCGAGGAAGACACGGGTGTAGACAGTTTCTGGCGTAGCCGCAAAGAGCCCGTCAGCCGACCCGTCATACTTCACGACGTGGGCGCTGGGGCAGACCCACTCACCAACGCGGATCTGCATCCGTCCACGGGCGGTGTACAGCATGGCGACGACCGTGGATGACAGGGAGATACCCCGAGGTGCTTGACACACAATGCACGTCTCTTCCACGTGCAACTCCTCGTCATACCGGTACGGGTCGCCCGCCGCCCGTGCGGCATCCACAAATGCGCCGTAAACTTCGCAATGCGCCACCTCCTTGGAGCACGGAAACATGTTGCGCCCTTCGGGGCTCTGGGGGCGCGACAGGCTCTGCCGAGGGTGCCGAATTGACTGCCACGGGCTCATCGTCCATCGTACCGCCCATCTCTTTGAGGACGCCACCAGGTCCAAAGCGCAGCGCTTCCTGTGCCTCCGCGGCGGCCTCTGACGCGGCGGTGGCCTCGATGCGGTTGTGCCTGCTAACGGCCTTGGCATGAGGGCAACCCCATGGCTGCGTCTGGCAAGACAACAAGCAACACGTGGCCAGCTTGTAGCGGTTGCCGCCAGGCCGCACGATTGCGGGCGCCCAGACGTGGACGTAGGAGGTGACGTACATGGGGATGTTGAGTCTCTTTCCCACCTTTACCACAAAGTGGACGACTGTGTCCCCAGGCTTGCCGCCTGCCCCGTCGCTGGGACCCTCCAGTGCCGGAAGGAGGCTGAGCAGCTCCTCGAGCGACGACACCCCGACCTCCGACGCCATGAGACCATATGCCGCAAGTAGCGCCGCCGCGTGGCGGCACGTTGAGCTTTTCGTCCGCGCCCATTGCACTTCAACGTGCTCAAGGTGTTGCATCGCCGAAGTCGTCGAACCGCTGCCCATGACACCTCCGCAGGAGCAAAAAGCCTCAACCTTGCCCTTCATAAGCGCCGTCCATGTGGCGATAGGGTCGAAAGTCTCCACAAACACAATGACCTTGGCACCGTGTGCGCAGCCGCCTTCAAATCGGTTGTCGCCTGGCATTCGAGCATCCAGGTCTAACGCGACGCGGAGCTCAAGGAGGAAGGCGGTAACGAGCTCCTCCGTCGTGTAGGGCCGCTCTAGCTTCGAGGGTGGCCGTGGCGTCTTGATGCGGGGGGTGGACATCTTGGTCGAGGCCGACCGCGGGGCACGCCGCCGCGGCGTCACGCAGACGACGGGCGAGGGTCGTAGTACCGTCTCTGCACCGCCATCGTCGGTCCCCGTGGACCCGTCTTCATCTTCCCTTCGTGTTGTTGCGGGCAGCGCGTCGGCGCCGTCGTTGATCTCCGCAAAACCATCCGTGTTCGTAGCCCCGGCGGTCGCCCCGACGGACGCGTCCCCCGCATCGTGATTTGCGATGTAGTCCGAGTAAGCAGCTCGAGCTTGTGACAATATTTCTGATTGATCTTCCCCAAGGGGAAGGTAGGCGGCGTCGGCGTCGTCCTCAATGAGCGGAAGGGCGTCGAGGAACCCAGAGAGCAAGCGGCGTCGTAAAGGGTGGCCGCGTTCGTCGAACTCCATGTCGCGGTTGACGCCGGGATTGGAAGACGGCTTCTGCAGCGCGTTCGAGCACGGCAGCCACCATGCACAGGCGGGGAAAAGGGCGGTCACATACCCAACGAGCAGGGAAGGGAAGTGGAGCCGGGCTAACAAGGAAAAGACAGTTGGCGTTGGGGCAGGGCGTACATCGGGTGGTAGGGCCGAGGCGCAGTGGTGGCGCGGAGTGGCCGGGGCAGCCACAGGTTGATGGAGGCACGCAGGAGTACGACGTCAACGCCGAGGTCCTGCGCTGGCCAAGCGAGATGCGGCGAAAGCGCGCGCGCGCCCACCCCGATTCGGCCCCTGCCGTGGACCGATGCAGGGACCTTGCATGCCGCTGAAGTGCCAATTCTGAGGCCCACAATCCAATCTCATTATACGAATTTCATTGGTCAGACAGAGGCTGACAGCTGATATCTAACGAATCACAGGACGGCGGGACCGCCATGGAGAGCCGCTGGCGAGGGCCCCCCAGGGTGCCGAAAACGCCGCTCACAGATCAACTAAAATTATTGATTCGTGTGCAAATGTGGGGTGAAGAAGAAGCCCCCCATCCCCCCCAGACGCTCCTCGCGGCGCCCATATTCGACGAATACGGCGCTTTGATAGGTGGAAACGTCGGCAGGGTCTGATCGGCACGGGACGTGCCGTGCCGAGGGTCGATTGCGGCCCAGAAACGCGACCAATGGAGCCCGTGTGAGCTGATGACGGCGGCGTGCCGACGAGTCGGGTGGGTTCCTTTGTGCGTCGACAGGCACTTGTGGCGGCCGGCCGTGCGGGATTACCTGCCGCACTTGCGGGGGGCCGATGGGGGGGTTGGGGTGCTCACACCCCGCGCCTACGCCGAGGTGGGAGACTTCTTTCGGGGGCGCTTTGGGGGGTGGGCTGGCTGGGCGCATAGCGTGTTGTTTGTCGCCGAGGTGCCAGCTTTCGCGCCGTTTGTGCCAGCGGGGCGGTGGCGCGGGGGGGGGGGGTAGGGGGGG
>ENA-ORXR01002784-ORXR01002784.1-marine-metagenome-genome-assembly--contig:-NODE-2784-length-16298-cov-3.149066_pt1 | contig 16298 bp, 13 predicted proteins | sample MGYA00237866_ERZ511479 | MGnify/ENA metagenome assembly ERZ511479 | reverse complement strand
AATAAAATCAGCTTGAAAATCATCTTCTAATTCATGGAAATTTTGTGCCATCAGTAACAAACCTTTGATTCCCCAATATTTATAAGTTTGGTATTTACTCGCTAAAATCTGAATTTGTGCATTGGATTCTTTATAATTCTTATCATAATGCAACCACAAAGCTTTGTAATAATTGGCCTCTGCCAGCACCTCACCTTTACCAATGGTTTCTAACTTTGTGTAATATTTTTTAGCTCTATCTAATTTATTCATAAAAATGGCACTTCTCGCACCAAACACATAGGCATCTGTAATAGCCTGCTCTGTACTATTTTTAGTATCTAAAACCTTATAAGTATATAAAAGTGCTTGCTGGTAATTTTCTTTTACAAAATAATATTTCATCAAATTACTTTGAGCGTAACTAATATTTTTTAAATTTTTAGAATCCGTCTCTAATCTCAATAACAAAGGACTTGCCAAATCCCAATTTTCGTTTTCTAAATAAATTTGAGACAATCTGTTTACAGCCACCTCGGTATATTCGTTGTTACTACTTTCAATAACATTTATATAAAAAGGAATAGCTTTTACTTTCTCGCTTAAATTGTAATATGCCTGAGCTACATAAAAATTTACTGTTAACGAGTAAATTCCATTTGGAAAATTACTGATGTATTTTTTCCCGCTTGTAACAACTTTTTTTAAGCTGTTTGATAAGTATCTAGACTCAACTGCCTCAAACATTGTTTTATCAATATCTGCGTCTGAAATATCAATAAATTCTAACGTTTTTACCCAACTTGCATATACATCTACCTCGTCTATTTCTTTGTACACTTGTTCTGCAATTTTAACAGCCTGCACAGCTTCTCCGGTTGCTGGATAATTTTTAACAACCTCTTTTAAGGTAAAAATGGCTTTTTGATTTTCTCCTGAATTAAAGAAAACCAATCCTTTTTTTAATTGTGTTTTTGCTAAAAGAGGGCTTTTAGGAAATCTATTAATTAAATTATCATAAGCCAAAATTGCTTGATCTTTTTTATTTTGATTGACGTACAAATTTCCTAATTGATAATACGAATTGTCTAAATACGGAGAGTTCATAAAATCTTTTTGCAACCCCTCTAGCACCTGCTTCTTTTGTTCATTCTGCCCTAAAAATCCGTAAGCCAATGCTTTTTGATAGGTTGCATAATCTACTTGATTAATTTTATTTAAAATTACTTGATTGTAATTTACCAAAGCTTTTGTATAATTTTTAGTAACATAATAACAATCTCCTATTCTTAAAATAGCATCGTTTTTCATTTGAGCATTTGTACTTTCTAAAACATACTTTTTAAAATAAGTTACTGCCTCGGCATACTTTTTTTGCTGAAACAAACTATAAGCCAATCCGTATACACCATCAAGATATTCTTTTAAAACATTGCTTTTATTGTTGTTTACAAACGATTTGTAACTGTACGTTGCTGCCTCTAACTGATTGATTTCTGCTAAGGTTTGTGCTTTCCAAAACAAAGCTTTAATTTTTAATTCTTTATCAAAAAATAGATTAAAAGCTTCTGTAAAATACACCAAAGCATTTGTAAACTTTTGTTCGTTATAGAGTTCAAACCCTTTTTCTAACAAAACTGCCTGGTATTTTTTATCCTTTAAAATGTTTTGACTTCTATAATAATCAATAGCTCCTTGGTAATCTTTGTATTGTAAATACGCATTAATAATCAATCCTTTTATCTCTTCCGTTTCTATTGCATTTGGATAAGCATCTACAAAATCTTGTAGTACTTTAGAGCTACTTTGGTATAGATTTCCAATTTCGTAGCTTAATTTTGCATAATTTAAAAAAGCATCTTTTTGAATAGCAATATCAAAATCCATTTCTGATGCGTTTTTAAATGCATTTAAAGCTTCTGTTTTTTGATTTAGCTTTAAATAACAATCTCCCAAATGATAATGTGCATTTTGAGCTACTTTATTTTTTTCGTATGTAATTTTATTAAATTTTTGAAGCGCCTCTTTATAACGTTCCAAACGATAAAGTGCATATCCTACAAAATAATAATCCACCTCAGTATAATTATTGCTTCTCCCTTTATATTGCGACAAAAACTCCAAAGCTTTTTTATAGTTTTCTATATAAAAATAGCTTTCTCCTATTATTTTAGCCATTTCTGATTTTTCAGAACCTGCCGCTCTTTTAAAGTTAGACTCGCCTAACTCAACCGCCTTTGTATGTTTTTTTTGTTGAAATAAAATAATCAATTTCTGATATGCTATTTCATTTTGATATTTGGCTACCGTCTTAATTTTTTCTAAATGCTCTAAAGCTGTATCATAATCTTTAGTTTGCATCGCAATATTTGCCAAATAATAATTTGCCTCATTTTTATACCCTCCATCATTTGAAATAGGTAATAAATATTCTTTTGCTTTGGTATATTTTTTTGTTCTATAATTAGCAAAAGCCATTTTATAATTATAGTTAACTTCTTCTTTTGCGGTAAGAAATTTTACATCTATTTGATGAAACCACTTAAAAGCTGTTTTGGTTTTTCTTTTTTTAAAATAATAATTTGCCATACCTAATACCAATTCTCTCTTATAAACGCTAAACGGATGTTTTTCTAAGTAATCCTCTACGTTTTCTCCAGCTTCTGCCTGATTTGCTTCTATACCGCACAACAAACTGTAAACCTCTATACTCCTGAAGTTTTTTTTAGAAACTATCTTATCAAAATAATTTTGAGCTAGTAGGTAATTCTGAACATCAAACGCTAGTACTCCTTTGGTATACCTATGAACCGATTCTTGGCTTTGATAACTATTTTGAGCTCTTATAGACAGACAAATAATTAAAAACAAGCCACATATCCAACCTATCTGTTTTTTCATAAATTAACTTAATTATTTAAAAGATTAAAAATAAATAATATACTTCTGAATTAACGGAAACTAAACGGTTTTATTTGATTTAACTTGTTTTTGATTATGACTTGGTTTATTTTAAGTTTCATCAATTTTTAAATATGTTTGTAAAAAACAACTACCACAATGTCTCAACCTGTTTTGTATTTAAAAGAAGCCAATATTTCTCAAGACTCTATTTTAATTTTAAAAAATGTAGATTTTGAAATTAAACCAGGAGAATTTTTTTATTTAATAGGAAAAACAGGAAGTGGAAAAAGTAGTTTGTTAAAAGTTCTTTATGGTGATTTACCTCTAACTAATGGTGTTGGAGAAGTTGTGGGTTTTGATTTACCTACCTTAAAAGAAAAACAAATTCCGTTTTTACGTAGAAAGATAGGAATTGTATTTCAAGACTTTAAACTTTTAAACGACAGAAGTATCAACGAAAATCTTTTGTTTGTTTTAAAAGCTACTGGCTGGAAAGACAAAGCGGAAATGAATACAAAAATTGAGGAAGTTCTCAATAAAGTAGGTCTAAGCGACAAAAGCTTAAAAATGCCTTATCAGCTTTCTGGTGGAGAGCAACAACGTATTGCAATTGCTAGAGCTTTACTAAACGACCCTGAACTGATTATTGCGGATGAGCCAACAGGTAATTTAGATCCAAAAACCTCTATGGAGGTTATGGAATTATTGAATGAAATTTATTTAAGCGGAAAAACAGTTTTAATGGCTACGCACGATTATTCTTTAATTTTAAAGTATCCACAACGTACTTTTAAAGTTGAAAATGGGGAAGTTTTTGAGGTAGCACATCAAAAGTAATAATCAAGTAATTCTAGTATTTTTTTTGCATTGTTTTTAGGGTCAAAGCTTTTTAACAAAAGCTTTCTTTCTGTTCTTTCTTTTTCTGTAAAACTTTGCCCCATAAGATATCTTAGTTCTCTTTGTACCTCCTTTTTGGTATTGGCTATATTGCAAGTTTTTTCTACTCCAGTATTAACAACCATCAAATTATTAGCCACCACAAACCTACCTTTAATTAAAGCATTTAAAAGTTTTAATTTAATTCCAGTAGCTTGGTAAGTCCACAATAAATTTACTTTTGCAGTTGCTAACAATATATCTAAATCATTTTGAGTTTTTAAATTATCTACAATCACATTGGGTAACGTTTCGCAAGCTGCCTGAACACATTTATTTGGTGTACTACTTGCTATTACCAGCTTAAATTTAGTATCCCTTATTGTTTCTATAGCAAAAAGAGCTGACTTTACATTGTCACTCACTCTTAAATCTCCATGCCAAAGCACTATTTCTTTTTCTTCTTTAAGATTAGAAAACTCAAGATCAGAAAAAACGGGAATATACGTTGCTTTATCGCTATAAGTATTTTGAAAATATTTTTGCTCGCTAGGTGATATAGACAAAATGTGATTTGTGTTGTTTAACACCTTCTCGTACTTTTTTAGTTTGATTGACTCCGTGTAAAAAAATATTTTTCTAATACAGTTTTTTTCACTTTTAAACAATCCATAATAATAATAATGCTCTATGTTGTGAGCGCGCACCACAGTCTTAATTAGCTTTAAATCAATATCTAACAAAGGAGATGTTGTGTGCAAACCTTCAAAAAGAATAGGAGATTTATTGTGTTTTAATCTTTTTAACAACAAGTTGTTTTCTCTTGTTTTTATTATAAAAGGTCTTATAGAAAAAAGAGAGCTTATTGTTTTTTTTCTTTTGTAATAGTATACTTTAGAGCAGTATTGCTCTAATATTATTTGCTCTCCTCTACCATATTCAAAAGTATGCAAAGCCACATCAATGCCTAATTCTTTAAATGCTTTAAGCTTATAAAATACATCTATAACCCCTCCATAATTTACAGGATAGGGTACATCAAAAGAAACAATTTGTAACTTTTTCATCTTAGCTTATTGCATTAATTGTAACATTTTTTGGTAAACTATTCGCCAACCATCCCACTCTTTTATCTCAGATAAAGATGAGTTGTGCCATAGTGAAACAAATAACCCGTTTACCTCTATCACCTCATTTACCAAATACTTTATTTCTTCTAAACTTTGCTCTGGAGTTAACTTTAAATATTGATTTAAGGTTCCATCCATCACATGAAAAGGAACAATCCACAAAGGTCTTTGTGCTTCAGTTTTTAAATTATAAAATGGATATGCGTTGCAAACTCCAGCTCTAAAGCCTAGCTCATCTGCATAACCCATAGTATAATCTGTACTTATATTTTGTTGAATTAACTGCTCATAGGTAAATGGCATTTTTAATTTTAAAAAATGCTGTCTACTTATGGTTGCTTTCTGATTACTGATTTTTTCTAAACGCTGAATTTCTTTATTTAACTGTTTTGGTTGTTGATTTGATTGATAAGAAGGATGAATTCCTATTTGATGAGTTTTAGAAATACGCTGAATAAGCTCTTTTAAAACTTTCTTTTTAGGATTCACATTAAAATCATATTTAGAAACATCTCCCAGTAAAAAGAAATATATAGTTTTTACGTTTTTAGAACAAAGCTCTATAAACTTATACGTATCATAAATATCTTGTTTGGTTTTTAAAAACTCCAAACGCAATTTTACCTCTTTCTTTTTATTTTTTATAACATCTCTTAAAAAACCTCCATAAAATTTCCAAAAGGAATTTCCTCTGTAAAGAAAAGCGATATCAATATCTAAAGTATTTAGGTATGCTGTTTTCTTTTTAGGAAATTCAAAAGCTGGAAATACCTCCTCTATTTTGTCCTTTAAAATATTTGCCCATATATTAACTACTGGCTTTTTTAAAAAGCCTTGTTGAAAAGCAAAGCTTTCTTTTGCTGTAAATCGGTCGTGTATATCCGGAGTAAAAGATAAATATTCCTCGTACCTGGTTAACATCCAAAAACTAGAAGCAAACATATCGTATTGATCTTTTTCTGTTTCAAAGAAAAAAGGAACTTTATTTACCCAACCTACCTTAATTTTTTGTTGTTTTATTCCTTTCTCAAAAAGTAATTTTGATGGAATTACCTGAACACAATTCGCTACTTTTTGATTAGAATAATTCAACTTTGCCAAATCTGACCTCACAAACTCATCAAATTGAGTTGTTATTTTAAAATCAACACCTAGTATGTATTTAAATACAACATTTACTATGTAAGTCAATCGATGAGTTATAACATCCGAATAAATTAAAATCATAGAAATTTTTTATAAACTTGTTGAATTACGTCTGATTCTTTTTCCCAGTTGTATTTTTTAGCTACTTTTTTTAAATTCTCTTTCCACACAAAATAGGTGTCTGAAAATAGCATCTCTTGAACTTTTTTGGCCATTTTCTGGGGATTATGATGAGAAATCACTTCGCCAATTTGCTCATCATTTACCAATTTAGCAACTACTCTCCTGTCAGAAACTAACAAAGGTGTTTCTGCCTGAATATAATCGAACACTTTATTAGGTAAACTATATTCATAATTTAGATTTGTGTTTTTATCTAAAGACAAACCTAAATCTGCTATTTGAGTGTATTGCATCAACTCATCATAAGATCTTCTTCCTAACAAATACACTTTATCTTGCAAGTGAAATTTCTTGATAATGTTCTCTAAAACAGGAAAAACATCACCACTTCCTATTATGTACAGCAATATGTTGTCTAAATATTGCATCATCGTTACAGCCTCTTCTGCTCCTCTATCTATATTTATTCCTGCTCCTTGTAGAATAATAAGTTTTTTGCCTTTTTTAACCTCTCTTTTAAATTTAGTATCTGTATTCCCAAATACATACATAGGTGCAATATTTCTTAATACCTTGATATCAACTTTGTATTTTTCAGTATAAACATCAGCTATTAATTGATTTACCGTAAATACATCTTTTAGCTTAGGGAAAATATAAGACTCTATGGTCAACCAAATTTTTTGAATTTTAGGTCGATGAATTAACTCTGGAACCTCTGTAAAAAGCTCGTGACTATCGTACACGATAGGAGTATTTGTAAATTTGGAAACTAAAAAATTGGGCAATAATGTATCTAAATCATTTGACAGTAAAACTTGTTTTTTAGTAAAAAGAAGCACAAAAAAAAGTCGCAGATTGTATTCGGCATAAAACAAAGCTCCCTTGTTAAATAATAGTTTTATTCTGGTTGTTTTGTAACTTCTTTCAATAGGTAAGCTATTTTTTAACCTTCTACCTATTAAATGAATACCGAAACCCATATTTGCTAGAGTTGTACACACTTTATGCACACGTTGGTCTGTGACCAAATCGTTTGTTACAGAAACAACAATTGTCTTCAATAGCTTTTTTTTAAGGTTTATGATTCTTTATCTTTTAAAATCTCAATTCCTTTTTGCATGATTAAAGAATTAGGAAAAGTGATTAACTCCCCTTTATCTGTTTTTATAAAAAAATAAAAACCTGTAATATCTTTAACCTCTCCTACCAATTCAAAATCTTTATCTAAAATTCTAATCCTGCTCCCTATTCGTACAGGATGATTGAAGAATAAAATAGCACTTGCTGTTAAGTTAGACAATAAAGACCATTGTGCAAAAAAACCTACTCCCAAAACAGCCAATACAGAAGATATAAAAACCGACAATCTATTAAAATCTACTCCCCAAATAACAGCTAATAGAGCTCCAAAAACTATATAGACAATGAAGTAAGTTAAAATAAAAATAATCTTTCTTCTATTTGCGTCAATTGCTTTTACGAAGCTAAACTTTTTTATTGCATTTTTTATAGACATTATAAGTATCATCATGACAATTATAACAACAATAGTTAACAACAACTCGTATTTAAAATTATTTAAATTCACCATATTTTCTTTTAATTACAGATCCTTTACAGGACTCTGTATAATTTTTCAAAAAGCAATGTTTTTAGTCTTGTATAACTCATTACTTCTTGCAGAGCCTCTACCCTTTTTTCTTCTTCAGACACCTCTTGCATTAATTCTTTTACCTTTAACTCAATAAGCACCCTTCTTAAATTTAAAATAGCATCTTGTACTAATTTTTGCAGTACATCGGTTTTTTTAGTTACTTCTATTTCTTTAGACTCCCAATCGCTTAATATGTAACGTTCATCATCCATCAAAATATCGGTCACTTCAGATGCCATCTCTACATCTTGGTGACTTGTTAACCAATCCAAGGCTAGTTTTTCATCTTGATTTAGTTGATGACTCACTTCTTTGTATATTTTTTTAAATAAGGGATTGGTAAATTCAATTTCGTCATCTTGTAACTGCAAATACAACTCATGTGCTACAGAGTTTGTGTACTCTTCTTTTACCATAACTACTTTGCCTTTTTTATCATGATCTTCTACCCAGTCTACAAAATTTACCTGATGATTTCCGTACAAAAGTAATATTTTAATAATCTCTTTCTCATAAATATCTAGCGTATTTATCTTGCTAGGTGTTCTTAATAACGGGCTAGATAGCGTATTACTCCCAGAGACTCCGCTCGTTTGACTTTTCATCATTTCTGCAAAAACGACATCGTTAGGAGTCTCGCTGTTCTTGTTCTTAGAAATAACATTGAGATTAGAATTACTAGGTTTTTTTCTAACATCTCTAGCTTGTTTGTCTAGTATTTGAGCTAGTTCATTAAATAAAACGGTTTCCGAAATATCCATCAATCTTGCACATTCTTGAATATACACTTCTTGTTTAATACTATCTGGAATTTTAGAAATACTAACAACAATTTCTCTAATTAATCCAGCTTTTTTTATAGGATCGTTTTGAGCTCCTTCCAATAAAAGAGAAACTTTAAAACCAATAAAATCTTGTTGATTTTGCTCTAAATGTTTTTTTAACTCTTGGTTTGTTTTTTTCTTAGCAAAAGAATCGGGGTCTTCTCCATCTGGAAAAGTAATCACTTTCACATTCATCCCTTGCTCTAAAATTAGATCAATTCCTCTTACTGAAGCTCTAAGTCCTGCCGCATCTCCATCAAATAACACCGTGATATTAGGTGTTAATCTTTTTACCAATCTAATTTGATCAGGTGTTAGAGCTGTACCAGATGAGGCTACCACATTGGTAATCCCTTTTTGATACAGTGAAATTACATCCGTATATCCTTCTACTAAATAACAATTATCTTCTTTAGATATTGTCTTTTTAGATTGATAAATTCCATATAACACCTTACTTTTGTGGTAAATATCACTCTCTGGTGAATTTAAGTATTTGGCCGCTTTTTTATCATTGGTTAAAATTCTACCTCCAAACCCTAAAACACGTCCACTCATACTATGAATAGGAAACATTACACGCCCTTTAAACCTGTCAAATTGTTTTCCATCCTCTTTTACAATGGTAACTCCTGTGCTTTTTAAATACTGTAAATCGTAACCATTTTTTAAAGCTGTGTCTGTAAAAGCAGTCCATTCATCTAAACAGTATCCTAGTTGAAATAATTCTATCATTTCACTAGAAAAACCTCGTTCTTTAAAATAACTCAACCCTATGGCTTTCCCTTTTTGAGTATCTAGCATTACTTTATGAAAGTATTCTTGAGCGTATTTAGAAACCAAATACATACTTTCCCTTTCATCCGCAGCTTCTTTTTGCTCATTACTCTGCTCTATTTCATCAATAACAATATTGTACTTATCTGCCAAGTAACGAATTGCTTCTGGATACGAATAATGTTCGTGTTCCATCAAAAAAGAAACTGCATTGCCTCCCTTTCCAGTACTAAAATCTTTCCAAATTCCCTTTACAGGAGACACCATAAAAGACGGTGTTTTTTCGTCCACAAAAGGACTTAGCCCTTTGTAACTACTTCCAGATTTTTTTAAAGTAATAAATTCACCTATTACCTCCTCAACACGGGCGGTTTCAAAAACTTTATCAATAGTTTCTCTAGATATCATTTAGATGAATTTTACACAAATATAAGTATTGTTTGTTTCTTATATCTAACTAACTATTTAATTGATTTTGAACTTTAAAAAATGATCCTCATTCTATATATTTGTTACTTTAGAAAAATATGAAGAAACTACTAACAATCACTACTTTATTATTACTCCATTACTCTTATAGTCAAGAAAACACTCCCCAAAAACATGAAGTAAAAATTAACATCATTAGTATGCTTGCTGCAAACGCTATTGACCTAACGTACGAACATATTTTATCACAAGAATCATCTGTTGGGCTTTCTGTGTATTCATATGTAGGTAATTATAACAGTAACTTTGGTAACCTGTACCGAACTTTTTCTGTTACTCCATACTATAGAAATTATTTCTCTTCCAATCACAACTCAGACTTCTTTATTGAAGCCTTTGTTATGTACAATGAATCTGTAGATTATGGCGACATCTATAATTATGATAAAAATTATTCTGATACACCAAAGAATACAAACGCCTTTGCTTTGGGTTTTGCAGCAGGTCGTAAATGGCTTACTAAAAATGGATTTCTTGCTGAAATTAGTTTAGGACTCGGTAGAAATTTATTTACCAAAAATGATGAACTTTCTGCCGTAGGAAGGGGAGGGGTTACCATTGGTAAACAGTTTTAATAAAATTGACATCTAAAACTAAAATACAATGTGACTTTACTCAAACAAATGAGTCAAAAATACAAGAGTTAATATATCTCAACAATGAATGTTATTGATTTAATAAAAAAAATTATATCTTTAAGTTAAGTTTAAAAATAAAATTCAAAAAAATGAGCAAGTTTGACGAGTTATTAGAAGTATACAAAGCTGAATTTAAAAAAATATTATCAGAAGATTTAGATGAAGATTTTTTAACCAAAGTAACAAAAGGATTAGGACCTAGCATATACAATACCGATGCAAGTAAAGTATCTGGTTCTGACCCAAAGGAATTAGAAACTGTAAAGAAAAACTTCCTAATTAAAAAACTAGGCTTAGCAGATAGTCCTGAATTAGACGAAGCTATAGATGCGGTTATTGAAAAACTAGGAAGATCTAATAGAAATAAATATAGGGCTATTGTATATTACTTGTTGGCTAAGAAATTTAAGAAAGAAGAAATTTATAACTAAAATATAAAGAAAGATGTTAGATAGTATTATTGATGCAATAAAAGGAGAAGCTACACAAGCTTTAACAAGTAAATTAGGATTAGATGGGGGACAGATAGATACTGTTTTAACTAGTTCTAAAGATGCGGTTGAAAAAAGTATTGCAGAAGAAGCAAGTAATAACGGAGCAGAGACTTTGTTAAATTTATTTTCTGGAAACAACAACAGTAGCGCTGCCGATACTTTGGTAAGTAGTTTAGGTGGGAATTTGATTTCTAGCTTAACCTCTAATGGGTTTGACTCTGGAAAATCTTCACAAATTAAAGATATCATAGTACCTTTGGCAATACAATTTATTTCTAGCAAAGTAGGAGGAGACTCTTCTAACTTAACTAGTTTATTAGGTGGATTAGCCGGTGGAAATAATTCTGGAGGTGGTATGTTAGGAAATATTGGTGGAAGTTTATTAAAAGGGCTTTTTAAATAAAAACACTACCAATTTGTATAATAAGGGAATAGACTTTAATGTTTATTTCCTTTTTTTGTTCTATTAAATCTCAAAACTGTATGTCTGTAGAAACTTTTAAATCAACTATTAACAATAGCTATACTTTTAAACACGACTCTATTATTTTAGGTACAGGAATGTACAAGAAAGAAGGAGTAGCTGATGCACATATTAAAATACCTCTTAAAACTCTTAACAGACATGGTTTGATTGCTGGAGCTACAGGAACAGGAAAAACCAAAACACTTCAAATAATTGCAGAACAATTATCTCTAAAAGGAATTCCCTCTTTATTGATGGATATGAAAGGAGACTTAAGCGGTTTGGCTCAACCTGGTACCTTAAACGACCATATTACAAAGAGACACAATACTATTAATTTACCTTATAAGCCTCAGGCTTTACCCATAGAATTCTTAACACTATCTAACAACTATGGAGCACAACTAAAGGCAACTATTACAGAATTTGGACCTTTGCTAATTGGTAAAATATTAGATTTAAATGATACGCAGTCTGGAATTTTAGCTTTATTATTTCAATATTGTGAAGATCAAAATATTCCACTTTTAGATATTAAAGATTTAAAGAAAATTCTTCAATATAGTATAGACCAAGGAAAAGATGAATTGGAAAAGGAATACGGACGTATTAGCAGCGCTTCTGTAAATACTATTTTAAGAAAGTTAATAGAAATTGAGCAACAAGATGCTGATTTGTTTTTTGGAGAAACATCTTTTGATCCGAAAGACTTGTTAAGAAAAGAAAAGGAAGCTGGAATTATTTCTATCTTAAGATTGGATGACATTCAAGACAAACCCAAATTATTTTCTACTTTTATGTTGGGAATGTTAACAGAAATTTACAAAACCTTTCCAGAACAAGGTGATAAAGACCAACCTGAATTGGTGATTTTTATTGATGAAGCTCATTTAATTTTTAAAGATGCTTCTAAAGCATTGGTTGATAAAATTGAAAGTATTGTAAAATTGATTAGATCTAAAGGAGTTGGATTGTTTTTTGTAACACAAAACCCCACCGACTTACCAGACAGTGTTTTAAGCCAGTTAGGTTTAAAAGTACAACACTCTTTAAGAGCTTTTACGGCAAAAGACCGAAAAAGCATTAGACAAACAGCTCAAAATTATCCTGAATCTGAATTTTACGAAGTAGATGAAATTTTAACTCAAATGGGAATTGGTGAAGCTTTGGTAACGGCTTTAAATGAAAAAGGAATTCCTACAGAACTAAGCCATACGCTATTAAGAGCTCCTATTAGCAGAATGGATATTTTGTCCACATCAGAAATAGAAGCGGTTGTTAACCAGTCTAAAATTGCAGAAAAATATAATAAAGTTGTTGATAGAGATAGTGCGTATGAAATTTTAAATAAAAAAATAGTACAGCATAAAGACCTTACTACTGAAAAAGAAAAAGTCTCTAAAAGAAAAAAAACTATTAAAGAAGAGCCTGGCATGATAGAAACATTAAGTAAAAACACCATGATTAGACAAATAGGAAGAACTATTTTTAGAGAACTTACCCGAAGTATTTTTAGAGCTTTAAAAAAATAAACAAACCTTTAAAAAAGAAAAACACTCAAAAAGTACTTTTGAGTGTTTTTCTTTTTTAACTAAACTAATAGTAAATCTAACTTGCTACTTTTAGTTGTTTTAACATCGTTGTACTTAACTTATCCTCTGCATAAACTCTTGTTACTTCAAAAGAACTAATATCTGTAGCACTTGGCAATTCAAACATTGCGTCTGTAAAAATAGCCTCACACAAAGAACGCAAACCTCTTGCTCCTAATTTATACTCTAGCGCTTTTTCTACAATGTAATCCAACGCATCATCGTTTATTGTAAATGCTATTTCATCCATTTCAAACAGCTTAGTGTATTGCTTAATTAGAGAATTTTTAGGATCTGTTAAAATAGATCGCAATGTTTCTTTGTCTAGAGGACTCATGTAACTTAACACGGGTAAACGCCCAATAATCTCAGGAATCAAGCCAAAGTTTTTTAAATCTGTAGGTATAATATATTTTAATAAGTTTTTTTCATCTATTTGATCCTCACTTAAAGAAGCTCCAAAACCTACAGCTTGCCTATTTAAACGTTTGCTTATAACACTCTGAATTCCAGAAAATGCTCCGCCGGCAATAAACAATATATCTTTAGTATTTACCTCTACAAATTTTTGATCTGGATGCTTGCGACCTCCTTTAGGGGCTACATTAACTACCGTTCCTTCCAATAGCTTTAACAATGCTTGTTGCACACCTTCGCCAGAAACATCTCTTGTAATAGATGGATTGTCTCCTTTACGGGCTATTTTATCAATTTCATCAATAAAAATAATTCCACGTTCAGCACTTTCTACATCATAATCAGCAGCTTGTAACAAACGGCTTAAAATACTTTCTACATCTTCTCCAACATATCCTGCTTGCGTTAACACGGTAGCATCTACAATAGAAAAAGGCACGTTTAGCATTTTTGCTATGGTTTTCGCAATTAATGTTTTTCCAGTTCCGGTATCCCCCACCAAAATCATATTGCTCTTTTCTATTTCAACATCTTGCTCTAAAGTATCAGGCTGTGTTAGTCTTTTGTAGTGATTGTATACCGCAACAGCCATTGTTTTTTTAGTTGCATCTTGACCTATAATATATTGATCTAAAAACATTTTAATCTCCTTTGGCTTTTTGATAACCAAATCTGAGTTATTACTTTCAGGTGCATCCGTAATTTCTTCCGCTAATATACCGTGAGCCTGAGAAACACAACTATCACAAATATGAGCATCTACACCCGCTATCAATAAATTAGTTTCTTCTTTTTTTCGCCCACAAAACGAGCACTCCATTCCTTCTTTTGACATCTAGTTATACTTTAAACTTTAACTAACAAAATAAGTTTATTTACTTCTTGTTAGGATTTCATCTACCATTCCGTAAGCTTTTGCTTCTTCTGCTTTCATCCAATAATCTCTATCTGAGTCTAGTGAAACCTTTTCAAAAGATTGTCCAGAATGCTTAGAAATGATTGTGTATAATTCTTTTTTTAACTTTGTAATTTCTCTTACTGTTATTTCCATATCTGTAGCCTGACCTTGAGCTCCTCCTAAAGGTTGATGAATCATGACTCTTGAATGAGGCAAAGCAGATCTTTTTCCTTCTGCACCCGCACACATTAAAACCGCTCCCATACTTGCAGCCATTCCTGTACAAATTGTTGCCACATCTGGCTTTATAAATTGCATTGTGTCATAAATACCTAGACCTGCATAAACTCCTCCTCCAGGAGAGTTAATATAAATTGAGATATCTTTGTTAGCATCTACAGATTCTAAAAACAACAATTGTGCTTGAATAATATTAGCTACCTGATCGTTGATACCTGTACCTAAAAAAATAATCCTATCCATCATTAAACGAGAGAAAACATCCATTTGCGTAATGTTTAACTGACGTTCTTCCATAATATATGGAGTTACTGAACTTACTATTTTATCATAATGTGTGCTACTAATACCATGATGCTTAGTTGCATATTTTTCAAATTCTTTTCCAAAATTCATATCTTCTAATTCTTAGGGTTACAAAAGTAAATATACTAAAGTAAAGTTAAATTAACATTACAGTAAAATTTCACAATCTATAATATGTTTAAATCATTTTATTACTTTTGTTACGATAGTTAAATATACTTATATTACATAATTTTATGAAAAAAATAATCTTTATACTCCTGCTTTCTATTTTTACACACATAAATGCCCAAACAGAAAAAGAAGTTATTAACCAAGAAGAACTATCTCTTTCTGATCAATTTGATTTACTCTATAAAGATTCGGGTTCTTATCAAGACAAAAAAGTTGTGAAAATTGTTAAATACAATTATTTAAAACAAAATGTAATAGATTCTATAAATACGTTACAAAAAACAATTAAAGAAAAAGAAGCAATTATTTTAGGTAATTTTAAAGAAATTAAAGCCTACAAAGGACAACTTGTTAGTATAAATAAAAATTTGGAAGCTTCAGTTTTAGAGAAAAACAGACGTTCTATTTTAGGAATTGGTATCGATAAAAACATATTATCCGTTATCGTTATCTTATTATATGTTTCACTGATAATTTTATTGGGCTTTTTTGCTTTTAAATACAAGCAGAACTTAGGCACTACTAAAAAAGCAGTTTCTAATTTACAAAATTTAAAAGATGAGTTTGAAGAGCACAAAAAAACATCTTTAAAACGTATTAAGGAAACAAACAGAAAATTACAAGACGAATTGAACAAGAAATGGAAAAAAGAAAAATAACCGATTGTTATTAACACGTAGTTCTTAGTCTTGTTTTACCTACCTTTGCAGTAAGAAACTCAGAAATTATGTCTTTTGAAAATTTAAATCTTAACAACCAACTTCGTAACGCTATTACTGATTTAGGCTATACAGAACCCACTAAAATACAAGAAGAAGCTTTCTCTTGTATTATGTCTGGTAGAGATGTTGTAGGTATTGCACAAACAGGTACAGGTAAAACTGCCGCCTTTGCTCTACCTTCACTGAGTCAAATCACTAAACTAGGTAAACCACAAATTCTCGTGCTAGAGCCAACCCGTGAGCTTGCTCATCAGGTCGCTGAACAATTCGAGTCATATGGTATTCACACTGGATGCAAAGTCGCCCTTCTTTACGGAGGAGTAGGCTACGGAGCTCAGAATGAACAACTAAAAAATGCTGACATCATAGTAGCCACTCCTGGTCGTTTGATCGATCACTTCTATCGTGGCACTATGAAATACGGCGCTATCAAAATTCTTATCCTT
>ENA-ORXR01002783-ORXR01002783.1-marine-metagenome-genome-assembly--contig:-NODE-2783-length-16300-cov-61.605067_pt1 | contig 16300 bp, 28 predicted proteins | sample MGYA00237866_ERZ511479 | MGnify/ENA metagenome assembly ERZ511479 | reverse complement strand
GTCCCCTCCCTTCCCCCCCCTCCCCTCACCTCCTGTAGCTCCCTTGCTACGCACCCACCCCCAGCCGAATGCCCGGCTTTGGAATGGTCCCCCACCCCCCCGCCCCAGCCATTGCCGGGACCGGCGCCGATGCCATCGACAGCCCGCCGTCTAGACGGCAGCGCGGACGCCGTCGCCGCCGGTCGGCTTCGCGCAACGCTGCTGCCCCAGCCGCTAATCCCGGTTCCAGCGCCGCCGACGCCGCAGCGGACGAAGCCGGCGCCCCCCCCGCCGCTGCTGCCGCCGCGTCCGACGCCATCCCCGCCGCCGCCACCGCCCAGCCGCCGTCGCCGCCTGCCGCCCGCGCCCCAACAGAGACACGCCGCCGCCCCCACCGCCGGCGCCGCGGGCGGTCGACAGCCCGCGCATGACTGGGGACTTGGCCCCGTCATCGCACGCCTCAGCGCACAAAAGTGAACGGCAGCACTTGGCTAGATGTCGCCTGCACTCACCTCGTGCAACCGGGCGACACGTCATGAGCTCCGCCGGCACGAGCTGTGCACAAGCTGCTGTATTAAAGCGTCCCCGCCACTCATTTTACCATGTAAATGAACAGGCAAGATCCTTGTCTTCAACAGGATTTGAGAAGTCGGTGTGTGCGCCGGCGCATGGATATTGTGGAAAAACATGGATGCCACGCACCGTTCGTGCTTTAATCTGTGCGGAGCTCGCCTCCTTTTTGTGTCGAGAGAAGCTGCCATGATCGAACATTCTGTGATCGGCAAGAATCATCTGGCGCCGCGTGATCAACCCATATGACACTGCATCTGTTCGCAAGAACGCGAAAAATGTTCGAGATTTACATCTTGCCTGCAGAACAAGCCGAAAAAGAGACAACCACGCACGGATATCAGGCCGTGCGAGACGCGTGCGACAGCTGTGCACGCACGCACTTAGCACGAAAACACGAGTCTGTGAGGTACCCGGGTTTGGCCCCACTGCGCCGGGGGGTGCATCACTTGCGAGAGAACATGCGGGCACCAGACAGACCGGTACTGTATTTACGAGGCACACGAGACAAGTATTCTTCCAGTGCGATTCATTGATTATCAATACTGGCGGGCGACTTCGTGGTGGCCACCTTCTTCACAGAAACTCGCTCCGCAATGTACCCTCTCGTTCGGCAGACTGCCGCTTCGGCGCACATCACTATCGCGTGTGCGGCCCTGGTTCTCGGGCGTGGACTTTTAGCTTCTCTACCCTCTGTTAGTAACACCATTTTTACGTTTGAAGACGTACAAACTAGGGCGGTTGCGTTGCCAGCGCCATGCGCAAGCCGGTGGACGCAGTTGTCGAATTGGTTGACATTTTGTGCCCTCGTCTTCGACATCGCAGGCCGTCCTCTTTGTGCCGGACAGCTCTGTTCTTGCTGTACTGAGGAGGTGGTAGCTACGTTGACATTTGTGCAACATTTCTCGTGCACCTCGCCACGCCGTACCGGTCTTTTTGGGAAGTGATTGACGCCATCAATGCGATCCCTTCCCTGGACGTGAAATTTCAGCTGAGCTAATACGAGAGGCCGTGGGTTGTTAGTGAACAGGTGGAAGGGATGTGGTTGTCGGCCGGGATATACATGAGAACAGGTTCGGAGTGACGAGAAGACGAGAGTGGTTCGCCCGACGGGCTGGTGCTGTCGCCGACGGTCATGGAGACAGGATATGGCGCCTGCATGTACACAAAAGTTTCGTCAGCGAAACCATTCAAAGTGTTCAACTCCTGCTCACTCGCGGGAGCGACGTGCAGCGCTGTGTGTACCTTGTTTGTCAACATACGCGGCGCGGCCGCGTATTTTGACAAATCTGGAATGCGCCGGGCTGTAGCGCAGCCCGCAGCGGCCGTCACAAGCCAATAGGAGCGCCGAATCTCGGCCCCCGTCTTCTGCGAGCGCGGTCTGCGAAAGGGCCTCACCCAGGGTACAGTGCGGCCCCGCACAATTTCCCACGCGCAGAAGGTCCGGAGGACCTTCTGACAGTGCGCCACAGTCAAGTAGCCCCACTTTTTGTTTGGAGGGGGGCGTCCCTCGAGCAGCCGGACCCTGGATATGTCGGCGAAAATTTGAGACGCTGGTCTGGAGAGTCATCCGGTGTCCTCGGCAAGTCCGAATGACGCATAAGTGATCATCAGACGCCTGTGGCACGAGCTAATTGGCCAGTAGTGTTCAGCCGGCGGTGTGCGGCAGAAGGCGAAGGCAACGCAGAATCGGTCTCTATTGCCATTGGAGAAGGACTTGACAGTCACCCGTGTGATCGAAAAGCATCAGAAGCCGATGCAAGCTGCCTTAGATGTGGCGCACGACGCAGTACTGACATGGCCTTCCCCGTGCCCGAAAAGTGCCGTCAAGAACGTCGGTCCCATCCCGCCCTCAAACTCAAGCGAAACGTACAGCCGAGAACTTTATGAGACATGACTCCCTGGAGGTATAACAGAGGAAGCCAGCGCACAGCCGGAGGTGCATGGCTCTACTTCGGGAGGTGATCGACAGCGGGACGACGCATGGTAGGTACTGCCGCATATGGCACTGGGCGTTCAGCAACATGACGCGCACGCAGCAGCTGCTTGATTAAATACCTTGCGGGAAGGGCGACGGGGAGGCGCTCGAAGCGGCGCAGGTGGGTGTAAAGCGGTCCATGGCAGATCTTTTTCCGTCGAGGTGGCGACACCGCTCCTCCCGCTCCTCCTGAATGTGTCATCCAGCGCTCGTCGCCGGCGCAAAAAAACGCGTGTATTCAGAAATAGGGAGTTGTGACAATCGGCCGAAACCGCGCTTTCAAAAACCTCGTTTCATACTACTATTTAAGACCTGGACGGGGGATAAATTTGTGGCCTACCCCGAAACGAGTGCGGGGCCAGACTGTATAAGGTTTACGGTATTTGGCTCGCATCCTCCGCACGAGTATTGACTGACGGTGAGATGGGTTTCCAGGTTCCGAGCATGGGTGTCGCCCAAACCTGCAATATCAAGTATCAGAGGCAAACAGAGTGTTCCTATGGCAACAGCCAACTGATTGACGTAGAAAATCAGTAATATGACGTCTGCTGGCTGCAAACGTCGATCGAATGATAAAATTCTGTTGAAAAGGGGTCCTTCATACCGAGAACACACTGTATACCGTTGGAAGTTGTGGTTGTCGGTATCCCATATCGTTCTCAGCTCGGGTAGGTTTATGTCTGTTACGAGAAGGGCACCTGTTCGCGAAGGTCACAAAGGAGGTTCGTTACCTCAATCTTTGTTCAGCGACTAGTATTGTCACGGTGCCAGTGTTTCGTCACCGACACTTGCCAAGAGAGCTCCGTCGGCAGGGCTCTCCGGGCGGCTATCAGAGCAGTGAGCCCTTTCAACCTCAGCCGCGCCGGGCTCGATTGACACTATTGGTGGGAGTTCAAAACTTTGAGCGTGATTCGCTTGGCAGGCAAGAAAAACGGGAGCGGTGCGGGGACGACCACCACCGTGCCGCGTGGTGTGCCGAGACGGAAGGCGCGACGGAGGAAGGGGTCAAGAACTTTCGATGGAGGGGCGCCGAACGGCCCAGGCAGAAGGATGGTGAGCTGCGAATCGCTTCGGGTACTTGCCGGATCTGCGATGTTGGCCATTTTTCCCACATAATTCCGCTTTGCATTTTTCCATGCATAGATTTGTGGCAGGATTTTCCATTCAAGAGGGCGTCAAGAGTATCGGAATCTTCAAAATCCAGAGTACGGGTAATACACATTGATACCCTTCGTGCTGCGCATTGACGATTATCGGAAAACTGTCCGTTTTCCGAGTATGGGTCTGGGGCTTGCACCGAAACATCAGGTGAGTACGAGTAGATGCCCAAAAAAAGATGGAGGGAGTGATAAGACCGACTAGTGGAACTTTTAGGGGGATTATTCTTCCCACATTTGATTCTTTTTATGAATGGATGGAAGCTTCCATGCATCGCAAAGGTACCCAGCAATGTAGAAATCCATGTTGTATCGTGAGAAGAAGCTTGAGTAGGTGTCACGTGTGTGCAGCGGTGGAGTGCTCGGGTGCAACGCAATTGCAAAGGCATGTGTTGTCAACTGGCAACCCGATGGGCGAGGCGACGTTGAAGAGAAGTGGACTCACGTCGCGCAAGTGCTCAACAACTCCTCCAATATACAGAAGCATGCGGCATTTCGTTGAGCGCAACAACAGTCATGGCGCAATAGGTCTGTCGCAAAACCACACGACAAAAAACCAGTCAGAGAAGCTAAGGGAACTAGAGTGGTGTGTGGGCTTTGTCTCGCACCCATGAAGAGTGGGGTACATTTATGTGCAGGAAAGACTACTTAGTCTAGCAAACGTGCATGAATAACATGGAAATAGTTAAATGCGGTCGTGCGACCCTCTCAAGTGCATCTGCAAAAAACAGATAAGTAGTCGGTCACCACCTGCAACCAATCACCAGCGAGTCGCAGCCTTGTCGAAATGCTTGAAAGACTATTCTAACCTGCCTGATTCCCTCAACACACACGCATCGAGCTGCTCAAATCGTCGCTCACCGGGAAGAGGAGCACCAAGCGACCCTGTGAGCCAGACGCGCTGTGCAACTCTGTGTTCAATGAGAGAGGGGAGTGGATAGTTATGTTGACAGAAAGCACAGCCGCATCTGGAGCGCCAAAAAAGTGAAGCCTAGTGGTCCCGCTGAGGCTGGCGACGGTGTTGGAGACAGAGCGTCGGCGGAGAGAGCAACCAGCGTGGTTGAGGGGGGGCCGGCTGCCGCGGGGGCGTCTACTGCCTCCGCTAAGGGCGCACACGGGGCTGCCTCCGGCGACGACGCGGGTGACGCGGTGGGGGTTTAAAGCCCTTGGCAGGGGCCTTGCACTGCAGCCGCAAATTTGCGAAACTGGTGATTCTCCGACAAGGTGGTGCCTTGAGTAACGACCGACACGCCGTCGATGGGAACTATGAAGAGTTCCTCGCCCTGCATCACCCATACCGAGCATTGGCGATTGAAGCGGCCACCTCGGGCGACAGCCACGTCTGACATCATGCAATTGATGGCCGCTCCGCCGCCTTGCACGCCGTCAAGGCTCCACAGGAGCTGAAAACCCACGGCGACGCAGATAACCGATGCACCCCCTGTCTTGCGCCCCTCTGCGACCAGCTACAACTGCCCTCCCCTGACATAACTCTCGAGCGCGAAAGGGAGAATGGAACCCAGTGAGCCTGGTTGCTGACGAGGTGACCATGATGAACGGGCCAGCAGTTCAAGGGCAGGAAGCGGCCAAGTGGCGGGATGAAATGGAGCAGGAACTCGAAGATATCCGGAAGAACAAGAAGTGGAATTTGACGGATCACCCGGTCTGCCGACCGTTGCTAAAAGACAAGTGGGTCTAAAATGTCGAGGATGAGCTGGAAAAGAATTGGAACAACGCGAATAGACGCAAGGCTCTCCTGTGCTCCATGGGCGATTGGCAGATCAATGGGCTTTACCTTAACGAATTGCTTGCACCTGTGTGAAAGTTCGACACCATCCGATGCATCCTGGAAATGACCGCGGCGAATGGGTGTAAGCTGCATCTGATGGACTTCAAGACGAATTTCCTGCACGGCGACCTTGATAAAGAGGTCTACATGGAGCAGCCCGAGGGGTACCTCGATCCCGCGTATACTGAAAAGGTGTGCCGCGTTCTACAAGCACTGTATGGGCTGAATAAAGCTCCAAAGATGTGGTACTCCAAGCTATACGTCTTCCGCGAGTCATAGAAGTTCAACAACATGGACCCGCATGCATGCGTCTACCTCCAGATGGAAGACGGCGAGAACATCATCTTCCTGGAGCACGTCGACTATCTTCTTCTCGTGACATCAAGCCTGCAGGCCATCGACATGGTCATGACGGCGCTTCGTGAGCGCTTCTAGATGAAGGACCTCGGCGAGGCAGAGGTCATCCTGGGGCTGGAGATGAGCTGCGACATGACGCACCCTCAAGCTGTGGCAGAGCCAGTATTCTACTCAAGTGCTGTAGACGTACGGAATATCAGACTGCAAGTAGATCGCGACGCCGCTGGAAGGCGGGCTGCAATTGGTCAAGTCAGAAGAGGGCGACATGCCCCTTCCATATCGCGCGCCGGTCGGAAGCCTGATGTACCTGATGTTCGGGACGCGACCTGATCTTGCTTTCGCGGTCGAAAAGCTGCGCCGCTTCGTGTCTGACTACACCAAAGATCACTGGGCGTCTGTGAAGCGCGTCCTTCAATGATTGAGGGGGTCTGTCGACAAGAGCTTCGTCTACGACAAGTTTGCGTCGGGCATCCTCCAAGGTCTCAGCGATGCGGTCTGGGCGTGTGACTACGAGACGTGGCGATCCACGACCGGCTTCATGTTCATCATTGGAAAGGCGGCCGTACGCTGGTATTCTAAGACGCAGAAGACGGTGGCGATGTCTACATTGGAGGCGGAGTACATGGGTGCAGAGTACATGGGTCTTTGTGAGGCCAGCAAAAAACGCTGGTTGGCTCAACAAGCCCATTCAAGGCGTTACTCCTCTCGTCACGCAGTCGGACAACTTTCTCGGCCCGGTCAGCATCAAGGTAGAGAACAGCGGCTGCATCGACTTCTGCAAGTACGCCGTCGAACACAAGCGCACCGAGAATATAGGCATTCTTCACCATTTCGTGCGGCATGCCATCACGACAGACAAGTTCATCCTCGACCACTACCCTACCGACGAAATGGCAGTCGACCCAATTACGGACGAGCTCGCCATGATCGAGCACGACAAGCGCAAAAAGACGATAGGACACTGCTAACTGCGAGTACGCGCCGTTATTGCACTGAGTGCTAAGTACATTGTGGCTGCAATTCGGAAGGACGGGCGGCATTGTGTCTAAGATATCAAAGATGTGCTGCGGACATACCGACCTCGAAGTACTTCTCGACGGGCCAAGGCGGCCAGATTTCAAGCGGCGTCAAGCAGCGGGGCGTGTTGGAGCGTCATCCGCGTCTCCGCTATAAGCCGCTGCTGCTGCACAAGCGAAACGAAGAAACCAAGTGTTTGCAGCGGTTCGACATGCCAACTCCCGCATGCGAACCGAAGCTCACGCCTTCCAAGAGAAGCAGCCATACTTCTCACCTGGTGAACAATGCGGCTTCCTCGCGGTTCGATGACCGCCTGTTCGTTCGACATTTGTACTCGTCCTGTTTTGAGTGAATGTTTTCGCGATTTCACATTTTCTGTTCTTGCGCTTCTAATGCTTTGATTTGGCTGCGCTTCGATTTATTCCTGGATGCTTTGATCTGGTGAGCGTCCTGATTTAGAGTGTGATCGGGTGTGTGTGCGTGGCGGGCTCGAGTGCTCCGACTTGGACTACTTGAGGAGTGCCTTTGATGGGGAGAGGGGCGCCTGAGACAGACAACCAACAAAGCACCTTCGCACACACGCTCTGGCTCAAGCCACTCACCCACTTCACCGTCGTCCCCGATCCCCTATGCCCTCTGCGTTTCAAAAGACGTCGGCCGACTACAGCTAACTGCGCCGGACGACATGCATCGCGCCATTCGAGCTCGTTACTCCACAATGAACCCAAACCTTGTCGGTACGTAACCTCCCGCCTGGAACTCCGTTGAAAACAAAGGTACCCCTAACGATGGGTCACCCCGACCGAGCAAGCGCACGTTCATGGCCAAGCTGAGACACAAAATTCCCGCCGTCGTAGAGGCCTCGAAAAGAACCGAACCACGCTATGAACGTATCTTGGACTCGAACGTGGATGGACGAAAGAAACGAATCCGCGTCGGTGACTACGTCTATACGCCTAATGATCGACAGAAGAACAAGCTGAAAAGCAAGACCGTTGGAAAGTTCGCCGTGTTCGACGCAGACGACTCCACCTACGTCGTAGATCTAAACGGCGAAAAACTAAGAGTCAATAGTGACCGTGTCATCCCTGCCCCACGGGCGTCGACACCGGAAGAGACTCGACATCCGTTGCCGGACGGACTCGATAAGCAAGAGGGAATACCGCCAGTACCCGAAGAATTTGTCATTGACCGTCTCTTAGGATTCTGAAGGGCCGATGGCACATTCAGTGCCAAGGTCCGATGGTTCGACTACCGTCCAAAGGACGACTCCTTCTAGCTCTCGGAAACTCGTACTCGGAGCCAGGCGATCCGCTATCTTCGTTCGGAGTATCCACACCCCCTCTTCTCGGGGAACCCGCCGATCCTCCAGACTGAATAAAGCCGAACACGCATTGGTAGTAACCCCGAAATGCTTGGCCCCGAATTGTTCCCCGACCTTTCGCGGAGTGCTTTCGAATTCCCAAGACGAAATCGAATCACACTGAACTGGCTTCAGATGAACCAATCTATCTTAGTTTAGGAGACTTGACCAATTCATGGGGTGCGATTGACGCTTCCGGAACAGACGCGTAACATGCCCCCCAAACCTTGGTTGGCACTTTGGCGTGTCGCCGAGCTTGCTGAGTGGCGCGATCCGAATACACATGTACGGCCCTGTCCCCCGTTCTTACAGGACTCTGAAAGTCCACCAGCACCCGAAACCCAAGGGGTTGTATCCGAGCCAAACGGACTACTACTGCCGCCGGTCCATAACCTAGTGACCATCGTCGAGGACCTGATTTAGCAAAGTACGGAAGCGACACGTATTGCCGCTAGGTGGGAAAGTGCGCTTTGGTGCGTCGACGCTGGGGCAGCGCGTGCATCGCACGAATTGAATTCCCGAAGTGTCAAACGACTAGAAGGATGCAAACACTTGGGTACTAGTGATCTTCCACTTTTCGACAGAAGCCAGCAGTGCTACAGTCGTTCCACGGAGCACCTGGCACTCGGCTGAGGCCGAGAGTCCCATTGACATCGTCTAGAAAGTGGGGCGCGTGCATATTTTCGGTTCTGGGGCTGTGACCCACAATTTTCAAATTGCATCCGAATCCCGCCAGTGCATAGTGAAATGGCGTGTGGTACCCGATATTCGACCCCCCTCCACACCACAAAATTTCTATTTTAGTATAGGAGCAATATTCCCATTTGCGACAGCGCGGCACCGCTGCACTCTCGCAGTATTGACACGTCCGCAACAGGTTCCGATCTTCGCCATCCGCCTCCCCAAGCGAACCGTCGCGTGCCGCGGCCGTAATCGAAAGCCGCAGGCAAGCAAATTTGTGACGGATTGTGGGTAAGTGGATGGCTGCGTTCACGGACCACTCAGGGCGTATCCAGCAATGGAGCCAACCGCACAACGCAACGGCCACTTGTGGCAAACGTGCGGCTCTTCTATTGGATCTCCAACTGCCAAGCAAAAACTAGGCGCGTCATATCTCAGGTTGGGCTCGGGCAAGGTAATCCCCGAGATATCAGACATCGGCGTCAGTGTTTTGGCCGGCCGGTTGTCCGCGCCGAAGAATCTGTTGAAGGTGTCTCACTCCATGGTGTCTGCGCGCCACGGGTCACGCATCTTATCGGCGTTGGATCTCCACGTTTGGAACCATGTTTTGGCGGAGCGCTTTGGAGCGCCGCCAAACGGGCCTGTTCGGACCTCGGTGCCGTTCCGTTGAAGCTCCAAAACGAAGCGATCGCGCGCTCCCCACACGTAACCGATGTGAAGACAACAATATGCGGGGAGGGGCTCTTTTTTGACCGTCACACCCTGGTTTTGGAGCTCGACGTAGCCACCAATGCTCTGTTTGCCAAGAGGTGCCACTTGTAGCCACGATTGGAGTTCTGGGCGGTTGGGGCCATTGCTGGACACGCCCTGCTGAGCACGTGGCGCAGCACAGCCTCACGGTTGGGTCCGTACGGCTCAGCGGCACCACGCAGCGGGACGTTTCTTTCACGCTGCCCCCCACCCTTTCAACGAACCCACAGCGCAATGTTTCCGATGCGCACCCGCGGATTGCGTTCTTCTACATATAATCGCAGGTTGGGACCGGGAGAGAGGATCACGGCAAAGCCCAGGAGGGGATCTTCCTCCAAAGCACAGTTGACTCTATCACAGGGCGACGAGGAGGGCCGCCTCCGCGCCCAAAAAACCCTCTTCGAAACCCAGCTGGCGACGGCCAAGTTGGCCGCCCCAAACGGACCAAAAGAAAACGAATACCACCAACTCCGAAGAAATACAAGCGATGTAGGGGGACTATGAAAAACACTTCGGAAAAGCCCAGCCCAATCTGAGTTCCAAACTCCCCGAGCCACAGCGTGTCGGCTGTGTGCCTGCGCGAGGGCCCGGTTGGAGATATATAGGGGGGCGCCTTGTGGCGGATGGGACGCTCTGGTGGCGGGTCGGCCCGGGCGGTGGTGTACGTGGCCGGCGGATCGGCCGTGCTGGTGGCTGGACGGCTTTCGTGGGCCCCACGCTGGCTTCGCCCCGCGAACGGATCGTGGCTGTTATGTCGCCGTCTGATTGAAACACGTGCGCTTGAATATCTTAGCCTCTGCTGGTGGCGGTTGTCTGACTTGATTGTTCTTTGAGTGTGTTTCGCATCTTTTGGAGGCACTTGATTTTCTCATTACGGGTGGCCTGCATTGGCAGGCTCCGATTGGAGGCCGAGCCACGGGCTCCCGCGGGTCGCCCGCTTCCACATATGATCGCGGGTTGGGACCGGGAGAGAGGAGCACGGCAAGGCCCAGGGGAGAATCGTCGTCCAAAAAACAGTTGATTCTATCAAAGGGCGACGAAGAGGGCCGCCTCCCCGCCCAAAAAACCCTCTTCGAAACCCAGCTAGCGACGGCCAAGTTGACCGCCCCAAACGCACCCAAAGATAGCGAATACCACCAGCTCAGAAGAAATACAAGCGATGTAGGGGGGCTAGGAAAAGACGACGATGATCACCAGCGACACTGGGCCCATGACCTGTGAAGTTGGTGTGGTCAAGTGGGTGCGTTGCTGTACTATGGCAGAGGTCTTTGGCCGTATCCAGCCTCCTACTGTACCCCAGGCGGCCCCACGACGGGTCCTCGGGAAGCCCGCTCTCGGAGCACGCCCACGTGCCACAGTTCTCAGTGCGCGCGGGCCGCGACGCACCTCCCAGAACGGGGCATGCACCTCCCCAGACAAGGCCCCCCCCGAGCTGACCCGAGCAGAGAGTGCCCATTACGAGACCAACAAATCAAGTACACACAAGTACAAAACATACAACAAATGCATAGGTAAATACACAAAATCGAGTGGCAATGCTCAACCGGGTAAGTACAGACAATTGGAACTGTTGATCAATGCTCAACAGATAGGCAGCCGCTAGGGGCTCCCCCATGAGTAGGCTCCGCTGGAGTGCACCCATCTGGGGCACCCGCGCGGCCATGCCGCGGGGTACCTCAACTTGCTCCCACCACACTGGTGTGGTAAAGAAGAACCCCTTGTGACGTACTATAGGTACATTGCGCACCTCACGCTGCTCGTACAGCGTTAAAAGGTGGAGGGAGGTACGGATGGTCCACTCTCGCACAGCAATCGGCACATAAAAGCCTCGGTCCACCTCCCCCAACTTCGGGGGAGACCGCGCGTAATACTCCCAGAATAACTGGGGCTTGTCCCCCACCTCGGGGAGGAGATCGCGTACCGCCAAGTGCCTAAGCACATGAAACAACCGCCAGTCCTCCCGACTACGGAGGAAGGGAAATTCAGTCATCGTCCCCTCGGAGATGGCGTAAAGGGGACGCTACGTCTCCCGGATGGTGTTCCATATGGACGAGGATCGACGGTTGTCGACAGCGTCAAAACGCTGTTCGACTGAAGACCCCCTTATGGGGGGTCCAAGGGTACCGCTCATACTTCTCATCGAGAACAGCGGGGGTCGGTCAAGAGGCCGACAAAAGGTTGGATAAGGAATCGTTTTCGATGTCCTGCTCGGGGCCCAGAGGGCCGCTCGCCCCCTGCTCTTCACGGTCGACCGCGATGGAGGCCGCATCGTAGGGAGCGTCGGTAGAAGCCATCCCGCCACGAGAGGCGGGGAACCGGAGAATATACGTAAGCCCCAGCCTTAAGTGGGGTACACGCGCAACTCAGGGCGCGGGGAGACGCCGGTCGCGCCAAACGAAGTGGTCTCCCCCGGGTGACGACAAGGGTTCCGTCGAGAGACCCGGCACCCCCGGACAATGCTAGCGGTGATCACCTTAGGGGACTGGCCCGAGGCTCACTTGGCTCGATAAACCCGTGGGTTCAACGGTTCGTATGGCGTCCCCGACCGGGCCCCCAGGAGAACGCTGACAAGGAGTCACGAGGAGGGAATTCCTCCGGGGCCCGGGTGGGGTGCTGACACACCGCCCCCGGTCCCGCGAGACGCGGGCCCTGAGGTGGGGTATATGTGGTGGAAACCCGCTGTCAGGGGTGACACGGCCCCCGGCATGAGCCGGGCGCGGGTCACGAACACTCACATAACACCCCCCTAGTGGGGTAGCGTGGGTGTCCCCCGCTGGGCGGGTCGCCAGAGAGCTCAAGAGTCACACACGAAACGATCCCTCCAGAGGAGCGCGGGGTGATGAGCACCCGATCAGGCCCCCCGGCAGGGGTCTGACACAGCCGAGGGAGTCACGCGTCTTCCCGAATCCGAGCCCCCTGGTGGGACGGGGAAGCTTGGAGAAGCTTCTGAAATCCGCGCGTAAGCCGGACCAAGTTCTGATTTCGACCAGGGATAAAATCCCTCCGGAATTCTATCCGGCAAAATTGAGAAATGTTGAGATCAGCCCTGAGCTTCTGATCTTGGGGATGTCCTGAGATCTGGGAAGTCTTGGTGCCTTTATGGCTTCCGCCCCGAGGCGGGCGGGGGTCCTCGTTCAGTGGAAGGTTGGTCGAGGACGCTGGGCAGGAGCCACCAGAGATCCGTGCCTGAGACTGTGGGCCGATGGGCAGCGGTCCCCCCATGATGGAGTCCGCGCGTCAGGATTGAGCACGTCCTGCGTATTGTTTCTCAGGGTATATGAGTGGATGCTTTGGGGTCATCGTGCGCCTTCGAATAGATCAGCATTGCGTTCGCGTTACTTCCGTCGTTTTTGTGCGCTTCACGCCCTGTGATCCGGACATTTGTGCTCTCTTTCTTCTGTTTTGCGCCGTATCCCGTGCAGGGATTTCCGAAGGGGCTATACCCCGTCGGATGTGAGGGCAGGATCCACTACACAAGTGCGGCGTGCCCGAGTCGGCGCTGCTGACTCACGCTGGCCGCCGGGGCGCCGCCTAAAAGGCGAAGGAGGCGGAAGCATCTGCAGCTGACAGCATGAAGCACGGCCAGTGGGGCCCCAGCCCGGGCGACGGTTCCGACAATGCCGTCATTCCCAACGCTCCCGTGGTTCTACTGCTGTCGGGCCGCAGCCGCCACTGTGTGCAACCCTTAACGCCGTGACGCATGATGGACCTGCCGTTGTCGCTGAAGAAAACCGTGTGCCCCTGGCTCGAGAGCGCCGAGGAGGCCTACGTGGAGCACCTCAAGGGTGGCGCTCAGATCGGCGACATGGCTTCGGTTCACGTTTTCAGGTTTGTGTTCCTGATGCGGTATGCATTTTTTCAATCCTCGGCGGCTCGTCTTGACGCGACCACCGCGAGCGAGGGTGCATACGCATCTTATCGCCTGCTCATACGAAAGCCGGAGTTCGCAAGCATCCGCACGGCGGCGGGAAGTGCCGCGGCGAGTTGCCAGAAGGCAGGCGGCGAAGCGGCTGCGGAAGTGCTGCCGCAGCTGCGGGTAGAGGTTGAGGCCGCCGTGGAGGCCACCTCGGCATCAGCGGCGGGAAATTCCCTGCACATGGAGCGCGCCCTCAGCCTCAAAGCCGATGCCATCGCTGAAGCGTCCGAGCTGCAAAGGTCTGACCTCAGCGCAAACGTGGACGCCGCGTCGTCGTTCTTGAGATACCTGAAGGCGCACACTCGAAGGTGGCGCTTCCGTCGCCTCCACCTTTGCGGTTCTCTAAGTGCCAACGCCACGCGCCTTCCCCGCAGTCCGGTCCACAACCAACTCTTTCCCAAGGTCGCTTGCAACTGTGATCGCCACTCCGACAGCAGCTCGACCCACGACTGTATCGGAAAGCGTGGTACCGCACGCTGCGCCGCGCACTATGGGGGTGGACGCTGCCCCCGCGACTGGGGCTTCGGGCGCTTCGATACGCTGCTGCGCTACCGGGAGATCCTTCTCAAGATGCGCGAGGCCCAGAAGCTACGAGGGGTGGAGGTGCGCAGTGGCCGGGCGAGAACGTGCAGCTGATCAAGTTGTAACTGAGGACGGGGTGGGCGCGCGTGCTGGACGAGTACGCCACGGGACTCGACGGTCGCACGTACATCTGCGAGTTGGAGGCTCAGTTCGGCAAGTGGTGGCGGCTCCTCGTCGCTGATCTCTTCGAGCGCGGCCGGCTGGTGCTCCACTACTGAACGCGATCGTCGATCTACCCGGCGTTCTCAAGAGAGTTTTGGAATGCGCGGGACAGCCTTTGGCGTCGACACCATTGTGGAAAACATCAAGGGAAGTATCGGGGCATGAGCGGCGGCTCGAGCGCCGTGTACAAGCAAGCCAATATTTTATTCCTCGTCTCATAGTGAGGTAGAGGTTGTGCTTTTTCTATATTTTCTTTTTTTCTGTTGACATGCGTTTTTCCACTTTGTCACACATACCCATGTTTGATGTAAGTCGAGTCGCGGCATGTCATGAACAATATAGTTGGAGTAGATCCTGCCCTCACAGCCGACGGGGTATAACCACGTCGCAGAACCCAGCACAGGATGTCGAACGTTACGCCAGAGTCACAACGCGAACGCCAGGATCACTGGGCGCGAAGCGCACCAAAACGACGGAAGTAACGCAAACGCAACGATGATTTATTCGAACACGCACGATGACCCCAAAGCATACTCTCATATACCCTCAGAAACAAGACGCAGGACGTGCACAATCCCGACCCCCTGGCGCTACCATGGGGGGACCGGTACCCAACGGGCCACGGTCTTAGGCCCAAGCCTCTGGTGGCCCCTGCACAGCCTCCCTGACAGCTCTTTCACAGGAAGGGGACCCCTGCCCGTCTCGGGCGGAAGCAGGAAAGTCACCAAGACTTCCTCGATTTCAGGATTTACCCAAAGCCAATACCCCGGGACTTATCCCAAAAACTTCAATTTTCCCGGATAGAATTCCGGTGGGATTTTATCCCTGGTCGAGATCAAGTCTCTCGGTCCGGCTTAGGCTCGGATTGCGGAAGCTTCCACAAGCTTCCCGGTCCCCAGAGAGAGCCCGGATTCGGGAAGACGTGTGTCTTCCTTGTGTGCGTCAGACCCCTCCAGGTGGGCCCGATCGGGTGTTCCCGGCCTCACGCCCCTCTAGAGGGGTCGTTTCATGTCCGGCCCTGGGGCTTCCTGGACATCCCCCCAAGGGGGTTGTCCCACGCTACCCCGCTAGGGGAGTGTTACGTGACAGGTCACGACCCGTCCCCGGCTCATGCCGGGAAGTCGCGTCACACCTGACAGGGGGTTTTCCCCACAATAGTGTCTGTGCACGACCCTGACATGCGTAGAGCCCATACATCAGCGTGCTGCATCTGTTCGTCGCACGTGTAGACCCCCCCGACCCGACTGTCGCGTACCAACACAGCCTATGGACAACAGTCCCGCCCCTGTGCACTACACTAATTAGTTTATATCACCAGGCGGAAAGCCACAGTTGAGTGCAACCAGAAAGCGGCTCTGTAGTTTTTTCACTCCTTCCAGAAAACATCTGCAGGGGTCAGTGCACGTCCACAGGAATCCCACGAGACTGGCGGGTTGGGGGGTACGTGGAGAGGAAGCGATCCTACTGTGACACACACAGTCTTCCATACAGCACCAGAAAGAAAAACATACAGCAGCGAATAGAGAAATATAGCGGCACAGTTGTCGCGGCGTAGAAAATAGAGAAAATAATAAGCAGATCGGGTGTATGAAAAAGAAACATGTAAAACACATGGAAGGAAAGTAGTAATCGGGTCTGTATTTTCACGGCTGACCAGACCAGACTAATGAGAACCGGACTCTCCATCCCAGGAGACTGCTCCATTGCGCACCCAGACCACCTCCAGTATCAGGGCTGTTCATCGGCGGCTGCGCGCCCAATGTTTGACCAGTGGGTTGGCCGTGGGCTTGTCAAGCCGAGGTACGGCAGGCCGGTATGTTCTGACGAGCGGTGACAAGAGCACCTGCGAAAAGTGGCTGTCATCCGCCGATCTTCGTGAACGTTTCAGTCTATTGATCGCTTCACATCCTGCGTGCAAATAATTACAACCTTTCTCTCTTTCTGAGCGGCTCATTGACGCGCTCACGGATCTCTCTGATGCCCCCCCCCCCCCCCCCCC
>ENA-ORXR01002781-ORXR01002781.1-marine-metagenome-genome-assembly--contig:-NODE-2781-length-16307-cov-10.687123_pt1 | contig 16307 bp, 21 predicted proteins | sample MGYA00237866_ERZ511479 | MGnify/ENA metagenome assembly ERZ511479 | reverse complement strand
ACCCCACCTCATCTACGGCGCCTGCACACCCCACCCGCCCCACCCACCCCACCCTACCCACAACCACCCCACCCCAAGCTACCGCGTCCCGCCCCTCACGCACCCCTCGCACCCCACTCCACCCACACCCAACCTCCCCTCTCGAACCCCACGCACCCCAGTGAGCAGATTGTCGCAATTTTTTTTCAGTTGTCATTCGTCTGAAAAAGCGTCAATTGTTGGTACATAATTCTGCCATGGGGGCAGAAATGCCAAACGATCTGCACTTCATGTGCACGCCGTGTCATGGAATCCGTAAATACGTGTGAACACTGGCCCACTGGCTGGAATCGGGGGTGAACACTGACACTGTGAAACGATCAGCAATCTGGGGTGGTCGTCTAAAGACAAAAAGTAGCCTACAACCGTCCATAAGAGAGTAGATATTGCTGATCCCCGAATTCTGTCGTGGAGGACCGAGGCTGCAGACGTGGAGCTGCTGATTGCTCGCATGTGCCCATACGGCCTGGAAATCGATATCGTCGCCAAAATGTTCCACGTATTGAGAACGCCCTTGGGAATTGGCCAGCAGATCTGTAGGTTGATCTCGAACCAGCCGAAACAGGTCCCCAGCACAATAATCGCATCATGTTCTTCGTATACTGGACCCCTCCATTCCACAGTGCTCGTTCGAATGGGTATGGTCTCAGATTCGCATTTCAGATCCCCAGTACGATCTGACGCTGATCAGAGACTTGTCTGGGAGCCATGTGCGCACCTTGCGCTCACACAGTATGCACTCTAGATGCACCCGAAGGCCTTCTGGAGGCACCCGGGGACACCCTGAGGCACCCTACAGGACGTTCTCAGGGTTCTGCAGGAGTTACATGACGCCCTCGTGCGGCGATTCGTGGCCGCGCGGCCACTTGATACGCAGCGCGCGCGGGAGCACTGTCGTACGGGGCAGCTGTCGCGCCACATTGTCCCTCACTGATAGAGAACGTTATAGAAGCGGATATACTTTTCATGCGCTGTCACGCCTTCTAGAGGAGAGGGACCGGGTGTGGCAGGGCGGCGGCCCTGTGGGTCTGATGGTCCTGTCTGACCGCTCGCCAACACCACCCTGCCCCGCCCGCATCGAGGATCCCGCGGCACCTCTCGCACCCATCATGGACACGTACAGCTCTACACAAGATGGCCACAGTGAAGAAGCGAAGGGCCACAAAGGTTACCACCACACATAAAGTAGCAAAAGCATGAGTAGGGACCAGACACACCGCGGAAAGATCGTCTCACCATTCACAGCACAAGCGTCCTGATATGCACGCATTCCCAGGCTTGGGCCTGGTCAAAGCGGCGCTGCGGTATTCGTACCAAGTTGAAGCCAATGAGGTATCGAACGCTCCCGACAGACACCAGCGCAAAAGACCGCACCGCGCTTGTCGATCCCGTCGGCAATCTCCGCGCCGGCGCCGCCCACAAAGCTATCGACGCTTCCCCAATTCCACGCGTGAGTCGCCTCACCATCCCATTCGCCGCCCTTCTATTCACCTGCTTGAAAAGTCACAGCACAATGTAGCAGAGGGAGTCGAAGAGCAGATAGGGGCTGTACTGGTCAGCACGGAGGAACATGGGGCAGTACGGGGCAGTACGGGGAGATACGGTGGAGGTAGGTGCAGTAGAGGGAAGCTCCACAGAGAAATAGCGGGCTGTTTTCTTCTGACGTTGACGAAAAACTCTTCTGTAAGAGTAAAACAATCGTTTTTCCAGGAATCCATGGCAAACGCGTTGGCGTCCGCGCCCGCTGCCCAAGCTGTGGCGTAGTCCACGCCGTCCAGCGAGCGGTGCAGGGATTCATGGCGTGGTGTCTTACAATGACGTCGTGATAAGTCTCGCATGCATGTTGTTGGCACTGTTGTATGACGCTGGCAACACTGTTGTGGGCGATATGATCCAGACGAGAAGAATCGCTCTGCCGTCACTATGAATGTGTGCTTCGTCTTCTCATTATCGTCAGGAACCGCACGATCGCCGATGAGCTTGACCTCACGCGTGACCCGCTAGTTGCGCCGCCGCCGCGAGCAATGTTCGAGCGCTTCAGGATGGCCAAAGCCACGTCCAGAGCCTGTGGTCACCAACAGACGACGGATTTCGGCAAGACCCACTTCTTCTCGAACTAGACATTGGTGATTGACATCGTGGAGGGAGTTGCTGTCTCATCGAAAATGCACGAGTTATACTCAGCACCGAGGTGCAGCACGCTCAAGACCGTGTGCAAAAATATCGTACCGATGTTCCCGTTCTGATTGTATCTTTTTTCACCTGCGCATCTGTCTCTAACTGCACGGACTGAAAGTCTTGCATACATCTCCAGCATGTGACAACACGACCAGCCAACCCCACCCAGTTGCGGGGAAGGCGAGCCAGACCGTGTCTTCGGGTAGTTCTGTAGGGGAATACCCGCCCCGGAAGAACACCCCGAAGGGCACAAACGCACGGCGTCGACCGGGCGAAGTCTCTCCGAGCGAGAAACACGAGTTGTGTGACCGTAAGTATACCTCCCCAGGTCGAGGGCTCCGAGGAGGTCCCCATGACGTGCCCTCTCATACCCCTCTAGGCCCCATCCCAGAGGGCCCGCCCGCTCGCCCCCCTCCCGGCAGCCCACGGAAACCACCTCACCACATACCCTCCCCCCAGGGGCCACGGGCCCAGACTCTCGGAAGGGCGCCGAAGCTTCTCGAACCGCCTTAAGGCCGGGCGCTGAGCGTAGATACGTGGCACCCCGGGCGGCCCCGGGGTCGGGCGCCCGGCGTCAACCTCGTCGGAGGCCTTAGTGGGGCTTACACAAATTGGGGCCCGTAAGCGGGGGCCCAGTTAACTGAGGGGACGTGGCCCCAGGGAACAAGAGCTACGATGCTGACAGAGGTGAGTCACGAGCGACCCACCAGTGACTCACAAACGGAGAGGTTGGGAATATGCGCTAGTAGGACATCTTATCTTCGCGAGGGCTCGGGGTCCCTTCGGCACGACCGGATCCGACCGGCTGAAATCGCGAATCCACGTGTCCCCTCGTGATTGGGTGGGATCTGGTTCCACGAGTGTGGGGGACAGAGCTCCTGGCGTCACAGTTCCCCCTTCCAGAAGCGGTCGCCGTGCCGGCGACCCAGGGCCAGGGGGCCCGGCCCGAGAGTCACGGGCGCGCCAGCACGTCGAACCGGGATCCCCCACAGTGTGGAGCGTGGGTGATGCCGCGGCCAGAGCCCGTGGCGGCCGCCCCGGGTCGCGGGGGGTCCGCCGAGGCCAAGAGGGCATACACCGCCCCCGGGAGGCGGAAACGGGGGCGTGTCAAGGGGGCTGTGTGGCAAGAGTGTGCCACAAAGGCCGTGAGGAGGGATGCGGAGTAAGGTGCCCCTCCTGGAAAGGCGTCGCGCGTACCCCGCGGGCTGAGCAGGCCAAGGAAGGAGCGACGCCGCGAGCGGCGATGGGGTGCCCCTGCCAGTGTACTGGGGCTCGTAAAGGCGGAGCGGATGGGGGCGCATGGGATCGGGACGGGGCGGCCGCATATGCCGGCCGCCGCCTCACCTTTCCCACATATCCCCGCTGTCGGCCGCGCGTCGAAACTCGGACGCGGCTGTCATGTCGTCCTCGCGGTCGACGGGGGCCACGCCGCCGGAGGAGTCGGCGGCCCCGCGTGCGGGGCGCATAGCGCTGCCGGAAGTGTCGGCGGCCCCGAGTGCGGCGCGCGTCGCGCGGCCGGAAGAGTCGGCGGCCCCGAGTGCGGGGCGCGTCGCACCGGTATCGGGTGGGACGCCGGCCAGGTCGGATCGCCGTCCCGCGGCGGCGGGTCCCGCACCCGCGGCGGGGCGCCGCCGATGGGCGCGGCCAAGTCGGGCAGCCCGGCGGCGGGGACCGCTCGGATCAGCGGGGCGCCAGCCGGTGCGGGCGCCGCCCAGGCATGGGGCTCCATTTCGGCCACCCCTCAGGCGAGCGGGGTGCCCCCATAGACTTCAACTACGGCGACGGGCGCCACCAAATCAGGTGGCGCGGCATCGGCGGCGGCCCGTGGCAAGGCGGTCCGTCGGTTGCGCCCGGCTGGCGGCGCGACCCCGAATCGGGAGACCCGGGCCGCGAGGAGCCAGGCTGCAAAGCCTCCGACGCCCCCGAGGCGTTCTTAGTCGGCGTCGGGGTCGGCGACGGCGACGGCGTCCCTCCCGTCAAGTGCGGAGGGGCGGTCGGCCGACGAGGTCGCGGCGCCCCCCGCCACGGCGGCCGCCCCAGTTCTGTTGCCGCCCAGCCGGCCAGAGACTTCTCCGGAGGCGGCGGCGGCGGCTGCGGGGCCTTCTAGGCGGGAGGAACTCATGAAGCGGGACTCCCATCCGCCGGTTTTGCGACGGGTGCGGCCCCCGGCAGTGGAGTAGGCCGGGCCGATGGGGGCGGTGCCGGGGGCGCTTCTCCAGTGGACGCCCCCCCACGCCCCCATTCAGCTGGAGGAGTGTCGCCTGAGAGCCCTGTACGAAGCCATCCCGGTGCCGAAACAGGGCCCAGCGTGGCAGAGGTGGGTGATGCGCCACCCCGTGCAGTACTCAATACCTGCCGGGGTGAGGACCGACCTCCACGCCCTACTTGAGGCGGCGGACGCGCCGCGGCTGGAGCGCGTGGCGTTTCGTCTAGCCAACGTGATGGACGGGGTGACGGCGGATGAGACCCCGCCCGCCGTTGCGTGGGAGGTGGCGTGTTGCTCCCCCCCGGAGTTGGGGAAGAGGGACCCCCATTTCCACAACCAGGACGCGCGCACCGAGCGCCGCGTGCGGGAAGCGTCGGGGATACTGGTGAGTGCTGCTCAAGTAGAGAGAACCCGGACCCACGTGTCAGCGCGGAGGGACTACTACGTCCCGACGCTTTCGTGGTGGTCGGTGTTGGAGGTGCCCCACGGATTTCCCTCGACGGTGCCCCGCGTCGTGGCCTACATTGGAGCGGCGCTTCGTCGTTAACATTCCGCACCGGCAGCGGCCATCCTAGCTACCCAGTGGGTGCTTCAGGTGGCGGTGTTATGGTTTGCCTCCGCCCGAACTAAGGGGTACCTGTGGCACCTGCCTGCCGGGTTGGTGGATCGCCTCGTGGGGCTGCACCCCGCCAACTTGGCTCAGGGGGCGGGACAGGAGGCGGTCGCGTACTGACGCGAGTTAGTAGACCTCCACCAGTCGTTGAACCGGGCGGCCGCTGGTCCGTATCTCGCCCGCCGAATTGGCGGGGAGGATGAAGAGGCGGCCCGGCCGTTGGCACATTGTGACAAACGCCTGGTGGACGGTCACATCCGTCTTCGCGAGGGCCTGGGCGACAAGCCTGCCCCGACGTTGCGGGGGTGACGTCGACTTCCGCACCCCCTGAGTCGGGATGGGCGGCGCGGGGGCAGTATGCCCGCATCAACGCAAGCGCACCCGGGGAGTGTCCGAGTGCCCCCCTGCTCATGGGGGAGCCATCCGGCGGACGACCCGGGCGGGGCCGTTTCCCGGCGGTTCGGCGGGGCGGCCGACGTTTGCCCCGACGGGGGTGCCGTACTACCCTTCGGCGGTGGCGGGGCAAGGCCTCAGCCTGGGGTACGTCACCGCCCGTGTGCGCCGGCCCTAGCGACCACCTACCGGACTGCGGCGGGGACGCTTCAGGCTGCACACGGGGAGGCGATATTGGCCTCCTTGGTGGACACCCTGGATTGGGTCACCCGGGGCGCCGGGGCCGTACTGCGGGGGTTCCCGTCTCCCCTCTTGGCTGCGGCCGACCACTTACCGGTGGATACCACCCCCGAGGCCATCGGTCGAGAGATGGCCTCGCGTCTGGAGGGACACGGCCAGCGTCTGGTGCCGGCGCCCGCGGCACCGACGGGCGGCGGGAGCTCAACTCGAGCCCCGTTTTCCGGGGAGCCCGCCGCAACCGCCCTACCCTTCTATGGTAGCGGATATTCCTACTCCGCCGCGGGTGCGCCGGCGTCAGGGCACGCCCTGTATGGCCGAAGGTACTCGTCAGCCGAGGCGGGGCCGAGTAGGACCCCGTGCTCGACGTGGGGACTCACCCACAGGGGCCAGGGGCCGGCGCGTCAGTATCACTTTGACCCCCCGGCCCACGAGAATTATCAGGGGTACGCGCGCGACGATGTCCCGCCGTCGCCTGACCGGGGTTTGCGGCCAGTACCCTTGTGGGAGCCCCGTGTCTGACTGGCCTCCCCAGTTGGGTCGGACGATCCTGTCGAGTAGCGAGAGGACGTTACGTTGTTTGTTCTTGTGTCGAGGGCCGAGGTTTTGGGGTTTTCTCCGCGGAGTTGTACTCGGAGCGCGGCCGTGGGTTGCTTTCTCCGTACAGAGTGTGTGTGGGTACCCTGTACTAAGGGTTAGTTGGTTGGAACCCTTCGTCGCACCGTGAGTCGGTGGTTGTGGCAGTGTTTGCGGACCTTCTCCATCCATCTTCATCTTCTCCGTCGGAGCCACTCACGTCAACCGCGAGGATGTCATGGCCGCCGCGCCCGAGTAGAAACGCGCTCCGGAGTAGGGGAATGGGGGATAGAGGGGGGGGGGTGATAATCTCGACTCTAGGGGGGGCGGAGGGGGTACGGTAACGGCCGGTAGTCTACGGCCGTCCCGTCCGACCCCCGTCGGCCCCGCCTGCCCCGTTTTTATGGGCCCCTGTACATTGGCAGGGACGCCCCGTCGCCTCCCGCGGCGTCGCTCCGCGCCCCCCATGGGTGACTCCTCCAGCGGGGCGCGCGTGACAGCCGCCCCGGAGGGGGCACCATACCAGGCGCCCCCCCCTGGGCGACTCCTCCTGCGGGGCGCGCGTGAAAGCCGCCTCAGAGTGGGGGACGCTATACCCGGCGCCCCCCTGGCACGGCTTGTGTGGCCCACCCCAGCCACACAGCCCCCCTGACACGCACCCGTGTCCCCCACGCGGTGACGGCGCGTGCCCCCTTGGCCCCGGCGGGGCCTCCACGATCCGGGGCGGCCACCGCAGGCGCTGACCGGGACACCACCCGGGCCCCACACTGGGGGGATGCCGGTTAGCCGTCCTGGCCCGCCCGCGACCCTCGGGCAGGCCCGCCCCCCTGGCACTGGGTCGTCGGGACGGCGACCCCTTTAGAAGGGGGAACTGTGACGGCCGGACACCTGGCCCCCACTCTCGGGGAACCAGTTCCCTCCCAGTCAAGAGGGGACACGTGGCTTCTTGTCATGGGCGGACGGATCCGGTCAGTCCGAAACGGCCGCTAGCTCTGGCGAGCGAAATATGTCCTACTGACACATATTTCGAATCGTTCCGGTGGCGATCCACTTGTGATCACCTCGTGGCTCACCAACCACAACCGCGATCTCGAGACTTCCCTGGGACTAGTAAATCCCTGGACAGGCCCCCAGTTAAGGGCATAATTTCTTGTAAACACGACTTGGACCATTGACCAGTATAACACCGTGCCCCTGACACCGGGGCGCCGCAAGGGTGTCACGTGGCACCGTTTCCCCGCCTCTACTCAAGGTGGTGTCCGAAGCTTCGGCCGTCCTCCGCTGAGACTGGCCCCATCGGCCCTGAGAGGAAGGTCTTCTGAGGGTCCTTTGAGGGTGTCTGAGGGGGGTTTTCGGAGGGTCTGATGGGAACGGACGGGATAAGAGGGCGAGGCGTGAGTGTCACCTCGAGGCCCTCGACGCGGGCAAGTAAACTTCCGGTCACACAACTCGTGTTTGTCGCTCGTGGCGTCTTCCCCCGGTCGACGCCGTGCGTGTGTGCTCTTCGGGGTCTCCTTCTGGGGCGGGTATTCCCCGACAGGACTGCCCGGCGACACGGCCCGGATCGCCTTCCCCCCGACTGGGTGGGGTTGGCTGGGCGTGTTGTCAGAAGCTCGTCCTCGTCGTCCCGCTGGGTTGCGATGTTCAGTGCTTCAACGAGTGTCTCCACCGAGGCCTCGTCGACGTGCCGTCGGAGCATCCAGTGGATGAGCTCTAAGTAGTTAGTGACCTCTCCGGGGTTACGTTCCCGGCGAATCGGCAAAGCCAGCATCACCCCCGACTGGAGGGGTTCCTTCGTGAAGTCATGAAGGAGATAGAAGGCCTCGCCTTCGGGGATGTCGTCGTCATCACAGGCTTTGGCGAATTTGCGCAAAAACTGAAAGACCTTGGCAGGGGGAGAGCCATCCCACTCTCCGTGTACGCGAAATGACTGAGCAAAGTCTTTTTTGCGCCGGCCCAGAGCTCGGGCCTGGCGCCGCGTGGAGACAGCCGACTTTTTTCCCAACGCGTAGGTCTCGCAGTCGAGCATCTTCCGGTAGTAGGGACGGTTCACCACGATCTTGGGCGGCACCACCCGAGCCGGCGGCGGCGGTCTAGCTTTGGTCGGCCACCCCTCCGCCTCCGCACGGGTTGCAAGGGAGCGTTGCGTCGGAAACCCCGAGTCAACTTCCCGGGGTGTCGCTCGCGATCCCCCATCACGTCGCCCACCCCTCTCCGAGCCAGGAGCCGGTTCGGTCCTCAAGTCAATACCCCGACTACCGTCCGGCACCGTCGACGGCGTGGGGGTAGCGCGATATGCACCAAGTTGGGCCACAACGGCCGACTCATCCCCCGAGCGGGAGACGGCGGTAGAAGAAGATAAAGACGATTCGTCTTGTCGACACCGATGGAAAGAGCGCCGGGCTCTGCCCCGGTGTTCAGCAGGCCTGGGCGTAGAGCCCCTCAGAATGGCAACCAGATTGCGGGTGACTTCAGACCGAAGGACCTCGGCCACGGCGTCTCTCCACTCGAGACCCTGACCTTCCCTCGCACCCTGTGTGCCTGGGGGAGCACGACTAGAGCTCCCAAGCGAAGGCTCCCGTGCCGAGTCAGGCCTCGCCCCACCCCTCCCAGGCACCGAGAGGGGATCTCCCACCGCGCTCAAACGCCGGGGGACCGACACCGTGGGTCCCGGCGCCTTGTTAGCTCGCCGGGGCACCCTTGGCACTCCCTGAACCTGAGGGAGCACGACTAGAGCTCCCGCCCGCAGGCTCCCGTGCCGGTGGTGGCACAGACTCACCGCCCCACGTGGCCACGTCGGGCGGTCTTCCGTCGCCGAGATGAGTGCCAGCACCCGACGGGGCCGCCTCGGGGTGAGTACTACCCGAGGGGGCTCCCGCCGGGGGGAGAGTCCCAGTCGGATCGGGGCCTAGGGGCAAGGGCTGGAACAAAGTCCGATGCCCGCGGGCACCCGCATCCGTGTTGTCTGCACTGGTGTGGCGATCGTCCACGGACGATCCGCCTTAGGGGGGGGAAGACCCATCCCTCCCGACACCAGGCACCTCGACACCAAGAGGGTGTCCATGCCCCCGCCCATAGGCCATCGACCCGGCCAGACTCTGACAATCCTGGAGTTGCGGGGCGCCGCTCGCAGCTCTAGACACCAAGGGGAGGAGGTCCCCCCGAGGCGAGTTGGCGCACCACCACCGCCCCGATGAAGGTTGAGTCGCCTTCCTCCCCTGCTGCTCCACCGAATGTAACAGCATGCTCAGCCAGCCCCACCCAGTTGGGGGGAAGTCGAGCCACACCGTGTCGTCGGGCAGTCCTGTCGGGAAATACCCGCCCCGGAAGAAAACCCCGAAGAGCACAAACGCACGGCGTCGACCGGGCGAAGGCTCCCCGAGCGAGAAACACGAGTTGTGTGACGGAAAGTTTACTTGCCCAGGTCGAGGGCTCCGAGGCGGTCCCCACGCCTCGCCCAGTCATACCCCTCTAGGCCGCCTCCCAGACGGCCCACCGGCTCGCCCCCCTCCCAACAGACCACGGAATCGACCCCACCACATACCCTCCCCCCAGAGGCCACGGGGCCAGAATCTCGGAAGGGCGCCGACGCTTCTGGCACCGCCTTAAGGCCGGGCGCTGAGCGTAGATACGTGACACCCCGGGCGGCCCCGGGGTCGGGCGCCCGGCGTAAACCTCGTCGGAGGCCTTAGTGGGGCTTACACAAATTGGGGCCCGTAAGCGGGGGCCCAGTTAACTGAGGGGACGTGGCCCCAGGGAACAATCGCTACGATGCTCGCAGAGGTGAGTCACGAGCGACCCACCATTGACTCACAACCAGGGAGGTTGGGAATATGCGCTAGTAGGACATCTTACTTTCGCGCGGGCCCGGGGTCGTTTCGGTACAACCGGATCCGACCGGCTGAGGCCGCGAATCCACGATTCCCCTCGTGACTGGAAGTGATCTGGTTCCGCGAGTGTGGGGGCCAGGTGTCCTCCGTCACACCCCAGAGCCACGGTCGCATCCACTAAGCGTTGTCGCAAAGCCCTGAGTGAGTAAGATTCAGCCGCTTGTCGCCCCCTTGACTAGTTCTTAATCATGTGGAAGTTTGATTCGAGTTGTGACTTGCCTGTGGGGGAATACTTCCGTATGTTAATCTGTCCTTTCTTTATTTGTTTCTGCGTTTGTGGCTCTTCTACCTTAAGGATCGCACGGTCGATCGACCCGCCTCCGTTACCGCATGTTAAGTAACAGCACCGTGGTTCTGGGATGCGCCGTCGGCGGCACACCCGGCTCCGCATCGGGTCTCATACAAAAAGAACATCTTTTTCATCGCCCATATGGCGATAGCCTTTGCTTTTTCGTGTGTCTACGGTGGGTCACAATCTACTGGTTACCTAACCAATGTCAGTTAGAGCATTCTCACCAGCGTTGGAAAAGCGGCCTCAAGCTGTGAAATGAAAACGCTGGGTGTGGCTCTGTGACTCGTCAGTTTTCAGCAGGCCAACGCGTCGCCAACGAGGAGTTCTTTAAGATGGATAGAATCGAATTCCTGTGGAGTATCTGAGCGCCGTTGGCCTCGGACTTCCTGGCCGGGAAGGGTGGTTTCCAACGAAGGACACCTGTTAGTTTCTTCGCAGCCATTTAACTGAAGAGGGTTCCGTAGAATACGTCCCAAAAATGGTGCGGGAAGTGTGTGATCGAGGCTCGAAGCGCCTAAATCAAGGTTGATCACAGTGACAGGCGCCCACTGAGACAGACCGCCGGCTGCGGTGCACGTGGGCGAAAGCGGCGAAGCCGGTGCGGCTTTCCGCCGTGCTCACCGTCAACATGGATTGGAGAATGGGATTGAAGGCAGAAGCACCATATTTGAGTCAGTGGGGGGGGGTTGGGCGGCGGCGGACGTCAAGATGTGGGAGTGCCCGAACAGCCGGCGGCGCCCGCCGGGGGGGATTCTGCATACGTCGCTCAGCGAACCGAAAGCGGCCCCTTGGCATCATGGGCGAGCGTGCTCACTGTTTTTCTTGTGGGGTAGGGCCGGGCTCTGTGGCATTTGGGGCCCTGCAGTGGGGGGACGGCCCTGGGGGTGGCGTACGTGGCCGTCGGATCGGCCGTGTCGGTGGCTGGACGGCTTTCTCGGGCCCTGCGCTGGCCACGTGTTGCAAACGGATCGTAGATGTGATTTTGACGAGTGCTTGGCCAGCGTGCGCTCGGACATCTTGGCCACTGATTGTGGCGGTTGCGGGACTTGAGTTTTCGTTGATTTTATTCCGCATTTTTGTGGGGGGGACTTGCCTATCGCATTGCGGGTGGCCTGCACTGTCCGGCTCCGATTGAAAACCGGGCCGCGGGCTTCCGAGCGTCGCTTCCTTCCCCATATCTCTGTGGGTTGGGACCGAATAACGGCAACCCAGCAAAGGCGCCCCGTCTGCCCACTGGAGGCCGGGGGTGCTGGTGTGTGTTGGTCCGCTGTGACCCGACTGGCCGGTCGCCGTGGGGGCTGTCAAGAGGAGGTCTCGGCCTCCCGTTCGTGACCAAAGGAATATCCGACCGTGCCTTGGTTCTCTTGCTCCCTGGGGCTTGTGCCGCAAGACCTTCGTCCCCCGTCTCGGGACGAGCGTGGTATGCACTTTTCTTTTGCCGGTTCCTTATGGGCATCCCACTTTAGGGATCCAGGGGTTATTGATTTCCCTATACGGACAGAAGAGCGAAACCTGCTACAGGCTCCATGGTGGTGGACGTCAACGATGGCGACGAAAGAGCTTGAAGTAGTCCAAGTCCGGAGGACGCTCGACGTCCGAAGGTTAGATGGCTACGCTAACCAGAGCCCAAAGTCCGCTTCCCGCACTCGGGTGGGCTCTTATAGGCTTCCGTTGTAGTTGGCGGGGAAGAGGCCCTGGCAGGGGCCCCGTCCGGCGCTTGGACCAGCCGGTCCCCCACAACACACCCACGATCGCGGGTTGGGACCAGTGTGGCCCTCACGGGGCCGGAGCGCGCGGCGCTACGCTACTGTTTTCTGACCGCAGCGACGGAGATCCATATCAGCGGTGACCAGCGGCCCATTGAGTTCTCAGAAAGGCTTCCCCTCGAGTGCTGCGTGTACGAGAGAAGCAAGCAGCGCAAGCACGCAACGCACTGCGCATCAGGCAGGCCCTGTCATAAGTATCGTTTCCAGATTCGGGTACGGTACATCTGGAGCGTTTAATTAAAGTACGTGTGCCGGCCACCTGTCTCTTCATGTGTCTCAATACGAGATATGCCTGGAAAACACGGGTACGAATCAATTTCGGAATTGATCGACTTGGATCAGCTGCCAAACTTCAGCAGCGCGAAGCACATATTTAGCCCAAGCATGTCGGAACGGTTCCGTCATGTGAATGAGCCTGTTGGCCGCGCTGTTAATGGCTAACGTGCGAATTCGAAGGGGCGCCCCCGGGCGAGCGCACCAGGAATCGGAGATTCCCCCCCGACCAGAATCGTTGTAGTCTTGAAATCATGTCCATGTTTTAACTGGTACTTGGCGGACGTGAAATGCCATAATTGCATGAGAATGGCGGGCTCTTCTAGATCTAAGTCCGCTGGCGGTCGAAATTGATCGATTCCCGCTGCTACCTACTCATCTGTTGATCTGGGTGTGGGTGCCAGCCGCCGTGCTGCCCACGGGTACGGGAGTTCAGACACTTACACCCGTAAAAGCACCTACTCACAATATACGTATGGTAGGGCCTGACCTCCACACCTCCACGATGAGCCGGTACGTGAGGGAGCTGCGTGACCTGGGTGTCAGTGACGCGAGAGCGATTGAGGCTCTGGCTCGGCATATTGAGAGCCTCTATACTGCGTCGGCCAAACTGCACCGCGCGTTGGCGCCTTATGGGGGCACAGCGCATGCTGTACTGAGCCGGGCGTCAGCTCCCGACCACGATCCTGATGCCGATGAGGTGTGTTGGGTGGCTGTCTTTGACGGACTCGGTCTGTTCAACATGAGCGACCGGTCGCGCATGATCGACGCCCTATTTCGGTACATCTGGCGGCATCACGAGGCTGACATGTTCGTCACGCAACTCGCTGCGATTCGGCCGGGTAGAAGTGCCTCTCGGGCCCCTGTGGGAGATGATGGGCGTGGTGGACCCCCCCTCGTGCGGCCGACTGCTCCCTCACCTTCCAATTGGATTCCCTCTCCCACGCCGCCGGCGACGGTTCGACCTACCGACCGCCACCTCGCTCCCATGCGGGATCTAATTTCTGCCATCGACAAGGTTGCGAATCCCGCGGTGCTGGCTCGGAAGGTGGCAACTTGCGCCCTGCTGGCGCTGTACCAGCACGTCTATACAACACACTACTCCACCGCCACCGTCGAGGAGATGGGCGACGACGGCGAGAAGCAGACGAGCTACTTCCCGGCAACGGGCCATCGGTCGGGCAACAAAGGCCCCAGATACTCGGGACAAGACCCGGCCTGCGGCGGCGCCGACGCTGCCGACGCGATGCAGGACGACGACGGCGAAGCCGCCAAGAACACGGGAGGCGCGGGCGCCGCGGCCGCCAACGCGGTGAAGGTCGACGACAGCGGGGCGGTGAAAAACACGGGCGGCGGGGGCGCCGCGGCCGCCAACGCGGTGGAGGTCAATGACGGCGGGGCGGTGAACAACACGGGCGGCGGGGGCGCCGCCGCCCCCAACGCGGTGGAGGTCGACGACAGCGGGGATGTGAACAACACGGGCGGCGCGGGCGCCGCGGCCGCCGCCGCGATGCAGGTCCACGACGGTGGGGCGGTGAACAACACGGGCGGCGGGGGCGCCGCGGCCGCCTACGCGGTGAAGGTCAATGACGGCGGGGCGGTGAACAGCACGGGCGGCGGGAGCGCCGCGGCCGCCAACGCGGTGGAGGTCAATGACGGCGGGGCGGTGAACAGCGGAATAGACACTAGCGCAAGTCGTCGATCAGTGGTGCGCCGGTTTCTCAGGTCATTAAAAACTCGCAAGGTGACGAAAATTCTTCAGGACTACGTAAACCCGCTTATCAAGGCAGTCTACGTTCACATTTCTCGTTCGATGGGGTTCGCTCGCGGCTCGAATGGTTGTAATCGAGACGGACTTGGCCGTGAACTTACTGTACTATGAGCTGTCCTCATTTCGTCACTCCGGGCGCCGAAAAATGCAACAGACCGATTCGACGCGCCAGGATGTAGCAGAAAGTTCTTTTCAGCCAGCTGCCCGGAAACGGGCTGTCACGAGCTTTTCACACAAGACTTCTCACGCGCGTTTCAAAAACTCTCCATTCCTGTTCGCGCGCTCGTATTGGTCTTTGCCCGATTATGGCCCATGCCCAGTGCTGCGCAAGCAACAGAGGGACTTTCCATTTCCACAATAAGTTTTCTGATTTTTCTTGTAATTCCACTGACTGCATCAAATATTGACTGTGAACAATTTGCTCTCAAAGTTCAGATAGACAGGTCGGAAGCCCCTGACTGACGGCGTCAGCGCCGTTGGAACCATCCGTCGTCCCCTGCACGCCACAACGCTCCTTTACCCGTGTCTTCACTGTCCCCGTCGAGCGGTACTCACGTGGCCGTGTGCGGGGATGTGCATCATGGCATCGGGATCATCAGGTGCCGGACCTGCTGCTGAATTTGCGCCCAAAGGAACGCTCAAGAATGCCCCGCCGGGTCGTGGGAAGAAGATGTGGGAGGAAGCCTCCTTTTCTTGTCTCGTCGTACACCTTTTTCTGTTGCCATGAATGCGCCACTTTGACGGGGACAAGATGCTGAATAGTCGTGCTTCACGGCGTCGACGATTGCCTTCTAGATGTTTCCCTCTGCGCTGCCTGTCGCTTCGTTTTCGGACGTCCAGGTCTCCTAAAGTGCGGTGCGTGCGGCGTGGCCGGACACGAATCGGATCGCTGCCCAATCAAGCACGTAAGTAACGTGCAATACCGGTGTAGTCAACGTTGGTGTTCGCGGTGCACAACAACAAGTAAGGTCTGCGACGCTGTCGGCCAAGAGGCCGACAACGTGGATGAGGTGATGGAGGGGAGATCGGCGCCGAAGTGGTCGTGCCCTGAGCACGACATGGACGCCATGCGAGCCCGCGTGGAGGACAAGCTCAAGGACCAACCGCCAAAGGGTCGCGCGCGAACTGACGCCGCACGTGGCCACAAGCGGGCGATGGCGGAGGTGCGCCCGACTGATGGGCCGCGACTCCCAGCCCATGAGGCGCAGTCGGAGATCACCGACTGAACGGGCTTGGGTGGGGCGTCGGCGTCCGCGGCGGTCCGCACTGCGGGGGCCGTGACGGCGGTCGCGCAAGATGATAAGGCATCGAGGCAGGCTGCACGAAAGCTGAGGGCGCTAACGTCAGATGCGCAAGGTCAATCGGCTGGCGCCGTGGGACAGCCTCTTCCGGGCGCACTGGGCAACATCGAGCTGGACGGGCGCCGGGAGACACTGCAAAAGGGGCTGGGGAGCGTGGCAAAGTATCGGGCCGCGATAAGGGCGAATCAGCGGCGACAAAACCGCGAGGCGGGGCTGGGTTGTGTCGGCGCGAGAGCCGCGGAAGAGATGCTTGGAAGCTCCAAACCATTTTTTGGGGTGAAGGGCAGGGACCCCAAGCGCGTGGCGCAGCGCTACATCTGTCTCCCTGAAAGCAGGGGGCTTGTCAAAGGAAATATGGCCCTTGCAGCGTTCATAGGGGTGGGGAGGGTGTACACGGGCGCGTCTGTGCCGAGTTGTGAGCTGACCTGCGCGCATGTTTGCGACGAGTTGATGGCGTTTGCGGCGAGTGTGGGGTTGGAAGTGCCGTCGGTGCTGGCGTCGCTGCGACAGTTTATTGTTGAGATGCGACAGGGGGAGCAGGACGTGCGATGTTTTTTCACCGACGGGGCCGAGTGACCGAGCTCAGCGGGATCTGCATCGTCGGAATGAAGCACTCCCCCGCTCTCTTGACCGAAAGTCGCTGCAAGCGCCGCCACCACGACAGCTGCAGACAGGCCTATTTTAGGGGCACCGTCGAGGCGCCTTTACGGCCCACGGTCGCCGACAGCGCCATCGTGACCGCCTTCCTCCCCCCCCCCCCCCCCCCCCCCCC
>ENA-ORXR01002780-ORXR01002780.1-marine-metagenome-genome-assembly--contig:-NODE-2780-length-16308-cov-8.544082_pt1 | contig 16308 bp, 8 predicted proteins | sample MGYA00237866_ERZ511479 | MGnify/ENA metagenome assembly ERZ511479 | reverse complement strand
GCGGCTGCTGCTGCCGCTGCCGGCGGCCGCTGGGCAGCGGCTGGGGGGGGTCGGGGGGCAGCGCGCTTTTGGCGGGCACCGCGCGTCTGGCTTTTTGGCGCCGCCCCGGGCCGCCGCGGCTGCTGCCGCTGCGGGCGGCTGCTGCTGCCGCTGCGGGCGGCTGCTGCTGCCGCTGCCGGCGGCCGCTGGGCAGCGGCTGGGGGGGGTCGGGGGGCAGCGCGCTTTTGGCGGGCGCCGCGCGTCCGGCTTCTTGGCGCCGCCCCGGGCCGCCGCGGCAGCTGCCGCTGCCGGCGGCTGCTGCTCGCGCTGCCGCTGGCTGCGCTGCGGCTGCCGGCGGCTGCTGCTGCCGCTGCCGGCGGCCGCTGGGCGGCCGTTCGGGGTTCTTTGGGGCACTGCTTGGAGGGGGTGGCGGCGCGCTTCCGCTGGTGTGCGCTGGGAGTGGACGTGCGCGATCGTGAGCGTGATTGCGCGCCGTCGTGGCGGTGCTAGCGGCGGCGCAGCAGGGTATAAGTACGCGGCTGCGGGCGGTTCTCGTCTCTCCCCAGTCTTCCCGGCATCCACCATCCTCTCATCGACGTCGGCCGACCGCCACTCTTGGCCAGTACCTGCCGCTAGCTGCTGTTCTCCTCACCGTCCCCCACCTTTCTCCCGTTGTCCCCCCGTCCCCTCTCACTGGCCCCTCGTGCCCCCCTCATCTTCACCATGGCGCCTTCGACGCCGCCCACCCTGTCTTCTCTGCCGGCAACTTCCATCGACGACGCGTGGACGATCTCCTCCGCGCTGGCTGCCGACCCTACGGCCGGCTCGCCGATGCGCTCCATGGGCGTTGCCATCGCGGCGGCCCAGGGGTACATGACGGCCGACTTTATGGCGCCGCGCGTCACGACGGCGGTCCCGCCGATGATCCCGTCGACGGTGACGCCGGCCGGCGCCACGTCGGCCACTGCCGCAGCCGGTGTGGCGGGCGCGGCGGTCATCACGCCCGCCCTCGCCGCCACGCCGGTCACGACGGCCGCCCCCGACCCGGCGCCGGTCATCGCACCGGCCGGAGTGGCGACGCCGGTCATTGCGCCCTCGGAGGCGGCGGCGCCGGTCATTGCACCGGCCGAAGCGGCGGCGCCCGGCATTGCGCCCGCCCAGGTGGCGGCGGTGGGGGTGACGTCCGCCCCGGTGGCGGCGGTGGGGTTGACGTCCGCCCCGGTGGCGGCGGTGGGGGCGGCGCCCTCCTCGGTTGCGCCGGCGGTGATGTCGCCCGCCCCTGTTGCGGCGCAGGTGCTCACGCGCGTCGTCATGGCGGTTCCCGTGATGACGCCAGACCAGGTGGCGGCGCCGCACGTGACGCCCAACTCCATTCCGGTGCCGGTCGTCTCGCCGACCAAGGTGGTGGCGCCGGTTGTCACGCCCGCCCCAGAGACGGCGTCGGTGTGCACGCCCGTCCCGGTGGCGGCACCAGCGATCACGCCCGCCCCCGTTTCAGGGCTGATTGTCACGCCCGCCGCAGTCACGGTGCCGGCGGTGGCGCCCTCCCCTGCAGCGGCGCCGGTGGTGACGCCCGCCCCCATGGCGGCCCCGGTAGGCATGCCCGCCCCTGTTGCGGCCCCGGCGGTCACTCCCGCCGCTGTCGCTGCGCCGACTGTGACGTCGGCCGCGTTGTCAGCGGCACTGGGGACGCCCGCCGCGGTGACGGCGCCGGTGGTGACGTCGGCCGCGGTGGCTGCGGCACTTGGGATTCCGGCCGCAGTGACGGCGCCGGTGGTGACAACTGCCGCGGTGGCGGCGGTCAGCACGCCGTCTGTGACGCCCGCCGCTGTGGCGGCGGCAGTGGGGACGCCCGCCGCGGTGACGGCGCCGGTCGTGCCGCCTGCCGCTGTGGAGGCGGTCAGCACGCTCGCGGCACTTGCGCCGCGGTTCGGCGAGGCCGCTACCGTCACGACGGTGGACGGGCCGACCTCTTCTGGCCCGCATTCGGTCATCAAAATCACCGCAGCTGCGCCGTCCATCAGCGTGGCCGCCGCGGTAGCACCCGACGTCAACACGTCCGCCGTGGCGACGCAGACAGCCAACACGGCTCCTGTGGCCGCGGCGGTGCTGCCGGCCAGCACGCCTGCCGTGGCAACACCTTCTGTCGTGTCGCCCTCGGCAGTTGCATCGGCCATGACCGATTCCACCGGGGCTGGTGGTGGGCCAGGCACGGGGACGGCGGCAGTCGTGAACCCTGCCGTCCGCGGTACTGCCGCCTTCGTCGCTCTAAAGGAGGCATCGGGCGCGACTGCCCGCGCGCGCGGGCGTGCCGTCAACGACAACCGGACGGTCGCGATGCAGCGGCTTGGGCGCTACATCAACGCCGTCAACGGGTGCAGCGTGTCGAGCAAGACTCTGGAGGAGGCAGCGGCGATGGTCGCGAGCGCCTCGGCCATGGAGGATAGCAACGACAATCTGCAAGTGGTCATCCACCTGTCGGGCGTCTCGGCCATGGGCGACCTCAGCTGGGCGAGCCTCTTCGGTCAAGGGGCGTACGTCGACTCTGACGTGCTGCGCGTCTTTGGGCAGGCGCACCAGTTTTGCCGTGGCCGCGACGTCCTGTCGCGCGCCCGCCTCTCTGTGGACGCTGAAGCGCGTCTGGTCGGCACCCTTCACCGCGGCCAGTCGGCTATCCCTACATCGAGCTCTCCCACCCCAGTCGCTGCAACGGCCGAGGACGAGGAGATGCTGGACGTATTCACCTCCCCCGTCGACAGCATCCTCCCTCCGCACGTGAGCATCCAGCGGCTTGCCCGCGTGGTAGCCCGCGCACGCTCGGCGTCGCGCTCTGGCAGCCCCATGGACGACGCGCCGCCGGGCCGCTCTTCAGTGGGCAGCGCGGCACACTCCTCGACGGTGAGCGACGGCGGGACGGCCAGTGGCGGCGACAGCGACGGCGCGCAGCTGGCAGGGGTGGGGATACCCTTTGTGCTGGAGAGCATCACCCCCCCGGCGCCAGTGACACCGATCAAGTCTGCCGTGGACTTCATGACGGACTTGTTTCTCAACCGCCGGGCGCCCGTGCAGCTGCTGCGCGCCACGTTGAAGGCCGCCATCATGTTCTGTGCAATGCACTTCGGGCTCTCCACGCGCCAGATTATGGAGGGCTTTTCGCGCTGGTGGGTGCACCGTATCGTCGCCAACCAGGCGGACGATGGCGCAGTGGTTGCCCCACGCTGGCCGATGGGCGTCAAGGTCCCATCGCGCTTCCTATCCCCCCGGTTTTCCAAGGCCGCGTCGAAGGCGGGCAAAGTCCTGCCCGCGGAGGAGCCGCTGCGCACGGGCGCTGACGTGGCAGCCGGCGATGACACTGTCGCGCGGCTGAGCGAGGAGTCTGTCACAATCTACCTCGACGTCATCCCGTCGACCGAGTGCCACTGCAAGCACGAGGAGGCGGTCGCGGTGCTGTTGTTGCTGTGGACCAAAGAGCCGCGGTGCCGGTCGGCCATGCAGCACGAGGTCTTCAAGGCCGACCACGCGGCGCTGCGCCGTAAGGCGGCGCCCAAGCGGAAGTCGTCGAGCAGCACTTGCGCTCAGGCGGCGCCGGCCTTGGCGCCCCGGCAGCCGGTGGACTCTAGTCGGGTAGGCGGTGCGTCAACTGTGTTGAGGACGCGCGCGGCCGCGCGCGCGGCCGCTCGTGGTGCGCCGCCTTCCTCCGCTCCGGTGCTCAACGTGGAGGTACTCCCTGCACCCGCCGGGCGGGTCGACGGAGCACTGGCGGTGCCTGAAGTCGCGGCCGAGGACCCCGCGGTGGTGGCCGAGGCGGAGGAGGACGAGCCCCTGACGTCGAGCCCCGCTAAGCGTAGCCGCCAGGTTGAGTAGTCTGTTTCGTGTGTGTTGTAGTTGTGTGGGAGTACGACGGTGAGCCTTGTGCAACCGAAGACAAAGCATTGTGCCCTTTTGTGTCTCACTCGTCCTCTTTTTCTTTCTTGACACATATTCCCCACTGCATCCTTAGCTTAAGTGGATTTAATACATGTGTGTTGCAGTTATTTAGATTTAAATGACATTCGAATATGCCTAACTTTTTCTTCTAAGAAGCCGATCGCGCCTCGTAGGGCACATGCCAGCTCTTCCCGCGCACCGTGGGTCATCGGTATGAGTGTTGCTACGGCCGGCCCAACTACCACAGACAAAACATGCCCCGCTTGCCGGCCCGCCTCATCGATGCCCTTAGCACCGCTGCTCTAGATAGTCTAGGTGGTAGCACTCACCAGGGGCTGGTGCTCGTGGTTGACCCGCACCCCACGACCGTGCCGGCTGCGGTACCCTCATCCGTCAAGCCAGACGAGGAAGATAAAAAAGAGAAACATGTGCTGCAGTCCCCTCGCGCAGCCGTCGCCGCTCACCCAACAAGGGCCTGCGATGGTGAGCAGATAGCGGTACCTGGCTGGGGGATGATCGGCTGCAGCGACGACAATACTGTACTGCAGTCTCTTCGCGTTGGCATGCAGGCAATCCTTCTCTCGTGGTGATGCGCGGGCGTAAGCAGATGCCTCATTGGCGCAAACAGACTGAGTGTTGGGGTTGTCAGCCCCAGGCGCTGTTGGATCAGTGGCCACGCCGGCACCTTTGCTGGGGCCGGTCCGAGGCAGCCGCGATGGGCGACCGCAATAGAGCCCCTCAAATGGCCCCTTCGCGGCTGTCAGCAGCCTCGGCGTCACCTTTCGTCAGCGGGAGGGACCCAGAACGACGGTGACCTCATGCACGCCCCCCCCCACACACACCTTTCAGGCAGTGTGACCATGACCCCACGATCACGCAGATCTTTGGCACCCCCTCAAACTGGCTAAAACTGGATGTATCCGCAGGCACTTCCAGCCCTCTGCTGGACTCGTTTCACGAGGGCGTTTCGAGGATCCCGAACCCCCCCGTTTGACCTCATCAGAGCCGATTTGGCGCCCCCCTTTCCGACAACCTGAGGTGGCCTACTCGTCTACACCGCCCCCGCACCCTGTCCGCCCCCTGCAAGCCGGCCATCTCCCCCTGCTGCCAGCTCTCCGCGCCGCCACCTTTTCGCGCTACCACCGCTCCCCATTGCCACCGCCCCCAGCTGTTTCCGGTTCTCACTGCGGCCGCTCCGCGCTGCAGGCGCTCCTGGCTGCCGCCGCTTCCGGCTGCCGCCGGTCCCGGCCGCCGCCGCTCCCCGCTGCCACCACTCTCGCTGCCGCCGCTCCCCGCTGCCGCGGTTTCCCGCAGCGACCGCTCCGTGCTGCCGCCGCTCCTTGCTGCTGCCGCTCCTTGCTGCTGCCGCTCCTCGTTGCCGCCGCTCCTCGCTGCCCCCGCTCCCCGCTGCCGCCGCTCCTCGCCGCAGCCGTTCCTCGCTGCCGCTTCTCCTCGCTGCGGCCTCTCCTCGCTGCGGCCTCTCCTCGCTGCCGCCGCTCCTCGCTGCCACCGCTCCTCGCTGCCGCCGCTCCTCGCCGCCTCCGCTCCTCGCTGCAGCCGTTCCTCGCTGCCGCTTCTCCTCGCTGCCGCCGTTCCTCGCTGCCGCTTCTCCTCGCTGCCGCCGCTTCTCGTTGCCGCCGCTCCTCGCTGCCTCCGCTCCTCGCTGCCGCCGCTCCTCGCTGCCTCCGTTCCTCGCTGCAGCCGTTCCTCGCTGCCGCTTCTCCTCGCTGCCGCCGCTCCTCGCTGCGGCCGCTCCTCGCTACCGCCACTCCTGGCTGCCGCCGCTACCCCGTGTCGCGGTTCCCCGCTGCCACCGCTTTCTTCGGCCGCCGCTGCCCGCTGCCGCCGCTCCCCGCTGCCGCCGCTTCCCGCTGCCGCCTCTCCCCGCTGCCGCCGCTCCATGCTGCCGCGGCCCCCTGGTGCCACCGCTCTCTGCTGCCGCCGCTCCTCGCTGCCTCCGCTCCCCGCCGCCGTGATGGTGCGCAAGGGCCCGTGTGTGGGGTGAGCAGACTAGGGTGGCAGGCAGGTGCCAGAGGCCAGCGCTTTTGTGGCTAGCGGGCGGCCAAGCACCGCCCACGGTCGGACCCTCGTTCGCGCCAGTCTACCCTCCCCGTCCCGCCGGCCTACGCCGCCACGCCGTGGAGGCTCTACCACCGACGCCCGCACCACCGCATCAAAGGAGAGGCTGACGGCGGGGATGTGACGGTGGTGGCGGCAACGATGAGTCGTCCGCGGTGTATTAATATGAGTGTGTGGCATGGGAGGGGAAGAGCTCTCGTATCCTGCTTCTGTGTGTGGCCGCTTCTGGTGGGCCGCTGCAATAGACAAAGCTCATTATGTAAACGCCATGTACGGGACCGCCTCACCTCTGGGTGGCCGTGTGCAGCCACGGGGCGCTTTCGAGTTACGGTGGCATGTCGGTCCATCCACAGCGTTTTCCCCGTCCCTTCGCTCGCAGTCGGCACCTCTGCCGGGCATCTTCGAGTTTGGAGTGCTTCACACGTGCCCAGCCGCAGTAGGCACCTGCAGGGAACACCTTTGGGTGGTTCGAACCTGTCGGAAGACGCATCGGGTGAAGCGGGCAGCCTGTGAGCCTGCTGGTACCGTTTTTTGGGCTCCAAAGAGGGGGTAGCATGCATTGACACGAACGCACACACAAATATGGCCTGCCGGCGAACAGAACGTGGTGGGACACGAGCCACGGCTTCGGGCTGCTGTGACTTTGGGGGGCCGCAGCAGCAGGAAGGAAGCCGTTTGACGCTAAGCCACTCACAAGACCGTTCTCAGGACCCTTCAAAGGTCCATCGGTGAGGGTTTACAACTTTTTTGTGTTTTGGTCATGTTGCGCCAAATGGTACGTGCTTCTCCCCCATATGGGGACAAGAAGGCAGAGGGGATGCGCGCAGTAATCAGGACGTACAACTTCGTACAATACATAGGAAGAAAGCACCGATGACGTTGCAGTAGACAACCGGTGGTGGTCTTTCTCGAAAAACATGTCGGTAACAGCTGTAGGGAGGTAGAGAAGCGCTGGTTTCAAACACAATGAACTGGACAGTGTCAGTAAGCATACAGTGATCCACTGGATTGGCCAGTGTCAGCCCCGATCTACCGATTCCACGGCATGTGACTGACACCCTGCCACAGGCCTGTGGCAGGGGGCTCGATTGCGCCGGGCCTGGTGGACTCTCCCCAGCCTGATTCTCCCATGCCCCCCGTCCCACGGGCCCTGCCCCCCCTCCCTACCCAACTGCGCGCTACCACCGCACCGGCTGCGACGGCATGAGGCAGTGCTTGACTCATGGTGACCCACCGCCGCGCTGCCTCCCTCCCTCTCGCCGATTTTCCACGGCCGCCGCCTCCCCCCCCCCCCCACCCCCCCACTCCCGCTGCCTACACCCACGGCCGCTACCCCCCCCCCGCCACCCCTGCCTCCCCTATAGGCTCCTGTCCCCCCTTGCCTTCAAGACCTAGCCACGATTCCGTTTTGCATCTGCTCCATGTCCTCTCTGTCACGTGCCACCATTGCTGCCCCCATTGACCTTCTTCTGCCCCCTCCGCCTTTTCGCCGTCCCGCTGCGCCGCCCTCCCCTCCCCCCCAGCGTCCAAGACAACGACCGCGTCGGCCTGTGGCGTGGGTGTGTGTGGGACATGGCGGTGGTTGCGGCTGCTCCGTGGGTGCCTGTCCATTTGGGGGGTCGGTGGGTTATACCTGGACTTCTAGCTTCTTGCAGTCCTGGTGGGCATGTATCGGGGGGGCGCTTGCAGGACGCAGTGCCAGACACCCCTGTCAGATCTTCGTCTGTTTGATCCTGCTGTCGTCTTTTTCGCTGGCAAAGAGGGCTGCAGTCCGTACGTACAGATATTCCTCGATGCTACAGTTACTCGCCCACCTCTATCACACCCCTCCCCGCAACCATATCCGCCTGCAAACCGCGCCACTTTCCTCGCTCTGCATCCGCTCGTCGCTTCTTTTCTCTCCCAATCCCCCACTGCACCCTCACATCTTGAATCCCCCTTGTAGCTCGCTTTCTTCCTGTCCTTGCTCCCGGCAGACGAGGCGCTTTCAAGGGATAGGGATATTCGGGTTGAAAGCCGTGACGCTAGATGACTCTGAATGGTACTTGATTATCCTTTCGGAACATACTTGATACCTTCTCGTGACAGGTGTCTTGCATAATTTTGAACTTATCGGTTCCAGACGTCAGCAACACACGCCGACGACGACGAGATTGGCCACATCGCAGGGTGCCTGACAGGCCGGTCTGGACCGAGCTCCGCATCCGCGGTCGCCGTCCCTGTCGCGCTGCCCCCTGCCGCTGCCTCGCTCGCCCAACCGCGCGCATTTTGTCAGTCTTTCCCACCACCCCACTCTCTGGCAGACGTCGCTTTCTTCTCCGCCCCCCCCCCCCCCCCCCCCATCGTCTGTTTTCTTTTTGGCTGCTGCCCCCGCGCACCCGGCGGGGGTGGCCCGTGTGTCCACCCCCGGGCCTGAGACCACCACGACCGCCCACCTCCACCACGAGGTCGCGGGTAGCCCACCATGGCATTGAGCGGCGACGAGGTTCTCGGTGGCGGCAACCCGGACCCCGACCCGGACCCAAGCGGCACAATGGTCGGGGGCTCCCCCAACCAACTGCACTTGGGCGGAGGGTCGGGTGCCTTCTTCGTCGTTCCGCCCGACGTCGGGGCCACTCTTGCCTCCCTCCCCCAAGTTTTGGGCAGCCGGGACGGCCGCCGTCGTGTGCGGCGCGTGCGGCCGCGACATCCGCAGCGGTCGACTGGCGGCGGTGGAGGCGCAGCGGCCCGTCGGGACAGCCGTCGAGGCCAGCGGCGCCGAGTCCCCGGCGTCCGAGACGCTGCAGACGACCTGTCCGCGTCCTCCCTCCCTCGCGCCGAGGGCGAGGACGTCTACGCACAAAGCAGTTCGGACAACGACGCCGCTGGGACGGAGTCGGACGCGCTCGGCACGGGGGACCGCGCGGTGCAGCTGACGAACTACTACAAGGAGCGGATCACGCGCGTCCTCGCCGTCGCCATCGGCGACGCGCCACATGAGGACGAAAGCGCGGGCACGCTGTTCCGCGTCGTCTCTGTCAAGGGCGGGGCGGCAGTCGTCTTGTCGGAAGGCGAGCGGGCGTACGTCGCGTGGGCGCAGATTGAGGAGGGTCACGCGTCGTACCTGTGCACGTGCGGCGGGATGGGCGGCGGCGAGTCGGCGGAGCTGCGGTCGTGGCTGGGCACATCCTCTAGCTGCTGCCACGCTCGGGGGTTGCAGGCCTCGTGCACAGAGCTGGCCAATGCGGCCGGGATGGCAAACGACGTAGCGTTGCTCACCGCGTACCCGGTGCTGGACAACGCGTCCGTGCCCCCGCAGGCCGAGTGCGACGTGTCGTTTGCCACCACGACGGCCAAGAAGAAGGCCGTTTTCGCCGTACGCTTCCAGTCGACGTGGGCGGCGGTGATCGTGCGCAACAAGCTCAACAAGCAGCGGACCAAGAAGAGAGTGCAGCGGCGCCCGGCGTGCGCGCTGACCAGCTGCGCGAAAGACCATTGGACGTGCCCGCACGCCTCGTCGGTAGCACGGTGGTGTGCTGATTTGCGGGAGGCCACCGCGGCGCTAAGTGCTACCACCCCTGGCTTTTCGGACCCGTTTAAGCACGTCCTGATGCCGACCGTCGTGCAAGCCGCAGGAGTTACGGCCGCCGCGCAGGCGGCCCAGTGGGCCGCCTTCTCGGACGAGGAGCGGGGTCGGTGCTCGAGAAACCTGCTCCCCTGCGCCGGTGAGGTGGCCGATTGCTCGTTGTTCGACCAGCTGGCCGACAGCGGGCGCGCATCCGGGCATCCGGCCCACCTACCTGACGTGCTTTGCGAGGCTAAATGCTTCTCGTGCGGCAGCGACTACACTGGAGCTGGGGTGAAGCACAGCGCCGGCACTCTCCACACTCTGCGCGGCCGGGTGGCCGTGACGCTACGACGGTGGACCTGCAACTGCGGCAAGCCGGTGCCGTACGACGGAGCACACGACGGGCTGTTCGCGTCCAGCAGCAACACGGTCTTCACCCGGACCTACCTCGACGTCATGACACAGATGGTGTTCACGGGGCACGGGACCTTGTCGTCGGCGGCCTCCGTCCTGTGCTTCCTCCTCGAGAGCACCAAGTCGATGTCGGGCGCCGCGTCGGGCCTCGCCCGCCAGACACTCATCGTCGCTGCACATCGGTTCTCACGCACGCTGCTCGTGCCGGCGTCGCTCTTTCGGTGCACCAAGTGCAAGCAGTTGGGCGACAGGCCGTACTTGGCGGTGATCGCCGACGGCCAGGTCTTGTCGATCTTGCGCAACCAGTCGCAGCCGCTCATGCGGCTAACCGAGGACGTGGTCGGCGTGCCGTTGGACGCCGGGCATGGGTCGTGCTTGGCGTCGGCGGGCCTGCGCACCTCCATACGCAAGCGCACGACTGCCGAGCGGCAGCAAGTCGTGCGCCTCACAAGAGAGGAGCACTCGACGTTCAGGCGCCTCGCCGACGAGCTCTCGTCGGAGCCGCCGCCCCACGCCGTCGGCCGCGTCATCTCCAAGAGCGCCAACTTGGCGTGGGCGGCGGCCTTCATCTACTTCTCTTTCTACACGAACGAGGTGTCCGACTCCGATCCTGGGGCCGAGGCGGCCGCCGACGGGACCGCCGCCGCCAATGATGCGAGCGGGGACGGCGCTGATGCTCCAGCTGCTGGAGGTGCTGGCGCTGGTGGTGGCGGTCCACCCGCCGCTGAGGACAACGGCGGGGAGGAGGGCGTCGCTGCCGCAGCAGCGCATGCGGCGTACTTTGTGAGCAAGCAGGTGCCTGGAGCCGTGGGCGCCGGCCTCAGTCCAACAGTCGAGAAGGAGCGGTGGCGTGTCGTTAGGCGGTTCGTGCTCACCTTTTTGGGCCACCCTGTTGTTGGGGCTCTCACCGGTCTTCCGCGGACGCGGATCCGGCGGCTCGCCAAGAAGTTGGCATTGGGCGCTCCGTTGGCTGAGTGGAAGGCGCACGCCAAGGCGGTTGAGTCGGTCGGCATCGTGTGGCCCTTCCTCCAGTTGATCGGTTCTGCCGATGACGTGGACGTGCAGATGACCCGAGCCGTCGGCGAGCTGCTGTTGTTCACCTGCGGGGTGGACTCGTACTGGGAGACGCTGTGGCGCAACCAGGCGTCTGTGGCATGCAAGGCGTTCGAGGACAACTGGAGGTTGACGTCGGCGGCCAAGTACGCCGCGTGGGCGGCCGAGCGTACGGCACCTGTCCCCGATTCATCCCCTCTGGCCTGCTCGCCGCACTCCGCGGCACGCGGCCGTGCCCAGTTGCTGGAGGTGTCAAGTGGGCACGTGTGGCCGGACCTTGAGCCCGTCCGTCCGTTCGTCACCGACAGCAAGGCCGAGGCGGTCAACACGGCGCGCGGGGTCAAGGTCACGGCTGGGCGGGAGGCGATGGAGGAGATGCTGAACACGGAGCTGGGATCGGACGACTGCCGGCACGCCTTTTTGAACTCCCAGACGTTCATGCCCGGCGTTGAGAACTTCCTCTGCCCGTGCGGGCTGCTCATCGGCTTTGACTTCCTTGACCGCGCCGAGAGCCCCGCCCACGTATTGGCGTCGCTCATGCAGCGGTTCCCTCTCCTCCCATCGGTCGTTTACTTCGACACGGCGTGCCAGATGGCACGCAACGCGTCTCGGCGAGTGCCTTGGCTCGTTAACCGGTCGGCCATGGCCGCAAGCATCGACCGTGCTCACCGGATTCAGAAGCAGCACGGCTGCTCACCCATTTACGACGCCGACGTCTACCCGAGCCGCTCGGTGCGGCACCGGACCGCGTGCGCGGAAAGCCGGCACTCTATCAACAAGGCTTTTAAGACCCACCTCGTGCATCTCCGTCAAGACCATTTTATGGTACAGATGCGGCTTCTAGGCGGCTTCGTCAACCTCCGCGTCAAGATGCAGCACGAGTTTGGAAAAGAAACAAACCACCGGCTCGCCTGCGCGTTCCTTCACGAGCACGTGCAGACGTACTGCGACCGGCGCTCCTGCTCGTGCGCCCACGGACGCCGACAAGGAGCCGAGGCCGCAGCCGCAACAGCGGCCGCTGCCGAGGCAGCGGCCGCAGCAGCGGCCGCTGCCGTGCCTGCGGCCGCCGCACCTGATGCAGCTGCCGCTGCCGAGACGGACGCTGCTGCTGCTCTCGCCGTCGCTGCTCCTAGAGATGCGGCACGGGGTCTCTTCCGTGCCGTCGACGATGCTGTCGTTGCTGCTGTGACGCCAGCAGCACAAGCTGCTGTCCTCAACGCTCTCTCCGACGCTGCACATGAAGCGGCCGCCATAGTGGCCGTTCGACTTGGGGCGGCAGCCGGTCAAGCCGTTGTTGTAGCCGCCCATCGGGCCGCAAGTGTTGCCGGTGCGCAAGAAGGCGGTCAGGTTGGTGCCGCCGGGGCGACCGCAGCCGCCCGGTCGGCCGCCTGCGCGCCAGTGCAGGCGGACGTGCAGGCCGCGGTCTACACAGCCGTGCAATCGGCGGTGGAAGGTGCCGCGTCTGGCAGCGCCTGTGCCGCAGTTCAAGCCGCAGCAGATGAGGCAGGTGTAGCAGCCGGCCGTGCCGCTGGTACTGCCGCTGTGCGAGCATCGGGGCTCGCGCGCGGAGCCGCTGTTGCGGCAGCGCCAGGCCGGCGTGACCAAGTTGGCCGCCAGCTCGCTGTTGGGCAAGCGGCCCTACAAGCGGCGTTGCGTGGAGCCTTGCGCGCTGCTGGTGTGGTGGTCAAGGATGATAGTGCACCCGTACCCGTTCATGCCGGCCAAGCAGTTGGAGGTGTCTTTGACCGTGTGGATGGGGGCGTAGTTGGGGGTGGGGGTGGGGGTGTGGGCGGGGATGGGGATGAAGATGGGAGTGGGGCAGTTGGTGGGGCTGTTGCCGAGGCTGCTGATCAAGTGGACGGCGTTGATGTGCCTCGTGTGGACAGTGACACAGAGTCATCAGACGGGCAGGCTTCGTGCGCCGAGGATAGCGGCAGTTCCTGCAGCGATGGTGTGTGATAGTTCCGTTTCCTTTCTAGTTGGTGTCCCCTTCTTTCCAGACTCCTGTCTACCTTCCCAGAAGGTACCACGCCGCTTCTGGTCCCTCAAGCTGCTCTTCCATGAGCCAGGCACCCTTACACACCCGTGCTCTAGTCGTACACCAAACTTCGCCCCATGTGCCTGTTTAGAAGAAAGAGAACAGTCGACAGCTGTGGCCCATAATGCTACCGGCGTCTCACACGACCTTGCGCGCCATAAAAGAAACTCGAAAACAAGACCTAGGGAGAAGCACACCGCGGCAGCCGCGAGACGCGTGGCTGGCAGCAGCACAGCGGCATCAAAGGTGGCTGCCATAGCAGCAGCAGCCGTGGCGGTAACGCACAAACAGGGAGGCAAGAGCGGTGGTGCGCGGCCGCTGCTGCTGCCATGGCGGTGGTGGCGACGGCAGCGGCGCCAGCCGCGGGAGGTAGCGGGCGCCACGGTGGTAACGGCGAGCCCGGCAGCCGTGACAGCTCACAGCGCAGGCGGCGGCCACAGCAGGGCACGGTATTGGCGGCAGACCGCGGGCGTCGCGGCAGCGCCCATGGAGGGGGCGGTTGCGGCCGCTGCCGCTACCACGGCAGCGGCGGCGCCGGCGGCCGCGCCAGACGCGTGGGGGTGGCGGGCACGACGGCGGCGGCGGCGGGCGGGGCAGCCGTGGCTGCTGCTGCGGCGGGCGGCACCCACAGCAGGGCGCGGTAGTCGCAGTGGCACGCGGACGGAGCGGCAGCGCCCACGGAGGGGGCGGTTTGCGGCCTCCGCAGCCACAAAGCCAGCGGCGGCGGCGGCGCCAGCCGCAGGGGCGGGGGCGGACGCGGCGGCGGCGGTGAATCGCGGGGCAGCCGTGGCAGCTGCCGAGGCGGGCGGCACCCGCAGCAGAGCGTGGTAGTGGCAATGGGACGCGGGCGGATCGGCAGCGCCCACGCAGGGGGCGGTTGCGGTCTCTGCCGCCACGAAGGTAGCGGCGGCGGCGGCGCCAGTCGCAGGGGCGGGGGCGGACGCGGCGGTGGAAGTGGAGGGCGGGGCAGCCGTGGCAACGGCCGCGGCGGGCGGCACCCGCAGCAGGGCGCGGCAGTGGCAGCGGCGAGGAGGCGACGCTGCAATGCCCAGGGAGGGGGCTGTCGCGGCCGCTGCTGCTGCTACGGTGGCGGCGGTGGCGGCGCCGGCGGTGGCGGCGCCGGCGGTGGCGGCGCCAGCCGTGGGGGCGTGGCGGGCGCGGCGGCGGCGGGGGCGGGCGGGGCGGCGACGGGGGCGGGCGGCGCGGTGCCGGCGCACCGACGCTGGCAGCGTAAAATCGGTCCCCTCAGCTGTGCCAAAAGGAGGAGAATCGGGTGCCACCGCAGCCAGTGGGTGGACCTTGGCGGGCAATGAGTCGTCCTTTCGGTAGTGTCTCGTTCTCAGAGGGCCCCTGGCGGACAGTCAGCGGCCGTTTTATCCAGTGCTTCATTGGTGCACGTTTTCCGTCGTTCTCCGCACCTACGCAGCGCGAGATAGAAAATAGGCCGTCGTGGAGCCACTCTCAGAGGTGAGTATTAATATCAGGTGGTCATTCTCGAGTGGGACGGCGGCGGGACCCGCGTGGCGGATGTCAGCCAGCCCGCTCACGATCGGTCGCGGCGGTTCGTCCGGTCGAAACAGGACACAGGCTGTCCTAATTTCCTAAATCAATTCGGTTCTGACCACGTGCTCGGGGCTCTGCCAGGACGCAACGCCATTGGCTCCGGCAAACTCCACGCTCGTGGAGTGCGCGTGGTCAGTTACTCCATGGCGGTGGAGGTGGGGGCGAGGATGAGGACGAAGGTTCATCAGAAGGTGTGGCCCCAAGTGCACGGGGAGATAATGAGAGGCTTGCACAGGGAACACGCACAAGAGCAGTCTGTTGATGGAACGGCGGACCAGCAGTCCTCGTCCGCCATTGGTCCAGCGTCTCGAGAAAAAAAAAAAGGAAAAACTTCCCACTGTAACCTCTGAAAAAAGAGGTGCCATCAGAACTAGGGGATGTGCCATACTGTACTCATTTCACCTTGAAGAACAAAACTGGAAAAGTTTAGAGGAAGCCCACATCACCATTTGAGATGACGAGAATTGTATGTTGATCGATTCGGGGTGCTACATAGCTCTACTTGAGTGGAGGGTTTTGTTTTTCCTTGAAAGGGGCGTGGTTAAGGCACTCTGGGCGCTGTTATACGTATGTCACCTCGTTCGCGAAGTATATAGGGGCGCTCTGCAAACCGACCTCCCGCACACCCCACCGCAGCGCCGCGGAGTGCTCTGCAGCAGTGAGCAGACGTGGCCGCCACTTGCGCGCGCGGCAAGCTCCGATTGCTTGCGGCACGTCGGCTGTCAGGATTGGCGCGGCGGCCCTGTGGCGCGGTGGTGCTGGCAACAAGGACAGGTCCGCTGGGGGCCCCGCGCGGGCGCTGGCCCCCCCACGAGGTGGCGCCTTCCGCGCCCCGCACAGCCGCACGCGGACCGCGCTTGGGGGCCCCGCCGACGCGGCCGACGTCGGCGCCAGCGCATCACCCAGCGGGGCCACATGGCGCCCGCGACGGCGCGGTTGCGGCGCGCGGGCGGCCACCCGCCCTGTGTTTGCTCACCACGGCCGACCCGCTGGCACGACCGGCCGCCGCCCGGCGCCGCCGACCGGTCACCGCCAAAGACAGACGCCGCCGCCCCCTTTCCGCCGACGCCGCTCGGTCGCCCCTGGACTGCATCGGGAGTGGCACGCACCCCCCCTCCCCCCCCCCGCCCCCTCCCGTTGCCGCTGCCGCCGCCACGGCCGCTGTTGCAGACGCCGCGCGAGCCGTGGCGCCGCCAAGCGCCCACGGCGACCGTCGTGCCGGCAGGGGCGCCCCGCCTGCCGGCCCCCGGTGCGGCCGCGCGGCACCCACCTGCCCACGCGGCGGGCGGGATGGATGGCGGTGGCGGCGGCGGCGACGGCGGCAGCAACGACCGGTGGATGTCGGACGTGCCGTCGGTTGGGAGCGACAGCGACAGCAACGGTGGGGTGCCCTGGTGGGCACTCCAAGACGACGGCAACGCCGACAATAGCGACGCCAATCGCGTCGGGGCAGCCGTGGCAGCCGCCCCTCCGTCGTCCGTCGCCGTCGGCTGCAGCGGCAGCGGCAGCGGCGCGCCCGCCACCCCCGCCGTCCCCGTTCAACGGGCGGTGACACCCGCCGCCGGTGGTGGCGGCACCCCCCCCGCCCGACGCAGCGGCGGCGGGAGTGGCGGCCGCGGCACGGCGTCGTCTTCCCTCCGTTACCCGGCCTGGTGGCTGGTGGAGAGGGACAAGAGCCCGCCGCGCGGGGCGTCCCCCCCCCCCCCCC
>ENA-ORXR01002778-ORXR01002778.1-marine-metagenome-genome-assembly--contig:-NODE-2778-length-16313-cov-13.495565_pt1 | contig 16313 bp, 10 predicted proteins | sample MGYA00237866_ERZ511479 | MGnify/ENA metagenome assembly ERZ511479 | reverse complement strand
AAGAGAAGACCTTCACCCAAAATAGACGTCATATACGACACCACTGGCTTTGCCAAAGAGCGACTTTTTGATGTGCCCGAAGTTGGTGAGCATCCTAGAATTCTGTTCGCATCCTCCGATATTCCAAGAATAAAAAAACAGCTTCGTAAGTCTAAATCTGGGCAACAAGTATTAAGACATGTCATCAAAGAAATGACTAAAGGCATTGACAAACCTGGCACCAGAGAATATGAAATATTTGAGGCCTGTAGGAAAAAGGATTTTGTAAGAATAGAAAAGTCGTGGAGTAATCCGGCACTAGTTGACGGATCCAAGTGGCACCACCGCGATGCGTTCAGAGTTAGCTTGATGCTTAAAGCTTGGCTTGCGCTGATAAATGATGATATCATAGAGGGTGAAAAGGTGGCAGAAGCGCTCACTGGGTATGCCGAGTATTTAGCACCCATGATGGACGCGGTAAATAAGGACCCGGACAATAATGTTTGGTGGAAGTATGGCCATAAATTGTTTGGCTGGTTGAACGCTGCTATACCGCTTACTTATGATTGGAATTATAATTATATGAATGCCGATCAACGATCTACAGTTAGAAGCTTACTTTCAAAAATCACTTATGGAAAATATAATTTAGGTATGGAGCTGCCGGCTCATTGGGCCAATTGGAACCACATTGGCGGAGAGATGTATTTTCCACTTTATGCATTAGCTATCGAAGGTGAAGAAGGATATGATGATAGAATATACAAAAGGTCGGTGGATGTGGCCCGCTCATTTCTTGATTATGGTATCAGCAAGAAAGGGATGTCTAAGGAAAGTGTCGGTTACCACTCCGGCGGAATGACCCACCTGAGTATTTTTATGATCGCTGCTGCCAACAGAGGCGATGTGCTTTTCACACACCCACATTATCGAAATCAGATCGACTGGTATCTGTATAGGCTCCAACCCTATGGAGGTGAGTGGGTATCCAGAGGCGATGTCGGCTTTTCTGAACCAAGTACCGAGCCACTCATGGTTCATAAATACTTCTATCCGCAAGATGCTAAGGTCGATTATGTATTTAGAAACCTGCGTGCCAATCGAGTCAATCTTCAGACATCGGATAATGCTGACACGGTAGACCTTGGAAATGAGACTGCTATGAAGGGTAATTATATGAAAGACTACTTTATGGAACTCATGCTCTTGTGTACAGAAGATCCTACTCAGGACAGAGATGAAAACTTTATTGAGTATGATTTTGGAAAGGCCTTAAACCTTACAAATTCATTTTTTGACAAAGAGCGAGGTTCGATGTCTACTAAGACAGGTTGGGGAAAATGGGAGACACAACTGCAGTTTGATGCCAGAACTGATACGCGTTTTGCTTCGCACGACCATCCTGATAGGGGAAGCTTTGACCTTGCGGCATTGGGTCGATTATGGACTAGAGAAGACTCCAGACTCATATCCTCCAGCGATCACTCTGTCATCCTAATTGACGGCATTGGTCAGGGCTATTTTCCTAGCTTTTCACGATGGATCGGTTTCTTTGATACCGAAGAAGTTACGGTGGGTGTCAGTGATCTGAAATACGCCTATGACTGGCAGTGGCAAAAGGAAATGAATATGTGGAACCTTGACGACCCACGCTTAGACAAGCCCTACTTTCATTGGATAAGGGATAAGTTGCTATCCTTTGATAAGCAAGGTTGGGAGTACGACACATCGCCTGAAGTGGAGGCTTACTATAAGGGTTATTTAGATGGAAATCCATTAATGTGGCATGGCGAAGACTCTTGGATCATCCGTAAATCCTATAATCCTGTAAAACGTGCATTTCGCACCGCAGGCTTAGTCAGGGGCGACCATCCCTATGTGCTGATCGCAGATGATATCCAGAAAGATGGCAACGTTCATTTATACGAATGGCTCATGGCGCTACCTAAAGATATTTATATCGAGGATATGACGCTAAGGGTTGGTCATGAACAAGATATTATACTAAGAGAGGAACAGGGTAACCGTAGATTGTTGGTGCGTATCTTAGACTGTGAAGGCTTGGACGAAACAGCGATGAACATCTACGACCCAAAGCATGGGAACTACACACAGGTAAGACGTCTATCGATTAGAGCTAGGGCCGTGGCACCAAACTTTAAAATCCTCCTGTACCCAATGTTGGGATCTGAAAAGCCAGTGACCAGCTGGAACGATGATAGAAGTGTTCTCGACATAAGATTCGAATCGCAAAACGATGAATTTCGATTTGATAAAAATGCTGACGGGCGCACCATCTTCAGCGTATATCGAGAGAACCAGAAAATAATTGATACAGGCAGTCTCGACTATTCTCAGGAAGACTGATTAAACGTATTACACTGTATATCCATGTGGTAAAATATGACTGCGTCATATATTAAGACATGGATGACAGGGTAGTTGCTCTTTACTATAGCTTCTGATCAGCTATGGTAAACTTCTTGCTTTAAAACACATCGGTGATGCGAGATGATGCGAATAAGAAACGCTATGTTACATCGCGAGGAGGATAGATACTATCTGGCACTTTTCAACTTAGAGTATAGGCATTTAGACATCTCTACATGTGGCTTAGTGACCAAAACCTCAAATTGCATGGAAACATAGCTTAGAAACTTACAGACAATATGAAAACAAATTTTGAAGTCCGATATGCGGCCCATCCAGAAGATGCGAAGGCATACGACACCCAGCGAAATCGAAAAGACTTTTTAGTAGAGAAGGTGTTCTCCAAAGATGAAGTGAATCTAGTCTACTCTCATTATGATCGATTTATCATGGGGGGAGCCATGCCAGTGGATGAGAAACTGACACTGGAGTCCATCGATTTTTTTGCGACAGACTATTTTTTGCAGAAAAAGGAAATGGGTATCATTAACGTGGGCGGTGAAGGAAAAGTAACGGTCGACGGCACTGCGTATAATTTAAATAATAAAGATGCGCTATACCTGGGCAGTGAGAGTAAAGAGGTAAATTTTGAGAGCTCAGATGCTCAAAAGCCCGCTAAATTTTACCTGAACGCCTGCATTGCCCACAAATCGTTACCAGCAAAATTAATTCGGAATTCAGATGCTCCTGTTGTCGAGCTGGGCAGTACCACAGAATCAAACAAGAGAAAATTGTATCAGCACATCGTGCCCCACACTGTTGAGACTTGCCAGCTGATGATGGGCATTACCGCGCCTGAAGATGGAAATGCCTGGAATACGATGCCCGCACATGTTCATGAATTACGCATGGAGGCCTATTTTTATTTTGAAATTCCTGAAGGAAAGGCAGCAGCCCATATTATGGGTCAGCCGACAGAGACTCGTGTTCTTTGGGTAGCGAATGATCAGATAGCCATATCGCCACCTTGGAGCATACACTGTGCCGCGGGTACCTCTGCTTATAATTTCATATGGGGCATGGCTGGCGACGATGACCCTATTAATCCATTTCCAATAGCACAATTACGATAATTTAAAAAAAAAGAAAAAGATGAGTTTTCTATATGAGAAGAGCGAAGTCGAGCATGTAATCAGATTAGTGGCGGACCGGATGATTGCTGATACCTCTCATGCCTTCGTGAATAGTAAGAGTGGAGCTGTGATTCAGTCATTGGATGGTGTAGAGGCGAGTCCTGATATTTGGTTACAAAGTGGCTACGAAGATTGGAAATATTGGAACGGCGTAAACAACATCGCTTTTTTTAGAATGTCAGCCCTTTTGGAGGACGAAAGCTATAAAGAATACGTCCTGAAGAACTTCGATTTTATATTTGATAATCTGCCATTTTTCGAGCAGCAATTCCAAGATTTTGAACCCGAAAGCTATGCGCCTAATTATCATCAATATTTCAGGGTAGACCGTTTAGATGACTGTGGGGCTATGGATGGTAGCCTGATAGAGGCTAGTGCCTTTAAGCAAGATAAGCGATGGTCCAAAAGACTGGAGCGAGTGACAGAATGGATGAGATCAGGGCAAGATAGAACCGATAATGGAATCTTCTGTAGGAACTATAAGGGTTATACCACGCTCTGGGCAGATGATGTGTATATGAGTGTCCCATTCTTAGTACGGATGGGTGAAAAATCTGGAGACAGCTCCTTCTGGGACGATGCCATCAAAAACACCTTAGGCTTTCATGATATACTTTTTGATAAAAATAAGGGTCTGTACTGGCATTCCTATTGCCAGCAGCTTGGGGTACCAGGCGTAGCACACTGGGGCAGGGCTAATGGGTGGTCTATTGTGGCAAAGTGCGATCTACTAGAATATATACCTGAAAATTATCCAGGTCGCGAAAAGGTAAAGGAAGCTCTGTTTGAGCAGATCGTCGGATTGTCAAGGTATCAAAGTGCTAATGGCATGTGGCGACAACTACTGGATAAAACTGATTCTTTTTTAGAAACTTCTGGTACCGCTATGTTCACTTATGGCGTAGCTAAGGCAGTAAATGAAGGCTGGATACCCGAGCTATATTCTTCAATTGCTATAAACGGATGGAGGGGAATCGTCGGAAATATCAGACCAGATGGTCAAGTCGCCAACATCAGCGAAGGCTTTAATATACGCCAAGACCTTAGTTACTATTACAATCGACCAAGGCCACTCAATGACCCCCACGGACTAGGAGCTGTTTTATTGGCGGGTGTCGAGATTTATAAGATGAAAGACTATCAAGATTATATGTGGTATTAGCATGGTATGACTAAAAAGAAAGCATTAGGCTACGAGTAGAAATAGGATATCGACAGATTGACCCAAATGATTTTTGGGAAGCATGAAATTATTAAGACATTGTAGATAGTTGGATTTAAAATCGAACTATCGCAGCACATGAAAAAACCAATGAAAAATGCCTACTTACTTAAATTAACAGTGGTTGCCACGCTTGGTGGGCTTTTATTTGGGTACGATACTGCTGTCATATCTGGAACCGTAGGAGCTTTGGAAAGTTTCTTTATACTTCCATTCGGATTAGATGAGACATCGGCTAATTCTCGATTGGGCATGTTGGTATCGAGCGCATTGATAGGCTGCATCATTGGCGGAATTATTGGAGGATGGGTAAGTAAAAGATTTGGAAGAAGAAACGGGATGATACTCGCAGCATTTCTCTTCCTACTATCCGCTTTAGGTTCAGCCATGCCCGAAATGTTCATTAAGCCTTTGGGCGAAGGAGACCACAACTTAATTTACGTATTTATCGCTTATCGGATTCTCGGAGGTATCGGAGTGGGCTTGGCATCTATGCTTTCTCCGCTTTACATTGCCGAGATAGCTCCCTCGAAGATAAGGGGTCAACTGGTTTCAATGAATCAATTTGCGATTATTTTCGGAATGCTGGTTGTTTACTTTGTTAATTATTATATAGCTGGACAAGGAGATGATATGTGGCTGAATACCGTAGGATGGCGCTGGATGTTCGCCTCCGAAACGATTCCCGCAACACTATTCTTATTGATGTTACTGATGGTCCCTGACACTCCAAGGTCCTTGATCCTCAGAGGCAAGTCAGCACAAGCTCTTGACATACTGACTAAAGTAAACGGGGCTGCAAAAGCGGAAGAAATTAGCAATGAGATATTGAAGACCGTAGGGCAGAGCTCAGGGAAACTTTTATCCTATGGAGTACCAGTTATTGTAATAGGTATGCTATTGTGTATTTTTCAGCAGTTTGTGGGAATTAATGTAGTCTTATACTACGCCCCCGAAATATTTAAAAGTATGGGATCCGTTACTGATGCCGCATTATTACAGACCATAATTATAGGGGCCGTAAATTTGATTTTCACTGTGGTAGCCATCTACTTTGTTGATAAGATGGGTAGAAGACCGCTCATGATGATCGGAGCTTTTGGGATGGCCTGCTCTATGTTCATCTTAGGTACACTCTTCTTTTTACAATCTACAGGTGTATTCGCTTTACTTTGTATGGTCCTCTATGTGGCCAGTTTTGCCATGAGCTGGGGACCAGTGACATGGGTACTGGTATCTGAAATATTCCCCAACCAAATACGGGGTAAGGCCATGGCACTTGCTGTTGCTGTCATGTGGATCTCAAATTATATAGTGTCTTGGACATTCCCCATTATGGATAAAAATAGCTTTCTCATTGAAAGGTTTCATAACGGATTTGCCTACTGGGTATATGGTATCATGGGTATTTTAGCCTTGATCTTTATCTGGAAATTCGTACCTGAGACTAAGGGAAAAAGTTTGGAAGAAATGGAAATGATTTGGCAAGAAACAACTAATTAGATAAAACTGAAAGATGCTCAGATAATTCATAATGTAAATAAAAACCACTCAAAATATATAACTATGAAAAAAGAAAACGCAGTCATTCAGGGTAAACTCACCCAAGAAAATATTGATTTTTATAAAGAATGGGGTTATCTCATCGGTCCAAATACTATTGATGCCGCATCCATTGAAGACCTTAAAGAAGAGGCCACGGCTATTGTCAGTGGTAAGCGGGGAGAAGTAGAAGGCGCAGGACTGAATCATGATCAGTTAACTGAAGAACAACTATTGAAAAAATATGCTGCTATTCATTTTCCTCATAAAATATCACCACTGATAAAGGACTCAGCGTCCGATAAAAAAATAGCAGACGTACTCAGTCAAATTGTTAGTCCTAACGTAAAATGCCTTCAGACAATGCTCTTTATGAAAGCTCCTGGCAAGAAAGGTCAGGCTTGGCATCAAGACGAATATTTTATACCGACTAGAGATAGATCCTTAATAGGCGTTTGGTTGGCACTGGAAGATGCGGACGAAGAAAATGGCTGTCTTTGGGTTATTCCTGGCTCTCACAAAGATGGATTTATAAGGAAGAGGGTAGAGAACACTAATGAGGAATTCGCAGATGTAGAATGCGCTCATCTAGAACCCTATACTAAAGACGATTATCTAAAAGTGGAAGTCAAGTCTGGCAGCGTCATATATTTTAATGGCTACCTATTACATATGTCACTCAAGAATAAGACCGAGAATCGCTTTCGCCGGGCCTTAGTGTCACACTATAGTAGTGCGGAGTCTATGCTCCCTTGGAACCAAGATGGCCGCTTAGAATTCACTCACGACTTGAGAGATATATTTATGGTAGCGGGTACTGATCCGTATGCTTATAAAGGCACAGAAGACCTCTCAAAACCATTTGTGCGACCAGATGTCTTGGACTTTAAGTTGCAAGCCAATGAAGAGTCAATGTAGTTTTATTATAGCCTGAATAATTATGGAAATAGAATTTTTTTGCCCCTATTGGGGTTCCGAGCATTTAGGCTATGTGCCTTTTCTGCATAAGATCAAGGAGGCCGGATATGACGGTGCAGAAATCATCTTGCCTTATGATAGTGTTGCGAAAGATTTAATTAAAAAAACTGCAGAAGCGCTGCAATTAAAAATCATTGCGCTGTGGGGAGGCGTTATCGAAGGTGATTTCCTGCAGAGTATTAAGACCTACGAGGCTCATCTGAGAAATGCCTGTTCGTCAAAACCATTGTTTGTCAATATCCAAACTGGAAAGGACTATTACAGCTTTGATCAAAATGTTCAATTCATTAGTCTAGCTAATCAGATAGGAGAAGAGACAGGTGTCAAGATCTTGCACGAGACCCATCGGGGAAAATTCAGTTTTACCGCGAACGGCATGTCAGCTTATTTTGAGAAATTTCCAAAGATGCGCATCACCGCTGACTTTTCGCATTGGTGCTGCGTCTCCGAATCTTTATTAGAAGACCAACAGGAACATGTGGATATAGCCATTAGCCGATCAGATCATATACATGCCCGAGTTGGTTTTTCTGAAGGGCCGCAAATTCCAGATCCGAGAACACCCGAGTGGGCGACCACTGTGGATACGCACCTGCTTTGGTGGGATAAAATCATAGACTCTCGAAAAAAAGCTGGAGCTGTCTTGATGACTATCACACCTGAATTTGGACCATTTCCGTACATGACCAAGATGCCTTATACGCAGCTGCCTATCACGTCTCAGTGGGAAGTGAACCTCTATATGAAAGATTTATTAAAGGAGCGATATGATACGGGATCTGTAGTTGGTCATTGAGGAGCGTTTTTTGTGAGTGTTGAATCTGAGGTAATTCGTTTTGGTTTCTCAGATTTTGAGCTATGTGAAGTCGTGTGGGAAAAGGTACATTCACTACATCGCTGCATTTACTATATATAAACTCTCTTGACAATCTTATCATCGCTTATTAGACATTAAAGCGACCTCACCAAAATTGTGTATCGTTTCCTATTTCACGCTGTTTTGTTAGTTGATTGTATTTCCAAATTAAATCTCTGTAATGCCCAATTATTAAAGTTATCAATATTTTTTTTAAGGTCATCAATGAAAAACATGAACTTCATTCCTTTAGATACTTGAGTGAAAGGGTAAAGAAAAACGGTCGTTTTGGTTAACCTCAAAATACCTGAATAGACTGCAGCTTCTCTTGTTCATCTTCTTCTCCATTAAATTGATATTTGAATTTTGCGACGTAGACACCAGGATTAAGTCCCAAAGCTTGCGCAGAAAATGATGATGCATTACCGCAATAGACTAAATTACCCCATCTGTCATAAAGCAAAAGTTGCTGATATGATAGATCACAATTACTTAAGACCCGCAACAGCTCGTTTTGTTGATTGACTACTGGAAAGATACTGATGGCATTAGGGACATAGACTTCGCACCTGATCTCAGTGACTGGTTCATTTGGGTCCGGAATCACACCCGTATCTATTGGCGTCAAGGTACTGTCGATTGGCAGCATAGTAGAGTCTACGGGTATGCTCTCTTCGCCACACCATCCAATGCTGATCTCTATGGTATCTGATGCTATACATTGCGTTGTCTCTATCTCTATCCAGTAAGTACCTGAATCTCTAACGATCAGCTGATCTCCCATAGAACCATCAGACCAGAGATATGTGTCTGAGCTAATCGCAGCATTAAGGATAAGACTATCAGTCGGGCAGATTTCTTGATCGGGTCCTAGATTTACACTGACGGTATCCACCGTGATTTCTATGGTATCAGAACTGACGCAGCCATCGATAGTGCTCACTTCCAGACTGTAGCTTCCAGCTGTGTTGACTCTAATGGTGCGATCTATCTGTCCAGTGCTCCATTTGTAAGTTTGTGCAGTAACTGGACTACTGATGCTTATGGTATCCTGATCACAGATAATAATATCAGGTCCTAAGCTGAAGTCATTTTGTGAGGCACTAATATTAATTGTATCAGATAAGATACAGGAACCCCTTATCACATCTACCCAGTAAGTACCAGGAGCATTGACTCTGTAGATCGATTTATCCGATCCATCCTGCCACAGGTATGAATCGGCAGTGAGATCACTGAGATCCAGCAGAATTTCGTTATCTCCACAAAGGACATCTTCGGGAGGGAGTAGCGATGATTGTTCAGTTAAGACTGGCCGAGCTAATGCTAGCGGATTTTGCAAACTTGTTATTAAAAAGAATGGAGATGGGTTTTGGAAAGCTGCCTCTTCAACCCCGCAAGCAAGACCTTTCTGATTGGGGAATTGGATTCTACTTATATAGTCCTTAGTCGTGACCAGATAGATCATAGAGTCTGGACCTATTTCCATGGCTCCTCCAGCAGCTCCTTTCTCCAGAAAAGAAATGAAAACCTTACTGGCTTGGATGTCTGATGCAGCCAAATCGTACTGATAGAGTTCGAATGGGAATTGTTCAAATCTTTCATTCTCTATGACATAAAGATATCTGCCATCAGGAGAAAATGATACCTGATAAATACGTTGATTATTTTCTTCTATTTGAAGCTGCACGGGATTGCTGATACTTCCTCTATCAAAATCGAAAAGCTCAACAAGACCTCCAAAATTACCAGTTTGTACCAATCGATTACCCTGCTGATTAATTCTAAATTCGCCATTCCAATTATCCCTAGTCAATACACTACCAGCCTCACTAATGATTGGCTCCTCTATTCCAGCAGCGCTGATGGGATAAGAATTTAAACGATCGCTATCGCGTTCGTGTACGATGAGCCAATTCTGCCCACAGTCTCCTTGCACCGTAATCATTTTTTCAGTAAGGTTATCTCTGATGAGGGTATTCTTAGATGATTCTACCACATCACCAAGACCGTCATTAAGTGACATATCCAATACAGAGTAGTGAAGCTTTCCAGTACCCATAGGTGCTGAAAATCTACCGTCTAAATAGAAAATATAGTATCGTAAGCTGTCCTGATATGATTGTGATATAGCTACGCCTTGAGCTGTATTTTTGCCACCTAATAATTTATCTCCATTTGGCATGGGAGAGTGGTTGCGATTATAGACTTCCCTACCACTAGTGTAAAAATTTAACTGTCCTTGAGTATTAGAAACTGTAACAGACTCAAATATTAGAGATTCATCTAATCTATTATCAACCACTGAAAGCGATATAGGATTAGAATTGAAGTTCAGTTCTGCTCCAGAAATCTGCCATATATGATTTTCTTTTTGCGCTGTGAGATTAGCTACAAGTGAAATTAAGCATACTGCAACAGAGTATAATATTTTCAAAATTTAGTCTAAGATGTTTTACATATCCTTTACTTTCTTTCTTGGTGAATGTTCGGTCTGATATCTACCCCACTGACTCAATCCCATAAATGCCAAATTTCTGATCCATACGCTCAATCCCTACCCTCATCAGGGCCACACCATTCCAAGATCAGCTTAGCTCACTCCCAATAGCTTCTAAAATCCGCAGGTCCATGAATGTTATTAGATTTATCACATAGAAGTCATTGATCATGGTCATGCCGCTGTGAAGAGCAAGCCGCAGAACTGGCTGCGAATGCTGGCTGTCATATGGACATGGAGTCCGCGCTCTACATGAAATACTTAAGGGCATTAGTAGAAGCAGATAAAGTACACTTATCCGTCATCGATAATGCCGCTCGACGCATCTTAGAGGCTAAAGAATAACTGTGCCTTTTCGAAGTTCTTTATCGCTTCGGTGACGAAGAGCGAGAAAAGGAAAGAACCTATACAGCAGCCCACCTCCAAGTCGCACATGAAGCCGCTAAGCACTCCATCGTCCTACTGAAACACGAAAATGTGACCATGTCTTTAGGCGTATCAGGTCAAAATATTGGTCATCGGCCAGCTCGCGGATTCCAAAAATAGCCCACTTGGTAATTGGAGGCTTGCATCAGATGACAATTCTGCCAGCTCCGTGGTCGAAGCACTACAAGCTCGTACGGGTAATGAGGTCAACTATACCCAGGGTGTTATGCTCTACAGTGGCCAAGAGTTTTTCGTCATGGACATTAATATTAATGAAGACGATATCTCTGGTATGGAAGAGGCGGTCACTCTGGCGCAGCATTCTGACGTGGTCATCATGGTCCTCGGCGAACATGGGATGCAAACAGGAGAAGGTAGTCCTGGATCAACCCTTTCTTGATTTCGTCTTTGAGCTGTATGACGCTTGGATGATGGCTATTACCTGGTGCTATCGGGGAATAATGGTAGAAGAAGATCTGTCATGTAGCAGATGAGAAATGGGGATTTGATTATGTATCGGTTTAGGACCTGTGAAGCTCGGATACATAAGTTTCCGGCTAATGGTGTGAAGAAAAAGCAGACGTAGCTATATCCTAAATATTGATTTTTTTTACCATAATATGAAAGTATTCTATAAGCCATATTTCATTCTTATTGTAGCTACTTTCTTCTGCTTGATGTGCTGCCACTCGCCTGAACATTCATTAATGATTCAGGGTAATGTGGAATCAGGATCAGCATGGGAATATTCACTAAGCAACATGGCATTAGTCGGAGGTGGCTTATCCATTACCAAAGAGCCACTTAACGCTCTACAAAGTGATATTAGATATGATTCATTAGTCAAAGGTTTGGTTTACTACTATTTACCGGAAAATGGATTCAGAGGAGTTGAGCATATCAAGATTACACGAGGAGCTGAATTCGATGATCACATTTTTTGAGAAATTGGAAGTGTCTATTGAGCTTGAGGTAAAGTAATTTTCTATGATCTTCTATGTAATCTACTTTATGTTAAGCAGAATACAATAAACCTCAGCGCTCGCAGCCAGTGTATCGAGATAGCACATCCAGCCGCCTTCCTTCGTCAGTCATCAGGAAGAGCCATAAGACATCATGCACTGAAAATGATCAGAGCCATAAAAGAAATCCACCAGTATAAATGAATACATTTGAGTCTCAGAATAAGACACCATGTACAATGAACTATTAGAAGTGCAGTCAGTCCTCTATGAGGCTACAGACAAAACAGAAATACCCAGGACACCATCACCAGACTTCGCCAGTGATTGGTTCAGCTTTATCCAGGATCACTTTCAAACTTCCTAATCATTTTCAACTCTTCTTCGTTGAATCGTGAAGCCAATACTTGCAGTAGTTTTTCCTTAGACTCATATGACTTGGTGGTCTTGCTATTCAATTGATCTTCAGAATATTCCAGGAGATACTTTCCATCATGGCCAGAGACCCTGATCAACCATTTGCCTTTATGTAGATATGTGATGAATGTCATGATGTCTGCTCAAAGGTAAGCCGTCTGTTAAAATTAGAAACATTAATATGAAGCAGCCTGACATATTTAAATAATTAGATATATTATTAGCAGAGGGTACTTCCCTGTTGATTAGCAATTACACTTTATATAAGCATGTTCCCCCGTGCTTGTATGACATATTTAAAAGAGATAGGACATGATAGAACACCATACTGTAAAATACAAGGATAGCTTGAACCTATGCTTTTATCGTATTTGTCAAACATTATTATTGCTATTAATAGCAGGGCAAGTATCATACACTCAAGATTTGAGAGTTAGCTCATCTCATATCTACAGAAAAGCGATGTCCTTAGAATTTCCCGAATCCATAGAACTAATAAAGGCCGCTGAACGAAAATACCACAATAGTAAGTCATACCTTTTGAAGAGTGATGAACCAATAACGATCAGCATCCAATTCATAAATGCATCTGGCCATAGCGTAGATGAGTTTGCCAGAATTGAAGAAATACATTTATCTAATCTAAATCAAGCATTCACCATGGAAGGCCAGGCTCTATCTCAGTATGATGGATATGAGCATCTTTTAGACACGGCGAATATTTCATTTGACATAGAACGTTCAATTGGTATAGATATCCCCATAATATGGGAAGACTGGAATACTTGGACACCTGAGCTTGTACAATCAGATGCTATTAAAATATGGGTCATTAATACGCCTAATGATATAGGTAGTTACGCTGACCATATATTAGGAGAGGAGCCTTTAGGAATTGTATTAGACGTTGATGCCTTTAATAATCTTGATAATTCTGCTTTGATTATAATGATGGGAGAGTACTTAGGTTTATCGAGCTTGTATGATGAGTCAGGAATGTGTAGAGATGATAAAATAAGAGATACGCCCAGGCACAATAGTAAATGCACCAGCTGTATACCTACCTATATTAAAAGTTCCTGTGATAATAAGACATACATGTGTGGTAATTTTATGAGCCTCGCGCCAGACCATTGCAAGTCTTTTTTTACTAAAGGTCAGGTCAGAAGAATGCACTTTATGCTAAGCCTTTCAAAATTAAAATAGAACAATTTATGATGATTCGAATACTACCAAGCATACCTATCTTGATCTGCATTGCAATCTGCATCGGCTCTGCACAACCGGAACCACGTACGCCATCAGCTGCGGTGGGATCATACAGCAAGTATGCTGACATCGAGCCATCACTTTACACTGGAACGATGAGTGTACCGATTCCGATTGATCAAGTGTCTGAGGGTCCGCTTTCATTATCTGTAGGTTTGTCCTACCACAGCGACATCAAGGCGCACCAGTTAGCGAGTGAGATAGGTCTTGGTTGGAGTTTTTCAGGCTTAGGTATGGTGACGAGAGAAGTAAGAGGAATAGCTGATGATGATCCTGATTATGGCTTCTTTAAGACTGGTGGCGGTGACATTAGTGCAGCTGATTATGATGATATAGATGATAAAGAGTTAGACATCGCACCTGATATCTATACATTCCATGTTGCAGGTATTTCAGGCAAGTTTACTATGGACGAGAATAAAAATGTACATCAAATTTACAAGTCTGATGTACTTATAGAGCTGGTTACTTTTGGAGGATATTCTTACACTTTTTGTGAGGGTGACATTGGAGCAGCTGACGAGAATTGTCAGATTGTGACAGAAACAACAGATGTATTTATCATTACGAATAGTGATGGTACGAAGTACTACTTTGGAGGTAATTCCAATAAAGAGAATCTTGTTTATAATGGAAGGACAACAACGTCAGCGTGGCCATTACAGAAGATTGAAAGCTTTGATGGATTGCATCAGATTGAAGTCATCTACACGAAGAGCCGTTATCGGTATTATAGTTTAGTAGATTGTTTGAATGACCAATTTACAGCGGGTAATTGTGGAGGTACTGGAATTCAAAATATCTCTGCTTTTACATCATTACCTTATCGAATTAAAACCAGTACGAGTAGTATTCAATTTGAATATGAAAGAGATAGGCAAGACTTGTATCAATTGTCTGGTAGTTTAACCACCTTTTATCCCAAACGTATTTCAAAAATTCATTGTTCCGAAGGAGGCTATACCAAAACGTATGATTTTCAACAGACTTACTTTGTAGATAGCGGAAGTAATGGGGGATTACCTGATCATCTTGTAGGTTCTATTCCGTCCAACATACGTCCTTATACGGCAAGAAGATTAAAGCTAAATCAAATTAATTTAACCTCTTCATCAGAATCAATCAGTCCTCTATATCAATTCGAATATAATGATGACACAGACAATTTTTTCCCTAATCAGCTAAGCCATGCAATAGATCACTTTGGTTATTATAATGGTAAGATAAATAATAATGACGAGCCGGATATAGCGCCTCAGTTTTTTACTCCATTTATGGGTGGTGACGCTAATATTGATCGAAATAGCTACTTCTCTGGATTGTCTAAAGGTGTTTTGACCAAAGTAATATTTGCGACAGGAGGGCATACTGATTACAATTATGGGATGAATTTCTATTTTGATGATACTTTTAATCAAACAGGGTCATCAGTCCAAGGTCCTATTGATAATAATGATTGTACATTATTAAGTTCTACATCATCTTCGTCTTCGATCACTTTGACTCAAACTGATATTGATGATGGCTACTTAACATTACAGTATGTAAACAGCTGTATTGCAAAAACAACTTATTCAAATCTCAGTATAAGAAATAGTAGTGGCCAAGAAGTAGCGACTATGAGTGTAGCTACAGACGATCCATTTGCCACAGATATATTACTTCTTAACAATAGTGGACTACAGGCAGGTACATACACTTTTACATTGGATGTATCAGGATCATCGGCTGAAATATTTAAGACGGTTAGTACTGTTGGATCCAATAGAAGTACAGGCGGGCTTAGACTCATATCACAGCAGACGGATGATAATAATGGCAACGTCATCAGCAGATCATATTCTTATAATAAAAAGTCAGACATCACCAAGAGTAGTGGGAAGCTCTATAGGAAGCCACAATATGGATATGAGTTTCAGAACCTTGATATGACATCCAGTAATAGTATAGCTAATATTAGAAGCTTTGAGGGGTATCACATTGGGTATGAAAGTGTACTTGTCGATTATAATGGGAACGGATCTAAACGAGTCGATTTTTATACTGATGCTAGTATACTTCCAGCAGAAATAGAATTGCCAATTGTGCCAGATCGCCCACGTCAGTATGTTGGCACTCCATCATCAACAAGCGTATTTTTAGAATCACCTGCTACAGAGTTATCAAGGGAAGTGATCTATCTTAATGATGCTGACAATACGGAAGACTTAAGCATCTTTATGTATGCTTATCTGAGGCACAATCCTGGTATTGGCCAAGTCAGAAGACAGGCAACTGCATATTCAGTCAATGCAGGTATCTATCGCCCTGACTCTATCGTAAGCTATCAAGAAGGAATAAAGACAAGGACTGAATTTACATATGATTTTTCTAAGCAAAATGAAGCAGAAATTTCTGAAGTATTTGACGAAGCAAATAACCAAATCAGTCGCCAAGATATAAGCTATACATCTGATATGGCTCCGGGTCTAAATCGTTCCTATCTGTCAAGTCGGAATATGCTCATTCCATGGAAAGTAGAAGCACAAATTAATGGAGTTAAATATCATGAATCAAGGAAAATATATGGAATGTTTGGATCTCATTCCCGGCTCTTCAT
>ENA-ORXR01002777-ORXR01002777.1-marine-metagenome-genome-assembly--contig:-NODE-2777-length-16315-cov-9.447038_pt1 | contig 16315 bp, 2 predicted proteins | sample MGYA00237866_ERZ511479 | MGnify/ENA metagenome assembly ERZ511479 | reverse complement strand
CCCTACCCCTTCTCGCTCACGTCCAGACCTGGTCCGTTCCGACCTCCTGCCCCCCGCTCACCGCTGCACCCCTCCCCACCGACGCCGCTGTCCTCCTCCACATTCACCGCTGTCAACATCCACAGCCATCGCCGCTCCCCCCCGTCGTAAAACGTGTGCCTCCACAATACCCTCCATCTCTCGTCCACTGCTGCCGCCCCAGATGCAGGAAGGCTCACTCGGCAGCACGGCAACCAGAGTGCGTGAGTGTGGACCAGGGGAGGATGACGGGCATGGAAGAGTCAGCCGAGGCAAGGACTGCTCTTTGAGGTGTGTCGCTTGCTCTCCCGGGCCGGCTGTCTTTATTGTTGTTGCGCCAAAAAGTGGAGAGTCCAGGCTTGACAGAGGCGCTTTTTTGCGTTTGATTGGCCCAGACAGCGATTGGCTTGACTGGGGTCTCTCCAGCTTCTGACGGAACGACCACAGAGGCTCTCGCAGAGTCCTGGACAAGCACCCCTCTGACAGATCGCTGTGGGCGGATTGCCACTTTGCTAGACGAGAATCGGGGAACGCCCGGTGTTCGTTCGCAGGACAAACACTCGAACGAAAGCCGAACGAGTCTGTGTCGTTCGGGTTTGTCCGGAGCCGTTTTGGTTTCGTCTGACGGCACCATGTTTCCGACGGTAGGTCCAGCGCGGTGCTGCCTGGCTGCCGCCCGCCGTCGCGATAGTGCGTCTGACACGCCGGCCCAGAGGGTCCATCCAGGGGGGGGGCTGTGCCGGGAGCGCCCCGCTCGTCGGCGCGCCGCTCTGCCGAGCGCGAGCCGCCTGTTCGCCGCTGTCGCGGCACTCTCCTCCGCCGCGCTGCCGCCCCGTGGTGGGGCAACCGCCACCGCGGCCGTCAGGAGGGAGGCGGGAGGGAGGCGGCAGCACGACGGGGGGCTGGCGCCGGGATGAGGCGCTCGGGCCCTCGTCGGTGCTAGTACGCCATCACCTGCTGCTCGCGACCGCGTAGGTGTGCGCCTGTGCCCCTTTTGACTGTTGGGCATTGCCCATTCACCGAGGTAATCGCCTCTTCACCCCCCCCCCGCCTCCCCCACCACCCGTGTTGGTTCTCTTTGTAGTCCGATTCCCCCCTCTTTCGCCACCGCCCCCCTCCCCTTTTTTTGTTGTCTTGGTTTCCCCTCCTTGCACCCCCTTCTCCCCCACTTCGTACCCCGCGACCATGGGGGACCTGTACTCGACGCTGCTGGTGCGGCTAGCGCTCCCCGCCGCGACGCTTGTAGCCGCGCTGATGAACTTTTCGGCGCTCGGTCTCGTCTACCTGGTCGCCTTTGCGGCGCTCACGTACCGCCCGTCCTACTCGCTCCGCAAACACTATCCCGCTCCCGCGCTGGCGGTGCTCGCCTCCTTCTCCATTGGCCTGCTGGTGGTGCAGGTGACGCTCGCGTCGTTGATTGTGGCTGAACGCCTGAGTCCGACCGACGTGGGGCTGTGGGCGCACCTGGACGATGTCGGCGTGGCCCGCTTTGACCGGGGTGTGTGGGACGGCCTGCGGTGCGTGCTCGGCCCCGCTCTCGTCACCTCCGTATCGCTCCTTTGCTTGCTGGCCGAGGAGCGCCGCTCCCGCCGCTCCTTCATGTACGTGATGTTCCACCGCGGGGGCGCGCCGGTGGCAGGTCGGCCCTCGTCGAAGCGCCTGCGGCTGCGACAGACGCGGTCGCTGGTCGAGGCCGCCCTTGTGACCGTTCCGGACTTGCCGGCGCGTCACCACGTGAGCGTGCCGGGGATTGGCAACGCAGTGGCGACTCGCGCGTCGTCGCGTGCCAGCCGCTACAACCCCTTTCCGTGGGCTGGCCGTGTGTCGGCCGACGCCGTAGAAGGACGCGCCAGCCGTGGCCTGTCGGGGGGCAGTGGTGCCAGCAGCACCTCGTTGGAGACGGACTTGGCGAGCGCCACGCCCGACGGGTTAAGCGTGCGCGTGCCGTCGGGCTCGTCCCTGCCCGACGGGGTCCCGGCCGACGACACGGACGGGACGGGCACGGGCTTTGACGGGTACAACGACTCGAGGAGTTGTCTGGTCCACGGCCTGGCCGGCGGCGGGGTAGAGGCAGAGATGCCGTCCCGCCTGACCCGCTTCATGGCCGGCACGGGCGGGGTGTTTTGGACGGCCGTCGGCCTTGCGGCCACCGGCACGGCGGTGAGCAGCGTGGCCAACAGCTTCTTCACCGCCGTCCTCTTCTTCATCGTCCTCTCATGGGGCTTTGGGTGGGAGGGCGTGCGGCCAGCCGTTGCGCCGTCGCGGGTGCTGCGCGGCCTCGTTGCCCTGCGCGGGACGCTGCTGCTTTACATCTTTGCGCTGGTCGCCTTCCAGCTGACCTGGCTTGACGGCTTCCGCGACTTGCCGGTCGTCGTGTTGATGGGCGTGCGCCCCCTGCGCACGGCGGGGCAGCCGCAGGGGTGGACTCACATGATGGCGCTTGGTGGGGCACTTTTCTGCTACGTGGTCACGGGCCTGTTTGCCAAAGCCGTGCGGGGGGCGTACGTGACGCGCACGCACTGGGCGGCGCTGCTCGTGGAGGAGAGCGGGACGGTCGCCGCGTCGTTGTCGCGGCCGTCGTCGTTTTTGTCGTCTGACGAGCCATCGGCGGAGAGTGCGGGGGTGGATGCACACGGGTCGGCGCGCGGGTCTTTCGTAGGTGCCTCGAGCAGCGGGACGAGCTCGCCCGGCGGCAGCGGCGACAAGGCTTGCGTGGGGGCAGCGGCGGCGGCGGGAGGCTCCCGCGCCGGGCCGGCTGGCACCCCACCCCGGCGCGGCGCGCCCCCAGGTGTCGCCCCGCGCACCACGTCGGCGCCGCTGCGGGGGTCGGGCGCCAGGCCGCCCCTCCCCCCCGGCAGCAGCCGCAGCCGCTCCGTACCCGAGTGGGGCGTTGCTGACGCCGTGGCGTCGTCGGCGTCCTCGGCAGCGGTGGCGACGGCCGAGGCGGCGTCTGCCGCCGCTGGAGAACCCCCCTGGAAGGACGCCGGGCGGTCGCCGCGAGTGGACCGCGTGCGCAGCCCGTTTGCGGGCGTCTCAGCGCCCGCTCGGCAAGCGTCGGCGGGCCTCAGCGGCCGGAGTTGGACGGGCAGCGTGCGGTCTGGGGCCAGTGGCTTGACGCCTCAATCGGGACGAGATACAGACGAGCTGAGTTCCCGCCGGCTGAGGTCTCCGCTGACCGCGTCGACGCGGTTTGGGTTGAGCGCCAAGGAGTTTTTGCTGCTGCGCTCGCTCCTGCACTTGGCGTCGGTGGCGCTCATGGTGTGGGTGCTCGTGCTGCCAGGATTTTTGACGCTGCCGCTCCTCCTTCTGGCCTTCTTGTACCTGACGTTCAAGCGGTGCCGCAACTCGCGGGTGCTCGACTACGCCGTCTACTACGTGATGGCCCTACAGCTCGTGCATGCAGTCTACGTGGCGGTGCTGGTTGCGTGGGGGCTGCCCGAGTCGACAACCGCCGACGCGCTTGGCCTCCGCGTCGTCAATGCGCCGGTCGTCCCTGCGATTATTGAGGTTGCGACGATTGCGCTCATCGCCCTTTCCATCTACCTGAAGGAGTACCTCAAAACGGTGCGCGTGTGGGAGCCCCGGCGGGACGGTGGGCAGGCGCTGATGGGCAACGTCACGGAGCAGGAGTTGCTCGAGATGATGCTCTCCCACCGGGAGTACTCGGCGGTGGCCAAGGGCACCTTCTCCCCCTTCAAGGTCATCCTGGACCAAGTGGCGCTCGCCGCCCTGTACGTGGCCGGCGCGTCGGCGGCGACCGCGCTGAACGCGGTCTTCATCATCTCTCTCACCGCCATTTGCGTGACGCAGGTGGTGCCGCTCATGTACATGTACAAGCGGCGTCTGATTGCGGTGGTGTGGGTATCCATCTTTGTGTACTCCATGGCGTTCATGGCGACGACATCGGTTGTTTGCCGCATCGGGAGCGGGTCAACCTTCAATTGCACGTCGCTTGGCACCAGTGCCGCCGGCACGGTCGGCGTGAGGGCGGCCGACACGCTGCCAGTGCTGGCCTACACCCTGCTTGTCGTCTGCGCCTCCATCCAGGTGCACTTTACGTGGCCGTGGCGAAGCGACACGGACGCGGCGGCGCAGCAGCAGGAGCTGGCATCGGCGTTTTGGACCTTCCTGCGCCAGTACTTCCTGTACCTGGCCTATGCGGCGCTGCTGCTCTACCCGCTGGTGTCACCGGCCAACTTCCTCTCGTACGGCTACCTGGTGCTGCTGCTGCTGTGCTTCCTTGTCGAGATTCTGTTCCGGTTTCAGACCTCCCGGCGGGTCTTGTCCCGGCTGTGGCTTGCGGTGGTGCTCTTTGCGTGCCTCAGCCTAATCGCCCGCTACCTCGTCCGCTTTGACCGCATTGATATGGCGGAGAACCAGGCCAAGTTGGTGTTTGGCGTCGGCGCGGGGATGTCCGGCTTTGTCCTCACCCTTGGCGACGCAGCCATCCTCATCGTCATTTCGCTGCAGGGGCGGCTCTTCCTGCAATCCAACGAGCTGGCCGCCAACTCGTTGCTGCCGAGCGTTTCTTCGTCGCTGTCGCCGCGCCCGCCCTCGAGGTCGCCGCGCCCACCGTCGACGGGGGCGGCGCTGCCGCCTCCCCCGTCGGGCGCGCCTGTCGCGTCTGCCGTATCTGGCGTACCTGTCCGGCGGCCGTCTGTGGGGCCCTCTCCGGCCGGACCGTCGCGGGCACGGCCACCAACGCTCGCCTCGGAGGCGGGCGGCAGTGGCAGTAAGGACCCGGCGGTTGACAAGGCCGCCGAATGGGCGGCAACAACGACGGGCGCCACCCCCGGCTCAGAGCGCGGCAAGGCTGCGTTTGAGTCGCCGGCGCTGGGGCGGTTGGACAGCAGCACTTCGTTGCACAAGTCGTCTGATTTTGCCGAGCTTCCCGACGTGTCGACGCGCGCCAAGCTTCTTGACGCCAAACGCTTTCTGCTACGGGTGCGGAACTCGCTGCCGGTGGTGCAGACGCGCGACGCGCTCAAGTGGCTATACGTGCGACTTCGCCAGGCGCTGCAGCAGCTTCTCTTCCCCTACTCGTCCATCCTCCCCTCGTTAGCGATTGTGGCCGCCGCGATTTGGCTGGACGGCATCACGTTTTTTGGCGCCGTCTACGTGCTGCTCGGCTGCCTGATTGTGTGCCTCGACAACCGGCCGGCCATCTCCCGTCGCTCCGTCGCGGTCATCCCCCTGGCGCTCCGCGTGCTGTCCCCGCTTCTGCTTCTCATGTCGTTTAGCTGCATGACCCTGCAGTATCTGTACCTGGTGTTGAGCTTGCAGCAGGGGTCGGCGTTTGTGGAGCTGCAAAGCGGCTCTTGGGGGCCGATGGTCACGTGGATCGGCCTGCAGTATGACCCGGCCACACAGGACGGCACGTTGTTCGTGCCGATTAGCCAGGATGCGATGCTCGCGCACTGCCTGGTCTTTGTGACGGCGTTTTTGCAGCGCGCCACCCTGCGGTGGGCGTCCAGCTCGTTCAAGCAGGCTGAGACGGTCGGTGGGGGCGGCCCGCCTAACGCGTTGGCGCGGAGCCCGTCGGGCGTATCGGACAGCGACGGGGGTGACGAGCGTCTTCGAGCAGGCTTGTTGTCGGCGCGGCCGATCAGCGACGTCGTCTCAGGCCTGGTGCTGGACGAGCGCCTTGGCGTCGCGCGGCGCATGTCAGCGGAACCTGGGTCCGTCGACGGCGGCAAGGGTGGTGGCATCGAGGGGTCTTTTGGCCCGCTGCCCGTGGCGTCATCACCCGGCCCCAGCAGCGGAGGGAGAGCCTCGGAGGACCCTTCCCACAACTCTAGGGCGACCGGCGGGTCGGTGCCGCCGGTCGGCACGGACAGTGGCAGCAGCGACCTTTCGCTGGCCAGCCCGATGTCGCGGCGGGCCCAGTACCTGGCGGGCAGTCGTGTGCACTTTGCGCCATCCTCCCCGCGGCCTCTGGGCCCTGGCTCCCCCGAGCCGGTGCCCAGGGTGTTGCGCGACAAGGCCGGTGCATCCGGGTTGTCGTATGGGAGCTATGGCTTGGACGCGTCCGACTACGCGCTGCACAGCGCGGGCGGGGGCGCCTCCTTTGACCTGCCGTCGCCCGAGCATCGGACGACGCGGCTGCTGCTGTGGTGCGGGCGCTCGTTACTGCTGCTTGGCCGCCGGCTGGGCGACGTTTTCGGTCTCCTGCAACCGTTTTGGGCGTCGTGGGGCTTTGACATGACCTACGTCGTGTTGGTCGTCGGCTCTGCCATCAGCCGTACTGTCTTTTCGCTGGTGCACATCGTCTTCGTGCTCACCGTGTGCCTTATCCCGCGCCGCACGATGGCCCGCTTGTGGGTCATTTGCACGCTCTTCCTCGTTGCCCTCGTCCTGCTACAATACGGTCTGTCGCTCGGCCTACCGCCGGTGGTGTCCTGGTCGTGGAAGCTTCGCGACCAGCTGCCTGAAGTTTGGCAAGCGTGGCTGTATATTGACGAGTCCAACAGCACCCGCAAGCGCAAGACGGACATCACTATCGCCTTCATTGCGGTCATTTGTGCGGGGACAACGCTCAACGCCATCCCCCCGCGACTGTCGCTCAACCAGTGCGGCCTGTGCCCGTCGTGCGTGCCAAGAGGCCGGTGGAGCCTCGGCCGCCTGTTTGGGCAGAGTAGCTGCCCGGACGCCCCTCCGTGCGCATCGTCGTCAACATCGTCGTCGGTGAGCAAGGAGGACGGAACGGCGGCGGAGGCGGCCGCGACCCGGGAGGCCGACGTGACAGGGCATGGTGCACCCCTGACGCAGGTGGCGGTCGGGGTAAGCAGCAGCGCGTCGGCGCTCTCTGGCATCCGCCCCCCGAGAGCGTCGCCGACCGCTGGCGTAGAGTCGACGGCTTGCTTTGGCGGCGGCGGAGACGACGCGGAGCTTCCCTTCAACCGCTGCTTTGCGTTTGCGTCGGGCGCCTTGGCACCGCCGCGGGTGCCCGCCGTCGACTTTACCCAGCGGCCGCTGGTGTTTGCCAACGCGGTCAAGCTCGCGTGGATGCGCTTTGCGGGGTCGGCTGTGCAGCTATACCTGTTTGCGGTCGCCTCCGTGGACCCGTCTGTCTTCTCTGCCGTGCTGCTGGGCCTGGCTTTCTACTTTTTCTTCCAGTTCACCAACGTGGCTGCTCGCCGCGCCCGGTTTGTCATCGTGCGGCTGTACGTGTTGGCCTTCATTTTGGCGGTGGTGGCATATCAGGCGCCCTTTGAGCCGCCATCGGACGAGGACCGAGTTACCTGGGCGCGCGTCCTGGGCCTGTACAAGCTGCGTGGCCCAACGGCTTCGTTTGACCCCGGCGTCGCGCTGCTGGGCCTGCTGGTGTCCCTGTGGATCCTGAGCCAGATGCAGGGCCGCATCTACGAGAGCGAGAACTTTCACTTTGTCCTCCGCAACATGAAGGAGGATGAGGTGTTGCGCTTCCGCCGGGCGGTCCACGACCATCAAGACCGTGTCACAGAGCGGATGCTGGCGTCCAACGAGCTTAAGCGCAACAAGACGGCACGTGCAGCGCGCCTCGAGCGCCTGCAAGAGCTGAAAAATACGGCACGCTCGGTTGACGCCTTCTTCAACGTGTGCGTCGTGCAGGAGGCGGAACTGGCGGCCAAGAATGAGCAGGCGGCGCCGCCCTCCGAGTTCCAGTTTGCTCCGCGTCTGAGCTTCACGGCGGCTTTTGCGGCTGCGGCGGCGGATGAGCCCAGGTTGTCGCGTTATTGGCGCACACCTGGCGGGACGACGCCGTATCCGGCGTTCCGAGACGGCAAGGGCGCCGGGATGTCGGCCGGCGGCGGCGGCGCGCTCTCGACGCGTTCGTCGGGCCTGCGCTTCCGCCGGCGAGACGGCACTTTTTCAACGCCGGGGCAGGGTGGCGAGGCGAGTAAGGATGGCAGCGGGGACCGGGTTGTGGGCGGCCGCCGCCGGGCTCTCGAGCCCATGGCTGTGCCAGCGCCTGCCCGCCGCGACTCGTTGGCGTCATTCTCGACCGACGTGCCGACGGGGCGTGAACCGGCCAGCATGTCGGCGCCCCAGTTGCCCGCGGAGGCAGCGTCTTTAGCGACGGCGTCGCGCGACCGCCGCGCGGGGGTGGGCGGGTCGACCGCGACCGCCTCTGGTGGCGCATCATCGGCATTCGATGCAACCCGCGAGCCGGGCTCAACGGGTGCTATGGGCGGCGACTTGCCTCCGGTCGTGCACATCCTCGAAGAGGAGGACTTCCCGTGGTGGAACCGGATGTTGCGGGCGACGTGCCGCGGGGCCCGGTGGCAATCGCACCTGCACAACAGTTTGCGCCATGAGCTGCGCTTCTTTGTCACACGATACTCCTCGTGGCCCGTCTACCTGTCCATGCTCCTGGCGGTGACCGTGTCGCCGACGCTGACTTCGGTAGTTTACCCGCTTGTGCTCTTCCTGTATCTGCTTGTAGAGCAGCCGCGGCCGCCAAAGACCGCGTGGATTGCGCTCCTTCTGTACGTCGAGATGGTCATCACGTTCAAGTTTGTGGCACGCAAGTTTGTTTCCCCGCCCGTGCGCTTCTTCGTCAGCGACTACTCGGACGCGGGTAAGATCACGCAGTGGGACCTGAGCGTCCAGGCGGGCGGGGTATTTTTCGACATCCTCATCCTCGTGTCCCTGCTGTGGCACCGCCGTATCCTTTACTATCGAGGCTTGTGGGACTTAACCGGCGCGGAAGAGCGGCTGCTGCTGCGGCCCAAAGTGACCGCCCACGCGGTGTCCACCCCTGACGACGCGGCGGTCATCAACGAGCCGTCCGTCGTTCCCGGCGCGGATGTCGTGTCGGCGGAGCAACAGCTGGCCGACGCCGACGCGGTCATCGGCATCAACGCGTCCCGGCTGGAGGAGCTCGGCTGCTTTGAGGACGAGCGGACGCCGTCAAATGGGTCCATGTCGCCGACCGCCAGCGGGGGCACCTTGTACGGCAGCTCCAAAGGGGTTTCGGACTGGACACACCCCGGCGACGCCCAATCGACCCGCCCGACGGTGACTGTGGTCGCCGATTCTACGCTCGGTGACGCCTGCTTCGTCAGTGACGCGGTGCGCCTACAGCGGGCCCTGTCGGATGACGTGGACAGCCGCGAGTCGGACCCGGACCGTCCTGTGCGGGTGCTCTCCATGGATGTCCTAGACACGCCAATCGCCCCTGACGGGGCGGGGTGCAGCAGCTCTCGCCTGGCGACGAGCCGTGAACCATCGGCGGCTTTGCCTCCTCGCAAACGCAGCCGCTCTCGCTTGGCGGAGGAGCCGCTGCCGCAATTGGACCGGTCGGACGACGGCGCGGATTATGGGCAACAGGCGCCGATGCGGCCCTTTTCGTCGGTCAAGTCGCTGCCCAAGCTAGACATCCCTGAGCTGCTCGACGGCGACTCTTCAAAACCTGGTGAGCGGCCACCAGAAAGGGCCTCCTTCCTCGTCAGGAGTTCAGCAAAGGGCGTAGCCGCGGCGGGCGCATCTCAGCCGTCACTCGGGAACGCGGCGTCGTCGCTTGAGTTTTCGCGTCGCGGCTCGCAGGTTCGGTCGTGCCGCTCCATGACCTTGAGGACACTGGACGACGATGAGGACAGCCGCGCGTCTGTCCTGTCGTCGAAGCGGTCGGTTCGCCATACATTTGCGGGGGGAGTCATTGGGGGTTTGATTGGAGAGGACGCGGACATGGAGGACACGACCATGGCCGATGACAATGTCGGCATTGCGGGCGGCACGCTCCTGAGTGATGACGACGACGACCTGTACAGCGCTGTCGGGTCCATGCGCTCCAAGCGCAGCCGCCGTGGCACCACGCCGTCCGGCTTCCCCGGCCTGGGTCGCCGGCGGTCCAGCCGGATGCCTGCCGTGCCCGTGACCAAGCGGCGGCTGACCGAGGAGTGTATCGACGACTCATTTGGGGGTCTTCCGTCTTCGCCGTCGAGAGCCGAGTTGTTCTCCGACGCGCAGCTGGATGGGGAGTTTCTGGGTGGTGGCGCAGCGGCGCGCCGCCGGCCGCCGCCCGCGGCTGGGGCACCCTCCCCGTCCTCGCCCATGGCACTGGTCGGTGCCGCCGGCCAGGGTGTGTTCTCCCCCATCGTCATGCACTACCGGCGGTTGTTGCGGCCCCACACGCACAAGGCCGTCGGCGACTATTACTTGGTCACCTTTGGATTTGACTTCCTGGCCTTCGTCTACCTCATCTTTGGGTACTCGTACATGTTTGAGCCCCGAAACGACTTCCAGCGCGTGTCGCCGTGGTGGACGACTAACTTTGTGGTCACCCAACAGCTGGTCGTCGTCATCGTGGCATTCTTCGCCATGGTGCTGGATCGGGTTATCTACCTGCGACGGTCCATGATGGGCAAGATGCTCATGCAGTACATGTCAGTGCTGCTCTACCACTACTTTGTGTTCATCCACGCCCAGTTTGGGCAACGCTTATCGCTACGCATCTTCTACGTCCTCAAGTGCGTCTACTTCTTTGTCAGTGGCCTGCAGATCCGCTACGGCTTCCCGCTGTACACCACCGGGCAGTGGCTGTTGAGGAACTTCTCGCTCAAGGGTCTGATTGCCTTCCACATCTACTACAACATCCCCTTCCTATGGTTGACCCGCACGCTGCTCGACTGGGCAGTGCTGCCGACGTCGTTGGAGATCCTCCAGTACTTCAAGTTCATTGACGTGTACATCTATCTGTACCAAAACGCGGCCATTAACGCGTCGCGTGGCTGGTTCAAGCGGGTGCTCGGGCAGAAGCGGCCGATTGTGCCACGCATCTTTCAGGGGGGTGGCCTCTTCTTGCTGTGCGCGCTGCTGCTCTTCTTGCCCTTCTTCCTCTTCTCGTTGGTCAACCCGTTATTCCGCAGTCGGGAGCTCGAGTCGGCAACTTATTCGGTGGACCTGCTGCTTCCAGGCAACCGGGACTCGGTGTCTCTCTACTCCCGCTTCACGACGGCGACAACGCTGTTGGCGGATTCGGAGGTGGACAAGGTGGCCAGGTACTTTGGCTTAAGCATCCAACAGCGCTCCAGGGAGGAGTTGTACCAGGTCTTTTTCGACGCGCCGTCCGTGTCTATGTGGACCCCTCCCCCGACTACGTTTGACCGTCTCAACGCGTCGCTGCTGAGGTCGTCTGTGATGGCCCCAGGCGCACCGCCGCCATTTGACGGCGACGCCCGGTTGACTTGGCCCAGGTTGCGGTTTGGGCTGACCGGCGCCGACAGTGAGGAGACCTACACGGCCAACATCGAACAGGATCTCACGTTGTCGCAGTCGCAGGCGCTCGCGACAGCAGTGGCTAATCTGTCGAGCGCGGCGGTGGAGTTGGAGCTGACTGTGAACGCGCCGAAGGCCGGCTACCTGTCACGCTATATGACGCTCGTTGCCGCCAGTTCCCTCTTCCAGCCCGCCGTCGGCGGGCGGAGCGGCGTCTGCCTGCGCTTGCACTCGGTGTTGCTCGACGCGTCGCCCGTCGCGATCCCCGACGCGCCCGCCACCCCGGTGAGCACCTCTGCGCTGCTGGCGCGGCGGTCCCTGTGGTGGTCCGTGACGGATTGCGTGCGGAACCGCAACGTGGCAACGTGCACGTGCCTCCCACCAAGGGCAAATGGCAGTATCATTGAGGAGGACACCGACACCTTTTCTTCCTCCGGCAACACCGACAACCCATTGGGGGTGACATACGTCCTGCAGATTTCGGACGTGGCGCGCATCGCCGTGGGCGGGGGCACCATCCTCACCTTATACGCGGTCGTGCTCTTCTCCGTTGCGCAGCTGGCCAAGTCGTGGTTCTCCAACAAGCGCTTGATCATCCCTGTCACGGACATGCCATACACGCAACATCTGTTTACTCTCGTGTCGGACATTGTATACGCGCGGCAGGACGGGCGGTTGGACATGGAGGAGGTGCTCTTCAACGGGCTCATGGACATCTACCGGGACCCGCACGTGATGGTGCGGTGGACGGGGGAGCGCAAGCTCAAGACGCAGACCGTCTGGTGGCAGGGCGAGGGAGCTGTGGACGTTTACCCATCGCACCGGGAGACGGCGACGGAGCCGTACGTCAAGTCCAAGCAGGACTGAGTTGTCGCGTGGGGGGGTTGCCTGTGGCCATGCGTGGGGCCGGTGCTCCATACGTGTGTCCTTCCTTCTTGTGTGTGCTCGTGTACTTGACTGTCTCCGTCCTTTTTCCTTTCGAGCGCTGGCGACGATTGTGGCCCGTCTTTTTCCTTTGCTCTCTCTCTTTCCGCTTTCTTTTTTTCCCTAAGCACACAGCCTTGACAGTTGAAGTGAGTTGCGCGAGCGGCGGCACGAGCCAGCGGGCACGCGGCTCCCTCCTACCCGCTTGGGGCCCCCGTCTTTGTGCGCCCCCGCCGCCCACGCAATGCGCCGGCTGCGGCCGACGGGGCCCGCCGCGCAGCCTGTTATGGCCGTTTGGCCGCCCACCGCCCGACCCCCACGTCGAGCGCCATGGAGCAGGCGCCGTTGAGCAGCGCCAAGCCACCCAAGCCGCCCCGCAGGCGGGGCGGCAGCGCGAGCAGCTCGAGCGCGTCGCGCACGCCCGCCGTGGGGGCGACCAGCAGCCACAGGCACACGAGCGTGAGCGCCCCCGCGGCCAGCGCAAACGGCACGTTGCTCGTCAGGGTGCGGCGGAAGGGGGGCCCCCGGTTGAGCGCCACCGCCGTCCACACGTATTGCAGGTTGACAAACGCCCACAAGGCGCTGACGCCCGGCGTTTTAACAACGAGCTTGTGGGCGCCGTGGCCCATCTCGGCGAGCACCGCCTCGGGGCTTGCCCAGAGGCCCGCACGGCGCACGGCGGCGAGGGCGGCGAGTTGGAAACCGATTTGCACGCCCGCCTGCCCGAGCCCCGACGCAATGACGGTTGGGTGGCGGAGCGTGCCCGGCGGCTTGGCGGCGGTCAACGTGCGGGCAGCGTCGGTGCGGCCCATGAGCGTGGCCAGCGGCAACACAATGACCAAGTCGACAAAGAGGAACTGCCTGTCGCCAATCACCGCGCCCGCCGAGTAGAGGGCGGCGACCATGAAAAACTGGATGGTCGAGTAGAGGAACATGTAACAAAAGGCTGCGAGCGACGCGGCCGCCGCCGCGCGGCCCTGCTGAATCGCGTCGACCATGGCGCGGATGGTCGCCCGCCGGGAGGTGAGCGGCGCCGCCAGCGACGCGGCCGCCTCGAAATCCTCGGCGTGGTCCTTGGTCGTCCCGGCCGTCGACGCAAAGGTGCTACTCTGCGCGGACCGAAACGAGGCCACCGACCGCGCCCCATCGCTGTCGTCTGCGTCGAGCAGCCGCACGGCTTCCACGTCGACCCCGTCGGCGGCATCGCCATTGGCGTCGACGACGCCGACGCCGCTGACGCTGGCGCCTGGCGCCGCGGCGCCCGCCGCGTCGCGCTCCCCCCCCGCCTCTGGCTCGTCTGCCGACGTGCCTCGCAGAGACAGCCCCACAAACGCCTCGCGCAACGCCCCCGCGTCGTTGGCCCCGTCCCCGCACATGGCCACCCGCAGGGGCGGCGACGCGACCGCCGCCAGCGCCCGCACCAGCGCCGTCTTGTCCGCCGCCGTCATGCGCGCCCACACCGAACACTGTTGGAGGGCCACGCCGAAAAAGGCGCGTTGCAGGCGCGTGACCGCCTCTGCATTGGCGGCGTCGGAAAAGACCGCCGACGCGGTGGGCGGGTCGGGCAAGCTCCCCAGCCGCCCGACCGCCCCCGGCCGCGGTGCCGACGCGGCGGCGGCCGCGCGCGTCGCGGCCGCGGTCAGCGCCGCATACTCAGACGCGAGCAGCCGAAAAGCGCCGCCGGTTAGCACCAGCTCGTCGCCGCCGCCACGGAGGATGCCCGCCCACACCTGCGCGCGCGTCAGCCGCACCCGCGGGTCGAGGGCGAGGGTGAAGCGCACCCGCGGCGCCGTCGCCGCGGCGGCCGCCGCGCCGCCATCGCCCGCGGCGGCGGCGGCGGTGGCGGCAGCGGCGGCGGCAGGGGGAGCCTTGGCGCCGCCGCCGCCGCCCGGCGGCGGCACGGCCACGTCGCCGAGCACGATGCGGCTGCGCGGTTGGAGGATGCCACACTGGAGCGCAACGGCCATGGCCGTCCGCGCGTGGTCGCCCGTCACCATGCGGCAGGGCAGCTTGGCGCCAGCCGACAGCTGCTCAATAACCGCCGACGTGTCGCCTTTGAGGCGGTTTTCAAGCACGACGAGCGCGAGGAAGCAGAGGTCCCGCTCGAGCACCTCCCGGGGGGCCGTGAGCGGGTCGACGGCCGCGGCGGGGCGCTTGGCGCGCCCGCCGCGGCCGCCGCTGCCGCTGCCGCCGCGCAACAGCGGGCCCGGGGCGCCACCGCCACCACCGCCGCCGACGCTGGCGGCGGCGGCGCCTTGGCCGCCCACCGACAAGTCCCGGCTCGCAAGCGCGAGCACCCGAAAGCCCGCGGCGGCGTAGGCGGCGAGCACCGGCGCAAAGTCCGACGGCACCGTGTTGCGGCGGCACAGGGAGGCAATGACTTCGGGGGCGCCCTTGACCAACACCGCCGTCGCCGTCGACCCGTCGGGCCGCGCCCACTCGGCGACCGTGCCCATCCGCGCGAGCGGCGACGAAAAGTCGAGCAGGCGGCTCACAACCACCGTCGCGGCGCCCCGCGTCACGCGCATAAACGCCGGGGTGGCGGGCGGCGACGCAGGGGCGGGCACGCTGCCATTGGCGCGCGCCGCTGGCGACGCCGACGCGCACGCATCGTCCTCGTCGTGCTCACGGACGAGCCGCCAGCCGCTCAGCTCAAAGAGCTTGAGGTCGACCTCGTCCCCAACGACCGCGCCCTGCACGTACGCAAGACTGTGACAGGCGGCCATCACCCGCTCCACGTCTTCGGGCAGCGTCGCATTGTGCAAACAACCGTCCGTCACGTCCAGGGGCTCCGACAGCAGCGGCTGTTGGGCGGCCCCCTTTTTCGCGGCCAGACGACCGCCCCCGGCAGCCGCCGCCGCCGCGCCGCGCCGCGCCGCGTCCCCGTCCACGAGCCGCAACGCGCGCACGTCGAGCCCCTCCTCGGTCAGCGTGCCCGTCTTGTCAAAGCAGAGCACGTCGACGAGCGCGGCGCGGGTGACGACCGACGCGCGCACACACAGGATGCCGTGGCGGGTCAACCGCGCGAGCGCAAAAGCGAGCCCAAACGAGATGGCGGCGGGGAGGCTCGGCGGCACCGCAATGGTAATCAAGTCGAGCGCCTCGAGCGTGGCCTCCCGCGCAGAGAGGTGAAAGGTGAGCATGAAGCGCGCCGCCGCCGCCGCCGCGCCGGCCACGCCAATGGCAAAGAGGCCCGCGAGCACCACGTAGGCTTCGACGAGGAGGTTGCCACTCCCGGGCCGCGGGGCGGCAGCGCCGGCGGCGGCGGCGCCCCCCCCGCCGTCGCCGCCCGCACCGGCGGGCGCCCCCCCCGCCTCGTCCGTGGCCTGCTCGACGAGGATGTCCCGCACGAGCTCCCCGCGCATCGTCCCCGCCGCCGTCCGCGTGACGACGGCGAGCGCGCCGCGGCGCGCTTGCAACACCCGCGTGCCCGCGTAGACCGTGTGGGCGCCGCGCGCCCACGAGTCGTCCGCCTCGGGCGCCGCCGCGTCGGCCGACGCGAGCCGCGACAGGTCCGTCGTCGACCCGTAGCCGCGCGTCAAGGGGCCCCCCGCCGACCGCGGCGCGAGGACGTCGAGCTCCGACCACGCGCCGTCGCTCGACGAGGCGGCCGTGTCGCTGCCCGAGTCGCTGCCGCGGTCCGACGCGGCCGACGGGGCCGACGGGGCCGACGACGTGTCGGCCGCCGACGCGCCAGCCGCCGCCACGCCGGGCCGGGGGTGGCCTGCAAAGAGCTCCCCGTGGGGGCTGCCCCGGCTGGCGGCGGGGGCGGCCGCGCCGCTGCCGCCGCCCCCGCCCCCGCCCCCGCCAGCGCGCTCGCCGCGGTCCTCCTCCTCATAATTGAACTGTTGGTGAAAGTAGCGCGCGCGCCAATCGTCCCCGTCCCGCTCCCCGCGCCCGCCGTGGTCCTCCCGCCCGTGCACGTCTTCCACAAAGCTCGGCGCAAACGGGGAGGAGGAGATGAGCAGCTCCTGCGGCACGTCGTGGTAGGACGAGGACGCTGGGGGGTCGCCCACGCCATTGGCGCCGGCGGCCCAGCCGTGGCCGCCGCCGGCGCCGCCGCCAGCGCCGGCGCCGCCGCCAGCGTCGGCCGCGACCGCCGCCGCCGCCGACGGTATCGACGCGGCGGGTGCGGCCGCGGCGGGCGGCGGGGCGGCGGCGGCCGCGCGCCCCC
>ENA-ORXR01002775-ORXR01002775.1-marine-metagenome-genome-assembly--contig:-NODE-2775-length-16319-cov-11.840783_pt1 | contig 16319 bp, 17 predicted proteins | sample MGYA00237866_ERZ511479 | MGnify/ENA metagenome assembly ERZ511479 | reverse complement strand
GGGGGGGGGGGGGGGGGGGGGGGGGGGGGGGGAGAGGACGGCTGTTTCGGTTGCGAGGCAAACCGTACCAAGTCAATCGTCAGCTTTGGGTCGAAAGTCATCGAACCCTCATCGGGGCTCATCGGATCATCGAGGATTGCTCTGGATGAGGGTTCGGATGACTGTTTTGAGCAGTCATCGAAGGTCATCTGTAGATGAAGATTTCGCAGTATATGGACAGTGGCCACCGTAACTGTCTGGTGCTCTGCTCTTGCGCACTCGTGGCCATGCGAGGATCTTGCGCTCCTTCATTGGGCCACGTACATGATATGATCTGTGCAGCGTGGTTTCTGTGATCCGAGCCTCGGCTTACTGTGATGCCTCGGAGTAAGCCTCGTCGGTGAGCGCTTGACTTGGCCGCGACGGCTTGCTCTCGACCCCACCGACAGCACGATCATCGAACCCGGCCCTCCCCACCGCCACCATCCCACCCCCGAGGTCCCCGTCATCTTACTATCCCCCCCCTCCCTTGCGTACTCCAAGTTATGGAGTTCCGCACGTGTCCTGACTGCAGGGTGCGGGTGACTGACGCGCTGATTGACTTCTTCTACCATCACTATCCCATCGCTTCAAACCATTCGTGCTTTCTGGAGCGTTCGAGTGAGGCCCTAGAGTATCACCTCGTCTGCCCCTGTGTCTTGATGTGGGTGGACCCTGACGACATGGCCCAGGACCTGGTGGTATTCTACGAGGAGATGGAGGACAAGAAGAACCTGCGGGCGGCCCTTGGCAGCTGGGTCGTACACAAACAGATTCGGGCGGGTCGATGAGTCGGGTGGGTTCCGCGCGCCGGCCTGTTGTGATTGTGGTGCGACGAAGAGGTGTGCTGTTCTCGTCTTGTGGCACATTTAGTCGACTGGTCGACCGGGACAACTGGAGACGCTTGGGGAGAAGCTGGGCGACCTGTGTCGCCGCACGGGTGCAGCATTAAGTCGAAAAAAAACCTTCATCCTCCCTTTGTTGCCCCCGCAGACCAGTACACGTCAAGTGGCCCAAACCCAGCAACAGAGAGAGACACCGTGGGCATCAAGTCAATCGTCCAACGCAAAAAACACGTTGAGGAAGTAGCGCATTGCAAGCTGCTCATCCAAGTCGGCAAGCAGGCTAGCGGGTGGTTGGTCCATACCGCTTCTTGCAGCAAGCGCGGCAACGCGACCGGTGTACCACCCGGTTCACGCACGATATGGGCACAGAGCACACGGTTATCTCGGTAGCGTTCTCGGCAACGTGCCATTGGAGGCGCGTGCAGCCGCGAGCCTGCAAAGGGCAGTCCTTGTCAACCTCCGTCGGCTGCATCAGGCAAAGGAGTGCGTGGTCCCCATCGCTGCGCTTCACGATTGCGCGCACGTGACCCACGCGGCGGACACCCGGCTGCCCGGGAGGGTGGAAGGACACGTGGTCCAGCCACGGCGAGCCGCGGTCGTCCATGGTCGCCCGCACCCTCTGTGACACCTCGGTGCCACACAACAAGGAGCCCTTGAAGTCCAAGCTCTGCGTGACGCGGATAAGGTCATTGTCCTTCATCTTGAGCACGGTTGCCACTTTGGAAAGCCCCGGCCGTCGAGCAAGGTCCGACACGCGTACGTTGTCGCGATGGTAAGGGGTCCTGTTGGGGACTTGCGCAGCAGAGCCCAGTGGCGTGTGCACCCCTCGTCGCCCATCCCGGCCAATCGGTGGCATTGGCCCACTGACCGGGGCGTTCGCCCCGTCGGTCGGGGGACTTGTGCGTCCCCCCTGCCCATCAACGCTGCCGGCGGCGGCGCATGGCGTCACCGCTGGCGCAATCGACCGCCCAGTCACTGCCACACGGGCGGTCGATCTCGCTGGAGCTGGAGCGCCGCCGGTCGATACCGCGGGAGCTGGGGCACCGCCCCCACCACGAGCGCATGCGGTCGTCTCTGCTTCCGACGCCGTGCACCTCGCGTCTGCGGGGATGCCGCCGACGGCTTCGCGAGCGCGCTCCGCCATGAGCTCCTGAAAGGCCGTGACGCACTCGGCGTCGGCCTTGTCGTTGTTGCGCGTGACGGACCGCGAGCCTTGCGCGTGGCGGACCAACTGCCTTGTGAAAGTGGCAGGGGACTTGTTGGTGCGCGAGTAGTGGGGCTTGTCGTCCTTGTGCTGGCCTTCGTTGGAAGCCGTGTTCGCGTTTTGGGGGCTGCCATGCCATCTGATGGCGTCGGTGACGTGGCGCAACAGCTTGTGCACCTTGGTGCTCACCATCTTGCCAAGGATGGGGGTCATAAACTTGTTAACAAAGTCTGTCGCCTTGTTGCCGATCGACACGCCCTCCTCCATCGTCATGGGGACAGGGGCGCGCTGCGTCGTGTGGCGCGCGAGCAAGGCGTAGAGCTGAGCGTACTCTGCAAACATGGCCGTCACGGCCACGTGCACCGGCTTGTCGTTCCAGACGGCGCGATACGCCGCCCAGTCGAACTGAAAGCCCTTCTTGACTCGACTCGCCTCTGCCTCACTGTCCGCATCGTAGCCGTTCGTCTCTTCGACCGGCGGGGCGGCACCAGCTGCCGTATCCGCCTCCTCCTCCGCCTCGAAGTCCGAGGCGTCGGTCCCGCTCATCGCCGACGCCGCAGCAGACCAGCAAAACAACCCCGCCACGAGGAAGGGCAGAATAAAGACGCCCAAGCGTTGCTGACGCGCGGTGAATGTGGCCTGTTTCTCTTTTGCCGTGACGACATAGCTGTGCACACGCAATCCAAGAATCATGATGCCACGCAGCTTTGGATGAGAGGAACTCAATGCAGGCGACTATGGCAAAAGAAGGATGTCACGCACGTTAGCATACTGGGAGCTGCGAACAGATATACAGCAAGTAAAACGTATGCGAGGAGAGAGCGCCCACAGCATGACGAACAACGAGTGTCCGCTCACAACGTACCCTGGAGCAGTCTTGCACGCTTTGCAGCGGCGACCCATGAATAGCAACCGAAAAAAGCAGACGCGCCGCGTGCCCGCATGCGAACCCGCCTTGGGCTTACAACCACTGCACATGTATGGGAATATGGCGACAAGGCGGTGGACCAGCATGCGAGTTACCCCCAAGTCAAGCACCTGCGCGGGCGGTTGCCGACATAGGTAGGGCAGCACTCATCGGCACAAACCACAGAGGCAAACGTCAGTCCCACTCCCGGAGCTGCCAAAGGGACATGCTCCACCGAGACACGCACCCCCCCACCGCAACACCCTCATTCACGCATCATGCATAAAGGTCCGAGAGGACTCACAACGTACGTGCAGGATGTCAAATCCAATCATGTGGTACAGAAGGTGTGGCTCGGTGCCGAGGCCGGCCATACCCCCAAAGACAGGGGCGTAGTTGCTTGTGCTACTTACGGCTGCCAGCGTTCGGCGTCTCCTCTTCTGGCGAGCGCGCCGGAGGTGCTCCATACCCTCGATCTGGTCGTCGAGCGTGTCGACCACGACTCGGCCCTTTGACTCCTTCGCCTGTGGCAGGCACGAAACGGCGAGTTTGACGTCACAGATGCTGCAGGGATGCTCGCACTGACCACCCTTCTGGCTCAGAACCGCCCGCTCCTCCGGGCGGTCGCACAGGTACAAGAGCGTGCGCGTAAAGACCTTGACAACGCGCGTGTCAAGTCGGACGTTAAAGCCCAAGTGCGAGAAAGCAATGAACTCGCGGAAGGCCGCGTACAACACGCGCTGGATCACACCACAGCGCCGGTTACTGCCACGCTCAGCTGCCGACTTCTCCTGCAGTGTGCGAACCACCGGGATGTACGCGACAACGAGCCACTCTGGCTTTCCAGCCACGTTGAGGACCCAAATTCTGACAGGATAGAGCTTGTGCGCTATGAGAGCAGACAGGGTACAGTTTAAAGACAGGAGACAGACGCAATGTAGTGGTGGAGCACGATGCCATTAGTCCTCTACCAAGCGCGACACCGTCCCGCAGCCCCCCCTTGCCACCCCACACATGCCGATCTGACGCGAGAGGCACCGCAACCGATGCAGTGCCACAGTGAGACAGTGACGTACCTCCAGACCAAGAGAGCTGGCTGCTGTCGCTGTACACGTGAATTCCGAGAATGGCGCTGTTGGGGCCATGCTCGTCCATGACGGCCTGCTCCATCACCTTGTAGACCTCCCCGTCCATGGGCGTCTCGCGGCGGTTGTTCAGTGCCGCGGGAGCCGAGCCGCCGCTCCACCAGTTCATGCCCGTCGCGTTTGTATTGGCAACAACGCTGCGAACCACGCCCATGACAGACCGAAAGTAGGCCTCGTACTTCTCGCCGTCCTCTGCTAGCTCAACCTTCTTCCACCCGGCTTGGTTCACGGCCATGTCGAGGTCGTCGGCGAGGGCGTTACGAAACTCATTGGCATTGTTGAACGAGTCGCGCAAGGTCCTGTTGTGCCCGTCATCCTCAGGCATATCTGCCCGCGTCCTGTCCCAAACGTCTAGAAAGTCGAACAGACGCTCTTGCTCCGAGAGCGAGAGACCTGCCCCGCCGACGTTGAGCACAAAATTCTGCAAGGCGCGCAGGCGGTACGAGTTGAATTTTCCAGTGTGTGGCTTCTTGCGTCTCAGCTCCGCGAGCGGCGTCGCCCGCTGGACGTCCTGCATGTGCTCGTACAGCGCCCTGATGTGCGTCGACGCGACCCCGTAGCTGTACTCGCGCGTATGGGAGACAGCAGCGGAAGCGCCCCCCTCTCCCGCGTCGTCATCGGCGTCAACCTGCGTCCGGGCCATCTCGTAGAGGGCCTGCAAGTCCGCTGATACGGCGCCCGAACCGGTCGAAAAGTCGGAGCCTGCGTCAGACCTCGGCTCACTAGGTACCGGGGGGGGCTCGATACCCACCCCCTCCACGATCGCGTCCTTGCTGCCACTTGTGTCGCCGGCCGCAATCCGTCGAGCACCACTGCGGAATAACGGCGCCCCCCCGGCAGGAGGCGGGCCCTCAAGGCTCGACGACGAGTCGTCGGTGGCACGACGGCGCTTGCGGCCGGAAATAGGAAAGCCGAGGCGTGCCGTGCGGCCGTGCGCCGCGTTCTGGTGCCGACGTAAGCCGGCAAAGTCACGCACGGGGCGGCGGCAGATCTCGCACCGCAGCTGAGCCCCATAACGAGGGGCCGCAGACATTGCAGCGTTCCTGTGAGTCAAAACGGGCACCCCAGTGAGGCAAGAGAGAGGAAAGAGATCAGGAAGTGACGGTAGCTCCACAGGTCAGAGTCGGCACTCGGGGCGTGCAGAGGCAACCCCTCATTCTGCCAATAAACGAGCGTTACGCCGGCCAAGATGCGCATCCAAGAAGAGCGTATGCGCCGGGCGTACGACAAGAGGCCTAAAACACAGTTCTCGTCACCGCGTGGCGTTACGGTCGCCCCGCTTGACGTACCACCAGGCGACGACAATGGACTACCAAGCCACCGGCTGGCGGATGCACACTGAGCCGGCGACGGCCAAGTGGCCGTCTTGAAAGCGCGTGGCTGGGCTGCAGAGGGACAGCGCGGCGTCGCGACTGCGACACCCGTCGGGAAGCGTGCGTCACGGCTCTACGCCGTTGGTTGCTGCCGGGCGGGGGCTGTGCTCGAGTGAGAAGGCGGCACAAAAGGAAACCGCACGCCAAGATTCTGATCGGACACAGGGCAGCGCACCACACATTCATTTAGTCCGCTGCCACAGACCCCCACGGATGTCAGCTCTCGCACAGCACCCAAAAGGCCAGTCCTGGCTCTCGGTTGCGCAAGGCCAGCGACGGAGCCCGCCGAGCGTGCAAGACCCCTACCCGAACGTACCACTGTCCACGAGTTGAGGGTTGGCGCCGCTCTACAGCACTCAGCCGCCATTGCTCGCACCGTCCCTGCTCTCTCACCAGCGCCCCCCAACTCACGACTTTTAGGCAACCAGCACGCGAGGTGACAGGCATCCTCCCAATGATTCCGAGTGCAAGGGAGTCGGCCGCCCCTACGATGCGTCTGGGCACAACAGCCATCACGAGATCTTACGAAGAGCCCTGCCCGCCGGCGCCGATGGTCCGCTATCACGGCTCTCTCCCGGATGACCGACCGGGACGATGAGGGAACGCGTTGGGGGCCCACATGCAGCTTCTCGTGGGCACAGCGGTCGCTCCGATGCAGGCAGAAGCGCTCAAGGGCATCGGGGGATGACTGTCGCCGGTGAAGCGACGGGACGGCCCACTGCACAGAGTGCGGGGGTCGTGCCGGTTTCCAACGCTTGGTCCACTTCTAATTTCAAGGTTCTTGGCTAGTTACCGTAAAGCTGTGTTAAATTGATTTAGATAAGTAGAGAGATGTGTGCATTTTGTGGCTGGCCCGGATAGAACTCTACAGCCAAGAACCGTTGACCAATAGAAAAGGCCGCGAACGGTTCTTAAGACGGAGGGACTGTCAAGTAAGGCACATAAGTGCCATTTGATCAGTTTGATTGCACTCAATCCGCGTGGATCTCCGCATAAGGGCGGCGGGTCGACGGTCCAGCCGGAGGCGGCACTTGACTGTCAACCAACACCTGCGCCAGCTGCAACTTCGCCTGTCTTCGGCGTCCTTGTCCGGTGCCGGAGCGAGGGCGGAAACGCGCGCTATTGATGGTCCGTTATCGGAGGTGATGGCGGGCAACGCGGGGGAGGATGCTCTGTGTCTGGATGCGCTGGCGAGAAGCCAACGAGCCGCTGCTTCAAGCCGCCTGTGGTCGGTTGGCGACGCTTCAAGCCGCGTGTGTCGGTTCCTATGTCCTCGGCGCTCCCATGTCAGTGCGTGCTTTGGGTTGGGTGTCTGGGAATGGCGCCGCGGCACCGCCATGCCGACGGGACTGACACGCTCCCGCTCTCTTCACCCCCGCCCCTTTTTTGGCGCCATTGCGCTCGCTGTCGGTTCATAAGGGTTCCGTTTTCCAACCCCGCTCCGAGCCCTTTGCAAACGGTGCCCGCCTTTTTTCGGTGCCTGCTCTGACTCCCGCCCTGTCCCCACACAGGCCAGCGCGCTGGCCCAACGGCCACGCATCGCCCCAGTGCGGCACCCGGACGAGGGCTCCAGCCACGCGGCCGGCCTGAGCTGCTTGAGATGGTGCGTCGGACCCCTTTATCAACTGAGAGAGAGAGAGAGCGGCGGCAGCGAGTGCCGCAACCGCAGGCCAACCTCAACCAGGCGGCCCTGACGCGGGCCTCTATCCAGTCGCCACCGCTTTCGACTCCTTGGTTGCCCGACGTGACTTTTCTTGCCGACTCTTACACCCCCCTTTCCGCTCTGCTTTCTCTCGCATCGCTGTCGGACATTTTCTGTTCTCTCCTTTGGACTGTTTATCATGGGCGGCGGCTCGCGGCGAAGCCGTGGCGCTTCCGGCAGTGCTGGGCGGAACAACCTTGGCGCGGCACGAATGCAGGTGCTGTCTGCAGAGCGTGCGGCGGCTGCCGCGGCGGAGATGGAGGCGTGGGAGCAGGCCGCAAGGGCGGCTGCTGCTGTCGCTCAGCCGACGGTACGCTCGAGGCGAGCGGTTGCGTCCAGAGCGACGGCGACGGCTTCCCCGCCGCCGCCCCAGTCGCCGGTCGTTCTAGTCCCTTCCATTGACGTGGAGGACGACGTCCCCGCGAGTAGCCGGCCGGCTGCTGGCGTGGGAGAGCCGTGGCAGGCCTCCCTCCCGTCGCCCGCGCAAGACGCAGGGCGGCCGAGCTCGCGGCTTGAGAGTCTACCTGTCGTTGCGTGGCATGGCGTCGGCGGGCCGGGCTCGCCGACTGTAGCGACGGCGCCCACACAGCCGTGGGGCGTGCCCGTCATGGGCGTTGCATCTCTTGCACCGGCGTCGGCGCCCGACGCCCGGGGCGCGCGCGGCCGTGACGCGTGTGCGTCGTTGTTGGGGGCGTCTGAGCAGCCGTTTGCTCGTGGGGCTCACCATGGCACCGGCGACGGCAGGGTGGCCGGTGACGGCTTGCCAGCACCCTCTCCGGCCCACAATGCAGCGGACCCCGTGGCCCACATGACCCCCGAGTCGCAGACCCTGACCAATTTCCAGAGCCAACTCAAGCCCCGAACTGGGACGTACTTGGAAGCTAACATTGAGACCAACCTGCTCGCGCCCGCTGTCGCGTCTCGGCGGTACGACTCACGTGGACGCATCGTCGTCCCTCTTCCGGAGCACGCGCGCTACACGACGAGGCCTCTGCCGCCTCCTGTTTCTCCCCCGCCCGTCAAGGACCCGACGCCGGTGGCATCGCCAACGGCCTCTCTTTCTGGCGCTGCAGCTAGTGCAGGCCTGACGCGAGCCGTATCTGCTGCTGCGCGTCGTCCACATCACCTGTCGTCCTCATCGTCTGGCGCCCTGTTGGCGGTGCCGCTGGCGCATGCCGGCTCGCAAACTCCGTCACTGGCCGAGTGGTCGTCTGGCCTGGCGACACCCCCAACTGGTACCCAGCCTCCGCCGCAGAGGGACGTCAACGTCGGTGGAGCTGGCGCTGTGCTCTCTCTGCCCCCGCGGCGCCCGGACGGCACGTCGGGCACCGGGTTTCCAGGTGGTGTTGTCCCACCGCCCCGGCGCCCAGGCCTCACCCCAAGCACTGAGAGCGCGTTCCCGCGCTCCGCGGCGCCTAAGCGGTCGGGGGAGGCCACCAAGAAGGCGCCGCCGCCGAAGAAGACCAAGGCCTTTAGCGCCGCTGCCGCTACCAAGGTCGTGACGGCGGCGGCTATGCTCGCCGCACGTGCGACAACGCCAACTGCTGACACAGCGGCAGTCCGGCCTACTGCTGCGAGTGGCAAGAAGCCGCCCGCCGCCAAGAGTGCGCCTATGACGGCGGCGGACGCGGCGCTCGTCAAAGCCGTCATTGACGGTATGCAGCCCCTGTGTGTGGACCTGGCTGATGCGGCCCAGGAGCGGCAGCGCCTTCGTGATGACTTGAGCCGTCTTTCGCAAAAGGTGGACACGCAGGGCGTTGGCCAGGAGAAGACGGTCCGCGCCATCGTCAAGCTGCGCGACAACTACAAGCCCGCCCAAGACAGTCCGGTCAAGGACGAGAAGGACGTCAAGACTGAGACGGAGGTGCCATTCTCTATGCGCACCGTAGCGGAGAAGCTGACAATTGCGGCCAAGAACAACTCGGAGATGGACCTCGTACGGGTCGAGGCGCGGGAGGCGCACTTGACGTTGGCGGCCAAGACAAAGACCAGCTCGGAGGTGCTCGCACACCCTAGTCGGGCCATGGAGGTGTTGTACGAGGCGGCCCAGCACGTGCGCGGCGGCAATGCGGCGGCGGCAGAGACGTACGTGCACAGCAAACGCCTGCTACCCACGTCCAAGGTCGACAGCAAGACGGGCTGCAAGGCCAAGCCCAAGAAGCTCACCGTGCCGCTGAACCTGATCATCCCCCACCTCACGGGCAAGTACAAGCTGTGGTGCCTTCCACCGTTTTGGGCGGCTTTGGAGCTCGTCCCCCCTATTGACAAGGCGACGGCCGACTTGTGGCTCCTCGGAAACGAGTTTGCAACGTCCGACAAGGGGCAGAAGGCCATCCTTGCCATGGCCAAGGCCTTTTTTGAGTCCATTGGGGCGCCCTACCGCATTGTCAAGCAGCAGGGACCAGGTGGTGGTGAGTACGTCATCCTCACGGTCGGACACTACCTCCTCTTTTCCAGTATGGCTCGGCACGAGCTGATGATCTACGCACGCCGGCGCAAGCGCAAGCAGAATGGCAACGCCAGCTCGTTTTGGCGATGGGTCGTGGAGGCGAGCCCGCTACGGGAGTGGCTACCCACGGATGCGCGTGTCGCCAACGGCATGTGTCTTATAGACGCCGCAGCATCGCGGGATTACTTCTATGACCTGGCCGCCGGCATGCCCGCGGCCGACCCGGCCGACATCGGTGACGCCAACCCGTCTCAGATGGCGGTCGGCGCGACGGACTTGGATGGTCCTGGTGGACCTACGTCCGCCCTTCGTGCCGCTGCAGACGGCGGCGGCGGCGCAGTGGCCGGGAGCCGAGGTGGCGCGCCGGGTGGGGGCGCCGGCGAAGGGGACGATTTCGGAGCCGCGGATCTCCCAACTGACGACACTGTCTCCACAGCTGCTAACGAGGGTGTGCAGAGCGACCAAGGTGATGGCCGTTGCGAGGTGGGGATGACGGGGGGGACGGGAGGGGGACGGGGTGTGAGCCCTGGTGCCCAACACCGTGGTGACGCTGGTGCCGCCCGACATGGCTTCGGAGAGAACGAGGAGGAGGACGGGTACGAGGGGAGCGGGGGCTCGGGGGAAGATGGGGAGCGTGGGGAGGGGGGTGACGGCCGCGGCCGAGTTGCGGATGGCTCCGACGTCGACGGTTACGAGGGGCTGGAGGAGGAGGAGCTCGGGGACAACGCGCTGGAGTAGGGGTGGCGTCCGAACGTCCCGGTGATGTGGACAACCCACTGCGCCCGACCGAATAGTTGTTGGCGGCTTTGTCAAAGTCGACTTGTACTGCCCCTGGTGGCATCTTTGCGACCTAGTTTCGATCTGTTCTGTGCACCACTGTGTGTCCCATGATGCACTCGTCAAGGAACAGCAACGAGTGACGTAGGAAAAGCACTAGTGTCTATTCTACCAGATAGCTCAATTGAGTCGCAAAGACTCAATTGAGTCGCATTTTGAGAGGTCTCTCGTGAACGAACAGTTCGTCAGACGCCGATTCTGACGACGGAAATAGACTCAGCGGTGGCTGTTTAGTCTTGGGCGAACGACCCGAGCTTTAACTCACAGTCAATTTTCCTCAGGACGCATGGAAGCGTCAACTTTTTCCGCGTCCAGGGCGTCCGCCTTGAGGGCAGCAGGCTGTCTCCAGTTCGTCGCTTTCTGCTGTGCCCCCGTCCCTGAAGCTCGGAAACACTCCAGGCAGACTCACGGACCACGCAGCATCTACAGATGAGCCTGTTTCCCACATCTTCTCAACCTCCTACGTGGTGGTTTCCCTTCCAGGGGCAGCGAGCACGAATGCAGGCAGGGGGGGGACAGGTGGTCCTAAAAGGCGAGCAACACCATGAGGGCGGTCTGAGAGCCCCAGAGACAAGAGATTGGGAACACAAGGGGAGGTAATATACGGTGAGGGGAGAGGGGCGGAGCGGGACGAAGGCTGGCCTGTGGCGTCCACCACCCTCTGTTTTAGGGCCACTCAATCCACCACTGGTCGAGGTGCTGCCAGTTCCTGTAGTGTTCAGAGTATCAGCAGGGTGTACCAACAGCCGTCCAAGCCCGCGGTGGCCATTATCCACTGCAGGGAGCGAGAGCAAAGGGTCACCGGCGAGGTCGACAGGGCTCGGTGCACTGGCATTTGCAAGATGAAATCGCCGTTTTCTCGCCATCTGGTGGGGGGGGGGGAGCGGAGGGTCGACGTCGGACCCATCAAAATAGGCTTTCCTGGTGCGTTCAAGACTGTTTCTTTCTGTAGACATCGGGCTGAGGGGGTTGCCCTTCCGTGGAGCTGGAGCCGGTGGTTTGGCACCCCCTAGTTTTCTCTGGAAGCGCATCGACGTCAGTTCGTAGGCACCAAATCGGCCATTCTCATATGTAGGAACGCTGGGATCGACGATTTCTGTTGAGACTCAAATGAGTCAAAAGGATGGCTCAATTGAGTCGCACTCATGGTAGAATAGACACTAGAGAGAGGAGACGACGGCGACCTTGGTGAGGGTAGTCACTTGTGTTGCGGGGCAGCCAGATTTCTTTCCAACGAATCATTTCGCGCAGACAAAAAATCAGAAGTCGTATCAGCGTGGATGCACGGCCCATTTCAGACTCTAAAAGAACGCAGAAAAGGTGCTTGCGGGATGCTTTCCGTTCATCTACGCTCGAGGGAGCCTCCCGGAGAGCGTGGATGCGGATGCTTGTCGTCGAAAATCATTCGCCTAACGGATGCTGGGCCATATCATCGTCGCTTGGAAGGCCCTGAAGTCGTCCGCGCAGGTGCAGTTCTGGCGAATTCGTCGTTCACGGTTTGCTGTCGGTCAGCTATGGTTTTATTCATATCCCTGTCCTATGCCACCATCTCGTTTTCCCGGTCTTCGCCCTACATCCCCCCCCACCATGTCGTGTGTGTCGTATTCGTGGCAGATCCATCGGTGGTACTACATCTTTCAATGCTGCCGCTTCGGGTGGGCAGGGGCCCCTTATGTCTCCAGAGGGGGGGAACGCTCAAGATCCTACTACAAAGCCGCCGCTCCCGCTCAACGAGGCCGTCCGCCGCGATAGAGAGGTCTACCCTTCCTTGACTGGTAACAACCCTGTTGCTCAACTCTTTTCTGCTGTCCCGGGATTAACTCGTAAGAGCTCTCGTGCAGTTGAAAAAGTATAGAGGTGCGTTTCCCGCCGGCGTTCTCCCCCCGTTCTCTGCTAGTACCGAGAAGGCACTGATGGTCAACGCCATGGGCATCTGGGTGGCGCAGGGCCTGATGCTGCTGGCAGATACCCTGCGGGTGCTGCTCAAGGACTACATTAAGGATACGGGGCCCGACCGCTTCCAGGCGGCGCAGTACTGCTTTGGGTCGGACGCGTGCCCGGGCAGGCGCTGGTTTGAGTTTATTGTGGGCCAAAACCGAGAGCATAAGCCGGATCAGCCGAGCCCGCTCGAGGAGGAGCGGGTTCAGGCGGCTACGCCCGCGGCCGTTGCTAAGACGTTTGGGGCACCGTCGTACCTGACCGAGAGGCTCCACATCCCTAAAGCGCATCAAGTCTATAATATGGATGATTCCATGTTTGCAGCCGAAGAGCTCATGGAAGGGGCTCGAAAAAAGGTGTAGGTTCCACAAGATGCCGATGGAGCTGCCCCACAGGTCGAGTTTTTTGTTCCTACGACTGAGGACAATGGGGCCAATGCTACGGTTTTGGTCTGTGTGTGCTCGGATGGGACCGCATTGGTCCCTTCTGTCGTGGACCCTGGAGCATCAAACAGGCCCCCCTGCATGTGCGACCCGTCCACCGACGAGTCTAATAGAACAGAACTTCCGCCCGTCGGCGCTCCTGCCATCGCAGCACGTGCTTTTTTTCGCGGCCATTCTGAGTCCTTCCAGATGCGTACGCGAATATGACTACCCCAGGTGACCTGAATTTGGCGTGTTGAAACTTCTGGCAGCACAACATTTGAAGCAGCTTGAAGCTTCCACGACCAAGACGGTGGTCCGATGCGACCCGATAGGCAATCCGGGTTCAAGTGCGAAGAACTTTTGGGAATCAAAGATTTTTCTGCACTGCTGTCACGAGCTGATGCACGTTTGCGGGCATAAGAACCATGTCGGCCTGATCTGTAGCACTGATGCAAGATTCCGGATCTTCCATTGGTACCCGTACGCCGTCTAACAGATGCAAGCACTCTGCATCGGCTGCACTGTTCCAAATCAGCTAAGCTGAACGGCGCTTGTGCGACCAAGGAATGATCCTGTCTTCTGATCGGCGTGCTACGTGCGAGATGGCAAGCGCCGGGATGAATGCAAACAAGTACTCCATCCATGACAGTCTCAGAAGATGATTGTCTGGCTCGCGCGCTCAGTTGCGCCTGAGGTGAAGGGTGGAAGAGGGTGTTTTAGAGGCGTGTTCTGGACACGGAGGGGAGCCATTGGTTGCAAGATAATCCTGGATCAAGGGCAGCATCCAATTTTGTGCTTGGCTACCGCAGTGAGCGATCGTGTTCTGATCCGCAGGTGATCAGATGATTTCGGAAAAGTGGGACTTGTGTGCGTTCTCATTGACTTTCCAGGGCCTCAACTGTCCGCGGCAAGCGCGTCATAGGAAGAGGGGTCGGATTCCATAGCGAAGGCGCCAGAAGCGCAGCGCCACCTTCGGCCGTCGTCCCGCCCTTTTCCGTAGTCATACAAAGCCACCACCTTCAGCCTCGACGCCGTGTCCGCTTCCCTAACCGGCGCGACGCACCGGTGCCGCACGGACAGTCGCCTTTGCAGCGACCATCCTCCTATTTTGTTTGCGTCTGGGCTACGCATTTTTCTCATGGCGTATGGGTTCGGCGGAGGCGGCGAGGGTGGACTCTGAGAATACGGATGTGAGCAGCGCCCCGGGCGCTGTCATGGGCGTGTTTAAGGGCGCCGATAGGGCGCTTTTGAGGCGTCTTGGCCTCTCACGCCCTCCCTCAAAACGGCGTCATTTGGAAGTCCTTGGAGCGAGTTGGGATCAGATCAGATCCCATGTCGAAGAGGTGTCTTCTTGGAAGTGGCATCCCACTTGAGCTGACCAACGCGCCGACCTCTGCTGAAACGACCCCCTCCAATTGAGCTTGTTTGCGCAGCTTCATTCTAAGGAGCTGAAATAGTACAAAGGGCGGCCGAAGTGCACCATCATGCGAAATCAAGGGCATACCAAGTGGGAGTCCTTTTTTCGAGGACATGTGTGCGAGATTTCTTACACATCTCGCACACATGACCGTGCTCGGCCCGAGTCACCCCTGAATAAGCCCCAGTGTCGGGGCTCCTCTGGCTTTCTCAGAGTCTCATTCGCTGCAGCGTCAATTTCAGCTTGCCATTGCCAGATGCATGTGCGTCAGCACTGTTCAATGGAAGGTTGTAGATTCCGCCGCTTTCTCTGTTGAATGCAGACGTGTAGTATGATATATTCCCATCGTCGGGAAAGTGGGGCGCATGCTAGACGTGTACTAAGACGCGTACTAGAGCAATGTTTATGTACTACAGGCCCGATTTCCTTACTGGCATCAATTCGCAGGTGAAACGGAGCGGAGGCCGAAGGGGGGGGGCCGAACGCAGGTCATCTGGCGGGGGGGGGGTCCAGAACGTGGGCTACAAGTCCCCCGTGCTGTCTCCGGTGGGGTGTACCAGGTAAATCGGGCCATATTCGTGGGCTTGTAGCCCCTGCTGAAGCAGGCTACAAGTGACGCGCACACAAGGAAACCAGGTGTGTCGTCGTCGTTTCGGAGCGTGCAAGGGCCGGTCAGGACGGGTTGTCACACATCAAACTGTGTAGGGCGTCCCTGCACTGCCAGAAGCCACCAGCGTTCAGCACGTATAAAAACGAGCATCGAAGGTGGATACCGGTCAAAGTTCCGTTCGAAAAGCTATCGTTGCCCAATCAGATACGTGCACACAGTTTGATGACGCAGCATTGCTGTCGAGAGCTGACAGGGAGGCTATCGCTGTGTTCCATGGAACGCATCACGTATGAGTCGCAAACGACAGCGCGCAGCTGCACACTCAGTCGAAAGAGGCTGGGCGGACCGCGCACACTGTGCCCTCTCGTTGCGTCTGAGAGGGTCGAAAAACAGTGCGCTCGCCTCATAAGAGCCAACGTGACCGCGAGGGAGGCGTCTCCGAGGCTTTGCCACAGGTCGTCGAGTCGGGTCGAGACCGACGCCCTCGCCCACCCTCCTGGCGTCGACCGACGCCCCGCCAGCGTCGCCGTCGCTCGCCACCCCCTCGATCCGTCTCCGATCTGCCGCAGGCTCTTCGGTACGTGCCGTGAGGCGGATTCTTTGTCGTGCAGCTGCTCAGAGTGATAAAATTCAGTGGCGTGTTGTACCTGCGTGCTTGGCGGGTGCCGGTGCGGGTCTCACGGACGTACTGGGTTTTTGTATCATTGTACTGACCCATGTCTCGCGTTTACGTGTTGCTCGTCGATCTCTTTGCTTCTCGTGACTGGCTACGTGTGTGCGGGTCTCGCGGACGTACTGAGGTTTTGTGTCATTGTACTGACGCACATCTCGCGTTTCCGTGTTGCTCGTCGATCTTTTTGCTTCTCGTGATTGGCTACGTGTTCATCTCTTTCTGGCTTTTTTGCGTTCGACGCTGGTTTACTCGTTTCGATTTCATTGACGCGCTTAGCAGGGCACACGGGGGTCCAGCATGCGATCAAGCCGGGGTGGTGTGACCTCTGCTTCAGTTTTTATTCTTGGTCCTTTTTTATGGCCTGGACTCTACTTGACATGTTATTCTGCGTTCGCAGAGGAAGCGCAGCTGAAGAATAAACGCACGAGACGAGGCATAAACGGCCCCCCTGCAGAGCAACAAACAGCCTCGCGACAGCCCGCAAGGGAAGCGTGATAGATCGCCGATTGTAGGTGCCGCGTTACGCTTCTTTATCGTGAGATGTCCTACGAGTTCTACGTGTCCCCACCCAGCGCCGGAAAGACCCCCGCGTCCGCGATGTCTGAGCAGTGTCGGTGCCGTGGAGTGGCAGCCTGGCGCGTTGTGGGCGCAGTGTTTTCCTATACTGGGCGCGTGCAGAGGAGCGCCGCGGTCTAAAACGCGAATATCGTTTCTATACTATATTGGAAGTTTTGCAGTGTGGAGGGGGGTCGAATATGGCCTAGTACATGCCGTTT
>ENA-ORXR01002774-ORXR01002774.1-marine-metagenome-genome-assembly--contig:-NODE-2774-length-16320-cov-11.348027_pt1 | contig 16320 bp, 27 predicted proteins | sample MGYA00237866_ERZ511479 | MGnify/ENA metagenome assembly ERZ511479 | reverse complement strand
TACGCACCTCAAGTGGCCACATGACAGCAATGTGGCGGATCGTGTCCGGTGGGGCCCGCTCCTGCGAGTATGGTTGCCGCAACGTAGCAGGCGTGCTGTGTCCGAAAACTTCCTTGCGATAGATGGGAGATGCGATCTGCCCACTCCAGTTGCTGCGTTTCAAACAATCTACTCACGACAGTCTTGGTGGCCCGTCAAGACAGCGGTGGTCAAATCACGCGTGCGCGACGGACTCATATCCATATTCGGACCCAATCACGTGCACGTGCACGCGCCGTCAAGACACAGCCTCAGTTCGCCGGGCCAGAAGTCGTTCGGAAACTTCTGATAAGTTTGTACATAAATCTATTGCTTTCCATTGGGCCAGCCGTGGTCGCGACCAGCACCCGTGCATAGGACCTCGTCCAACGTTACAGAGACCCGCACAAGACTGAGACAAACGGGCACAAACGTGCAGCCGACAAAGAACGACTTTTTCTCACACCCCCCTCCGTCCCGCCATGCACACGAGGCCGCTTCAACTTTCACTGGCACCCGTCAAAAGCATGTCAAACGTCTCGTCCACCGCCGCCGCATGATCCTCCGCTCTCAACCACCGCCGGAGCGCGGATGCTCTGGCACTCTCGGTGAGTCCGTCAAAATCCGCGTCCATGGAGGTGTTGACCATGAAAGCCACCATCTCGGAGACATCCTGGTGGGCGTTCTGTGCCATCGAGAAATCACGAGTGCTTGGGTGGGAGCTAGGATGGCGGGCGTGGCAAGGACGATCCTGGGGCTCCTCGCGGAAAGTCTTGCATCAAAACTAGGCGGATCCTCGAAATGCGGCGCTCAACTCCGTAGCTCCCGTGTGAACAAAGGTGGTTGTGGATACACGACGAGATTGCAAGAGAATACAGTGCAGGCGCCTCGCGCCTCGCCAACCGAAACCGACGTCCCCCTCTCTTAGAGGACGGCAGCTGAATTGACAGGGCTAGCGGGCGGCCGAGCCCCACGCTAGCCGGTGCGGGCCGGCCTCGAATGGGCGCACGTGCTGTGTGCTCATGGCCCCCACCCCCTCTGGCGCACAGTGGGCCCATACAATCGCCGACCGGAAGCAACCCGTCGGGCACAGCCGCATCCGGGCCACACCCCCTCTCGAAGGCCCGGCAACGCGCACGATCTCCATTGGAGAACGGCCCGCTGGTCACCATCCGACATCAAACTATCACAGCCACACATAGTGTCGGCCTGGGGCCTGGCACGACACGAAATGTCCACCGGCCGATGCACGGCGAACGCAATCGGATTCCGACAGATGATTGGTCCCCCGGTCCCGGATAGGATAGTGGCGCGCGAGGATGTGTAAACCGCCGTGGCCACAGCCACGTGGCGCCCCAGCTCGCAGGCCGAAGATTCACACTCCCGGCGTTCCAACATCCGAGCGCGTCGGCTATGTCCTGCCGTCCACCGTCGCGAACGGCCTCACTGTCGTCAACTTCATCTCGGTGGGTGACGCCCCGCCCGACGCCGTCGATGTAGCCGGGTTGGAGAGGATGATCCACTGCTGCACGGGACTTTCTTCCGCCCTCGTTCTCATCATCGAGTCGAGCGCCGGGCATAGGCCCGGCTTGGTGAGCCTGTCGGCCATGTTGTGCTCTGACGTGACCAGGCCGACGTTGGAGATCGTATGTCTGTTGTGCGCCTCGCGAGCGGCCGCCACGTCGATGTTTAGGCGCTTCTCAGTGGTGTGTGTCGCCCGCGTGATCACAGAAGACGTCTGCTTCGAGTCAGTCAGCATCACAAGAGGCAAGGGCTGGTTGTAGACACGTTCCAGGTCGTGCTTGAGGATGTACGCGGAGTCAATGGCATAAAAAAACGCGTAAACCTCCCCCGAAAAAATGCTCCGAACGATCCGTCGCGCCTTCTTGCTGGAGTACGTCAGAAAGTGGCACTGGTCCGCCGCGTTGCACAGAAGAACAATGTAGCCTGTTTTCCGTCGTCTGAAGCCGAGCGAAGGTCTAAGAATCAGGCCCCCGGCTGAGAACTCGAGCCGCCATCTTCTTGAAGCCCAGAAGTCTCGTCCACATGGTCGGTCATGGAATAGTAGAGGGCCGCAGCGTCGAGCGGCACACCATTCTCAGCATCGGGTTTGGCTTACCCTTCCGTCCCCTCCGTGGGGCGCGAATCCGTTCTGTCGCAATAGCCGACGTTGGCAGCCATCGAATTGGCTCCGGAAACGCTCTTTTCCGTCGCCACGTCGCCCTCCAGGTTGAAACACAGCCCGTAGAGCACCGTGGCCTTCACTTCGGCTTGTGCACGACGCTCCGCCCAAACAACCGCCTGCCCTTGTACCACTGAGCGAGATCAATGTACTTCTCCGGGAAGTGCGCCAGCCGATGAGAAGGGTCACCGCAAGCAACGAAGGTCACATAGGGCGGGGGCCCCCCCGTGCTCTGTGCGATAGCTCGGTAGGCAGAGCCTCGATTGTAGACAGTCTTGGCCACGCCGTACCTCGCCTTTCCGCCGTACAGGACACTTGCGCCAGTGTCCACGGCAGCAATTGATGACGCGGGCGCTCGGTCGCGCGCCATAGCGCTCGCCGAATCTTCTTGTAGGGACAGAGCCCCATACAGTTCGCCTTAAAGATATTTGAAGAAGATGTCGTGTGTGCCCATACGGCTGAGGGGCTGCATCGCCCACGGATGGCCAATATCCGCGCTTCGAAAGAATTTGTCACGGTGCGTGTCGCCGCTGACGGCTCAAGGCACCTTCTCCGACACACGTGCAGCGCGCTTTTACGTCTCCTCGAGCACGTCCGCTGCTGAAAAGCCCTTGGCCACAAATTCTCTCATACGTATCAGCTGCAGGATGTTCTTCTCGCTGACGCGATGTACAGGTGACAGGACGCGCTTAAGGATCTTGGCGGAGGCCGCTTCGTACGTGACGACCGTCCGCATCACATCCTCCAAGTAGAAGCGCAGCGCCTCTCCGACGAGCAGGTGTTGCAGGAACTGCAACTCGTGCTGCGCCAACATGGCTAACTCTCAGGTCAGCAGGCCTTAGTGCGTCGTCTAGTCGTCCCCAAGCTTCTCGGTCGTGCCCGAAAACTTGGCCGACTGGTCCTTAAAGCGGTTTCCCTCTTTGTGGGCTCGGCGTTCGACGTTGAACGCTTCGGAATGGTTGTCATACAGGTGCGTGACGCCGCCGCCCCCGGCGTCACCGTGATCAACGCTTAGGGTCACGGCACCCACCGCGTAGGGCGCGCCGTTTCCGCTACCCTCCCCGAGCTCGAACGCGCCGCGGAAGCCACCAATACCCGCCGCGCTCTGGCCCGGCGCCCGGTAGCCGTAGCTGCCAGCGCTGGAACCAAAGCTGACGCATTCGTGCAGGGAGCCTCTGGAGCCCCGGCCGTGATCGCTCGCGTCGTGCCGCCCTTGGCGACGCATGCCACTGCCGCCGAGGCCTACACCGGCTCCATCGCGAAAAATGTCGCTGTCTTGGCTGCCGTGCGCAGAGGAGCACTGGTGAAGACAAGCGTCTTGCCCGTAGACGCCGGCATGACCATGACGTGTCTCCCCGTCGAGACGACGCACGCCCGCCTCAGTACGTGCCGGGAAGAATATGCGAGCGTCTTGCCCACGCATGGTCGCCACGGGCGGTACGGCTCCTTATGTGGCGTCCTGATGGCGCTTGTACTTGCGGCTGTCCGCCTCGACCATCTTTATAGCCGCATCCCATTGGTCTCCCTCGTACGACGTGTGCGCAAGCGCTGTCGTCGTGCGAGCGGAAGTTTCCTCCGTAATGTCCACCTTGCAGTACTTTAGCCACGTGAGAAGGTCCTCATATAGAAGCGGCAGCACGAGCATGCCGGCGTATAACAGCCGCTCGGGCGGGAAGAGGTTGGAGACCTTGTGCTTGAAGTCATCGCCAAGGATGGGCACCGCGTCCTTGGACCCGTCGATGATGCGGTTCGTGCGAACAAAGCCGGCGCGAAAGAGCGGCGGATAGCCTATATCGAGGCCGTCTATGAAGATAGGCACGGTGTTGTAGACTCCGCTACCCACCCCACTGCCCGTGGAGCCCGTCATTGAAGCGACGACAAGAGTTTCTCCGCCGCGCGTGGTAGCCCACGTGGTCGTGCGCACAGACCCAATCGACCGTACCGCGCTGATGCGCCGAGGCCGGACCAAAGACTACAGCAAGGCACCCGCGTGCTCGGGAACTCCAACCACCCTGCGAAAGGGGTGCTACCCAGAATTAGTTCGCGCTCGTTTGTGATGCTCACTCGAAACCCCAGGTCCGAGTACCGTGGCACAAAACGCCCCTGGACAGGCCCCACCGAAGTGTGGGAGACGCAAGACGAGACACTCCGCTGTTGTCGGCCCCAAGGCCCCACGACCCGCCCCCCGAGCGCCAATGGCGTGCGCGGTAACAGGGGGCGTCCACATGAAGAAGGAAGACACGCCTTGTGCCACACCTTGCGCCTGCTTGCGCCGAGGTGCATGGTACGGACACGCGAGCGCCAGTCCCCTCCGTCCGGTGGACACCACACTGTAGGAAACAGCAGCCTCCCGCGCACACTCGTAAACGTGACATCCAACCGTGTGAACAGTAAAGGTATATCTCACCCTTCAAGACGACTAGAAACTTCATTGCTGAGGACTGAGTATTACACCAACGTCCACGAAACTTTCGCATGTTACAGGATAGTGGGTGGACGTTGCCTCCACAAAAAATGGTTCGATGAATCTCGAGTACCTGGGAGCTGGCTGTCGGTAAGAGTCAATCGTGAAGCGTTGGACCCGATCGCGGCACTCTGATCTCGTGGCGCAACGCAGAATTGACTGATATCGGCTTACACATTGAGTGTGCAGTGGCCTGGCCGGCATTCTGAATCGGCTGGAAGCCTCCCTACTAGATTTGGGATCGAGGGCGGAAACACTTGCAAGAATCGGACCTCTGCTGGAAAGCAGGGCTTCACTTTTTGTGTGACCCCCTGGCGCTTCAGAAGTGCATGTTTTTGACAACCAACTGGATATAAGGCTTTCTATGGTCATTTGCGACTTCTGTGACCGTCACGTCCACGATTTATTGCTGAAGCGCATACGGTACAGGATCGAGGGTTCCGGAAGTGCCCCCTTTGTTCATGCCTATGTTTTTTGCATGCGCTACAAGTCGTCCAGAGACACATAGAAGATAGCATCTAGCGATGCACTCTTGGAGCTCTTGAGTCACTCTTCCTTTCTATGTGCTTTTTTCTTGAACACAGTGCGCCCGTGGCCGCTTTGTCCCAGCCTGAACTAGCGTCGCCGCCATCCGTCTTATTGCGTGAGATGCACCTTTAGTGTGATCACCGACGACCAGCAACAAACAGAGGCGTAGAAAGCGTACGCTCCCAACATGGATGGCGTCCCCGTAACGTGCACCGCCGCTCAACACATACCACCCGCAACCTCGAACATCAGCACTACGCGCGACCGCAGCCGGCCGGGTAGACAAAGGAGGGGAACCGACTTCTCTCGGGGGCACCGTGTTAAGAGATGTGTGGAGCACTTTCTCTTGAGCCGCGAAGCCTGAGTCCTGTGCTGCGTTGGTAAGACGCGAACAGGAGAAATCCAACCCAGGGCTGTCTGAATCTTAGGAATACTCAACCCCACCCGTGCCCAGATGGAGCGATTCGCGCCTCCGCGCTTACCGCTTGATTCCTCCAAGTCCGTCGCTCTTCATTCTCGCGTCGACAACCACCGGCGGCGTGCACGTGCCATGCGCGCGTTGTCAGAAACGGATCAATCAATACGGTCCAAATTTGTGCGCACACAAGAACGCAAGCGTCTCGAAAATGCGCGCCCGTCGTAAGCATCTCGCTCGCTGCGAGTACAATCGCGATTGTGGATGCACGGCGAGATTGCAAGAGAATACAGTGCAGGCGCCTCGCGCCTCGCCAACCGCAACCGACGTCCCCCTCGCTCAGAGGACGGCAGCTGAATTGACAGGGCTAGCGGGCGGCCGAGCCCCACGCTAGCCGGTGCGGGCCGGCCTCGAATGGGCGCACGTGCTGTGTGCTCATGGCCCCCACCCCCTCTGGCGCACAGTGGGCCCATACAATCGCCGACCGGAAGCAACCCGTCGGGCACAGCCGCATCCGGGCCACACCCCCTCTCGAAGGCCCGGCAACGCGCACGATCTCCATTGGAGAACGGCCCGCTGGTCACCATCCGACATCAAACTATCACAGCCACACATAGTGTCGGCCTGGGGCCTGGCACGACACGAAATGTCCACCGGCCGATGCACGGCGAACGCAATCGGATTCCGACAGATGATTGGTCCCCCGGTACCGGATAGGATAGTGGCGCGCAAGGATGTGTAAACCGCCGTGGCCACAGCCACGTGGCGCCCCGGCTTGTAGGCCCAAGATTCACGTTAATATCGCTGGAACTTCTGGCCTTTTCTGTTGAGCGTTCTCGTGCGCGGCCTTGCTTGATTAAGTGATGGGGGGCCATCAAGCCAGGTGAAAACGGATACAGACTGTACAGTGAAGGGCCGAACGAATGGATCCGCAACTGGGGCTACTTCGGTGGTGTGATGGGTGCCACTGCACAGCATTTTGTCCCCGATTCCTTGAAACTGAGACATGCTAGATTCAAACACGTCCACCGCCCGTTCACAGAACTGTCGCGCAATGATCCTGGAATCAAATTACGACCTATTTTCCTTGATGTTTGAGACAGAGTCAGCAGTAGAGTGGCAAAGAAATCGAAGGCTATTGCTTTCCTCCAAAAACGGCGCATGCAGAGAACAATGCTGCAGACTACACGACATAATAAAGAAAAGCATTTGGATTGGCGCATGCCAAGGCCTCCTGAAGAATGTTGGCTTGAATATCGTGTTAGCCTTCTCAGAAGCCAATTATGCTCTCTTGCTGGAGTTCTGAAGAGAGTCTCCGCCCAAATCGAGAAAATCTGGGTTCTTCTTCACATTCTTCTGGCCCGAATGATTCCAAGAGACATTCTCGGGCCAGATGTGCGATTTCTCGGGAGATTGTGGGATTTTGCAAGAATTCGTCACTCGCCGATGTGCATTTCCGGGCCCTAGACGCCTGTCGACCAGAGCTGTAAGTATTCTTGTCGGATTCCAGCGCTTCCATTGGTCCACGTACGCTGAACGATGGTTGAAACGGCTCTGCTACCGCAAAAAATCGGAGGTTAGCAATATCTTTACCGACATGCGGTCGGAAACATCCTCACGCCAGCGCCTGAAGACTTAGCAATTGTCCGTGAATGTTCTGCCGAATTCTCACGAAGGATCACTCAGATTTGCAGCTCGAAATCGTTCTGCGGATCTTGCTCACGACTTTCTTGAAGTCGGGGGACGAACATCCGTGGGATCGTCCGCATGGAACTTTGTAGTAGAGTACAGACGGTAGATCTAGTACTACCCGTGGGACTCGATCGCAGATGGTAGCCTGGTTCACATCTAGTGAGGTCAAGACGAGGGTCTGCTGAAATCTTTGTGGGAATGGCCTCGTGGTAGTCGCACCAACAACACCGAGCACAGATCCGGTCGGCAGCCTTTTGTCCTGCATTTGTGCAGAAGATAAATGGAGGACCGACGCTTTTATTTCATGGGAAGCATCGGGCCGGTGCGAGGGTCTGGTGCGAGATAATCACCCGTGCGATTCTCCGTTGTTTATCAGTCTACGACAAGCATTCTTGTTTGTCGGGTACCAGAAAACATGCTGGAGGATTTCCAGACTTCTTCGGAACCCATGATGCAGCTCCAATCTTTTGTGCCGGATCTGCGCGAACCTTGCACTTGGCTACACTGGAAGAGCATGTTCTCTGCGTCAAGTCTGCCGCAGTACGACGAGAACGGCTTCCTGTTTGTGGATGTAGTCTCGCGGAGCCGGTTCCCGCCCTCTCGAGCAGGGTCCCTGGCCTCATGCGCACAGGAAGAGGTCAAGCTTGCCTCCGGCTCCGCCCGCCGCTTTGCACGAATGGCGGAGCCCGGTACCTGCTGCTTGGAACGCTTGAACGGTTTGTCTCGACAGCTTGTTTTCTTCTCTCATCCGCCTTTGCCTCCCGTGAAATTTGCGAGCGTGCTCACTTGAGAGGTGGGGCGCCGGGAAGAAAGTAGCTCTGTATGTTGATAGGCTCTGTGGAGCCGTATCTTGGCTCTTCTGAGACGGGTGGGTGCGACGCGAAGAGGCGAAGATGATATGGAGGGGAGTACATGAGTAGGGGGCGGTCCTTCCTCCTGCCGGTATCTAAGTTCTCCAACGCAAAGGAGCCTCGCTGGGATGCAGCCGTGGACCGTCGCATCGAGTCATGGGGTGAGCAAGATATGGCATATGCTCAGATATCCGCGATAGCAAATAGCCTCATGGGTATGGCTCTTTGTTGATACGGTGAGGCATTCTTAAAAGCCGTAGTTCGCAAGGGAAAATTGAAAGGCGCACTTGTTACTTTACGCCTCACATTGGCCACGGAGATTCCACAGGTGGTCGGTCAAGGCGCCTCTCAAAGCCAAGTGCCCGTCCTCTCTGGTCACCGCATTGTATCTCGAGCGAAGCGAGTGCTGGGGCGTATGTGCCCGACGTCCCGGCTCGTCTCCAGCCGCAGCCGGGGCGTCACCAGCAGGCGCACTTTCGTCAAACCCAGCGACTAGGTCAACGGGAGGGCAGTCTTCATCTACGGCAGCGTCATTGTCCAACGCCCCACTCTTCCGCATGACGTCGGTCATGTTGTGCAGTATGATGCACACCTGCGCTATCAGAAAAATCTTCTCATCGCTCCATTCGTGCCTCTCCCAACGCAAAATCTGAAACCGACCCTGGAGGCAACCAAAGAAGCACGTCAAATCCTTACGTACACTCGTCTGACACATGGTGACATGCTTCTCCTTCTCGGTCGCGGCCGCATGATGTGGAAAAAAGAAAGTTGGCCAGCGAGGATAAGCTTCGTCCCCTAAAATGTACAGAGCCAGTCCCGCTGTCGACCGTTCGGCACGTGCCCCCCAGGGAGGTGCATTATGCGCCGGCCGGCCAGAACGTCGAGAACAGGCCGCTCCGACTCTTCCGGCATGCGGGATTGGTCGTTAAAGTCCTCATATGACGCCCCGATACCCAGCCGCCGCAGGCTGTTCAGTATCTTGGCATACACAGGGTGCTCGCGCCGCCCAGTGCAGCCCGTGAGCTTGAGAAGGGTCGGCTCTACTTTGGGAAGCTCAGCCTCCTATACCCTGAAAAGGGAAAGGGAAACGCGGACACGAGCCCTGAAGTGCCGCGCGGAGTAGAAAGGTGCGGTTGACAGGTATTGAGAAAACCAAGAGCAATCACCCATTTTAATGTTCCCCAATGACCCGGGCACACGCCCAGCCCACCCATCCATGTCCACATCCGTACCCCCCACCAGACACGCTGCCCCAGCCGCAGCAGCGGCCGCGCACACCTCTGCCACGGCGGCATCCTGGCCCCCATCGTCCACCAGCTGCTCAATGATCTGGCTGAAGTTCATTAGGAAATTCGAGGCAGTCAAGCGAGGAGAGGGAACACAGGAGCGCAGCGACTCAGTGTTTAAGGCGCGTCTTCTCGGGCAGGGGACACTCCAAGCGAGCAGGCAGGCGGTGGCGCCCGCGCACTGGAGGTAGTAGGAGTAGGAGACACGTGGCAGCAGCGTTCAGGGAGTAACGGCACAGCCGCTGCTGCCGCACGGATACGAGAGCAGCTGCAACGACATGGAGAGTAACAGAAGAAGTACGTGATGCACACCCGCTAAATCAACTGCAGCACTCACTCGCGCATGCCACATGTCCGGTGATGAAAGAGGAGATCCAATCAGCGACACATGTGACAAAAAGCAGTGGAGGGGGGAGCCATGGAGCCAATACTGAACTAAGAGGCACCCAACAGAGTCACAGGGAGGAAAGAAGATGGTAGGGGGAAAATGGTCTGGACAAGTTAGTCACCCAACTGAGGAAATCTTAGGATATCTGGGAAAGCACCCTCACCTTGCTGGCGTCACCCATTCGCGGTTGCGCTGGTGGCAAGCACAGAGAAATCTCAAGCGTGCGCGCGGGGCTCGTTAGATCGGGTACGACAAAATACCTGGACCTGGGTAAGCCATGCCCGCACTGACCCAACTGCTAAGGTCACACGGACAGCACAATAGTAGGGCTGGCTGGCGGCAACGTTGGTGGCACACCGAGAGAGGTAGTGACCAAACGGGGAAGAGCAGTAACAATGAAGCGACGGGGGAGCCGTCGTCCGACAGAGCGGGAAGCCGACAACCATGCGGGGGGGGAGCCGACAACCGACCGAGGGGGCAGGCGACAACCACGCGGGGGGGGAGCCGACGACCGACCAAGGGGGCAGCCGACGAACGACAGAGAAGGTAGGCGACGACCAACCGAGAGAGGATCAGTCGACCGACAGAGAGGGGGGTGAAACGACCGACCTAGGGGGGCAGCCGACGTCTGATAGAGAGAAGAGCCAATGAACGACCGAGGGGGGAGCCGATGATGAACTGAGGGGGGAGCCAACGACCGACAAAGCGCAAGGACAAAGGCCGGCGGAGGAGGGAGACAACGACGGGTGAAACGCGAAGATGATAGGCGGAAGAGCGAGACGAAGACGACAACTTTGCGAGGAGCGACACAGTAGACGGGCGCGGAGGGGCACAAAGATCGACGCAATGAGCCGCTGCGGACAGCATGCGACAGCGCTGGGAGAAAGGGGGGGAAAGCAAGTCAGAAGTACAGACCAAGAGGTTGTGACCCACTGGGCCTCTAGTGAGGTGGGTGTGGAGCCACAGCGAGCAGCAGCAAGACAGAGGGGAAGGAGAAAACCACGATCTGGATGCCCCCGATGGACGGGTGGCGGTATGACGTGGTGGTGATGGAGACAGCACGGGGCTGTGGCGCCAGTGGCCGGCCGCGGAACACAAGGACGAGTGGCCTTGGAACGAAGCTAGGCGAGCCCAGGGGAGTCAAACCAGTACAGAAACAGCCCGGTAACATCCCCAGTAACATCCCCAGTAACATCCCCAGTAGCAGCCCGGTAACACCCCGAGTAACAGCCCCAGTAACATCCCCAGTAACAGCCCGGCAACACCCCGAGTAGCACCCCCCTTAACATACCCAGTAACAGCCCGGTAACACCCCGAGTAGCACCCCCAGTAGCAGCCTGTTAGAGGCTGTTACTGGGGCTGTTCCTGGGGCTGTTCGAGGCTGATAAAGGCTGTTACTGGGGCTTTTAGAGGAAGATACAGTCTGTTAATGGGACTGTTACTGGGTCTGTTTCTGGGGCTGTTAGAGGCTGATCAAGGCTGTTACTGGGGCTGTTAGAGGCTCACGCACACGCCGGGGAGGACCACCTCGGCGAGGAGGCTGGCCATGCCCGCCGCCACCGCCGCTGCCTCGACGTCGCCTGCCGCCGCGGGCGGGTCCTCGTCCGCACCGCCGGCGGCGCGGGGCGGCCGGTTCTTGGCCGCCGCGGTCACGCCGTAGCGCATGTGCCGCGCGGCGCGGAAGAGGAAGCGCGACGACCGCCACGCGTGGGCGCCGAGCAGGTGGAGGAGCGCCCACGCAGACGCCACCGCGGGGTCCCGGCGTCAACGTCAGTGGCTTTGAGGTCGACCCTGACCGGAACGTCGGCGGGAGCCCCAGTAACAGCCTTTATCAGCCCCAGTACCAGCCTCTAACAGCCCCAGTAACACTTCAAGTAACTGCACTGGGATGATAGAGGATTGGGGCTGGAGCGGGGGGAGGGGGGCGCACGTAGACGCCCCCCGCGGTCGCTTGGGGGGTGCGCTCGCGCGCCGCTGCCGGCGCGCTGCGCGGGGTGGGTGCCCCCCCTTCAAGGCGGCGGCGGCCGCCGCGCGGTGGGTCGGCGACGTTGCGTGCGGCGGCGGGACGGAGCCAAAAGAACAGCAAGAGAATACCAGGCGGCCGCGCCGGCAGCGCACGCCACGGACGCCCCCCCCCGACGCCCCCACAAAACCCTCCGCCCCTCACCCGTGCGTCGAGCCATTGGACACCATCCGCCCGCCGACGCGCGCCTTGACCTTGCGGAGGAGCCCCGGCTTGCGGCCGCGGCGCTCGTCGTCTGGGACCCCCCCCCCCCCCCCCCCCCCCCCCCCCCCCCCCCCCCCCCCGGCCCCCCGCCCCCTCCCCCCCCCCCCGGCGCCGACGCGGCCGACGCGGCCGACGCGGCCTTAAACGCGACCAACTCGCGGTACCGGTGCTCCGCGTCGCGCGCTTCCGCCAGCTGGTGCGCCTCCATCGGTCATGCCGAGGTGGCGCTCGTTCAACAGGACGCTAGCCGCCGTGTGCGCCGCCGCCGCCCCCGCCGCGGCGCGCGCCGCGTCGCTGACGGCGGCCAAGTTGGCCCGACACCGGTCCAACTCCCCGTCGCGCTCGACGAGCGCCGCGGCGAGGCCCGCCGCCCGCGACGACGCGGCGGCGGCGTCGGCGTCGCCCGCCGCCGCGCTGCGGCGCGCCGCGTCGAGTTGCCGCCCGAGCGCCGACCGCTCAGCGCACGGCGCCACCACCTACGACCGCTCGGCGTCGAGGGCCGACGCGAGGGAGGCGGCGCGCGCGGCGTGGCCCCCTTCAGACGCGCGGAGGGCGATGAGCTGCACGGTGAAAGAGGCAGAGGTGGCTTGCTCAGCAGACAGCGCCGCCTCGCGCTGCGTGAGGGAGGTGTGCGCGTGCGCGAGTGCGAGGCGCGCAACGAGAAGCTGGCGGGGGGCGGCGCCGCATCCGCGGCGGCGACCGCCGTCGCCGGCGGTGCGCGCCGAGGAGGAGGCGGGGGGAGGTGCCACCGCCGCCGCCATACCCGCCGCTGACCGACGGGGGGGGGGGAGGCGTCCGCGGCGTCACCACCCCAGCGGCAATGGCCGCCGCCGCCGCCCCCGACGCCCCCGCCCCGTCGCTGTGGACCGAGCCGGAGCGGGTGAGGTGCGCGGCGGGCAGGGAACCGCCGCTCGCCGCATTGTCCGAGCCGTCGGCGCCGCCCGGGTCCGTCACCCGCCGCGGCCCGATACACGCTGTCGGGCGTGGCCGTTGAGGCGGCGGCGGCGGCGGGGAGCACCGCCGCCGAACCGTCGGCGTACCTGCTGTAAAAAGGGGCGGGCGTGACGGGCGCACTGCCGTCGGCGGCGAGGAGGACGCGGGGGGCGCCAGCCGCCGCCGTCGCTGCCTTAGTGGGCGGCGGCCAGCGCAACGGCGTGCACATCCGCCACGGCGGGCGCGGCGGTCGCTGAGTGGGCGCTGACGGCGTCGCCGGTGGCGCGGTGGCGCTAAGGCCAGACAGCGGACCAGCGCCCAGGCGACCGCCACCGTCCCCGCCCGACCCCGCCACCGCCAGCGACCGCCGCCCCCCTCGCCCGCCGGCGGCCACCGCCCGCCACCGCCACCGCCCGCTACGCTAGCACCGCCCCCCCTCCCCCGCCCCCACCCCAAAATTAATATTCACGGCCCGTCACCGCCAGCAACCTGCCGTGTGCCAACCCCTCCCGCGCCCCCCCCCCCACCGCCACCGCCCGCCACCACCACCGCCACCGCCGGCGACCGAGACCACCGCCAACCCCCCTGTGAACATCTCCGCCGCCGCTGTCGCTGCCGCGGCCAGCCCCTCGTGCATCGGTACCTGCTTGGTATCGCCCGCCACCCGCCACCGCCTCTCCGCCGCCGTCGCCGCCGTCGCCGCCCCCGCTACCCTCGACGTCGCGAGGGGGTGGCAGCAGCCACGTGCAGCAGCCGGCGTCGGCGGCGAGCGGGTGCTCCTCAGACGACTCGAACGGCTCCCCCCCCCCGCCATGACGAGCGGGCGGTGGCCATCACCCCGAGCTCCACCGTAAGCCGCCTCTGCTCTGCCGTCGACCAAATGGTTGTCCCGGCTTTGTCGGGGGGGCCAGCTGCCGCGCCATTTTCGGCACCTGTGGCGTTGTCGCCGCCGCCTGCGCCGCCGCTGCCGCTTGCCGCCACTGGTGAGGGGTGAGGAGGGCGGGAACGGCGTCGGCCTGGCGACCACGCTGGCTGCCGCGCTAGCCGCCGCACGGTCCGTGTGCCACATGTGGCACTTGGTCGGCGCGACGCCGGTCGTGGACGGGCTACCGTCGGTGTGCCGCCAGGGGAGGGGGGCGCCTGCGGCGGCAGCGGCTGCAGAGGCGGTGGAGGCGGCCGACGACGACGCCAACACCGTTGTTGGCGTGGCACCCGTTGAGGCGATGGAGGTGGCGGCGCCCGCCGCGGCAGGGACGCCCGTAGCGCGGCGGCGGGCGCGCTCGCCGCGGGTGGCGGCGGCGGCGGTGGCAGCGGCGGCGGCGACGCCGGCCGACGGGGCGACGGGCCAGGGAGAGCGAACGACGCGCTCCTGCTCCGCACCGTCGCTGCGGCTGACGTGAACGACCGAAGGTGGGGGGGAGCGCGTGGTCGGAGGCGGGGAGAGGCGCGCCGGCGTGTGGCGGGTCATGTGTTCTGTTTGGCTCTGCTTGTCACAAGCGTGCGCCCGAGGCTGTTCGTTGCGCTTTGCGCCTTCTGTAATCATCAATCAATATCGCAATATTGTATGATACGTTTTGTACAATATGCGAACGATGCGATGGTTGTTCGCCATTCTTGCAACCGCCGCAACGGTCACCACCGGCGCCCGCCCGTCGTGATACCAAGCACCACGCGGCCAAAACCCGCACACACGGCGCTCTTGACCGCACAAGCTCTGTCACCGGTGCAAACGGCATCACCCGCGTTCGATGGCGGCATCCACGTCAGCAGCGTCGGCATCCACTCCGTGTCGCTCAGCGCCCTCGCCCCCGCCCCCCCGCCCGCCGCGCTCCTTACATTTCGTTGGTCTGCAACACTAGGCGGCCGGCCCCCCCCGCCCCCTCGTTCAAGTCCGGGCTGCGGTGGATGGCTCCGCCACCCGCTGCCCACAGACCACCCTTGAGAAAGAGCATGCTCCCTGGCAGAGCTTGACGAACCACCCCCCCCGCCGCTTCCATGGCTGCCTGCTCGTCGGCGGCCTTGCCGCCTACACGATGCGTCAGCACCGCTGCACGCACCGCGGGGTTCATACCCCAGTCAGCAGCGGGCGACGCCAGACGCTCGTCGGACGACAAAGTGTGGCACGGGCCTTCTTCGTCGCAGCACGGTGTACCCAAGCTCTCGTCCACCCACATCGTACCCCCACCCCACAGGGTCACCAGCCCCCGCAGGGTCACGCGGTCGGCAGGCCAGCGGGGACACGGCACCTCCGTGACAACCTCCAGCTGCAGTTCAATACTGGCCGGCTCGACGCCGATGGCGGCGGCGTGTGCAGACGCGGCCGCCACTCCCGCCGCTCGCACCGCGGACGCCAGCTCATCGGACGCACCCGCAGCTGACATGGCAGACTTGAGAATGTCGAGGCCGTCGTCAGTGCCGTCGGCGGTTACCTGTAGGGGCGGCAACGTGGTGCGAAGCCAGGGCGTGTGGCGGGTGATGGATTGCAAGGGCTCGGGAACCGCCAAAGCCGTCGCAGATGGAAGGAGGCCAGAGCGTTGCAGGACGTCGGATACGGTAGAAAAGGGGGGGCTCGGCGGCACGCACACAAAGTTGGCAGGCGTCTTCTGCAAGAGCGATGGGGCCGAGGCCAGCGTTGCTGCAGCAGCGGCGGGGACTGAGGTAGACGCAGGGGCTGGAGCAGGGGCCTGGGGGGCGGTAGCACAGGCGGTCATCGTGCGCGAGGAGGAGAGGAGCAAAGTTCGGGGGGGGAGAGCAGAGACAAAGGCCACCGCTGCCATCGCGTCGGGCGCGGAGACGGCGTCGGGCGTGGTTCTTGTCGTGCAGCTATCAACAGCGCGTTGTCACCGTCCGTACTGCGCGCCACAACTGTTGGCATCAACGCCGCCGCCGACGGTACGAGCAGGTCGCCATCGATATTAGTAGGGGGGGGGGAGGGGGGGGGCTCTGGCGCACTAAGCAAGGGAGCCCACCGCTGCAGCTGCGACGCCTGTGCCCTGGGCGGAAGGTAACCACCCGTCGAGACACAATGAATCATGGAGCGGGTGCTCCGCTTGGTGGGGTGAGTCATCCTCTGGAAATCCTTAAATGTGTCCTTTTTACGTCTTTTCGCCAGGTGGGTGCTTCACTTTAGAGGTTCTTTACTTTCCACGGTCATGGCTGTGTTCGTGTTCAGGGCGTAAAAAACACACGGCGAAACGGCCAAAACTCTATTCTAGGCACTTGCGTGCAATACCCTGGCCTTCAGGGCGGTGGCGCGCTTGGCGACGCATTGACACCGGGCACGCCGGCCGGCTCTATGGCCGCGAGCGCGCACGGGGGCACGTACAGCCACGTTGC
>ENA-ORXR01002772-ORXR01002772.1-marine-metagenome-genome-assembly--contig:-NODE-2772-length-16324-cov-13.982335_pt1 | contig 16324 bp, 16 predicted proteins | sample MGYA00237866_ERZ511479 | MGnify/ENA metagenome assembly ERZ511479 | reverse complement strand
GCCGGCAGGTTTCATCCTCTAGCTCAAACTCACCTGTGAAAATCACGGCGTCATAAGCTTGTTTTATCTTCTGAAAGCAAAGCTCTTTTTCGACATCGCCAATGAAGGCGCACCGCGCTGCAACGGCTTCTTTTTCTGCCGTGATAAATTGCACCCATTTACGCGCATTCCCGCTTTCGCTCGATCCGGCGGGAACTTTGTTGAATGCGGTGATTGCCGACTCGCGGGCTTTTGTGATCGGCGCTTCCGCCATCTGGGTCGGCGTCATCGAACAACTCAAACGGTCCAAAGCGGGCGTTTGGTCGTAGCGGCAACTGGCAATGAGCATCCAAGATTTACCGGCGTCATAGCCGCGACTTATCGCTTCTGAAAATGCCGTTTCTGATTTCCGGCACTCGCCCTCATTATACAGCGCCTCGCCGAGTTCGGCATAGGTTTTCGCGTCGCCCGCCAAACCGGCCGCCGCTTCTAGAATAGGGATCGCCCGCTTATAATCCCGCGCTTGGCGGAAAAGCCCGGAGAGTTGTTTCAAATTTTCGGGCGTGCGCGAAATTCGCTTTGCATCTAATTCTGTCTCCAGGATTTGAGCCGCTTGGTAAGGCATGTCGTAAAAGGAATAATATTGCACGACTTTGAGCAGTTGCGATTCTGTCGTCAATAATCCCTTCAGATACATGATCTTTTTGACCTCAAAGGCCTCGTCCTCGCGCCCTCCATTGGCGAGCATTGAGGCCAACGCCTCCCACAGCTCTGTATCCTCCGGCCAGCGGCCAATCATTTCTTTGACAAGATCGGCCTGCCTGCCCTGCATCTCTAGTTTATTATAGAGGAAGTTCATCATGTCGAAATGGGTGCGGGTTTTCGGACGCGCAGCCGCAAACCATTTTTCGGCCCACGGCAGAGCATCGCTGTAATCCTCGGCTTGGATTAAGGCGTTGACGAGCAAGTCAAGATGCGCCGGATTTTGCGCCTCCCCTGATTTTGAAACGGACTTCAAATGCGCCTCGAGACGGTTCGCGCCGGCGCGGAATTGGCCGTTTCCGATCATGAGCTGCGCGATCATAACATTGATAGCCCCCGTCTCCTTCGGCAGCAGACCACCTGCGGTCACGGCGCTCTCAAAATGGGCTTGCGCGGCAACGGGGCGGCCTAATTGATAGCTATATTGGCCCAGCATTTGGTAGATGGTCGAGCGTTCATAGGCGCTTAGCTCCGGTGACTCGATCGTGTCTTGCAGCCTATTCACCGCCGCGGCGGTCTGGCCTGTATTAGCAAGCTCGAGGGCTGCATTGACTTGCGCCCCGGCCTTTGAGGAGAATTGACGCGCTGCCTCCGTCGCTGCAGTTTGGGCATAGGCCGGGCTCAGTGCGGCGCCCGCCACGAGGACCGCGGCCAAGGTCGAAATCGCGCCTGCTTTCAACAAGTTCGCCATGCCTAATACCCCGCAGGTAGGGGTAAGAGACGGCCGCGTTCGTCGCGTAATTCAAACTGGATCGTCGTTCGCAGTCCGGTGCGCGTGACGGCTTGGCCGCCCTGCATTTGCGGCGCATATTTCCATTGTTGGACCGATTTCACCGTGGCCGATTGCAGCCGCTTATCCGTGCAGCGCATGATCGAAACGTTCAAGGGTTGCCCTTGCGGATTAATATCGAATTGGACGCGGCAATAGCCAGAAACATCGCCCTGCGCAAAACGATGCGGAAGCACGGGCGGGACCCGCCGGAGCGGGATCGGCTCCTTATCAATATGCACGGATGTTACCATCGCGCCCATATCTATGACGCTCTTATCAAACACCGTCTTTTTGCCGGGGACCGCCACAATCGGCAGCGTAACCTCCGCCGTTTGAAGCGTTTCGAGCACGGGCGGCGCGGGCGGCGTTTCCACCTCTCGAAGCGGGTCGAGCTCTAGCGTCCGAACGGCGACGGTGATGTCGTCGACCCTCGGATTAATTTCATAGACGGTCGTTTCGGTTTTATCCTGCGGCGTGAACTCCGTCGCGACCAGCCCCGCCATTGTGAGCATCAAGCCCAGTGTCATCACCGCCGCAACCGGAAGCGTAGCGCCATATCGCAAAGCGGCATGGCCTTTTGGGCCTGTTGGGCCTGTCTCGATTTTTTGGGTTGTTTGGGTTGTCGGGCCTGTTTGGTTGGCTGAGCTTTTTTCGCGTGGTTGGCGCAACTCCGGCGACGGCTTCGCCCCCTCCTCCGCATTAAAATTTGAGTTCGTCATCTTATCTCCCCTTGCTATATTATATAATAACGTTATAACATAACTATAGCTTTGGCAAGGCATATTTTTGGAGGCCATTTCAGGCGATCTTGGATGTTTTGGAGTTCATGTCCTGATGCTAGGTATTCAATTGGCCAATGTAGCCGCGAGGTCGCTGACGCTGAGAATAACCGCTAAAAGATCGAGAATGCCATTAAGTCGCGCAATGCCTTAAATCCCGGGACATCAGTTGACCTCTGTAACGCCATAAAAAAAGCCCGGCGCGATGGCCGGGCTTTCGAAATAGATGTGGGAGCGTTTAATTCTCTGTCGTGACGACCCGGAACTCTGAGTCATACCCGGCCTTGAAAGGTGCGCAGGATTGATCGTCCAGCTTAAAGCCGCCCGTAAAGATTTCAGCATCATAGGCCTGCTTGATTTTCTGATAGCAAAGCTCTTTTTCAACATTGCGTTCGAATTCACAACGGCGGTCAACGGCGTCTTTTTCCGCATTGATAAATTGCATCCACTTACGAGCATTACTGCCTTCGCTGGATCCAGCGGGAACATTTTGGAAGGCTGCAATCGCAGCTTCGCGCGACTTCGTAATCGGAGCCTCTGCCATTTGGGTATCAGACATATCGCAGCTTAGGCGATCCAATCTATTGGTTTGGTCATAGCGGCAGTTCGCGATAAGCATCCAAGATTTACCGGCGTTATATCCGCGGTTAATCGCTTCCTTAAAGGCTGTTTCTGATTTTTGACACTCGCCCTCATTATATAGGGCTTCGCCGAGGTCAGCATAGAGTTTGGCATCACCGGACTGGCTGGCCGCAGCTTCCAGAATTGGAATAGCGCGCTTATACTCACGCGCTTGGCGGAAAAGACCTGACAGCTGCTTAAGCTTGTCAGGCGTTCTTGCGATACGGTTGGCGCCCATTTCTCTTTCCAGAATTTCGGCCGCCTGATACGGCATATCGTAGAAAGAATAATACTGAACGACTTTGAGCAAATCTTGCTCTTCATTCAGGGCGCCGCCGAGATAGAGCATTTTTGTGACTTCAAAGGCTTCCTGCTCGCGGCCGCCGTTGGCCAACATAGACGCCCAAGCGTCCCAAAGGGATTTGTCTTCCGGCCAGCGACCAATCATCTGCTTGACGATGTCAGCCTGGCGGCCCTGCATGCCGAGATTATTATAAAGGAAGTTCAATAGATCGAAATGCTTACGCTCTTTCGGGCTTGCGGCATTGAACCATTTTTCAGCCCAAGGCAGCGCGCGATTATAATCTTCCGCCTGCACCCACGCATTTACCAATAGGTCAATATATTGCGGTTTTTGCTGACCGCCGGAATTCAAATAATTTTCAAGACGCGTCGCGCCTTCGCGGTATTGACCATTGCCGATCATCAACTGTGCGATCACAATTTTGATGTTATCAATTTCGTTTGGCAGCAAGCCGCCGGCATTAATGGCGTTTTCGAAATTTTGTTGCGCCTGAACCGCTTGGTTCAGCTCATAGCTATATTGACCCAACATTTGATAGATCGTTGAGCGCTCGTAGGCATTAAGATCCGGGTCGCCAATCACGCCCTGAAGGATATTCACGGCAGCTTGGTTATTCCCGCCATTGGCAAGACCCAGCGCTTCATTCACCTTTTCGCCGGCTTTTGCCGAGAACTGACGGCCTTCTTCTTGCGCGTAAGCCGCGCCGGTCATCGCGGCACCGGAAAAGCCGATGGCCGCAACGGCCAAAAGACTGCCGCCTAAGAGTGAAGCGGCGCGGGTCCGAAGTGATGTTTTACGAGTGCGAAGTGTCATGATGATTTCATCCTTGCTGTATTGTGCCCTCAGATGCGAAACGCAGCTTCCGGCAAAGCTGAAGATTTTGGCGTAACCCTTAGATGTGGGATGACGCTGCGGTCTTCAATTCGGAAAACCGCGGCATATCGCCTTGGCGGTTTCCCTATATTAGATTGGCACCGCAAAAACGCGGGGCCCTTAAATCTGCAGTCTTAGTACCCTTTTGGCATAGGTAATGTTCGGCCGCGCTCATCTGAGAGATCAAACCGAATTTTGGATTCCACACCGGAACGAGAGACGGGACGTCCATCAACAATCTTCGGGTTGTACTTCCATTTTTGAACAGATTTCACCGTCGCGCTTTTCAGCTGATTAGAAGTACAAGTCAGTGTCTCCACATTAAACGGCTGGCCTTCCGGGCTCACATCGAAACGCACAGTGCAATAGCCTGAGTTGTCGCCCTGCATGAAGCGCGGCGGGAAAATTGGCGGGATCCGCACGAGCGGCTGGGCATCACGGTCAGAGACGGCGATTTTAAAGTTCGCCTTATCGATTTTTGGCGTTTCAAATTCCGGAATCGCACCTTCGATTGACGCGATTTTTTCAGTCGGCTTATCTGCCTTCGCGCGCTCAATTTGAGGCGGCGGCGGCGGCGTGATCACCTTCTTAACTTTATCAACCTTGGTTTCGCGCTCAATCGTTTTGATGTCTTCAACCTTTGGGTTGATCTCGAAACTTGCTGTTTCGGATTTATCCTGCGGTTGAAACTCTTTCGAAATCAAAGCCCGCATTGCAAGAAACAAGAGGACAGTGAGAACGGCTGCGAGTGGCGTAAATATAATCCAACGAATAACATTTTTCATGAGATATTCCTCTACTCCGTACCGACGCGGGTATTAATCTTAAGGTCCTGCATCAACTCTTGAACGGACATGACGATGCCGACTTCAGCATCTCTGTCAGCCTTGATGATGGCCTCAGCTTTTGGGCTCTCGGCAAGGATTGACACGATAATCGGGCGAATTTCGCCGATGTCATAAGGGCGCTTGTCGATCCAAACCTCATTCTGTGCATTTACAGCCACAAGAATGGTTGGTTTTACTTCCGAGTCGAGAACCGCGTCAGGCTGCGTCGGGTCAATACCCGGCGTTTTAACGAAAACGGATGTGACAATAAAAAAGATGAGTAGAATAAAAACAACGTCCAACATGGGCGTCATGTTTAATTCGGTATCCTCTTCAGGGATGACTGTGCGTGCACGTCTTGCCATAATGTTACCTTATTACAAATCTATTGCAAATGCAAGTGCAGATGCGACATTATTACATTAGTCCAAAATCATCTTAGAATTTGAAAATTTTGGCATGAGCAACGCGCCGCAATTGACGCGATACTAACAATCAAGCTCCGCTGCGAATAATCTCGATCTTGGACGCGAGGCCCGCTTGATCCAGACCATCTTTAAGCATGATCAAATTATTGTGCGAGGCCTTCTCATCCATCCGCAAGATAACAGCTGCATTTGGCTTTTCGGCCAGCAGGCGTTCTACGGCGAGAAGAACCCGGTCACATCCCGTGGAGCGGCCATCAACTGCGCAAGCATCCTGACCATTCACGTAAACTGTGATCGCCGGGTTATTAGACGGCGGCGTATTAATATCATCCGGCGGCGGCGGTGGCTGCGTTAGATCGACACCTTTTTCGTCCAAGAACGTTGCGGTGACGATGAAGAAGATCAGCATGATAAAAACGATATCGAGCATGGGTGTCATGTCGACTTCGCCTTCATCTCCCCCCTGTGTACGGCGGCTGCGTCTCATAATATTTCCTTTCCCAAATCTTAGTTCAGGGAGCCGTTAGGCCACAGTACGAAGTGCGTGTTCGTCGAGATCATTCGCGAAGCGAGCTGTTTCCCGAGCACTCATCCGCGGCAATATTGTCGCGAAGATTAGCCCGGAGAGAGCCGCCATCATTCCCGCCATTGTCGGGATGGTCGCTTTAAAGACCCCGCCCGCCATCAAGCGCGCATTGGATGAACCGGAGAGCGCCATGACATCGAACACTTCAATCATACCCGTAACTGTTCCGAGCAGACCCATAAGAGGTGCAAGCGCAACGAGTGTTTTGATGATGCCGACATTGGCACCTGTGCGTTCTTTGACTTGGCTGACCAGCTCGTCTTTGACGGCACTGGCTCTCCAAGAGGTCTTATCCGCACGCGCATCCCATTCCGCCATCAAGCGGGATTTGAGCGGTTTATGCGCGAATAGGTAATACGCGAAGCGCTCCAAGATGAACGTCCACATAAAGAACGTCAGGATCATTATATAAAAGAGGATGTTACCGCCGGTCCCCAGAAATTCCTGGAGACCGTTGAAGACATTTTCCATGGCTGTAGCCTTTCGTCGTCTTGCGTTCAGTTAACCCTAAGCGATACCAGAACCGGTACCCAAGCCGCGTGTTTCAACGTGACGGGCAACGATGCCGGCAGACTGCTCTTCCAATGTGCCCTGGATAGAGCGAGCCATAGAAGCACAGAAGCTGTGTAGGACGAGAAGCGGGATAGCCGCATAGAGACCAAGCATGGTCGTCACAAGCGCGACGGAGATACCGCCAGCCATCAATTGTGGATCACCTGTTCCGTAGATCATCATAGCTTGGAAGGTCTGGATCATACCCGTAACCGTACCCAAGAGACCCAAGAGCGGTGCAACACCGGCCAAGAGCTTGAGGATATTCAAACCAAACTCAAACTTAGGCGACTCGCGCAAGATAGCTTCGTCAAGCTTAAGCTCAACCGTGTCAGCATCTTTGTTTTGAGCCCCTTCATAAGCCATCATGACGCGGCCAAGCGCATTTGACTTAGACGGCTGCGCTTTGCGCTTCTGACCATTGATCGCCATTTTCGCAAGGAAGAGACGGATAATGTTGAAGATACCAAACAAGACACCCAAGAAGGCCATAATGATGATGAATTTACCGATGTTACCACCTTGAACCCAGTGACGCTCCTTAAAGGACGGAACGCGCTCGAAGGATTTGAGCAATTCACCGCGTGTTGGATCAAGCGGCGCATAAACCAATGCACCGTCTGAAGCTGAAGCAACCTTTTGAGCCGCAGCAGAAATCTGGCCGCCCGGCTGGCTTGGCAACTTGGCAAGAAGCGGCGCATCTGCCGCTGATTCAGCAGTTGGCTTGCTGTAACCCAAGAAGTCTGCACTGCCTGATGTAAAGACAGAGAACGGACCGACGCGCGTCACATTTTGAACGGCACCGTCGTCGATATTCGCAACAGGCGCTTCAAACTCGGCGACTTCGCGCTGAGCTGTGATTTCCTGCAACATAGACTTCCAAATGATGTCCAGCTCTTCCGAAGACGGAAGCGCTTTTGATTCGGCGATACGACCAAGAACTTTTGTTCGGGCCGGATATTGCGCCGTAATCAATGAGCTATCGAGAAGAGCCTTGAACTCACCCGCTTTTGAACGGGCCAGACCAAACACTTCACCAAAATCGCCCTGCGCAGCGCGCAATTCGTCTTCGAGACGAGAGATTTGATTACGGTTGGAGGCGAATGACCGCTCTACGCTTGCCGCACGGTTTTCCAAAGTGCTCAACTCGCGCTTGGCTTCGTTTAGAAGGCCGGATTGCTGATTAGCTCTCTGCTGGAATTGCTGCACGCGCTGACGATTCTCTTGGTCAACTTTAGCCGCGTTCTGGCGGATCTCTTGGAGAAGGCTATCGACCGAATTAATTTGGGCTGTTGCCGGAATTGCCGACAAGAGCATAGCGGAACCGAATACGGCCGCTGTCGCTTTTGATAAAAATTTCATTTTGACGCTCACGTTTAGGTTTCCTCTATTCTATTTGCTGGCCAGGACGGGTGCGTAGACCAGACCGGGAGCTGCTTCGCCTTTGGCAATTCTGATTGCCTGACGGAGTTGAATGGCATCTGCGCCCTCTAATTGATCCCAGCTCTTCGTGCCGAGATTGTAGATGGCGATGTCAGCTTCGTCTTTTGACACATATACAAGTGATGTCCGGCCAAAACGGACGAAGTTCACCACGTTACCGGCGCGGGTCGGATGCGCTCCTTCATAGGAGTCGATACCCATTCCGTATGTCACTTCAATTTTATACGCATTCAAGACGCGGCGATATTGCTCAGCCGGCGAAATATCCGGATCGCCGAGCACGGCTTTCACATTGTCCATACGCGCCAGACGCTCATTGATGTTGAACGGTAAGTCTGCCCGAATGCTATCTTCAAGCGCTGCTGTCATTTTCAACATCATCGGGCTCATGCCCTGCTTGATTTGCTCAACTGTACCAAGCTGACGACGCAAAGAAGTAATTTCACTTTCTTGCGACGCGCGGAAAATGTCCTGTTGCGCAACAAAAAGTGCAATATTGTCTTTTTGTTGAAGAACAGCACGATATTCGCGCACGGCATTATCGGCTTGATCATCCAATTGCTCGACCTGACGCTGAGACGCGGCCGCTTGGTTGGTTGATGACGTCGCTTCTCTTAGCGCGGTATCAAGCTGTGCCTGAGCTGGGGCGGCGAGCAGTCCGACTGCGACACCCGCCAGCATAAGGCGCTTGGCGATTGAAGATTTTAACATGGTTTCCTTCCAGGCTGCGTTATTTTTTCCTGCCGAGGTGTGATTGCGAGACATCGTCAGCACACCCAAACAGAGCTTATTAAACCGGCGTTATTGCGCCGCTTGCACTCGTATTGGCGCCGTTACGACACCGGGGGCACTCTCGCCGCGCGCAATACGCACGGAACGTCGAGCATTTAGAATATCTCCGGAACTCAATGGCTCCCAGTCACCCGCTTCTTTACTCCAGCGAAAACCTTCGCTGCTGTCGAGATCAAGGTAGATAAAGGACATACGGCCGAAATGAACGTAATTTCCGTCTTTAATAGAGCTTGCTAAACTATCGATCGTATTTCCGGCCTTGAGCAGCTTCTTTTGGTCCGAAGACAAATTGCAAGTTGCGGACATAGCGTCCTCTTTACAGGCCGCGAGACGACGACCCGGAGATTTAGGGTGATCGCCCGTATAGGCTGAAATACTGTAACCGTAGTTCGCTTCAATATCGTATAGCGTCATTGCGCGGCGGAAGAGATCAACCGGCCGGGCGGATTCATCTGCCAACTCGGTTTGCATCTTATTGAGGCGCGCTTCGCGCTCATCTTTTCTAAAGGGCAGGTCGGATTCAATTACCTTGGCAATCTCAGCAACCATTTTCGTTACGATTCCGCGAACAGCCCCTTTTGTTTCGGGCAACCCGGCGATCTGCGCGCGAATGCTTTCCATGTCGGAGTCTTGCTCTGCCATCATTACCTGACGCTGCTGTGTCGCGAGCTTCACGTTTTGGATTTGGTCGAGAATTGCGGAATATTCATTCACCGCAGAATCGGCATCTTGCGCCTGTGCGTTCGAGGTCAGCCCAAAATGAGCCCCAGCGATCTGGGCACTGGCAAGCAGGCCAACGCAAAATGCAATACGGGCGGGTTTTAAATGCACCACTCATGTCCTCCAAATTAGTTCGCGCACTTGGCGGCGCGTAACTTACAGCCCTTAGCGGGTCATTTTTTATTAATCAAACATTACAGAGAGCAGAGTGCAAGAAATTTTCTTGAAAAAACTCTCTTATTGCTGAGATTATGTATTGTTACGATATAACAAAAGAATATCTGTGTCTATGATTATGAGACATTTTAGAAATGTTTTACCCTCGGCTGGAAATGTTTTTTATTTTCGGTTCAAAAATAAGCTATATTTCAGTAGCTTATCACCTCTTCAACCTGAGGTTTAATAACGAAATAGATGTCACTCATCACGCAGTGATTGGTTGGGGCGGCTGGATTCGAACCAACGATCACGGGATCAAAACCCGATGCCTTACCGCTTGGCTACGCCCCAAAATGACATCTCATGTCAGACGTGAGCGGCCTCATAATAGGCGCGCTCCATCAAGGCAACGGATTAAACCAAAAAATGTCAGAGGGGGGCCGTCTTTATAGCGCGAAGCGAACGGGAATACGGCGCGGCAAACTGCGAAAAGGCCCAAATGCCCTCTTGCGAGAAGTTCCTTATCGTTTAACAACGAATAACAAACTCAGTTTCTCAGCACGAGCTCAAGGTGACCCGCAGTCGCCACCAGTTATTTTGAATGGATCGATTCCTATGCGCCAGTTTTTCATCACAATGGCCGGAACGATTGCCGGAATTTTCGGCTTTTTTGTTCTCCTTTTCATCCTCTTCATGTTCTTCGGATTGCTGGGCGCGTTGTCTTCCATAGGCGATAAGACGCCGGATAAGGTCCTGACACTTGATCTGCGCACATCCTTTATAGATCATTCCATTGGCGAGACATTGTTCGGGGAATCACCGAGTTCAATTGTGGATACCGTCTACGCCTTGAACCGCGCTAAATCTGATAGCTCCGTCAAGGGCGTCTTCATTCGTGCCGAAAATTACGGGATGGCACCCGCGAGCGCCGAAGAATTGCGAATCGCTCTGCTCGATTTCAAAGATTCAGGAAAATTCGTCATTGCCCACGCGCAAGGGTTTGAGGGGTCATCTTTAATGTCTTATCAAGCCGTCACAGCGGCTGACGAGATTTGGATGCAGGATACGACAGGATTCGCTGTCTCCGGTCTTCGGTCTGAAACGGAGTTTTACGGCGGCGTGATGGAAAAATTTGACGCGGACCCGGAATTTTTCCAATTTCATGAATATAAAAATGCCGTGAACTCCTATATTGAAAAAGAGTTCACACCGGCTCACCGCGAAGCCACGACAAGCTACCTCACCTCAATCTATGATAATGCCGTCGCGCAAATCGCCGCGGATCGCGACATGACGCCCGCAGGCCTCACGCAAGTTTTGAAAGCCTCCCCTCACAGCGCCGAAGATGCGCTGGAAGCCGGCATGGTCGATAAGCTCGGTCAATTAGAAGACGCCAAAGATTATGTCCGTAAGAAAGTGGGCGATGATAAAATCGCCTTCACGCCCGTCAGCACTTACGGCCCGGGAACAACCAGCGGCTCCAGCACGATCGCCTTCATCGGCGGTCAAGGCGCAGTTTTACCAGGCAAATCTTCGGGCGGTTCCGTTTTCTCGCCCGGGATTACAATGGGCGGCGATACGGTCTCTGCAGGCTTCGATGCCGCTCTGAAAGATAAGAAGGTCAAAGCCATCGTCTTCCGTGTCTCGTCACCGGGCGGCAGCCCTGCTGCCTCGGATCAAATTCTCGCCGCTGCAGATAGAGCACGCGACGCCGGAAAGCCCGTCATTATCTCTATGGGCCAATATGCGGCGTCAGGCGGTTATTATGTCTCGGCCCATGCAGATCATATTGTGGCGCTGCCGCAAACCATCACAGGGTCCATCGGCGTTTATGGCGGAAAAATCGCCTTGGAAGGCACATTCGCGAAAGTCGGCTATAATATAGACGGCATTACGGTTGGCGGCGAGTTCGCGGGCGCTTACTCTCCCGCAGCCCCCTTCACGCCAACACAGGCCGAAGCTTACCGCGGTCAACTGCAAGACATATATGATGACTTCACGACGCGCGTCGCAAATGGCCGTGACTTACCGCTAGAACGCGTCAAAGAAATCGCCAAAGGCCGCGTCTGGACAGGCGCGCAAGCGAAAGAGATCGGACTCGTCGATGAGCTTGGCGGAATCATGACGGCCATTGCGGCGGCAAAAAGATTGGCCGAAATTGACGAGGACGAAGAGGTTCGCATCAAAATCTTCCCGCGCCAAAAATCAATTGAAGAACAGATCAACGACCTCTTCACCGGTTCGGCTCAACTCGCGCAAGACGTACAGGTTTTGCAAGAGATTGCGGCTCTGCCCGAAGTGCAAGCGGCTCTACGCGCCAGAAACGGCGCGCGCGTCGGCCAGGAACTAGCGGCGGATATCCCCGAAATTAAATAGGACGGGGTATAAAGCTAAATCCGAACCGTTTATCAAACATAGGCTATAAATAGCGGCCGCGCGGGGGGAAGTTTAGTCAATGTCTGTCTTTTCAGATTTTGAATGGTCTTGGCGCGGTGTTCGTGTTCGCGAGACCGGCGCGGAGATCGCCTTTACGCGCGATCTGGCGCGGGACGTCTGGCGCGGGCTCTATTATATAGGCCGCGAAACTCTTCGCCGGCGCCCCTCGCCTCTTCCCTTAAAAGTCGCCTATGCGCCGAAGCCGCCGAGACCATGGTATCTTTTGTGGGGTGCGCTGAGGCAAGCCGGTGTTTCGCTCAACCAACACATCCCCGATACGGCGGCGCTCACCGTTTATTTTTCGGACAAGACGAAAACGACAGATATGGCCCCGACAGGTCCGACCCTGAACGGCCATTGCACGGATATATCCAAATCCCAGGTGGCGCGGGTCTTTGCGCAAATTTTCGGATATGACCTGACGTTAGACCCAAGCGCCGCCGAGGGACCCTATCTGGAAAAGGGCGAAGAGAACGGCGTGCATGACGCGCAAATCCGCACCGTGCCGACCGAAGCGCTCCCGGGCCGCGTCTATCAAAAACTGCTCGACAATAAGACGGCGGACGGCACCGTAATCGATTTACGATGCCCGACCGTGTTCGGGGACATACCCCTCTTGTTTTTAAAGGAACGCCCCACCGACAAGCGGTTCGATAATTTGAATACCCGCGTGCGGCTGGCCAAGCCTGAAGATTATTTCAGCGCAAAAGAACTGTCAGATATAAAGGCGTTTTGCGCCGCCATGCATTTGGATTGGGGAGGCCTCGATATTTTACGGCATGCCGGAGATGGTAAAATTTACATCGTAGACGTCAATAAAACCGATATGGGCCCGCCCCTCGCGCTCCCAATCAAAGAAAAGTTATCAGCCGTCAAAACACTTGGCTTGGCCCTAAGAGACGCGCTAAAGGCCCGCCTGTAATGGCTATCCCATTTGTCAGAAACTTCGACTTTGAATATGGCGCGGCGGCGCAGCTTAGCCCGCTTGTCCAGCGCGTGATCGCGAATAACCCGGGTCCCTTCACCTACACCGGAACCGGCGTCTTTATTATCGGCAAAAAGAATGTTTGCGTCATTGATCCCGGCCCGACCTCAGCCGAGCATGTCGAGGCGCTGGATAAAGCTTTGGAGGGACGGACGGTTACCCATGTTCTCGTCACCCACCATCATGTTGATCACAGTCCGCTCGCCAAACCGCTCGCCGCCAAACATGGCTGCCAAGTTTACGGCTTTGGCCTGCAGCCCGTGCCGCCGCAGGACGGCGAAGTTCGCCTCGAAGCCGGCGATGATCTCACCTTTAAGCCGGATGTCGAAATCAGAAACGGACATATCACCCGGGGCGACGGCTGGACGCTAGAGGCCATCCATACGCCGGGGCATACGTCCAACCATCTTTGCTATGCCTTGCATGAAGAAAACACGCTGTTTTCCGGCGATCATATCATGGGCTGGTCGACCTCGGTCGTCTCGCCGCCGGACGGTCACATGGGTGATTATCTGGCAAGTCTCAATACGGTATTAGATCGTGATTTTGACATTATACGCCCGACGCATGGCCCCGCCATCACAGAGGTCCGGCCTTTCGTTCAAGCCTATATTGATCACCGCCTTGTCCGCGAAACACAGATTTTAGAAGCGCTTAAATCCGGGCTTACATCAATCAGCGATATCGTCGCCCTGCTCTATAAGGATGTCGATAAACGTCTGCATCCTGCCGCCGCGCATTCAGTGCTCTCGCATATGATACACCTGCGAGAAACAGGCCGCGTGACGGCAGAGGGTCTAGACGGCCTGCGCCAGAGTTACGCGCTGGCTTAGCTTAGAATATTTTAACCTATTCGCCGAGGCGCTCGAGGAACTTTCCCACCCGCGCTGCATTCTTGCCGAGGTCTGACCCGCCAACCCGAGAGAGAGACCTCACATCGACAATCGTGCCGCCGCCCTCTGACGGCCGCAGCCGAATAGTGATGTCATCTTCAAAGCCATACCAGAACGTCGTATCCGTCGCGTCGATACGGCCAGCTTCTAAATCTTCTTCTTTGATGTCCCACCCCATCGACTTGGCTGTTGCGAGGGCCTCACCGAAGGCGACATCTTTCGTATCACTCAAAACAAGTGGACGAATTTCAGGAAACGCATTTGTTTGCAAAACTGAGACTAGCTTTTCTCCCTCCGGCTTTTCGTCCTTAAAAATTGGCGCCGTCTTTCCCGCGTAATCTGTTGTGTTGACGCCTTCGATTGCGAGGCGTTCAGCCATCACGATTTCGCCAAAAACAGGGGGGCTTTGCGTGTCCGTCGTAATGTCATGAATGAAGGGATATTTCACATAAACCGCATTCTTTGTTGCCGCCAATTTCCCCATCGCAAATCCTGCGACCAAAACCCCCAAAACGCCAGCAATGAGGCCCTTTCGAGGCTTGATGACAAATGCCAAAATCAAGCTCACAAGCCCAAACAAGCCACATAGAATAAGGACAAGCGGTCCGATTTTTCGATTCAGTTGACCAAACGCAAAAGGTAGGTCGATAAGGCCCAGCTTATAGCCGATCGCGGCGCAGGCAAACACGATAGGCGCTAAAATAATCAACCCCCAAGTTATCCGATTAATCCAGCGTCTTAAATTGCGCCGCTTCGCTCCCGGGATTTTAACATCGGGTCCAACATCATTTGCGGGGGTTAGGTCAGCCATAATTTTTTTCTCTCGAAAGGTCGGCCCCTCTTAAGGGTAAAGACGGGCTTTCGTCCAGTCACCTGTGCGGGTTTTGGTAAATAGCAAACGGTCATGCAGGCGAAACGCGCCGTCCTGCCAAAACTCAATCTCCTCCGGCGAGACGCACCAGCCATGCCAGTGCGCTGGCCTCGGCACGTCTTTATCGGCAAATCTCGCTTCAACCTCTTCAACGCGGTCGACCATTGCCTCGCGGGACGCGACAGGGCGGGACTGATCCGACGCCCAAGCCCCGATGCGTGAGCCCCGCGCGCGCCTGGCAAAATAAGCATCAGACGCGGCGGCGGATATGGGATGCACTGTGCCCCTCACCCGGACTTGCCGATGCCAACTCTTCCAGTGGAAACAAAGCGCCGCCTTCCTGCTGGCGGTAAGCTGCCGTCCCTTCTGGCTCTGTGCATTTGAGTAAAACACGAAGCCGTCGTCACTAACGCCTTTTAGCAAGATAATCCGAACATCGGGCATGCCGGTCTCGCCAACGGTCGCAAGGCTCACCGCATTGGGATCATTTGGCTCCGTTTCGCCCGCCTTGGCCAGCCACGTCTCGAATAGCGCGATAGGATCTTCGGCGCGGAGCCACCCCATCTCGCGCGGCCCATTATCCAAATAATCGGCGCGGCTCGGCGTTGGGGGAATTATTTTATTCGTCATAGATCCTACAAATAATCAAAAATTAACCATGCTTCTTGGTAAGCTATTAAGGCCTAGCTGCTTGATTAGAGAAAATTAAGCATGAACTTCAATCTTGTCTTAATTTGAGGTGAAAACGGGATTCTAACATGACAAGACAACAAGCATTACTGACGCTCGGCTTGTCCATGAGTGCCCGCGAAGGCGAAGTCCGCACGGCCTGGCGCAAAAAAGCGAAATTCTTTCACCCTGACGCGCCCTATGGCAACGTCACTGCCTTCTTGCAGGCCAAGGACGCATTTGAAACGCTCATCCCCCCGGCTCCGCAAGCCATCCGCATCCGGGCCGGCGCTAGATCTTTTTAGTCCGCGCTCTGAGTTAAACGCGCCCGCCTGCGCGTTTTAGTGCCGACCGCCAAGTCGTGATGTGGCTCTGGACCCGGTTAACAGGAAAAGACAAAGGCCAAAAGCCAAGATCAACCCAATGCCATAGGCTGAGATCGTCCGATTTCCGATCCGAATATTGGCTAAACCCCGGAGCTTGCTCCGCAGAGAAGCTTTGAATGACCGTCCTGCAGGCTCCACGCTGTCCTGAAATCTATCAATTTTGATTTCCATCGTTTTGATAGGGCTAGTGTAGTCCTGATCAGGTACAAAATTGCTCACCCATTGCCGTGTTTCTGACAGTTTTTCTTTTGTCTCGCTGCGAAGCTCGTCAAAGGTCAACCCCTCCAGCGACATAGTCGTCTCATTTTTCATCTGGGGTGATTGTTCAGGCTCAGCGATGGCGGCTGGCGCGATGGGCTCACCCGCAAAACTGGTCATGGGCTGCGCGCTTACGCCGAGCAGCATTATAATGGCCACAATATGGCCGATACGCTTATGAAACATGGTCCGATGCCTCTCCACTGTGATTTCCCCTATCACAGCAAGT
>ENA-ORXR01002771-ORXR01002771.1-marine-metagenome-genome-assembly--contig:-NODE-2771-length-16330-cov-12.053282_pt1 | contig 16330 bp, 14 predicted proteins | sample MGYA00237866_ERZ511479 | MGnify/ENA metagenome assembly ERZ511479 | reverse complement strand
GTTTCTCTGCTTGAGCCCTCAGTGGCTTGGGTCGCCGAGAAGTTTAATATGGCGAAAGCAAAAGCGGCGTGGTTGACGGGCGCGGCTATTATGGCGTTAGGACTTCTCTCTCTTTATAGCCTCGACTTTATGGACTTCATCGATGGTGGTCTGGCGGGCCCAATTTTGGCGCCACTTTCTGCCTTGCTTGTTGTCCTCTTCACAGGTTGGCGCCTGAACAAAGCGATTTTAGCTCAGGAGCTTTCCGGCTCCGGTGAGGCGCTCGGCAAATTTATTTTGTTCTTCGTGCGCTTTGTTGCGCCTGTGTTCATGGGATTTGTTCTCATTCTTGGAACTTGGGACCGTTGGATTAAGCCTTTAATCTCGGGCTAAGGTGTTGAACATTCCGAGATGAGAACTGCGATGTGTCCACTTTGTAAGGTGCCGTTGGGCCAAGACTCAGCTTTATCTTAACCTGTCTAATCTAGGGTGGTTTTATTCCGGATTGAATTTGTTTTACGGAATGTGTTAATGTTGATTAAGGGTTGGAATTTATGAAGTCACGTCTCCGCATGTTAGCTTTGACGACCGCCGCTATCTTGGCGACCGGCTGCGCGACCGTCGACATGTCGCAAATGTCGATACCGTCGGCGGCGAAAGCTGAAGCTCCGGCGGAACGGAACATCGTTTTGCGAGCCGCCAGCAAGCTCTATGCGGCCTTCCGATCGAAGGGGTTTGTGGCCAAAACATCCCGTAAGAAAATGCAATCTGCCGCGTCAGTGCTTCTCAACGGATTGGAAGAGCGTGATCTGACATCTGATGTAAATTATGCGTCGCGAAACCTGCCGCGCGTCGTTGTGATCGAAGATATTTCTTACGCCACCCAATATGTCCGCCAAACGGCGGACGCTGCCGAAATCTATTTTGATATGTCCGAAGGTAAGAAGAAACTTCGCGAAGAGTTGACCGAGCTTGAGCAAGCTCTGCTGTCATCGCGCGAAGCTGCGGCGTCTTTCGAAGAGGTTGTCGGTTCAGAAAACGCCGCGTTACGCACCCTAAACGTCCAAGTCGAACGCTTGAAGACTGTCACTGACAATTTCGGGAAACGGGTCCGCGACCAAGCTGCTGCTGAGATGGCGGCCCGGCGTAGAGAAAACTCTTAGCCTCTAGATTTAACCCCAGAGCTGTCGTGAGGGCGGAAATACCGTAGCCCCGTCATATCTAAGCCCGTTATCGACGTCATCCGCAAGTAAGAGCGCGCCGTCCAAATCAATAATATCGCACAGACTTTCCAATGTCATCATGGGCGCCATAGCGAGTGAGCTGCCGACCATACAGCCTGCCATAACGGTAAACCCTTTGTCTTTCGCGCGCAGGATCAAATCGCGCGCCGCGACCGGCCCGCCGCATTTGTCCAATTTAACATTCACGGCGCGATATCCAAGCTGCCAAAGGTTGTCCAAATCGTCGATGGTGTGAAGGCCCTCATCAGCACAGAGAATAAGGGACGTATCTGGCAAGGGCTCTAAATGCCCGGCGGGTAGAGGTTGCTCGATAAGGGCAATGTTCAGCCCTGAGAGCGCGTCGAGAAACGTCGGGAGCGTTGCCGGGTCCAAAGCTTCATTGGCATCAATAATTATGCTGGCATCCGGACGCGCATCCGCAACAGCCAAGACTTGTTCTAATCCGCCTTCGCCAATTTTGATTTTCAGCCACGGATAATCGGCAGCGGCTTTGGCGGCGGCGGTCATGCTGTCCACGGACCCCCAAGAGAGGGTGAATGCGGTTTGGCGAGGTGAAGGGGCAGCAACGCCAAGAAGGCGGGCAGCAGACATTGATGAGTTTTTACATTGGAAATCCAGCCATGCGGATTCCAGCGCATTCCTGGCCGCGCCCGAGCTTTGCAGCCGCGACAGGGCGGCAGTGACGTCGCCTGACTCAATCTCGTCGCGCACGCTTTCCAAATCGGCAGTGACGCTTTCGACAGTCTGATTATAGCGCGGATAGGGGCGGCATTCGCCCCGTCCGATATCGCTCTCTCTGCTCAGCATGACCTGCACAACATCCACCGCCGTGACGGATGTTCTGGAGATACGGAAGGCGGTGCGCGTCGGAAAACTGCGGGTGTGGATATCCAGCCTAAATTTCATGTTATTTCATTCAGCATTCTGGTGCGTAGGCGACGATAAGGGATTGACCCGGACGGCTGGGGTTTGCACCCTGTTACCCATGTTGGCAAGCACCGCAGATTATGAATTAGAGATGCGCGCGGAAACGCTCGTCGTGCGTCCGAGTGGCAGCTGGAACCTTGAGCAGGCCGGAAATCTGGATGGACGATTAGCCGGAGAGGTCGCAGGGAAAACATATCGGTTTGTCGAATATGATATGTCGAAACTGGGGGATATGGATACAGCAGGCGCTTATCTTCTGGCGCGCGCCATCCGATATGGTGTGACCCCAGCTGAGAGTTGGAACGTTTTATCACAAGCTCCCGGACACAAAACCCTGATGAGTGCGGCAACCTCTGCCGTCTTAGGACAGGAAGCAGAACGCAGCCGTCAGTGGTTTGACACATTCGCCAAACTTGGCGCTGCGACGGTTCGGTTCTGGGACGAGCTCATTGAGACGCTCGCTTTTATTGGACACTTTTTCGTGGTGTTGCTGAAAGTGATCGCAACTCCAAAAAAGCTTCGTTGGAAGGCGATCGTAAATTTGGTTGAATCTGTCGGCTTGGACGCGGCCCCGATTGTCATGGTGTTGTCCTTTTTCATCGGGGCTGTGATTGCCTATATGGGGGCAAATTTGTTGGCTGCCTTTGGGGCCAGCGTTTTCATGGTGGACCTGGTGGGCTTTTCCGTGCTGCGCGAGCTGGCCGTTATCATTACAGCGATATTGCTGGCGGGACGGTCCGACTCGGCTTTTACGGCCCAGATAGGATCCATGAAGATGCGGCAAGAAATTGATGCCATGACCGTCATGGGCCTGAATACTTATGAAGTGCTCGTCATTCCGCGCGCGATTGCTTGCGTTATTGCCATGCCGATACTGACGTTTCTCGCTATGCTAAGCGGCTTAGCCGGAGGGTTGCTCGTGGCCTGGGCGACAGCTGACATCTCGCCCGTTTTGTTCTTTAATCGTCTGAATACGGCTGTTGGAGTTTCCAATCTTTGGGTCGGCCTTGTCAAAACGCCGGTCTTTGGATTGATCATTGCGATCATTGGATGCCGCCAAGGTCTTGCCGTCACCGGGAGCGTTGAGAGTTTGGGACAACGGACGACGACGGCTGTGGTGCAGGCCATTTTTGCAGTTATTTTTGTGGATGCGATGTTTGCGATACTCTTTTATCAGATGGGTGTTTAGCCATGGCATTATCGGAAAGTTTGGATCAATCCGCTCAACCGATGCGGGCGGTGGGAATAAAAACTCAATTCGGGCCAAACGTCATTCATGAGAACTTGGATTTCACCGTCAATCGCGGCGAGATTGTCGGTCTTGTCGGCGGATCAGGGTCCGGTAAATCTGTCCTCATGAACACCTTACTGGGCCTTAAAGAGCCTGAGGGCGGGTATGTCGAATATTTCGGTCAAAACCGTGATGATCTAACGCCGGAGGTGCGGAGAGAAATCAATAATGAAATAGGCGTCTTGTTTCAGGGCGGCGCGCTGTTTTCTTCCATGACCGTGCGTCAAAATGTCATGATGCCCATGCGGGAGAGCACGAATTTATCCGACGGGCTGATGCGTGAACTTGCCGATATGAAAATACATATGGTGGGCCTGCCGCCGGAAAGCGCCGTTCTTTATCCGTCGGATTTGTCGGGCGGCATGAAAAAACGGGCCGGGCTGGCCCGAGCATTGGCTCTGGATCCAAAAATACTTTTCCTGGACGAACCCACGGCGGGGTTGGACCCTGTTGGCGCGAACGCTTTTGATGAGCTCATTCTTGGACTTCGAGAGGCTATGAACCTGACCGTGTTGATGGTGACGCATGATTTGGATAGCCTGTATCACATCTGCGACCGCATTGCGGTTTTGGTTGATAAACACATTCCTATCGCCGATAGTTTGCAGGCTGTGAGCCAATATGACCACCCGTGGGTGAAAGAATATTTTGGTGGTCCACGGTCGCGTGCTGCAATTGGCGCGGGCGAAGCTGCCGGAAATCGGCAGAAAGGGTAGGCGTGGAAAACAGAGCTAATTACGCACTGATCGGCATGTTTGTGCTCGTGGCCATCACGGCGCTGGTCGGGTTTGTGATCTGGTTGACCGGGTTTCAAGCCAATCAGAAATATGACATCTATGAAGTCGCGTTCGAGGGCGGTGTGCGCGGTCTGTCGCAAGGTTCAGAAGTTCGCTTTAACGGGCTCGGCGTTGGCGAGGTTATGAGCTTGGCGTGGGGAGAAGATGACCCCAACCTCGTCATTGCCGAAATTCAAGTTCAAGACCGGACGCCGATTGATGTGAATTCGACGGCAAAGCTAACGCCGCTGGGTCTGACGGGGATGAATTATATTGAGATCACACCCGGCCCGGATGACGAAGCGCCGCTCATGGCCGATATGCCGGGCCGAGGGACGAAGCAGATCGTGGGTGAGGGGAGCTCGGTGGATGAGCTGCTGACGGGCGGCGGCGATGTCGTTATCGCAGCTCAGACCGCGCTGAATAATGCAAACAGCCTTCTTTCAGAAGAAAATTTGGCGGCGTTCACGTCGATTTTGCAGAATGTCGAAGCCATTACAGCCTCAGTTGATGTCTCTGAAGTCGACCCGCAAAAGCTAAATGATTTAATGGATAGCTTCACGGCGGCCGCCAATGCGATTGCCGACACCGCCAAATCGATCAGAGGCACATCCAACAGCATTGATACTGTCGTTCAAGAAGACGTGCGCAAGATACTAGCGAAAGCTGAGGGCACTCTGGTGAATGTCGACACAACGATCTCAACCTTTGATGGGACGGCGGAAGATGTCGATCTGCTACTCATTGATACCCGTGACGCGATCAATCGCTTGTCAAATTCGGGCCTGACAGATTTGGAAGACACCGTAGATTCGATCCGCCGATTAGTAACAACACTGGGACGCGTCGCAGACAGTTTGGAACAAAACCCGGCTCAATTTGTGTCCGGGGTTGAACGCGAAGAAATGGAGTTGCCGCAATGACCTCCCGTAATCTCCTTATTTTAGCGGTGGGCGCCAGCCTATCAGCCTGCGTATCGCTTTTGCCCGATCCAAAGCCCGCCCCGTCGATCTACAGACTGGCGACGAGCGCGCAGGCCGTTAGCCCGGCTGTAAATGCCGAAATCGTTCGTGTGGAACGCCCGGCCGCTAGCCAACTCCTTAGCACACGCGATATCGTGGTGACAGATGGCGGTCAGAAACTTTCCGCCATTGCCCGGGCGAATTGGGCGGAAGTGACTCCGGTTCTTATCCAAGGTGTCTTGATTGAAGCTTTGGAGGGCTCCTCGCAGTTCATCGGATTGGATCCGACGACCGGAGCGAAGACGGAAACCCGCATACATCTGGTTGTCAAAAATTTCGAAGCGAATTTTGATAACGGTCCGCAAAGCGCGCCGCTGGCCGTTGTACATTATAGCGTGACCTATGCCCGCGCAGGCGATCGGCGCTTATTGGGAACGCGGACGGTGCGAAAGACTATGCGGGCGAGCTCGGTCAATGTGTCTTCTATCGTGACGGCGATTGAACAAGCCAATGATGCGGCGATGAACGACATCGTGACCTGGTTGGAGACCCAAAAGAGCCAAAACCGGAGCTAAACGTCTTTGGTTTGCAGCTTCGCCTTGCGCGCGGTACGTCGGCTAAGCCAGCTCTTGAGGCTTAAAAAACCGACGATCAAGAGAATGACGACGCAGATCAAAATGCCCATGATCATCTCCATTTCCTCGCCTAAGGCTTCCCCCAAGAGGTGAATGGCGGCAAAAATTGCGACACAGTAGAGCGTAGCGGTTATGAAAATAATCCCGCAGAATTTTATATAGCTCATCTTAAAATATCCACAGGCCACATAGACCGGGACGCGGGCCAAAGGCAGGAAGCGGGTGGTTAGCAGGGTGAGGAAAGCGTGGCGTTTTACCTTATCTTGCAAGCTCAAAACTTTGTCTTTTTCCGCCCATTTTCGCGCGCGCGACGACGCATGTGCTGAATAGCCAATCCAATATTTCCATATGTCAGAAACGAAGAGGCCAAAAAGAATCACAAAGAAAACGACCGGGAAATGTTTCGGATCATGCGCGCTGAGCGTCGCCGCAGCGATGACTGCAGCGTCCTCCTGCACAAAAGGGCCTATAAGAATGCCGAGATAGAGGTACCAAGACGGGTCCATAAACCAACGTCCGACCACAGCAGGCCCAGCGCGTCAAGCCAAGGCTTTTATGCGCGAGGCGACGCCCCCGGAAGGGCGGTTTCAAATGACTGAAATAAGGCGGTCCTAAGGCGTTGCGATTGTGCGCGGCGCGTGACATAAGGCGCGAAATTTTCAAACCTTGGCAGGGGCATTGCGCGCCTGCCCAACCTTGGTGATATCATCATGCAAATCAAAGAGCTCGAGGCCGAAGGCCTATCAAAGACTTTTGCCGTTACGGTCCCGAAAGAGGACCTCGCCAAGAAATTGGACGCCAAGATCAAAGAGATGCAGCCTCAAGTCACGCTGAAAGGCTTCCGCCCCGGTAAAGTCCCGACGGCGCATATCCGCAAGATGTTCGGCCAAAGCATCATGAACGACATCGTGAACGAAGTTCTCAATGAAAGCTCCCAGCAAGCGATCAACGATAATAAAATCCGCCCCGCAGGCCAGCCGCAAATCGATCTGCGCGCGAATGGCGAAGATGTCACAAAGGGCGACGCGGATCTCGAATACACACTGAAAGTCGAATCCATTCCCGATTTTGAGCCGGTTGATCCCGAGAAACTGAAATTTACACGCCTCGTTCACGAAGCTGACCAAAAGGACGTGGATGAGCGCCTCAAGGAGCTCGCGTCCTCGCAGAAGACATATAAGAAGAAGGCCAAGACGGCCAAAGCCAAAAAAGACGACGCGGTCCTCATTGACTTCGTCGGTACAGTTGACGGCGAGCCTTTCGACGGCGGCGCGATGGAAGGCCATCAACTCGTCCTCGGCTCCGGCACATTCATCCCGGGTTTTGAAGACCAGCTCATCGGCGCAAAAGCCGGTGACGAGCTTGACGTGAAAGTCACATTCCCTGATCCGTATCAGTCCGCTGATCTGGCCGGTAAGGACGCCGTCTTCGCGACCAAGGTTGTCGAAGTTCAAGGCGCGGCAGACAGCAAAATTGACGATGAGTTTGCCAAGAATTTTGGCATGGAGTCCGCTGACGCGCTCAAGACTGCCGTTAAAGAGCAATATGAGAATGAACTGCAAGGCCAATCGCGTCTGCGCCTCAAGCGCGCTATCCTCGATGAGCTAGACGCTAAGCATAAATTCGATCTGCCACCGGGCATGGTTGAAGCCGAGTTCACAAATATCTGGAACCAGGTTCAGGCTGAAAAAGAAGCGGGCAATCTTGACGAAGAAGACGCCAAAAAAACCGATAAAGCGCTCGAGAAAGACTACCGGAAGATCGCACAACGCCGCGTGCGCTTAGGTTTGGTTCTGGCTGAAATGGGCCAGAAACACGAAATCCAAATCTCGAATGAAGAGCTACAGCAGGCCATGGTCGCTGAAGCCCGTCAATATCCGGGACAAGAGCAAGAGGTGATCAAATTCTATCAAGAGAACCCGAATGCCATCGCCCAACTCCGCGCCCCAATTTATGAGGAAAAGGTCGTCGACCTGATCGTTGAGAAGGCCAAGATGACGGATAAGAAAGTCGATAAAGAGACATTGTTTGAAGAAGACGGCATGATTTAAAGCAATTCGCAACATCATAGGACGCCTCAGAAAATGCACAGTAAGTGCAATTCTGAGACCCTAAATGCGAAATGCACAAGCTGAGATTTCAGCGCCAGAAACACCGCCCGTTCCTAGCATTTCTTGAAGTGCGGGGAGCGGGCTTTTTTGTGCGCTAATTTAGCTACGATGTCACACCGACGCAGTCCCCGTTGAAACGATAGTTTCAACATGGGCTGCCCGGTGCCCATCCCGTGAAGTTCCACCTCAAGTGCGATGTTGGAGATAACCGCACCTTCACGGAATGGGCCCATTCCTATATCATTGGGCAAGTCGCGTGCCCCGAGTCGCGTCGGTGTGACTGTTGGAGGCTACCTTTTCCCGTCATTGCAAGGCTCGTCCTTGCAATCCATCAGTAGCTACATGTGGATCACAAGAACAAGTCTTGTGATGACGGAGGGGGTGTTCTACCGCACCGTCATGATGATTTGTAGGTTTGTCGCTTTTACTCTACTCTTCTATAGATGCGGTATAAAACTCTCATAGCTGGAATTCTTTTAGCTGGATGCTCACAGGATCTCGGCGCTCTCCAAAATTTTCAAGATAGATGTTTAGCGGAAATAAAAACAAAAATTACTTCGCCATCCTCAATTACTGTTCTTCGAATTACAGCAGTTAATACCCCCGGCGATCCTTCTGAGTCTTGTCGTGAAGCCGATGATATTGAAAGGTGTGAACGTTTAAGAGCGGAAAAAATTCCTCAAAATTATCAAGCGCCTCTATACTCTGAGTTGGCAGATGGTTCGCCGATTGATTATTGGGCGGAGATAACGTTCGATCTAAATGAAGGTGCGAGACGACGGATAGTTTGCGAAGGGCAAGGAGTTAAAGGCAAAGCTATATCAACTAATGTTCATATTGTAGAAGATGAGGAATGGGCCTTATAGGCTCTACTGTTCTTTTCACTCCCTAACCATACAAAACCTCAACCGCGCCCGAAGCCCGCATAGCTTTCTCTCTGGCGTCCTCCAACGTCTCACCTCGCGCCACAGCAACCCCCAATCGCCGCGACCCATTAATCTCAGGCTTCCCGAACAACCGAACCTGCGTATCAGGCTCAACCAACGCACCCTCCACATTCGCAAAGCTGATATTCGACGACACCCCATCTCCCAAGATCACCGCCGAGGCCGCCGGGCCGAATTGGCGGATTCCCGGGATTGGCAGGCCCAGAATGGCGCGGGCGTGGAGGGCGAATTCTGAGAGATCTTGCGAGATGAGCGTCACGAGGCCCGTATCATGCGGGCGGGGGGACACTTCGGAGAAGATAACCTCATCGCCTTTGACGAAGAGCTCTACCCCGAAGAGCCCGTAACCGCCGAGCGCATCCGTGACAGTCTTCGCCATGTCTTCCGCCGCTTTGAGCGCCGCGTTCGTCATAGGGTGAGGCTGCCAGCTTTCCTGATAATCACCGCCCTCTTGGCGATGGCCAATGGGCGCGCAGAAACTCGTGCCGCCTGCGTGGCGGACGGTGAGCAGGGTGATTTCATAATCAAAATCCACAAAGCCTTCGACGATGATGCGAGACTTGCCGGTGCGCCCGCCCGTTTGGGAATAGCTCCAGACGCCCGCGATATCCGCCTCCGTGCGGGCCGTGCTCTGCCCCTTTCCTGAGGAGGACATGACGGGTTTGACGATGCAGGGCAGGCCGATTTCGGCCATAGCGGCGCGGCACTCGGCTTCGCTATCGGCGAAGCGGTAAGGGGAGGTCGTCAGGCCCAATTCTTCCGCTGCGAGCCGCCGAATGCCCTCGCGGTTCATGGTCAGCTGTGTGGCCTTGGCCGTTGGGATGACGGTGAAACCCTCACTCTCCAGCGCGAGCAAAGTCTCCGTCGCAATGGCCTCAATCTCGGGGACTATGAGGTCGGGCCGCTCGTCTTCGGCAATTTTGCGCAAGGCGTCCCCATCCAGCATATTAATGATATAGGACCGATGCGCGACCTGCATGGCGGGCGCATTGGCATAGCGGTCCACGGCAATCACCTCGACGCCGAGCCGTTGCAGCTCAATCACAACTTCCTTCCCAAGCTCCCCGCAGCCGCACATCATGACTTTGGTAGCGCTAGGGGTGAGGGCGGTTCCGAGGGTGGTCATGGGCATTCTCTTATCAAGGCGCAGTTACGAAAAACGGCTAGCAGCTCTAATGACGTCAATCTAGCGTATCTCGGCCGTCGGTGTGTTGGCAGGTTTTGTGTTAAAACTGCAATGTTCTCCAACATTAATGCCCGGTTCAGGCTGAGTGTGCTGATGATGATTAGTTTTTGCACGGTTAATTTGAACCAATAGAGGTGCGCGCAATTGGCGCTGTCTCGATTTATTGACAATTGCAGAAAATATGACAACACTAATACATAGTATTTAATCGAGATTCTTTTGAAAACAGTTCAGCGAATATTACAAATTACAGGCCCCGCGCTTCTCCTCGCAGCTTGCAGTGCGGCGCCAATATCGTCAAATATGTCCGAAACTCCCCAAAAGACTGAAAAAGCCGGCGCGACGATGAGCGATGACAATATGGCCCCTGCGCGGGATGGAAATATTGCCATCATGGAAGAATTTGAAGCTGCTAAGAAAAAAAATACGATTGGTGCTTATGACCTGTTCATTGCGCGCCATCCAAATCATGACCTAGCCGTAAAGGCGAAGTCACTTCGGCTAAAGGCTCAGAAGTAGATAATAAAGTAAATTAGAGGGGCTAGGCGCTTGCCGAAGAGAGGGTAGAAACAATGTATTATTCAGAGACGTATCGGTTTGGCGAATCTACAAACAGGTTTGGCGAATTTTTTTTCCGTGAGGATGTAGTTCACGAGGAGTCTTTCTTCTATAACTCCGGTTTCAGCTTTAACGGGCATGTCTCACCGCGATATATACCTGAGTTCGAGTCTACCGTCCCGGTTGCGCCGACGTCATATGTTGCGGATACGAGCTCTGCTTCGCAAGAGTTCCATTTGGACAACCTACCCGAATATGTCGGCCTAGCGGGCGGGACTTATGTGAAAGAGGAAGACCACATTTGCGATGAAAATTGTGATCACGACCATGATCATGATCATGCCAGCGCAAATGGGGATGGCAGTCAGGGCGGCGTTCCCGGAACTCCGAATGAGAACGGCACAGCCTCTACCACAATAAACGTCGCCGCCTCCGGCGATCAGGGGATTGATGGATTACTGTCGGGGGTCCAGTGGCAAGGCTCCGCAATTACCTATAGCGATCCGGATGCTGTCACGGATTATGAGGCGGGTCACGCCGAATCCTTTACTGATTTCGCGCAATTAACCGCCGCGCAGTTGGAGGCCTTCCATTTTGGGCTGAACGCAACAACTTTGACGCAAAATGCCGGCGCAGCCGGGTTCTCAGTCAGCGGCTTTACGAATTTGGACATCACTTATGCAGGCTCCGGCGAAGGCGTTGCGACGCTGCGGGGCGCGAATACATCTGATCCCGCCACGGCCTATGCTTATTATCCAAGCGCAAATGTAGTCGGCGGGGACTCTTTCTATGGCGCCGCGGGCGCTACACCGATCCTTGGTAATTACCATTGGCACACTGTTTTGCATGAACTTGGACACGCCCTTGGCTTGGCTCACGGACATACCGGCGGCGCTTACGGCGCTATGCCCGACGACGTTGACGGAGTTGAGTTTTCGATCATGACCTACCGGACCTATGTCGACGGTCCTCTCAACGGGTATAGCTACGAGACCTTCGGCGCTCCGCAAACCTTTATGATGTATGACATCGCCGCCTTGCAATATATGTATGGCGCTGATTTCACGACAAATAGCACGGACACAGTCTACGCCTGGACCCCGACCAGCGGGGACATGACGGTCGATGGTGTGATTGCGCTCAATCCGGGTGCGAACCGGATTTTCTCCACGATCTGGGACGGCGGCGGCAATGACACTTATGATCTGTCAGCCTACACAACGGATCTGCAAATCGACCTCGCACCGGGCGGCAGCAGCCTGTTTAGCGCCGTACAGCAATCCAATCTCGGCGGCGGCACTTTTGCGGCGGGTAATGTCTATAATGCGTTGCAATATCAGGGGAATGCGGCCTCCCTCATCGAAAACGCGATTGGCGGGTCGGGCGATGATACCTTTAACGGCAATGCAGCGGACAACACATTTACGGGCGGAACCGGGAACGACACACTCACCCACGAAGGCGCAACAGCTGCCGTCACAGTGGATCTCGGCGCTGGCACAGCGACGGGCACCACAATTGGTTCCGACACGCTGATAAGCATTGAAAACGTCAGCGGCACGGACTTTGACGACATTCTGATAGGCACGACAGGTGTCAATGTCATTATGGGCGGTAAAGGCGAAGATACGATCACCGGCGGCAGTGGTAACGACACGCTAAATGGCGGCTTTGGCATGGACACGGCCATATTCTCAGGCGTCTCCACGGACTACACGATTTTAGATAATGGCGACGGCACTCTGACGATTACAGCTAATGTTGGCTCCGACGGAGTCGATACGCTGATCAGTATCGAATTTGCGGTCTTCTCGGATGGTACCATCACGCTCCCGACCGCAACCGTCCCCGGCATAACGCCCGGTGACGATGATTATACAGGGACCTCCGGTGACGATGAAATCTATGCTTTGAGTGGCAATGATATAATCAATGGCGGGGACGGTGATGACTATATTTATGGTCAAGCCGGTTTTGATACGCTTTACGGCGGAGTCGGTAACGACACGATTGACGGCGGCGACGGCAATGATACCATTTTGGGAGATGGCGGCGTTGGCAGCGGTGTTACCACGACATTAGGCGCTGTTGAAAATGTTACCGGCGGATCAAGCGCGCCTCGTACTGCTTTTACTGTCGATACCGCGGGCACAGTCACAATTGATGTTTTGGCGCGCGGCTTTGATGTTGATGGTGACGGTTCAAACAGTAATTTGGACTCGTATATATATCTGTTCAATGCCGACCCGAATGGAGTTGGCGGGTTGGGAACGCTCGTTGATTTCAATGATGATAGTAGCGGCACGCCGGATGGCTCGACTTCTAATTTGGATTCATTTTTGTCCCTTACCCTCGCGGCCGGGGATTATGTTGTGGTTGTCGGTCAGTACGAACTCACCGAGCAAGAAGCCCGGGATCAGCTCAATGATGCGACAATCTCCGGCGACGGAGACTTTCAGCTGACCTTCTCAGGCGGCGTAACTGTGCCGGGCGGCACGTTTATTGAGGGGGGCGGTAATGACATCCTCAATGGCGGCAATGGCAATGACACACTTGAAGGCGGCGGGGGCGACGACATCCTTGCCGGTGAAGGCGGAAGCGACACGCTTGATGGCGGCGACGGTATTGATACGGCGAGTTATGAGACCTCTACAAACCGGGTTGTTGTGAACCTTGCGACCAGCACAAACAGCAGTGGTCACGCGACCGGAGATACATTTATCAGCATCGAAAATCTGACCGGAAGTAATTTCGGTGATACTTTTACGGGCGACGGCGGGGATAATGTTATTGACGGCGGTGTAGGCGCTGATGTTCTCTCCGGTTTCAACGGTGATGACACGCTCCTGGGCGGCGCAGGCCGTGATGTCCTAACCGGAGGTGCGGGCGCTGACACGATTGACGGCGGGGCAGGCAGCAGCGACTTGGTGCGCTATGTCGGCTCTAACGAAGGTGTAACTGTCGACCTGGGTACAGGCACGGCGACAGGCGGTCACGCGGAAGGCGACATTCTGTCCAACGTCGAGCAGCTCTTCGGCTCCGGCCATGATGACACACTCACAGGCGACGCATCCAATAACTTCATATTGGGCTCAGCCGGTGACGATACGCTGGACGGCGGCGGCGGTATTGATAAACTCTTTGGCGGGACCGGCGCGGACACATTTGTCTTCGGCGCAGGCGATAATTTTGCCTATGTTGCCGATTGGGAAGACGATATCGACAGCTTGGACTTGTCTCAATATGGCTTCAATAGTGTCGCTGACGCCTTGGCGAATATGAACCAATTCGGTAATCATGTGCGCTTCTTCGTCAACGGGGAAACGCTGCTTATCCTGAATGCGGATTTGGACGATATGGCGGATGATATCCTGATTGATGCGCCTGTCGTTTAGGAGAAAATCGGGGTCCTCAGCCGAGGTGTCTAAACTAACAGCACCGCAACAATATTCTACATAAAACCAACACCCTTTTCCGCCCCTAATCTTCATGATTTCGCCAATCATGGGCGGGGTCGTAGCCTTCGCCTATGCTTTCATATTTCCACGCTTTTTCGCCCGGTGGGGGTTTGTGGTTTTCATTCGCGGATCGCGCGGCTTCTGCGGCGCGGAGGTCTGCGGCTATTTTGACGTCCGGGTGGGGTTCAGGCTCTGGTGCCGGGGCCTTTGGCGCTAGGTTCGGATATGCGGCGCGCATCTTCGCGATGAAGTCTTGGTCCAAAATGGGGATTTTGGGGCGGCAGTCGTCCAAACACGCCTCCATCGCATCCATCTCGGCCTCAAATTGGCGCTGTTTCAATTCCCGGTCCATCTCCACCCAATCGGGATTGGATTTCCGCAGGGCGAGAGCGGCTTCACGTTCACGCTCGGCGCGCCTTAGCGCGCGAATTTCATAACGGGCTTTCTCGAGTTGAATCGCGAGCAAGGCTGAGCGCGCCTTGCGCGGCGGTAGGGTTTTGCGGGGCATGGGGAGTCCTTTTCGGGGTGGGGAGAGAGTCGGAGGCAGGAGAGAAACTCTTCTCCCCGTTCACGGGGGGTAAGTACCCACGTAGTGGGGGATGGGGGGACGCTATCGTAGCAGTCATGGTTCGGAGATGGACGAGCCTAGCCCCCCATCGACCTCCACTCGCTTCGCTCGTTCCAGCCACTTCCCCCCGCATGCGGGGAGAAGATATCCTTTCTCAATTCCTCTTTCTTGTCTCTCTCGTTTCGTTTATCTCTCTAAATTCGGTATTAAAAGGGATGTTCGTGTGGGTGGTTAGGCTCTGCGAGTGCGAATGCGGTATGCGAATGCTTTGAGCCCTCCCAGCTCGTGCAATTCCTGTTAATCAGGAAATGCACTAAGTGCCAAGAAGCCCCACACGACGACGCCTTTCTGCACTACCGGCCTAGCTACGCAGTCGTGGCGTAATAAGCTCGCGATAGGCCACCCAGAACGACGGACATTACCCCGCCGCGCCCAATGACAAGCGCCGCTCCTCTCCAGTTAAGTCAATGTGCACCTGACTGCCCAGTGAAAGAAGACAAGATTAAATATGCGGCCATACTCCCTATTCGAGGATGCATCTTTTTGAAAAAATCATAAGTGCTTGAATTGGCTAAGTTTTAGACTTTGGGCATCGCCTGCGAAACAGGGAAATAAGTATAATAAATCCGTTCACCGCAGCCTGTTGTTTGGCTTAACAAACGAGCTGGGCCGGGAACCAGTCTGGGAATACGCATCTCTTCGTGCTGGACCCCAGCCTACGCTGGGGTGGACGGAATGATGAAGTGCGCCCATTCTATGAAGGTTAGGTGGGCGCCGAAACTTGGGGCATGGGCATCGGACACGCGTCGGTGTGACAAATTACGCAGAGACAACCGCCGCGCTCCCTAACACCTCATCACGTCCCGAAATCCGCTTCACAAATTTCCCAAATCGCCCTTTACTGGGCGTGCGTGGATCAAGGCTGCCGAACCAGAGCAGGGCGAAGAGGCCCCAGTTGCCGAGGTAGAGAGCCGGTATTATGAACAACATTATCCGGGCCTTCATCCATGTTGATACGCCTTCCTCCGCGAGCAACTGATTTACAAATGGGTTGAGTCCATTATTCGCGAAATCGACGAGATATAGGTATGACGACACTGGTACAGACGCGATGGTTATCGAGGCGACATAAAATAGGAAACAGGCCAACAGAAGAAGCTGCTTTCGGCCAGTTGCTCTAATTCTTGAAAATAGAATTATGCCAAACCCAAATATTGTAAAAAGAAAATTGGCCGGAATCAGCAAAGGCGCAACGGTTCCGATGTCTATAATTTGGGAAAAAGCGAGATATCCCATGATTGTCATAAGTGTGACTTCAAGTTGAATAATCACCAACCCCCAAATCAGAAATGTTTTCCGGCTCATATAAATCTCTCCCGTGCCTACCGCGCAAGTTGTTGTTTACCGCGCTTATCTTAAAGATAGGTATTGCGGAGGCGTTGCGAGCGGCAATCGGTGAACAGGGTTAATGAATTGAGTGTTTTCTAGGCCCGGTGCACATATCTTAATTATACCTGCAAGTCATTCTCAAAAGAGATGGGTTTCAAAGAGCTACCGAGCCGCTCCCTCTAAAAACACTCACATTTGCGTCAGATTGTCCGTTGCAATGGTCAGGGCGGCCCAATAGGTATTGGCGAGATAGCAGACCCGTGTGAGTCTGCGCTTTAGCCTGCGAGTCCCATGTCTGA
>ENA-ORXR01002770-ORXR01002770.1-marine-metagenome-genome-assembly--contig:-NODE-2770-length-16330-cov-177.755430_pt1 | contig 16330 bp, 9 predicted proteins | sample MGYA00237866_ERZ511479 | MGnify/ENA metagenome assembly ERZ511479 | reverse complement strand
CAGAGGTCTGACTCAGAGGTCTGACTCAGAGGTCTGACTCAGAGGTCTGACTCAGAGGTCTGACTCAGAGGTCTGATAAAAAGAGTGGAGCGGGTGGGGGGAATCGAACCCCCATAATCAGCTTGGAAGGCTGGAGCTTTACCACTAAGCTACACCCGCGTCCGTTAGGATATTCGTAGCGTGTTTTTTCTATTCGTCAAGCCCTGCATAGTGCTAAAGTTCATATTCTATTAAAGGTACAAAATATGGCTTCAAAAAAACAAAACTCCGTTGAATTCTGGAAAGAGGCGGGCCGCATATTAAATGCAGGCCAAACTCGTAGCCTGTTTGTCACAGGAAATATTTACGATTTATTCCGGCATGAGGAAGCGGATGGCGATGTGAAATATCTGCCGATTTACGATTTGTTAACGAGCAAGTGGGATGTCCCCCAATGTCTGGTTGTCGCCTATGCGTTGACGGGCCCTGTCCGTTTTTTAAATAACGATGGTCGGGCAAAGATGAAGGAGGCGTGGGTGGAATGGCGCACCGGGATGGATAGTGATCAACGTGCGATTAAGAAGATGTTGTCGACTACTAAAAAGGTGAAGTCCGAGGCGGACTTTGTGGATGAAGAGTTTGACCAAAATCTTCGTAAGTCGATTGGGAATACAACCTTGGCTCTGGCCTTGCTTCGACAGATGTGTCTCTGCTCAGCCAGTGGTGCATTGAAGCAGAACTTAATTATCATCTTAGAGTCTGCGGATATGATGTTGCCTGAGAATCCGATCTCTCGTCTCTCCGATGCAGATCGAAAACGCGTGAGTATGTGTCAGGATTGGTTTTCCGATCCCGAGTTTACGTCTGGGCAAGATTCCGTGATTTTGGTTGGTGAGTCTCGGAGCATGGTTCACAAGCGGATCACTCAGCTCCCACAGATGTTGGCGGTTGAGGCTCCAACCCCAGATGTCCCGACTCGGCGAGCATTTATCGATTGGTTTGAAGAGCATAGTGAAGAGCCTATTCAATCCTGGGGCAGTAAGGAGGAGCTGGCCGAACTAACCGCGGGTCTTTCATTACACGCATTGGACCAAATGTTAAAGGGGGCCAAATATCGTGGTGAACCGCTTTCGCAGTCGTCCGTGGTCGAGAAGGTCGAAGAATTTATCAAGAGTCAGCTGGGTGAGGACATCGTCGAATTTAAGAAGCCGAGTCATTATTTAACCGATGTGGTTGGCTTTACTGACCTTAAGGAATTCCTTGGAGATGAATTGATTCCTCGGTTTCGATCTACGGGCAAAGATGCGCTACCTGGGGCTGCGGTATGTGGTCCAATCGGTTCCGGAAAGACCTTTATTTTTGAAGCGGTTGCTGCCGAACTTGATATGGTGGTCTTGGTTTTAAAGAACATTCGTAGCCAGTGGTTTGGTGAGACGGATGTGATTTTTGAGCGGCTGCGTCGGACGCTGAATGCGCTGTCGAAGGTGCTGATTTTTGTCGATGAAGCGGATACGCAATTTGGCGGGGTTGGTAAAGATGCCCATTCTACGGAGCGCCGTTTGACGGGTAAAATTCAAGCCATGATGTCAGACCCTCGTTTGAGAGGACGGGTTCTGTGGTTATTGATGACGGCTCGGATTCATCTGCTTTCGCCTGATATTCGCCGGCCAGGGCGGGTAGGGGATTTGATTATCCCGATTCTTGATCCGAAAGGATCCGACCGCGAAGACTTTATTCGTTGGGTAGTTAGTCCGGTTCTCGAAGGGGAGTTAGACGATGAAACGATGGAGCGGATCAAAGCGGCTACAGAAGGCTTTTTTGCTGCGAGTTACGCGGCGTTGCGGAGTGAATTAAAAGCCAATCGGGCTCGTCGTGAGCTTGGGGTTGATGACATTGTCGCCATCATTGAGAATCAAATTCCGCCTGCGATTGAGCTGACTCGTCAGTATCAAACCTTGCAGGCCTTGATTAACTGCACGCGGAGAAACCTCTTACCTGATCCTAATGTGACGTCTGAAGACCGTGCGGAATGGCATCGTGAAATTAAACGTCTCGAAGCCATGGGGGTTGAGTAATATAGCGCGGTCTGCGGTTCAACTCATGTTTGCGTAGGGAGTTGGGGTTGCGAGTTATCCAGAGTGTCGCGGATAGCTTGCCCCAACTTTTGGATGGTATAGGGTTTGCGAATGCAGTGAACCACCCCGAGTTTCTTTGCTTCTAAGATTCGTTCGTTTTGTGAAAACCCGGTGCACACGATCGCTTTGATATCGGGTTTGACCACGAGAAGTTCCTTGTAGGTATCGAGGCCGTCGAAATCCTTTTCGATGATCATATCGAGCACGGCTAAATCAACGTGATTGTTCTTCACATATTCGATGGCTTTGCGGCCTGTATCGAAAACAGTTACTGCATATCCGAGTCGGGTTAACATACTCTCTGCCATTCGGCCTTGCTCGCGTACATCGTCAACGAGAATGATCTGTTCGTTGCCTTCTAATTTTTTCGAGGGCGGGGGTAGCTTGGGTGTCAAAGCTTTCGTCGAAGACGGGAAGAAAAGTTTGAAGGTCGATCCGACGGCCTTGGTTGATTTGATATCAATAAAGCCTTTGAGGTCTTTGATGACTCCGTAGACAACCGCGAGTCCCAAGCCGCTTCCGCTGTCGCCCATGGGTTTAATACTGTAAAAGGGCTCAAAAATTCGTTCAATATCTTCGGGGTCAATGCCAACGCCCATGTCAGCGATTTCGAGTACTTCGTATGTGCCAGGTGCGATTTTTTCGAAGCCATCATAATCGCTTGATAACACCTCTTGTTTAACACTTATTTTGATTTCTCCGCCTTCCGGCATGGCTTCACAGGCATTGGTGAAGAGGTTCATGATGACTTTTTCGATATGTGGAGCAGATGCTTCGATGGTCGCTGTTTCTGATCTGTAAGATTTGATCAAGCGAATGTCGGCATGTTTTTCCAAGTTACTTTTGCAGTTCTTGGATTGAATGTATGATTCAGCAACCTCGTTTAGGTTGATGGGCTGAATGTTGTAATTCCCACGCCGAGACAGGGTGAGTAGGTCTTGTATCACGGCTGCGGCTCGTGAGGCGGAGTTTTGAATTTCCTCGATATCTTCGCGAATCGGGGAGTCCGCCTCCAAGTCTTCGAGGATCATTTCTGGGTATCCCACCAGCGGCCCGAGGATGTTATTTAAATCATGTGCGACTCCACCGGCCAGAATGCCAAGTGATTCCATACGTTGCGCGCGCTCGAGCTTTTTATGAAGTTCGCTCTCTCGTTTTTGGCCGAGTTGGCGTTCACGAATCTCGTGTTGCAGAATGTCGACTTGTTCTTCAAGTTGATTGCTTGCATCGCGAATGTCTGAGTCTCGTTTTTGGATTTCAGATAGCATTTCGTTGAAAACATCAATGAGGCTACCAATTTCATCATGATTCTTTTTCTCGGCGCGAAGAGAGTAATCACGCCGGGTTGAGACACGGCTGGCAGTATCGGCGAGTTCGTAAATTGGTTTGGTGAAGATGCGTTGAAACATATTCGCAAGTAAGAATGCGACAATGAATGCGGTGAACAGCATGATGAAGATGAAGACGGTTGTCTCCATGAATGAGTCTAAAAAAGAGGAGATGTCCGCTTCGAGAAATAAGATGCCTAAAAGGGTGGTATCCTTTTCCTGAGTTAAGTCTTTTGGCTGAACCCCTTGCATGAAGATATTATACTCTGCGCCTTCACTGAAATCCCCAGGTTGGAGGAAATTCCATTCGTCGAGGTTGGGTGGGCCGGTGCTGTTTTTTGATATGCGCAAGAAGTTTGTTGCGCCAGGGATCACAGCTCCGACAAAGGAGATTTCTGGTTTTTTTTGGAGCTCATCGATGGCTGCCTGAGTTGCAGCCGAAGAATTGGGGTCATCAATTTTGGAGGCAGCTAACATACAGTCATATTCAATATCATCGAGTTGGGCTGTCGTTTTAACCACAAGGACCAATTTGGGGAGAGGGGATGCGGCGGGTTTATAGATTCCGGTCGCGTAGACAAATTTCCGGCCTTGGCGAATGCGGTCACCTGGTTTTAGAGTTTGCCAATCAGAAATCTTTGAGGGTTTTCCCGATCTCAAATACGACGCGTACAATTTTGCATCGGGTTTGCCTGCTTGGTCTGCGAGAAATATTCCTGCGAATCCTACGTAGGCTTGCGATTCCAAATTCTTTAGTTCTTCACGGAGGTGGCCTCGGTACTGGTCACCAAATTCGATCATTTTTGAATCTCGTGCGATGTAGTCTGCAATTGTAATGAGGTTTTCTTCCCGACTATCTGAAAAATTGATCCACTGGTAAATGAAGAAAGGGATGACAAAGATCAGGAGCACGCTCACGCAGGCCGCTAGGATCACGAGAGTTAATTTCTTTTGCAGTGGGATATTCGAGAGCACAACAGTCCAATTAGTTTGCTTTGGTCAATTTTAGGTACCACGGCTCCGCGCGTAAGCCATGGCTTATTATCCGTTTGCCATCAGATTCGGAGCGATACTTGTTTCCGCGTTTAACGAAGCGAATCATGCCGCCTTGATCGAGAAACTTTGCATTTTCTCCAAGGAGGAGTACCGGATTTTTTCCAATCTCCTTCATGATTTGAGGCATCTTTTTTTGAAAATCTTTTCCAACATAGATCGCGTGCATTTCTTTGAGACGATAATCGATATCGGTTAACAGGACGGCTTGTATCTTTTTATCATGGTATTTGAATTTTTCGATATCTTCGAAGAGCGCGCCCGCAGACGAATCAGTCTTACTTAGGATTCCAAAGATGAGTGTGTCCTCTTCGACGCCTGGTTTTTTAATCCATGAATTCATTGGCCATGTGATTTGTTCGACTGTTTTTGTAACCACTGAGTGTTTAAATTTTCGTTCTGATTCATCCATTTTTGCTCTTGGGAACGTGGTGGCCTCAGGAGAAGGGAGGGGGGGGCTGGTTGAGAAAACCGGCTGGGCTACGGATAGGCACACGGTGCCCGCCAGTACGGTTAGCATAACGAACCATACACGTTTCTTTAGCATCGAATCCACTTTTTGGGCCTGAGCTAATTTTTTTGAAGGTAGCAGCAAATTAGAAATCCAGCTGAAAGGATAGGTAAGCCGAACGTTCGATGTATGTCGGCAGGCTGAGGTTTAGCGTCGATGAGGAGTCTAGGCGTGGGGTGTCATCCAAAATATTTTGGCCGACCAAGGCCACTTCAAGTTCGCTGGTCGGGTGCCAAGCTAGTCGTAAATCGAGCGTGATGAACTCTTCGATGATTGGGACATCAATACCGCTTCCATAGCGGAGCCACGCATCGGCTTGGATGTTGTCGGTCACGTCGACGGATAACCGAGAAGAGAGGATATGGGTCGGGAATTGGTCTTCAAGTCGGGCAATCGTTTCTGGGGATCCTTCTGGTCCGGTTTCATCGAGTTGAACTTTGGTGTAGCTGTAGCTCGTTTTTAGTTGATATGCTTCACCAAGGTTGAGGGTGATGCTCGATTCGATCCCTTGTGAATGTCCTTCAATGTCATTCCCACCCGTTGCTTCCAAGTAGAGCACTGGCTTTCCTTCAAATGTTCCTGGTGTCGGAACCGGAACTCCAACGGAGCGGATGTCCTCCATATTGGTATAATGCGCGGCTAGATCGATAAGGACGTTGTCGTTGGGCTGGATCCGATATCCAGCTTCGTAGGTTGTGAATTTTTCAGAGTCAAAGTCTGCATTTCCAATCAAGCGTACGAAACCTGGAATCGGTTGCCCAATTGCTTCTGGAGGTAGGGCGCTGCCGATGATTTTCGAGTTTTGTTCCACCCGATTTGGTGTTCGTGCACTTTTGGAGACGGCTCCCCAAATCGTCTGCTGGCGACTGGGTAAGAGAGCAAAGCGAACGTTTGGTTGAACTTCGGTGCCACTAAATTCGTTGTGCTCAACCTTAACCCCAGCGGTTAATCGGAGGTGATCATCCAGCAAGGACCATTCATCTTGAAGAAAAGCATTCAACTTGTCGTAGGATTTTTTTTGGTCGACAATTTGGAGTCGTTCAGAGCCAACAAGTTCATCACGATGAAGACGGTAGCCGGCCCCCATGGTTATTTCATGTGTGTCCAGAAGCCATTCGTAGGTTAATTCGAGATCAAAGGTGTCGACGAAGACATCCAAAGTCGTGTCGCCATTGCGCCCTTCACGAGCTGCGTAGGTTTGTAGGGAAAGTTTCGTTTCATCGGTAAGGTTGTGGTCAATATTCGCTTGGAGAAAGAGAGTTTGGTATTCAAGGTACTGAATACCTCGGCGTGTGTAGGGAGCATCTGCGGTATAAAAATCGATGGGTTCTTCCGTTGTCCCGTCGTGAATACCCCCTAAAATCCTAGCCTCACTTGCTTCTTCACCGTAAATATCCAAGCGGAATCCAGCATTTCTGTCGATCCATGCATCATCATCGGGGTCTCCAGATTTCGTTGAAAGGGAGTCGCGATTGGCATACTTTCCATAGACACTCAAAAAGACATTATCGTTCAATTTAGTCCCAACCCACGCGTTGCCCGTGAACCGCTCCTGCGTTCCTGCAATAAGTCGAGTATGGTATCCCTGCGATTCGTCCGCAGGGCGAGTGATGATATTAATCACGCCGTTTACCGCATTCGCACCCCATACGGAACCACCTGGGCCTCGAATGATCTCAATCCGATCCACCGTGTCGATCATGACGTCGTGTAATTCCCAGTAGGTCCCCGAAAACACGGAGTTGTAAATCGCTCGCCCATCTACCATCACAAGAATTTTGTTCGCATATCTGCCTCCGCCGCTTCGAGCATTGATGCCCCAGCTCTTGGTATCGATTCTACCTGACCAGATTCCTGGCGACAATCGCAAGGCATCCATCACTGTGGTTGATCCGGATCGGTTAATGTCATCTGCAGTGATCACAAACGCGGCCGAAGGCGTCTCGATGAAGCGCTCCGCTTTTTTGGATGCGGTTGTGATCTCCATATCCATCATCTGCTCTAGGCTGAAATCTTCAAAAGACTCCTCTGACTGAGATACTGACGATGCTAAGAAAAAGAGGACCGCCAAAAATAAGATGGGGGCCCTTCGTGAGAATGGCGATTGGCAAAGATTAATCATGTCTCCCTTAGGAAGAATTTTTTTATCACGTATGAGATGGATTCTCAAACGTAAGTTACTGCATATCAAAGAATTCGCAATATACCTTTACGTCATTAAGGTCTTAAACGCACAGCGCCCGTCTCAGGAGGGACAGGCGCTGGGCGTTGCATGGGCTACCTCTTATGTGGAAGCCTTTGGGAGTTGTTCTGGATGCTACCAGTCGCCCATAAAGACCTTCAGCCCACTGCTGGATGCCTTTTTATAGACAAAGTCGAGTGCATCAAGGAAGCGCTCTTCGCCGCGCCACATTGGGAAGTGGCCAAGGTGCTTGGCTAGAGCGCCAGCGGCTGGGGGAACACGTACATCTCCTAAAATTTCATCAGAAACGCCGTTGGCTGATCCTTTCCAAAATTCTTGGACATCAGTTGAAATATCCATGAATTTAGCGAGGTCGCTGCCTTCAAAGTCGCCAATGAGATCGTTGAGATCTACTTTCCGCTTTGTCTTGCTTGCTTTGGCGGTAGAGCCAATGGCCGCAATAAGCGATTCACGATCGAGGCCGCGAAGTTTAAGAAAGAGGAATGGGTCGCGATCAAATTCTTCTGCGAGAAGGTAATAGACTGCGATAACACAACGACAAGGGGTGGAGCCGGCTTTTGACGAACAGCTACACTTTGTCGTGAAATCACCCATGTCATCTGGAAAGAGTGAGAGACCGTGCTCTTGGAATAGTTCCTCGATGGACTCTGGCATTTCTCCGGTGAGAAGTTTCGCAGCATAAATCGCTTTGTTAGAAATATCTTCCGCGAGTTTTTTCCACTTTGTTTTAGGCGCTGGCTTAAACTTGATGCTGACTTTGAACGGTTTCTTTTCAGATCCCTGTACGTCTGCCTTCACCTCGCCATGGACAATGTCGATGTTTAAGACTTGCCCCGCTTGGGCGTAGGCACGGCCACGTGGAAGCTCAGCCCCCATGTAATTGTTCTCAAGCACCGACATCCAGCGCTTGGTCCACCAATTTTTGCCGACTTTTCGGCTTTTGGTTTGGGCGCGGATACCACCGCGCGCGGTCAGCGGGCGAGGGGTCTTGTTGAACAGAGACCGTTCCGAATTCGTGTTGTTATTCTCCGACTGCATCTTTTTGTAGGGCAAATAGGTTTTTAAGTTCGTTGGTAGAAAGTTCGGTAAGCCAATTCTCACCGGAGCCAACGATATTGGACGCAATGTCCTTTTTCGATTCGATCATGTCATCGATACGTTCTTCGAGCGTACCCGCGCACAGGAATTTATGAACCTGTACGTTCCGACTTTGTCCGATCCGATAAACACGGTCTGTCGCCTGATCTTCCACCGCAGGGTTCCACCAGCGGTCGTAATGGAATACGTGATTCGCACGCATCAGGTTCAATCCCGTTCCACCCGCTTTGAGCGAGAGAATGAAAATATTCGGTCCGTCTTCTTCCGTTTGGAAGCGTTCGATCATCTCGTCACGCTTCTTCTTCGGTACCCCACCATGCAGGAAGATCACCTCTTTTTTGAAGGTCTCTTGCAAATGTGCTTGAGCGAGTTTTCCCATTTCCACAAATTGTGTGAAGACGAGAGCGCGCTCATCGAGGGAAATGACTTCTTCCAGCATTTCGGTGAGTCGAGAAAGTTTACCGGAGCGATCTGGTAGTTTACTTCCATCACCCAAGTAATGCGCAGGGTGATTACAAATCTGCTTCAGCTTCGTGAGGGTGGAGAGAACCAAGCCCTTCCGCTGAATCCCTTCCGCGCTATCGATGGCAACTTCAACTTCATGCACTAAGGATTCGTAAAGCGCAGCCTGCTCTTTGGTCAAGGTGCAGTAGACTTTCATTTCCAATTTGCCTGGCAAATCTTTGATGATCGTCTTGTCGTTTTTCAGGCGACGCAAGATGAATGGACCCGTCAGCTTTTTCAGGCGATTGATCGCATCTTTGTCATGTGTGGTTTGAATCGGTACCAAGAAGTTCCGTTTGAATTCTGCTTGGGTTCCCAAGAAATTCGGGTTGAGGAATTCCATGATCGACCACAAATCACCGACATTGTTTTCTACCGGTGTACCGGTGAGGGCAATGCGGTACGTCGCGTTGATTTGCCGGGCCGATCGAGCCTGCTTGGTTTTTGGATTCTTGATGTTCTGTGCTTCGTCAAGAATGACACCTTTCCAGTGGATCTTTTTGATCACTTCGATGTCACGGTGGAGCAACGAGTAACTGGAAATGACCAAGCACTGGGTCGCAACCTGTTCAATGAAGTCGTCGCCCTTTTTCCGAGCTACACCATGGTGTACCATGACCGGAAGGTCAGGGATAAAACGTTGTGCTTCCTTATACCAGTTGCCCGTCAATGAGGTTGGGCAAATGATGAGAACAGGACGACGATTGCCGTCGTTCCACTCACGCTGAATCAGGGTGAGGGCCTGAATCGTTTTACCCAGTCCCATATCATCCGCTAGGCAGGAGCCTAGGCCCCATTGCTTCAAGAAGTAGAGCCAAGAGTAGCCGCGACTCTGATACGGGCGAAGCTCGCCCATGAAGCCTTTGGGTGGGTCAAGCTCCTCAAAGGAGCGTCCACCTTCGAGTTGGTCGAGGAATTCTTTGACCCAGCCGCTAGCAACGATGCCTTCAAACTGGAAGTTTCCAGGAATTCGAGCTGAGCCTAAAGCCATCTGTACGATATCGCGTAAGGTACCTTCCGAGGCCAAGCGAGTCTCGGCAATCTCGAGCGCTCGTTCCATGTCTTCGGGGTGCAATTCGATCCAGAGTTCCCGCAGATTGACCAAGGGTACTTTGGTTGCACTTAGGACCTTCAATTCTTTGAGATCAATGGTCTTGCCTTGCAAGGTGACTTCCCATTCGAAATCCAAAACCTGATCCATCGATGCTTCGGTAGACTTTTTCGGCAACTTGATAATCGCGCGGGTGCCCAAGCGATTTAGGCAACCACGTGGAGTCCACCAATCGGGAGTGCGAACCCCAAATCCAGCTTGGTCCAAAGCAACCGCTCGTTCGGTTAAAAATTCGTAGGCCCCTTCGGTATCAATTTGATATCCATCCGGTGCATCCGTTTCCAAGCTCAGCTCAATGCGTGGGCATATTGCAGATGCTTTTCCAAGCGAAGAGAGGAGGAATTCTTTGGCATGAAAATCTCCAACGTTCAGAAGCTTTTCTTCTTCAGGGGTCGGGTTCCATACATGGTCAGCCGGGATCAAAACATCGCGCTGAGCCATAGACTGAAGGAAAAAGTGGACATACCATTTTGGGTTGGCAGCTGCTTTTTTACCACGAGGCTTTTTCGGTTCCTCTAAGCACAAGCAAAGGCGGAAAGGAGAGGATGTCGACAGAGCAATGGGGCGACGCCACGCACGGATTTGACCCTGAAGCTCTTTGATCTCTTTCTTTTGGTCCTGCATCATTGGGTCTTCGCTGACCAAGGCATGAAGCCAGTGATCGTGAATGCTGTCGAAGTCCCCGTCTTCAGACGCCTCGCGATCCTTAATCCAAGACCCTTGGCCCTGTTCAAAAATGGTATAGCGCGCGACGTAATCCACGACTTGAACGATAAAGGTGGTCATGATCAAGCCGGGCTGTATTTGAGGCAGGGACTTGGGTGACCCTTTGACACTCATGGCTTGGCATGCATGCGGCATGGATGTCGTGAATTCTTCCAAATGCACTTTGTCGGATCCAAGAAAAATTGGATCCCAAATGGCCGTGAACTCACCATCATTGGTAATGATATCCGGTAGGTACTGCTGACGTGCGACCAACGCGCCGGCAAATCGTACCGCTTTCGTGAAGAAGTCCAAATCGGGTCCCACGACAATGCCGGACTTCAAAACATCGGTATTGATGCAAGCACTTAAAAAGCTAATCGTATTTGCGATTCCCAAGCGAACCGTTGTCACAGTCCAAGGTTTTAGCGCCAACTTCGATTTACTAGGCACTTTCGCATCTGTAATCAGCGGGCTACTCGAAATGGGCGTCTTGCCTGCGGTAGGAATCCACACCGTCATCGGTACAGTTGGAAGCTTACGGATCGACCCGTCGAATAACGTGGATGCGATGACATCACGAAGATGGTCCTCGCCTGCATCGTAAGGCAACATAGGTTTCCCTGTTTCCTTTACATTCGTTGTCGAATCTCCCTCGGCCTCTTTCGGAGGTACCTCGGCCCAAAAATATATTTCGTCCTCAAAAATTGAGGCGTGAAGAACAATCATCTATTATTAACCAGTGGTTCAATATTCTGCAAAATTGCGGAATATTATAGACACAGATTCGCTGAAATACCCAGTCTAAAATATTTTCGGAGCCGCAAAAAACTACATTATTGTAATTCGATTGGTCTAATCCCTGCCGATATAGCGGGTTGAATTCCCAAGAAACGTCGCAATTTACCGATAAAAGCGGTCGGAATGAGGCAGCCGAGCATTCAGTGCACAATTCCTCAATTTTTTTTTACAATTACAGGAATTTTGCGGGATTAAATGACCCAGGTTTGACCCGGAGACCCAAAGAGGACCTCGTAGACCTTCTCGCCTAAGCGCTGTTTTTGAAAGGGTTTTCGGATGAAATTGACCTGACGCTCCTCTATACCCTGTGAAAGTGTGATTTCACTCGTATATCCGGACATATAGAGAACTTTAAAGGCGTCCTCAATTTGTTCGAGTTCCTTTACCATGGTAGGGCCGTTCATATGTGGCATGATCACGTCTGTAATCACCAGTTGAATATCGTTGTGATAGCTACGATACATCTCAATCGCTTCACTTGGCGAGGAGGCAAAGAGCACTTGATAGCCCAAAATACCCAGGGAGCGTGTCGCCATCGAGCCCACTTGGTCGTCATCTTCAACTACGAGTACTGTGGTCGGCACTGGCGGCGTGCAGTTTGCGATCGGGACAACCACATGCTGTTCCGTCGGATCTTTGGCCTCAAACAGCATCTGAATCGAGGTCCCTTTGCCAGAGCTGCTTTCGATTCTCACGTTAGCGCCACATTGCTTGATGATTGAATCTACGAGTGAAAGTCCCAGTCCTGTCCCGTGTTGAGAGTCCTTGGTGGTAAAGAAGGGCTCAAATACGCGGCTTTGAATCTCTTCTGGAATGCCGGGACCATTATCGGAGACCGTCAGATAAATGTATTCCCCAGGCGCAACAAGGTTGCCGTTCCAATCCTCTGTCTGATGCACAATACGGCGTTTCGTTGCGATAACGATTCGACCTCCACCCGGCATCTCATCTCGCGCATTCACCACCAAATTCATGAGGATTTGCTCAAGCCCCAGCGGATCAGCCCGTAAATAGCTCATCCCTTCGGTCAACTCGAAATCGATTTCGATATTCTCTTCGATGGTTCTGCGAATGATTCGGCTGAATTCTCGGATCACTGCATTCAAATTGATATCTTGAAGCTGTGTTTGCTCTTTGTGGGAAAACATCAAAAGTTTGCGAGTCAGATGCGATGCGCTTTTTGAGGCCCGAATCACTTCGTTCAGGTCTGCTTTGATTTCGGGCGGGGTATCTGGGCCGTCATGAATAATTGAGCTGTACCCCATGATGGAGGTCAGCAAATTGTTAAAGTCATGCACGATCCCGCCGGCCATCTGCCCTAACGTCTCGAGCTTCTGTGACTGAATCAACTGCTCATGGCTTAAGCGAAGTTCTTTTTCCGCGATTTTCAGGTCGGTAATGTCCCAAGCAAAAACCATTAGACTCTCTGCTTTCCCGTCTTTGTCGATGACCGGATTATAAAAGAAGTCGAAGGTGCCTTCACCGACGGTTCGAATCACATTGACCGGCTTACCGCAGAGGGCGGTTTCCACGTCTTGCATGATGTGTGGGGTACTGCCTAAGACATGCGCTACATTCCGACCGATGACTTGCTTCAGTTTCAGCCCCATCCGTCTCAATGCGATGCCAGTGGCCCAGGTAATTGTTCGTTCTTTGTCAATGTTGAAGAGGACACTTGGCGAGCGACTCAACACTGTGGCTAGCTGCGCTTGGGTCGTTCGCATCCTCGCACGCGACTCTAGCTTCTCGGTGAGGTCTGTGACCGCACATCGTACTAAGTTGTCGCCAGAAGAGGGGAGTTCATCCAAATGAACACTACAGGGGACGACTTCGTTTTTTGCTCCCAAAAAGTGCCATTCAAATTGGGTGTGACCCTCTTGTTTATACATTCGCCAATGCTCGATGAATAGTGAGCGGGATGCAATCCCACCTTCTTGCAGCTCTGGGCTAATCGCCAACGGGCCCATCTGGAATAAATCGCGACGATTTTTCCCGAATAAAGCAAGCGCACGATCGTTGCACTGCACAAACACCCGCTCGTTTAAATCGAAAACCAAAATGGCTTCTGGCGCGACTTCAATCAGCTTCCGGTAGCGGGTCTCGCTCTCAAGTAAGGCCAAGGTGCTGTCGAGACGGTGAAATTCCGCCGCCGCTCGCTCGGCAAAAATCCGCAGAATCGTTTCTGACTCCTTGCTCAATTCAAAACGAGGCCCAAGTAGGGCGATATGTCCAAACACGCTCCCATTCGCATCTAGAATAGGGGTGCCGATAAAACCTTGTGCTTCAGGATAGAGATCAAATAGTTCAAAGTCTGGATGAGTTTCCTTCATGCCGTCAGGAATCGCAAAAAATTCGCCGTCCAAAATGCGTTCACATGGGCTGCCTTCCAGTCGGAAGTCGACGTTCATGGTTAAATGACCGTCCATGACCAAGCCGATGGTCTTAATATGTCCGTCTTGATTTGCTTGGCGCGTAATCAGTACCGTGGGGAATTCAAGTACCTCCGCCAGGCTCCGGACCAGCGCCGGGAAGAAATCTGGCCCCGTGTATGAGCTGATTTTTTCCGTGATCAACCGTACTGCCCGTTCGTACTTAGAGGGTTGGCTGGTCGGGGTGAAGGTGCCAATCCGATAAAACTCTTCGACCTGATCTCGCGCGTTACAGCCTTTGCCCTCCTGGTTAACCGTTTCGGATTCCCAATAAAGGTCGAGGCGTTTTCCGCTGTGGGTTACCAACTCAACTCGAACCCGCATGTCGCGAGTCGATTGTGTGGTCTCCCCTAAATCGAGTTCAGGAATATCCCGAACCATATCGCCAATCGCCATGCCTGTGATTTCGGATTTTGTAAATCCACTCATCGCACAGAATGCTTCATTGGCAAACAGGATGCGCTCCTCCTGACGCGTCACCCCCGCTTGGGAAATGACAATCGCGTCAGAGGTGCAATCGAGGGCTGCAAATAGCAACCCATCTACCCTCGGTGTATGTAGTTTTAATTCTTCAGGCAAACGACCCTACCGTTTTGTTTCGATAGTATCGCTCAACTTAGTTTGAAGTCAAAAATTGATTGCGCTTATCTCCTGCATCCTTATCGATTGCGCTTATTGACCTGCACCGAACGTCTTCGTAACCCCTTTCAGGGAAGAGTGTTGGGTGGATTTATCGTTCGTTTACCCGTTCAATAACTTCACAAAATAAGCCGCAGGGCTATAATTCTCAATTAGTACTTCTGCTTGCTCGTTACGCTTCATACGTACTTCCGAAATGAGGATTTCAGGTGTTTTGTCAGGATGGAATAAAATGTCGTCATGCGATGCGTTACCAGCTTCGGCAAATTTGTCCGGAGTCAAGTGACCACCGAGGTGGTCGCTTCGGCCGGTGGCAACATGCACCGTCCCCAAGACCTTTTCATCCTGAATATCTGCTCCAGAATAGGGCAGGATCTGAGTCCCCATACCGAGCTCCCCAATTTCTCCGCAAATCGGGTCGCTGGCGAGTTTGTCTTTGTAGGATTCAATCGTGTTGGGATTGCCTTTGATCAAGCTCACATCCACTACGCGACCACCTTGGACCACGTTTAGTCCGAGGGTTCCGTCTTCATGCCGCATCGGGAAAGCACCTTCTGCTCCGTGGGGAACGAAGTACACTTCGCCAGCCGGCAGGTTTGCAACATCGGGCTGCGTCCCGTGGCAAAGTCCGTGACTTTTCTGCGCTTCTTGATTCTCAAGAATCAGCTTCAAGGTATGCTTGTCCTCGTTGATGACAAAATCGATTTCAACCCAATCGGCTTTGGTGACACCGAGGCGCAATTTTTCCGCATTTGCACTTACTTCACGGTAGTCAACGCTCAAGCCGGAGCTCATGATAACATCGTTCAGACCGTGCAGGGTCGCACCTCGGAAGCCATAATTTTTGGCGTGGGCCGTGAGAGGTGCGGTGGCACTATGCGTGCTGATGCAGAGGACCAAGTCATAGACCTTGTATACCGCTTCGGCTAGATTCACTTTGTTCCCGTTCGAGTCGTAGCCTTCATCGGGCAAATCAAGATTGCTTCCGCCCGTGATCTTGTAGGCGAACATTTCTCCACCGGTCAAATCGTACTTCTCCATAACCGACTCATGCAGCGGAGTGTAAAAGAGGTTGTACGCTTTCTTTTGAACCGGATATTCATGCCGATTTAGAAAGGCGAAATCTTTCACCATGCTTGGATCTTCAAGATCAATCATGATGCAGACCTTGAGTCCTTTCAAGGGATCAAAAACGGTCGACAAGAGAAAGTCGACGTCGAAGGTTTCGCGAATGTTCGGGGCGGTAATGTTTGAGTAATCAACTGAATGCATAATAGGTATTTCTTATTTTCCCTCTGTCGGTCTGGCAAGCGTTTCCTTACATGCTCGTGTGTAGCATGTGATTCAAGCGGACGATTTGCCGTTGATTTCACCTCAACCCGCATATTTCATCGAAACCCCTCAATCTCATCCGGTAAACCTACGGGTTCGATAAATTTTGATGAAACATGCGGGCTAGGAGTCTGTCGGACTTAGGCTTTCGAGCGAGGGTTTCTCAGTTTGAGACCAGACGGTTTGGACGGTTCGTGGGTAGATTGAGATCTACATCGAAGTCACAGGGATCGAGGCGCTTTGGGCGCAATTCGAAACGCTTGACTGTCCGACCCGATACAGGCCGCTTTTTGACCAGCCCTACGGCATGCGCGAATTTCACCAAGATGACCTAGGAGTCTGTCGGACTTTAAAACTTCCGAAATTTCTGATAGCGTCGGTAAATGCCAGTAAAGCTAGTGAACATAGACCGCGACACCCCGCTACTCCTTCCGCCGGATCTGCGCGATTGGATCCAAGAGGACGACATGGTGCACTTCGTGATCGACGCGGTGCAGGGGCT
>ENA-ORXR01002769-ORXR01002769.1-marine-metagenome-genome-assembly--contig:-NODE-2769-length-16339-cov-124.847436_pt1 | contig 16339 bp, 6 predicted proteins | sample MGYA00237866_ERZ511479 | MGnify/ENA metagenome assembly ERZ511479 | reverse complement strand
CGCCACCGACAACTGCAGCACCGGCGGCGAAGCCGGCATTCCGGTCACGCTCACCGAAACCCGCGTCGACGGAAACTGCCCCTTCAACTATACACTGGTTCGTGTTTGGACCGCGTCCGACGATTGCAGCAACATGGCTTCCGTCACCCAAACCGTGACGGTCGCAGACAGCACACCACCCGTTCTGGTCGGCGTACCAGACGACACCACCGCCGAGTGCGACAATATCCCAACCGAACCTACGGTGTCCGCCACCGACAATTGCAGCATTGGCGGCGAAGCCGGCATTCCGGTGAACTTCTCGGAAAGCCGCACCGACGGAGACTGTCCCTTCAATTACACGCTGACCCGTACGTGGACCGCCACCGACGACTGCGGCAACACCAGCACGCAAACCCAGTCCATCGCAGTAAACGACACCACACCGCCCGCCCTTGGCGGCGTGCCGGTCAACGCCACCGTGGAATGCAGCGCTGTCCCGAACCCGCCACTCGTCACCGCCATCGACAACTGCACCATGCAAGTCGGCGAAGCCGGCGGCATTGTACCAAGCTTCATGGAAACGAGAACCGACGGCAGTTGCCCGGATAGCTACATGCTCATTCGTGTCTGGTCCGCCGTCGACGAATGCGGCAACCGCTCCACCGAAACTCAAATGCTCTCCGTCGTCGACACAACCAGTCCGGAACTCATCTGCACCACCGAACTGGTGCTGCCCGGCGACGACGACTGCGAAGCCACCATCCCGGCCATCGACGTCTCGATCCTCGACAACTGCAGCCCGACCAACAGCATCATCGTCACCCAAGTTCCGGCAGCCGGCACCGTGACGACCGGCATCCTCGATGTTGTCGTCACAGCCACCGACGCCTGCGGTAACAGCACTCAGTGCACCGTCAAAGTGACCATCGGTTGTAACGATCCGCTGATCAACATCCAGAAGACCGTCTATCTCGGACACGACGGCGGCGTCTCCTGCCCAGGGTCGGAAATCGTCGTCGCAGGCCCCGGCGTTCCGGTTACCTACTGCTTCGAAGTCAACAACCCCAGCAATGTGAACATCACTGACACCGTCATCTCGGACACCACGCTTGGCATGCCGCCGATCAATATCGGACTGGTGGAAGACGGACAACAAATCATGCGCTTCTACGAAGCCAACACCACCGGCCCCTTGGTCAATACTGCGGAGGTCAACGGATTTGGTCCCGACGTAACGCCGGTTTCGGATGATGACACCGCCGCAGTCGAGACACCGCCGGCCGCCGCCATCGACATCGTCAAAACCGCTGGCATCGCGGCCGATGGCGAAATCTTCACCATCAACGGCCCCTCCCCTGTCAGCTTCACCTTCACGGTCACCAACAGCGGAGACAGCCACCTCAGTGGCATCATCATTGTTGACGACGCCGGCACCCCGGCCGACACCTCGGACGACATCACCGTGGACAGCACCAGCTGCCCCGACCTGGGAAATCTCCTTCCGCCGGGTGGACAAGTCCAGTGCGCAATCACGCTCCCCATCGATGCTACCACGACCAACACCGCCGGTACGGTTGGTGTCCCCAGCGACAGCACCGGCGTCCCCTACCAAGGCGTTTCGAACCCGATGGACAGCGACGACGCTGTGGTCGAATTCCTGCCGCTACTCTCGCTCGGTAATTTGGTCTTTGAGGACCACAACAACAACGGCATCCGCGATCCAGGCGAACCACCGATCGGTGGAGTCACCCTCAGCCTCTGGACAGATGACGACGGCGACGGCGCCCCCGACACCGACACCGGACTCGACGCGACCACCGCGCCGGATGGCACCTACCTGTTCGAAAACCTGCTGATTGGCGACTATGTCGTCCAAGTCGATCCAGCCAACTTTGCCGCTGGTGCCCCACTCGAAAACTTGAGTTCCAGCCTTGGCGACACCGTCGCTCCGGACCCGGACGACAACCTCAACGACACCGACGATGGCACGCCCGTCGATGGACTCGGCGTGCTCAGTGGCGCCATCTCACTCACGCCCGGCGACGAACCGGTGGATGATGGTGATGCCGACCCTGACAGCAACCTCACCCTCGACTTCGGCTTCGTCGAACCCCTCAGCCTCGGCGACCTAGTCTTCTTCGACCCGAACAACAACGGCGTTCTCGACGCCACCGAGATGGGCATCGCTGGCGTCACCATTTCCCTTTGGCTGGACACCAACGGCGACGGTGCACCTGACACCGACACTGGCCTTGATGCCATCACTGACGGTGCCGGCAACTACCTCTTCGAAGAACTCAACGAAGGCGATTACATCGTCCAAATTGAACCGGAAAACTTCAGCTTCGGCGGCCCCCTTGCTGGACTCGTTTCTAGCAGTGGCAACAACGTTGGTGGCCTTTCCCCTGACCCCGACGATAACGTGGAAAACGACGACAATGGTTTCGCCGATGTCGCTCTCGGCGTCCTCTCCCAACCGATCACGCTCAGCGACGACGACGAACCCACCGACGACACCGGACCCAACACCGGCACCTCCGATGAGGACAGCAGCAACGAAACCCTCGACTTCGGTTTCTGGCAGCCCATGACCGTTGGCGATCTCGTCTTTCTCGACACCAATAAAGATGGTGTAAAAGACCTCACCGAACCCGGTATCCAGAGTGTTCTGGTCTCCCTCTGGAGAGATACGGATGGAGACGGTCTGCCGGACGAAGACACCGGTTCCGACGCCGTCACGGATTCCGAAGGACGCTACTTCTTCAACAACCTGGTCCCAGGCGACTACGTGATCCAAGTGGACCCAGGCAACTTCGCCGTCGGCGCGCCGCTCGATGGCTTCCTCAATAGTCCCGGCGAACCAGATCCGGATGACGACGACAACACCACCGAAAACGGCCTGCCCATCGACCCGACCCTCGGCGTTCTCGCCACCGCAGTCACGCTCATCCCCGATTCCGAACCCGTCGACGACGGCGACACCGACCCCAATAGCAACCTCACCGTCGACTTCGGATTCTTCCCCGAACCCCTCAGCCTCGGCAACACCGTCTGGCTCGATCTCGACAACAGCGGCACTCGTGACGCTACCGAAACTGGTATCGTCGGCGTGGCCCTCTCCCTCTGGAAAGACAACGACGCCGACGGCGCACCCGACGAAGATACCGGACTCGACCAGACCACTGGCGTGGACGGCACCTACCTGTTCGACGGACTCGATGAGGGTGACTACATCGTCCAACTCGACCCGTCCAATTTCGCGCCCGGCGGACCGCTCGAAGGACACCAAACCAGTACCGGCAATGACGTCGGCGGATCCTCCCCCGACCCGGACGACGATCTCGACGATGATGACAACGGCGACGACGCTTCGATCTTCGGTGTCTTCTCTAAAACCATTTCCCTCGCCATCGCCGGCGAACCAGTCGGCGAAGCAGGCAATAGCGGCACCGCAGAAGACGACAGCAGCAACCTAACGGTTGACTTCGGTCTCTTTGTCGGTGCCAACATCGGCGACTTTGTCTGGTTCGATGCCAATGCGGACGGCATTCAAGACAGCGGCGAACAAGGCCTGCTCGACGTCACGGTCAACCTGCTCGATGCCGACGGCAATTTCCTCGAGGACACCACCACCGACGTAAACGGCGCGTACGCGTTCACCGAACTCGATCCCGGCACCTACATTGTCGAATTCGTCGCACCTCCCGGTGCAGACTTCTCCCCCCAAGGTGCAACCTCCCCGGATCAGGACAGCGACGCCGACCCCGCCACCGGACGCGCCGCCCCGGTCACCGTGTCCTCGGGTGACAACATCCTCACCATCGACGCCGGCATCTCCCTGAGAGAAATCGTCACCAAATCCACCAATGGAGTGGAAGCCCCAGGACCCAATGGAGAAACCCGCTTCAACTACACTATCATCCTGCAAAACCCGAGCGCCATCCCGAACGGCCCGGTCACGGTGGTGGATCCGCTCCCCGCGTTCGCGACCTACATCAGCGACGACGCAGGCGGCGCCCTGAACGCCGAAGGCGCGTTCGAATTCACCGCGGCAACGCTCGGCGGCAACGAAACCATCACCATCAATGTGTTGGTCGAAGTCGATCCGGCGGAACTCACCTCCGGTCTCGTCAACACCGCCCTCGTCACCATCGGTGCCAACGAATACATGCCCACCGAAGAAGTCGCCCGTCTCGGCGACACGGTCTGGTTTGACGAAAACAAGAACGGCCTGCTGGACTCTAGCGAAGCCCTCGTCGACGGCGTGACCGTGAACCTCACCACGCCGGCCGGCATCTCCGTCGGTTCCACCACCACAGACGCCAATGGCAACTACGGATTCATCGTCCCCGCCGGCAACTACGTCGTCACCTTCGTTCCGCCGGCTGGCACTGAGTTCACCAGCCAAGACACCGGCCTAGATGACAACATCGACAGTGATCCGGATCCGGTTTCAGGCGAAGTCGCCGTCACGCTCGCTGCCGGAGACGACATCCCCACAATCGATGCCGGCTTGATCTCCGATGATATCGCCAACAAAACGGTCGGCCAAGTGGTCTCGAGCGGTGGCACCTTGCAGTTCGAATACATCATCACCGTCGAGAACCCCAGTGCTTTGACCAAAGGCCCTGTCGTCATCACCGACCCGCTCCCCGCCTGGGCCAGCTACGTCAGCGACAATGTCGGCGGCGCCATCAATGCCGCCGGCGACTACGAAGCCATCATTCCGACCCTCGGTCCCAATGAAACCATTAGCGCGGTTGTGGTGATTCAGGTCAACGAAGGCTCGACCATCGAAAGCATCGAAAACGTTGCCTCGATCACGGTCGGCACCAGCACGCAAACCGTTTCCAACTTGGTCGCCCAAGTTGGCGACACCGTCTGGCAGGACGCCAACGAAGACGGTATCCGCGATGCCGATGAACCCGGTGTTTCGGGCATCACAGTCAACCTCCTCGACCTCGGCGGCAATCTCATTGGAAATACGACCACCGACACGGCCGGCATATACGGCTTCATCGTGCCGCCGGGCGACTACATTGTAGAATTCGTTCCCCCAGCTGGCATCGACCTCACCATCCCCGATGCCACCGACGACGCTTCCGACAGCGATGCCGACCAAAACAGCGGACGCACTCCGGTGATCACCCTTGCCGCAGGCGACCGCGATCCAACCGTCGACGCCGGCATCATCTCCGACGAAATCGTCACCAAAACCCTCACCGGCGTCAATGCACCGAACGATCTCGGCAACGCCGAACTGGTCTACACGATTCAAATTGTGAACCCGATCCCGGTCGCAAAAGGCCCAGTCACGATCATCGATCCACTCCCCTCTTGGGCAACGTATATCAGCGACAACGGCGGCGGCGCGATCAACGATCTCGGCCAAGTTGAGATCGTCGTCAACGAACTCCCCCCCAGCGGCACGGTCGAGGTGGAGATTGTCGTCGAGGTGACCGGACCGCTTTCCCAAGACACCCTAGTGAACACCGCCACCATCACGATCGGTGAAAACACCTACACCCCATCGGCCGAAGCCGCAGCGCTTGGTTCCACCGTCTGGTTCGACAGCGACGGCGACGGAGTCCAAGGTCCCGCCGAGGACGGCATCGCCGGCGTGACCGTCGATTTGTTTGACGACACCGGCACCATTGTCGCGAGCACCGTCACGGACAGCAACGGTGACTACCAGTTCATCGTTCCAGCTGGCACCTACACCGTCGATTTCGGCACCGTTGCTGGAAACTTCTTCCCCAGTATCCCAGATGCGGGTGCAGAAGATGTTGATAGCGACGCCGATCCTGTCGACGGGGTCACACCGCCGGTCACCCTTAACCCTGGTGATCGCAATCCCGACATCGACGCTGGCTTCACCGTCGTATCCGGTGACAAGGAAGTCGGGACGTCGCTCTTCATCAGCCCGAACGGAAATGCCGTCTTTGATTACATCATCACAGTTCAGAACCCGAGCGGTCTCACCTTGAACCAAGTTGTCGTAACGGATCCCCTCCCTGAATGGGCAGCATATCTGTCCGACAACTCCGGTGGCGAAATCAACCCTGCCGGTGAATTCCAAGTCATCTTCCCTTCGATCGGCCCCGGCATCACCAAGACAGTGAGCGTGCAGATTGAGGTGGTCACTCCGATGAGCGACGACACCTTGGTGAACATGGCGGTCATCACGATCGGGGACACCATCCTCACCCCGACCTCGGCCGTGGCCTCTGTCGGTAATTTCATCTTCAACGACACCAATGCCAACGGCATTCAGGATACGGACGAAATGGGGATCCCTGGTGTGCAAGCGACTGTCGTTGACACCAACGGCAACGACATTGCCCGCGTGATCAGCGACGATGCTGGACTCTACCAATTCATCGTTCCGCCCGGTGGCTACATCGTCCAGATCACGCCTCCGCCTAACTCGATCATCACCACCCCAGATCAAGGCGCGGAAGATGTCGACAGCGACGTAAACAGTGATGGCATCTCGCCGCGTGTCCAACTCGGCGCAAATCAACGCAACCCGGACATCGATGCTGGCATCATCCTGCTCTCGTCGATCGGTGACCGCGTGTTCAACGACATCAATGCCAATGGACTGCAAGACGCTGGCGAACCCGGCGTCGCCGGCGCCACCGTCACCTTGCTCGACGCTGCTGGCGCAGCGATCGGCACGCCGCAGGTCACCGTAGACGACGGCATGTACCTGTTCACCGGACTCGTTCCCGGCATGTACGCCGTGCAAGTCGACCCGCCCGCCGGCACCACCTTCACCAGCCAGGACGCAGGGGATGAAACCCTCGACAGCGATGTCGACGCGACCGGACGCACCGCCACCATCGATCTGCCGGCTGGCGTAAACAACCTCGACATCGATGCCGGCATTTTGACCCTCGCATCAATCGGCGACCTCGTTTTCAACGACCTCAATGCCAACGGACTGCAAGACAGCGGCGAACCCGGCGTCGCCGGCGCCACCGTCACGCTGCTCGACGCAGCAGGTGCCGCCATTGGCAGCCCGCAAGTCACAGCTGACGACGGCTTGTACCTGTTCACCGGACTCATTCCTGGCATGTACGCCGTGCAAGTCGACCCGCCCGCTGGCGCAACGTTCACCAGCCAAGACGCAGGGGATGAAACCCTCGACAGCGATGTCGACGCGACCGGACGCACCGCTACCATCGATCTGTCCCCGGGCGTCGATAACGTCGACATCGATGCCGGTATTCTGACCTTGGCCTCAATCGGCGATCTTATCTTCAACGACCGCAACGCCAACGGACTGCAAGACGGTGGCGAGCCTGGCGTTCAAGGCGCTACCGTCACGCTGCTTGACGCCACCGGGACCCCAGTCGGCACCGCGCAAACCACCGGCCCCAACGGCACGTATCTGTTTACCGGACTCGTTCCCGGCATGTACGCCATCCAGGTCACGCCCCCGGCAGGACTGATCTTCACCAGCCAAGACGCTGGCGACGATACCCTCGACAGTGATGTTGATGCCAACGGACTTACCGCCACCTTCGCCCTCGATGTCGGCGTCAACAACCTCGACATCGATGCAGGAACGATTGGCTTGGTGCCGGGCGTTTCCGTCAACAAAACCGTCATCAACGGAGCCGCGGCTGCCGCCGATTGCCCCGGCGGCGAACTGGTCGCCAACACCAACGGCGCAACCGTGACGTACTGCATCATCGTGCAAAACACTGGCGACACCGATCTCACGAACGTTCTGGTGGAAGACGCCGCGATCGGCTTCAGCCAAACCGTCGCCCTGCTTGCGCCCACCGAGCAAGTCGTCTTCGCCGTGCCATCGGCCATCAACGGCGATCTCGTGAACACCGCCAGTGCCACCGGAACACCAGCGAATCCGCAAGGAGAAACCATTATCGGACTCACCCCGCCGAACGACACCGACACCACCGAGGTGAACGAAGTCGCACCCGCGTCCATTGGGGATTATGTGTTCATCGACCTCAACACCAACGGCATTCAAGAAGTTGGCGACGCAGGATTTAACAATGTCAGGGTCACCCTGCTCGACGACGCCGGCAATCCGGTGGGTGCCCCGCAAACCACCGGTAGCGACGGACGCTACTTATTCGACGGACTGCCGGCCGGGACCTACTCCGTCCAGTTCGAACTGCCCGCCACCAACCAATTCTTCACGCCCCAAAACATTGGTGGGGATCCGAATATTGACAGCGATGCCGATCCAACCACCGGCATAAGCCCACCCGTCACCGTAAACCTCGGTGACAGCATTGAGAATATCGATGCGGGTGTCTTCGAACGGGACTTGATCCCTGTCATCACCATCGTGACCATCGGCGACTTTGTCTTCCAGGACAACAACGCCAATAACGTTCAAGACCCCGGAGATCCGGGCATCGCCAATGTCACGGTCAATCTCTACGACGTACAAGGGAATTTCGTCGAGAGCACCATGACCGACAACACGGGTGCCTATGCTCTGATGGTGCCCACAGGGGCATACACCGTTGAATTTGTCCCGCCCCCCGGCGCTTCCTTCGTCGTCCCGAACGTCGGCACCGACGATCTTCGCGACAGCGACGCCGACCCCGTCACCGGGCGCACCAGTCTGCTGAACTTCACTGACCCAGGCGCGCCTTCTAATCTCGGCGTGGACGCCGGTTTCGTCGCCCCGCCCACCTACATTGGTGACTTCGTCTTCGCCGACACCAATCTCAACGGTGTTCAAGATGTAGGCGAAGCTGGCGTCGGTGGGGTCACCATCGTGTTGCAAGACACAGACGGCAACACGCTGCAAACCACACAAAGTGACGCCAATGGCATGTATCGCTTCGAAGTGCGGGAAGGCAACTACCGCCTGTTCTTCGACACGTCTGACCTGCCGCCAGGATTCACCTTCACCGCCCAGAACGTCGGCGGTGACGACGAACTCGACTCCGACGCAAACCCGAGCAACGGCTTGACCCCGTTCACCGGAGTCCTTGCAGCCGGTTCGAACAACCTCTCCTTCGACACCGGCGTAGTGCCACCCGCCTCCATCGGCGATTTGGTCTGGCTGGACTCCAACAACAACGGACAGCCCGACGAGAAATTCCCGACGGCCGGTATTGAAGGTGCGGTGGTCGATCTCTACGAAATCGTCGGCGGCGTCCGGACCTTCATCACCTCGGTCACGACCGGACCGGATGGATCCTATCGCATCGACGGACTGCCACCGGGCATGTACAGCGTCGAGATCAACACCACCAACGGTGCCATACCCAACGTGGCGTATGAAGGATTCACCACCCCCAGTGTCTACGACTTCACCCTGACGCCCGGACTCATGATCGATACCGCCGACTTCGGACTCGAACCGGTTATCACCGCCATCGAACTCGAACGCTTCAACGCGGTCGTGTCCGGCGACGGTGTGGCGCTCGAATGGATCACGGGGGCGGAGATCGACAACCTCGGCTTCTTCCTTTACCGCGCCCCGAGTGTCGACGGTCCGAGAACCATGGTGTTTGACAGTCTCATTCTGGCCGACAATGGCAACATTGGCGCAGCCTACACCGGCTTCGACCCGAACGGCTCAGTGGATGATGTCTACTTCCTGATCGATCTCGACAACAACCTTGTCACCACTGAACACGGCCCCTTCGGCGTCCGCCGCGATCTCGAGGAGGACACCGTAACCACACTCGGTAGTTCCGGGCTCACGCTCATCCGTGTAGAGGGCGCCGACCAGCTCGACGTCTTCGAAAACGGCCAAGTCGTGCCCGCGCTCGTTACTAAGAACGGTCTCCTCGTAAGGCTCGCCGCCGACAGTCATGTCGCACTGCAACCGTCCGTTTCGCCGGTCCGTATGGAGATCGTAAAAGTGACACCCAACGGTGATTCCTTCGAACTCGTGTCCGTGCCCGAATCCGGAATCCTTGACCTGTCCCAGCCGGCCGCCGCCGACCGCTACCTCATTGCTGGCAACGGGGGGTCGCTGTACACCATCGACCTCACCGATCCCGTGAATCCGGTCCACCTCGAAGCCCCCGTGCTTGGCGAAGGGACGCTGGAAAGCATCTACTTAAGTATTAAAGGCGGGACAAAGGTCTTCGTCGTCGAAGAGAGCGAATAACGTCTGCAACACTTCATGTTAAAAGACCGGTCTTCAGGCCGGTCTTTTACTTTTCATGGCGGGGGCTTGCTTCCAACCGCACCGCGTCTTAGCACCCAACGCATATGAAAATCACGAGCGTCGAAGTCCGAGACATTCGGTTTCCAACTAGCAAAGAACTACATGGCTCCGATGCCATGAACAAAGACCCGGATTACTCCGCCGCTTATTGCATTCTGCATACCGACGAAGGACTCGAAGGCCACGGCCTGACGTTCACCCTCGGACGCGGCAATGAACTTTGCTGCGACGCGATTCGCACCCTCGCCCCCCTTGTGATCGGACGTGAGTTCGAAGCGATTCGCGACGACATGGCCGGCTTCTGGCGCTCGGTCGTGCACGACAGCCAAATCCGCTGGGTCGGACCCGAAAAAGGCGTCATCCATCTCGCCACCGGTGCCATCGTCAACGCCGTCTGGGATCTCTACGCAAAAGTCGAAGGCAAGCCGCTCTGGAAACTGCTGGCCGACATGCCTTCCGAGCAACTCGTCGCCGCCATCGATTTCCGCCACATCACCGATGCCCTCACGCCGGAAGAAGCGCTGGAGCTGCTTCAGTCCGCGGAGTCAGGCAAAGCCGAACGCGAAGCCAAGCTCCTCGAAACCGGCTTCCCCGCCTACACCACCTCCGCCGGCTGGCTCGGCTATCCCGACGAGCTCATGCGCAAACTCTGCCGCGAAGCCCTCGCCGAAGGCATGACGCACATTAAAATCAAAGTTGGTCGGTCGCTCGAAGATGACATTCGCCGCTGCGCGCTCATTCGCGAGGAAATCGGACCCGACAGAAAGCTGATGACCGACGCCAACCAAGTCTGGGAGGTCAGCGAAGCCATCGCCAACATGACCGAACTCGCGCAATTCAAACCTTGGTGGATCGAAGAACCGACCAGCCCCGACGACATTTTCGGCCACAAAAAAATCCGCGAAGCCCTCGCCCCGCACGGCATCGGCATCGCCACCGGCGAACAGTGCCAGAACCGGATCATGTTCAAACAGTTCATGCAGAACGGTGCCATCGACTTCTGCCAGATCGACAGCTGCCGCGTTGGCGGCGTGAACGAACTCCTCTCCATCCTGCTCATGGCAAAAAAGTTCGACGTGCCAGTCTGCCCACACGCGGGCGGCGTCGGCCTGTGCGAGTACGTGCAACACCTCAGCATGTTTGATTATATCCGCGTCGCCGGGACGACCGAGAATCGCGTGCTTGAGTTCGTCGACCATTTACACGAGCATTTCTTCGAACCGGTCACCATGAAAGAGGGCAACTACATGCCGCCCCAACACCCTGGCTACAGCATCACCATGAAACCGGAGAGCTTGAACGAGTACGAGTTCCCCCACGGAGCCGTGTGGAAAAACGCGTAATCACAACCTCGAAAATCATCATGTCCCGCCTCGAAAACAAAGTTGCCATCGTCACCGGAGGGGCCTCCGGCATCGGCGCGGCCCTGTGCGAACGCTTCGCCGCCGAAGGCGCACGCGTCGCCTGCCTCGACCTCTCCGCCGACGCTCCTTACGCCTGCAACGTCGCCGACCAAGCCGCTGTCGATGCCACCTTCGACCGGATCGCCGACGAACTCGGCCCAATCGACATCGTCGTCAACAACGCCGGCATCGCCCACATTGGCAACGTCCTCAACACCTCCGAAGCCGACCTCGAACGCATCTACAACGTCAATGTCAAAGGTGTCTACAACGGCTGCCGCGCCGGGGTTCGCCACTTGCAAGCTGGAAAAAAAGGCGGCGTCATCCTCAACATGGCATCGGTCGCCTCCGTCGTCGGTATTCCCGACCGCTTCGCCTACATGATGAGCAAAGGCGCCGTCCATGCCATGACCCTCTCGGTCGCCGTCGATTTTCTCGCCGACAACATCCGCTGCAACGGCATCGGCCCCGGCCGCGTGCACACCCCGTTCGTCGACAACTATCTCGCCGAACACTACCCCGGCAAGGAGGCCGAGATGTTCGAAAAACTTTCCGCCACCCAACCTATCGGCCGCATGGGCACGCCCGCAGAAATTGCCGGACTGGCCGTCTATCTCTGCTCCGATGAAGCCTCGTTCATCACCGGCACTCTCTATCCCATCGACGGTGGATTCATCAGCTTAAAGAAATAAACGATTATGAAACTTCTCCAATTTGGTCCTGTGGGATCCGAAAAACCCGGCCTCGAACTCGCCGACGGTCGACGTATCGATGCCAGCGCTTGCGTCTCGAACCCCAACCAGAAGTACGACGAAGCCTTCTTCGGAAGTGGCGGACTGGAAAAACTCGCCGCTTGGGCAGCCGGCCATGCCGCCGACGCCCCCGACATCCCCGACGGCGTTCGCATCGGGGCACCCATCGGTCGACCGAGCAAAATCGTCTGCATCGGTCTCAATTTCAAAGACCACGCCGAAGAATCTGGCATGACACTCCCCGAAGAACCGGTCGTCTTCTTCAAAGCCTCGTCCGCCTTTTGTGGTCCGTTCGACCACTGCATCAAACCGCGCGGCAGCGAAGCCACCGACTGGGAAGTCGAACTTGCGGTCATCATCGGCAAGCGCGCTAGCTACGTTTCGGAAGCCGACGCCATGGATCATGTCGCCGGCTACGCCGTGCATAACGACTACTCCGAACGCGACTTCCAGCTCAAGCGTTCGGGCCAGTGGGTGAAAGGCAAAAGCTGCGACACCTTCGCCCCCGTCGGACCGCTCCTCGTCACCCCCGATGAAATCGACGACATCAACAATTTAAAGATGTGGCTGAGCGTGAACGGCGAGATGAGGCAGGACAGTAACAGTGCCCAGCTCTATTTCAAAATCCCCTTCATCATCCACTATCTCAGTCAGTTCATGACCCTGCTCCCGGGTGACGTGATCTCCACCGGCACCCCCTCCGGCGTCGGCCTCGGCTTCGACCCGCCCCAGTACCTCGACGCGGGCGACGTCGTCGAACTCGGTATCGAAGGCCTCGGCACGCAGCGCCAAGAAGTCGTGTCCGCTGGTTAGCGGCGGTGATATGGCGGGTAGTTTTTACGGACTCGGATTCGGCGGGCTAAAGCCCGCCGGGCAAACACAGGTTGAAACCTATGCCACATGGCACGCGTGCCACGAAATGTAGCGCGGGCTTTAGCCCGTGTTTGGCCTGCGGGCTTTAGCCCGTAGTCCCACGGAATGTAAACCATCAAGATTGGTGAAAAATTTACAGACTGCCTGCGGCCCGAGGGCTTTCCGCTTATGGCAGACTCTCGCCATAATATGGCAAACTCCTGCCACACTATGGCAAACACTTGCCATAAGCCAAACGGTGTCGAAGCCGCCCATCTCCCGACCGAAGGTCTAAGACTTCCGAACGCCGGTCGCGAGGCAGATGTTGGCGTACATTTCCTGCTCGCCGGTTTGGATGGTGAGAATGTGGTCCGGTGTTTCGACGTACTCGTAGTATTCCCACTTGTTGATGATCTTCAGTTCCTGATCTTGGTCTGACGCCGCGAAGACATCGCGGTAATCTTTCCAGACCGGCGGTTCCCAGTCGTCGGGATAATCAGCAATGGCGGGATCATCGCGCAAGGGCCCCATGATCACCGCTTCTTCCACCGGATGCACCGAAAGGATGGTCCGCAGAACTTGCGCCACGCTGGGAATGCCCGGCGCAAGGTTCAGATAAACGACGTTCGCGTTCGGCCCGAACTTGGTCGACGCCGGATAGTTCGCGTCCGCGATCAGGATTTTGGCGTGATGTCCGGCCGAGGCCAGGATGCCGAGAATTTCAGGGTGGATGAGTTCGGTTTTTAGCATAGACGTTCGAGTACGACGAAGCTCGTTTTTGAGCAAGAGTAGATATACTGAATTAATAGTGCCTTAAACGAGGCGGCACCATTCAGAAGTCCAAGTCGAGGACCTATGCTCAAATCAACCTTCTATTTCTTACTCAATGTGTTCGGTTTCGCCTGCTTGGGACTTCTCTGGGCCGGCCTTCCCTTAGGATTTCTACAGGGATGGGCCTCTGATGATTGGAGAGCCAGCGGCACTGGCTTTGTCCTTTATGGTGCAATAGGGCTCGTCATCGGCCTTATCCTTGGAACGGTTCGCTCTTGGATGATTGCAGGGAAGCTTAGCAAGGTGGCGCTAGTACATACTATCGCACTCTTGGTTCTTGTAGCTGCCGTGGCTCTTCGCATTGCAGCAGATGCAAAAGAAAAAAACTCAAGAGCCGATCCCGCAGGCGAGGGCAACGGTATTGCAACAGGGGAGCCTGACCGGGCAAGATTCCCCACTAGTTTTACTACCGAGGAAATGATTGGAATTAACACCAATCGCTTCCGTCTCATGTACAGGGAAGGCATCAGCCACGGGGATTTAATCAATCACTTCAAGATACCCAAAGATCAGGACCTTGTTTTCGTCGGCATGCCGAACACCAAGACTGAAGCAACAGAATCTGAAACAATTCGAAGGCCAATAGAAGCTAGGATCGAGTCAGCATGCGTGATCACCAAGCGTGGCGACACTTTTTATTGGGCCTCCCGAGAGGGAAAAGTGATGAAGCCAACCTCTCATGGTTTTTATATCACCTACAACGCCTATGATGGTGCGGGGTACTTGCGCTTCGACAATCCAGATACCGTAGGGCTGCTGGGGGAAATTTCTGGGGAGGACCATAAAACCCAGTACACAGAGCATATGCTCCTAGGTCTCGCGAGTATCACTTATCGAGGAGAAGTCCTTTTTCCGGTGTATGAAAAACCAAATCAGTGATCAAAGGCGGAATGGACTCCTCATCAGCCGTATAGAAAATCGAGGTCGATCTTGGTCGCCTTCCGCTTGCCACTCACCGAAACTAGTTCGATCTCTTCCGCTGAAACCTGACGGATAGATTTCACTTCGTCGAACCCGGCGGGAATATCGGACATGCCCATGATGTAGTTCACCACGAAGGGTTTGTTTTTGTTCAAGGTGACGCTGGTCGGGAAGCCTTTGTCCTTTAGCGGATTCTTCTTCACCGATTCCGCCAAGCCGATGTGATAGTAGGCGGTGACGTCTTCGATGCCGAGCACCGCGGTATGGCGACCGCTCCACGGCGCGTAATGGCGACCACCGTTAGACATCCACAGGATGGTGTTGCGGAGAACGCGTGGATCTTTGAGGGCGAAGTAAACCTGACGCGATTTGGCAAAGGTCACAGCGGTCCAAGCCAGCTTGGTTCTCGCAGAAGAGACCACCATCACCAGATCGTCGAAGCCTTTCCGGGCCGGATAAGTTTTGAGATCGGTTTTCGTGCCGTCGTTCATCGGCACGCTGCTCAAATTCTTGAAGCTGCTGTCGGGTTTCAGCGCGTGGTAACCACCGATCTCGGGGTTCTCGAACGGGAATGGAAGCACCTGTCCGTGCACGAAGGCGCTGGTCGAGATCCGACCGCAACCTGGAGTCTCAGGCAGCTTAAGCATCGCGTGGTGACCGGGCGTCATCGCACCGGACATGCCGGTGACGATGTGACGCTGGTACACGGCGGTGTGGCCGTCCCGGAGTATGATGTGTTTATCCACCTTGCCCGAACGCGTCTTCATTTTGAGCCGGCAATGCAGCTCGCGACGACCCTTCTTTTTCTTCAGCTTTTTGAATTTCCAATCGGCGTTCGCGGTATCGCCGTGCGGCGGATGTTGTTCGCCGCGGTAGGGGTTGTCGTTGCCGCCGAAGGGCAGGCAGAAAAAATCGCCGCGCAGCGCGTGCAGCAGCGGCGGCAGATCCGCGTCGATCTTCTCTTTGTTCTCGGCCCAAGGCGCGATCGAGTACGGCGACACATCGCCGTTCTTTAGAGAGAAAGTAACCGGACCGAGCATGCCGGCGGTCTGGGTAACGGCGGCTGAGACCGAGTCCGTGGAGAAGGTCCACGAAGGTTGGCCGTGGATGGATTTGAGCTTTTTTTGAACCATGTTCTTATCAATCAAATGCCTGCAAAATTCGCAAGCCGATGCCGATCATTTTGGTAACCGCATGAACATGCGGCCAATGTGCACCCTCTGGAGAGGGTGCACCCGACACGCCTCTGGAGAGGCAAGCCACCTTAAAATGAAGTTCAAGGTGGCACCTCTCTCCAGAGAGGTGTCGGGGCGCGGCTCTCCAGAGCCGCAGCGCTACAGACCGGGCGTTTTCGAATGCGCGTTTTGCGGGAAGTCGAAGGTCAACACGAGCGGTTCAGAGCCGGTGTTCTCGATGTCCACACC
>ENA-ORXR01002768-ORXR01002768.1-marine-metagenome-genome-assembly--contig:-NODE-2768-length-16341-cov-10.031419_pt1 | contig 16341 bp, 10 predicted proteins | sample MGYA00237866_ERZ511479 | MGnify/ENA metagenome assembly ERZ511479 | reverse complement strand
GCTGCTGGCCAATAGGATTCCGTCCTGATTGCGTTCTGTTCGGACTCAGACCGGCAAAATTGAGCAGACTGCAATACGTACTGTAGTGTTTATCGCAAGAAGTGGGTCACTATGGTTTTCATTCACAAACATTTGTGTTTGTCCAGCAGATGAAAGGAGTGCTGAACTAAAGCGGTTCTCAGCCAGAAGACCGGCAGGAAAGGGGCAGTGGGCGCAGGGAGACTGTCGAGGAAGGCGGGCCAAGGCAGGTCGTGGGTGACGATGTTGGGCATCGTGCAGAACGCCAGAAGCTGAGGCAGAGAGTCAGCGGGGGAAACCAAATGCGGGGCGACTGCCGGCAAGCCGAAAACTTGAGTACGCGCGTGTTTTCTATGGGTGGGGGTGTCTGTGTGCCCTGGAGCGGCGGAGGGGGCGCCGGAAGACCGACGATAGCGGCCGGTGAGGTTGGGAAGCACGACGCGGTGAAGGGAGCGGCGAGCAAGCGGCGAGTAAGGACCCATGGAGCACCGACAAAGAAACCGGACCTTTGGCCATCGTGGCGACAAGCGACGTGCTTAAGTGCCTCGCGAGAAGTCTCGTTTCACATTGGGTGTACTGCTTGCGAGATGCACTTGCTGGAGAACTGCGAATGAATAGCCCCTTATGCCTCTGGGGGGGGCTTGTATTAATTGCTTCTTGACCAATCATATCCTTGATTGCGGGGGATTGGGGCTCCACTTTCCTAACTTGAAAGCTCAAATGGGGAAGTAGGATAACTGGCTCTTTGTATGGGCGGATTTCTGGTTGCCCATGCCAGAACCGCTACACCCATGTTCCGCTGGCATCGGCGACGTGCACCCCCGAGCCTGTTGATGTCCACTCTTCCCGTCCCCCTCGCCTCTTCCCCCTTGTCTCCCTGCCATCGCACGCCAAGGCTGCTGCACTTTTCATTGGGCGTCTTGGCTTTGGACTTCCTTTTTTGTTGGGTTGGGTCACGCCTGCCCGTTCCCGGAGGCCGTCTATGCTTGCCCGACCGTCGACAACGATCATCTTTCTCGCTGGTTGACACCTCTGGTTCTCCGCTGTTGTGACACAACCGTCGAACAGTGCTCTTTTTGCACGCCACCCTCCAGCCCCCTTTCTCGCGTCTATGGACACCCGCCCGCAGCCTCGTCCGCGTGTTGTCTTCCGTGGTGGTGGAGATGGTGGCGCCCCAACACCTCACCTTCCTGCGGGAGGGCCTGCCGCTGGCGTGCACGGCGCTGGCACAGCAGCTACCGGCGGTGGCGGCGGTGGCGGCGGTGGCGGCGGTGGCGGCTGGGTGGCTCCCCCGACCGGCGGTACTCGGACGATGACGCTGACGCTGGCGCCGCCGGGTGACGCTGCCCCCGTGAACGCCCCCGCTCCTGTGCTGCGGCTGCGCCGGCGTCCGCGGCGGCGACGGGTGACATGGACCAGCGACACACACGACAATGAGTTTGACGACAAGAAGTCGTCCAAAAGCTGTTGCATCTACATCAAGCCGCGGGCCTTTGACGAGAGCTCTACCGACACGGACAGCGACAGCGGCGGGGAGTCGGACCATTCATCGGGGAGCAGTTCCAGCAGCGGTGGACCAGTGCGGGTGTCGCGCCAGCGGCGGGCACACATGGAGCGTGGCGGCCATGCTGGCTGCGGGGAGGCGGCGTGCCCGCATCATGGCCACGGAGAAGAGAACAGCTGAGGCAGGACGTTTTGGCATTTGCTGCTCTCTTTTTGCATGGATACTGTCGCGTGGAGGCTTGCGTTATGAGTGTGTAGGCGGCGTGCCATGAACATGTTTTGGTCACCAATGCTTTTGTGTACTATGGGTCGGGGCGGCACGCACGACTGTATGATCATGCAGGCGTGTAAGTGTATTGATCTGAGTTGAGGTCCTCTATGATACTGGGGTCTTCTCTTCTGGGTAGCAACCTCCGCGCACGGACTTCTTCTGGTCATCGCGTCGCTCACCAATGGTGACCAAGTTCTCTTCGGCCCACTGTAGTTTCTATGAACACGAGGCCACGTGGCCGGGAGAGAGGGGTCAAACGTAAGGCAGCATAAAGAAAAGCGGTAGGTCTTTCGCATCCACGCCAGCAAAAAATCTTGCATCAACCAAAACGGGCGCGCACGCCTGCGCGGCATGAAGCAAGCTGTCCCTCTTACTCTATGGTGAACTTCTCCGGTGTGAGCGTCGCATCGTTCGTGAAGTTAACCGGCTCACCAGTCGCCGCAGCCGACACCGCGTTGACAGCAATCTTGGCGAAGGTGTGAGCGCTCTCAAATGACACACGGACAGGGAAGAAGGCGTCAGGGTCGCACGCGCTGACCGAGAACTCCAGGCTGCCCTGGTTGTTTCCCCCGTCCACCACTGGAATGCTCCACCGCACCGCCTGCTCCCGCGGCACGACAGTGAACTCGCCGTCGCAGGAGCTGACCACCGGCTGCGCGCCAGTAGGGATGGGAACGGTGATCTCCACATTGCGGAGTTCGGGCGACACCGAGCCGAGGTCATACTCGAGGTTGACGACGCTGTCGTCCCCGCTGTCGCTGGGCCAACACGTCACTGACAGCGGCAGAAGCGACTCATCCTTGGACTGCATGCGCCAGCGGAGGACGCCCAGCGGGTTGCCGGTCGGGAAGGGCCGGCTAGGATCCTTCAGGCCGAGTGTACTCTCGGTCGCAAACAGCGTCTTGTCAATGTTCGGGTGTGTCCGCATCTGCAGGGCGGTGTTGTCGCCCATGACCACGGCCACGCGCACGGCCGCGGACGCAGCGTCGTTGATGCGGAGGAAGAGGTCGCCTTTGACATCCATGGACGAAACACCGCCGTCACGCGACACCTGCACGTTGATCTTCTCAGCGGTCGAGACGTGAACCGCTGCCATTGGCGGAGCGTACACCGCCGCCGCCGACGCTGCTGCCGCGGCTGCCACGCTGGGTCGTGCGGACGAGCGGCTGGGGACAGGAGTGTCGACCACCTCCCCTTCCTTGCGCATCGCGTCCAGCAGCGTGTCTTGCCGCCGGGCCTTGCCGAGGGACATGCCTTTGCCGGACCCAGGCATCGGTGCCGTCACCGGGGCAGGGCGGCCACCACCTGACCCGCCCGTACCAAACGACCCAGCAGAGCCCGTGCCGTCAAAGCCACCGCCACCACCATAGCCACCGCCACCACCGCCGCCACCACCCATGCCGCTACTGCCAAACCCGCTCATGCCGCCACCGCCGCCGCCGGTTCCGCCCATGCCGCCGCCGCCAAAGCTGCCGCCGCCAATGCCGCCACCAGCACTGGCGGCGTAGTCTTCCGAAGACATACCCCCCTGCGCTGCGTACGCCGACACGGCCGGCCCCCCCGCCCGGGGACCGGTCGGCGCCAGCCCAATGTCCCGCGCCAGCCCGCCCAGCCCCACGTTCTGGAAGGTGCGCGATATCTCCCCCGCCAAACCCCCAAAGCGGTCGTCCCCACCACCGCCCGTGCTGGGACCACGGGAGCGCGCAATGGCCTCGGCACGGCGCTTGGACACTTCCTTGGCCTCGGCCATCTTGGACTCTTTGATCATTTGCGACAGCCGCTCCTCGTGAGAGTACATCTCAGTATAGGTCGCAATCTGCTGCAGCGAAACGGCCTGACGGAGCCCCCCCCAGTCGAGGACCTCATCCAGGGAGTAGAGGATTTCAAAGGCCGCGTCTGTCACGCCATTCTCGTCCACAATGCCGTACCGCGGGGAGTACTCGGGAAGGATCTTGGAGATGAGGCGCAGCGTCTCCAGGTCCTCCACAATGTTGGACTTCTTAGTGGTGATGAGCAGCACGTACAGAGACTCGATCGGCTGGTACAGGTACCGCACGGCGTCCGTCTCGACAAATGTGTGTTCCGCCGACGCCTGGACCAGACCCGGGAAGGCCGCCAAAAGACCTTCGATACGGATGCGGCTCATCTCAACAAATTGGCGAGCCAGCAGGGTCTTCCCACCCTTGGTCAGGACAGCCGCAGAGAGGACGACCATCGTGACGGCCACTGGGGAGCGCAATGCCCCACGCCAACGTGAGCGTCAGACTGCTAAACACAAAAAAGGGATGAATAGATGCCACAACAAAGAACGGTAGAATGGAGGGGAGCCCGACAGCGTCGCAATCAAATGAGGTCGCCGCAGCACTCCCACCCAGTAGAGTACGTCGAAGAAAACACAAGAACAGCGGCCGTGTATCACGCGGCGCGAGACAGGGAGCGAAGCAGCAGTCATCATGACATGCCACGGTTTCGCTGACAGCGTTGGCTTGCTTCGTGAAGTGGCCTCCAATGCGTGGCTCGAAGCAGTTCTGCTTTTGTACTTTGCCCCAGTACGCTCGGTAACCGGCACAATTTGTGTCGCCGCGCCGCCGCGCCTCGGCGGCGCGGGCGCCACGTCACCGGGGACGACACTCTGGCGGGCGGGCGCCAGCTGACGGCGCTGCGCGCGCGCGGGCCGCCGTTGGCGCTGCCGACAAATTCGGCTCGGAGCGCACGCGGCACCCGTCGCCGGACCGGACGTGGCGGGAGGAAGCGCCGCGGGGACGCACGGCGGAGCGCCCGCGGCCGTTGCGGCTCCTTCCACCCGGCGGGCACCGCCGCTGTCGCCGCCTTGCGGGGGGGGGGACGCGCCCATGCCCCCGGCGGGGGGCGGACGCGGCGCCACCCGCGCCTGGACCTGCTTGTGTTGGGGGGGATGCGCGCCCTGCTTCTGGCGAGCACCCCCCCCTCCTATGTACCTGTTTGATGGGGGGCGGCGGCGCGCGGCGCGGTACAAGACCGGCCGCGCCACCGTCCCACTGCCGCGCCGTCGGGGGCGGCAGCGTCCATCTCTTCTCGCGCGTCGCTCGTGGACGCGCTCGAAGAGACTCCCCTCCCAGGATCCCATACCGTGGGGTTCTGTGGTTGACGTGACTACTCGGACGGGCCGCCACGCCGGCCGTCCCCCATGGTGAGCCCGCCAGCCTCCGTCGCGGAGGCGGACACGACGGTGCAGCAGCTGCAGCAGCGGCTCGACGCTCTGCAAACGCAGCTCGCCGGCTCGGAGGCGGCGCTCGCCACCGCCAACGACCAGCTCATCGCGCACAACGCGGCCGCGCTCAACCTGCCGGCCGCCAATGTCGGGCACCTCCCCCCCGCCGGGCAGGGCGCCACCGACGCGGCGCCCGCCGCCGCCGCCGCCGCCACCGGGGCCGCGGCCTACGTCCCGCTGGCTCCCGCTCCGACTGGCGCCGACGACGGCGGGGGCGGCACCGACGGCGACTTCTTTGCGGCCTACGACGACGAGGGCGCCAGCAGCGCCGGGGAGGAGTGGTCCGCCGCGCCGTACGGCACCGGCGGTCTTCACGCCCGCCCGCATGCCGGGTCCGGGGGCCACCGGGGCGGCGTGGACTTTGCCGTCGACGACTTTGACCGGGCCAAGCGCCCCGCCGCCGGCGACTACCTCCGCAGCTTCGTCATCCCGCAGGACGTCCGACGGGCCGACGGGCTCCCCGTGCCCTTCAAACCCGTCGACAACGTGCACGCCACCGACTTTGCCACCGGCAGCCGGGACGAGCACGAAGCCCGCCAATGGTACCAGCTGCTGGCCTGGGTCCAGCAACTCCACAACGACGCGCTGCGCACCCAGCACACGGCCGGCCTCACCGTGTCGCAGTACTCCGCCTTCACCGACTACGTCTCCGTTAGCTCCCGGCGCATCTTTGCCATCGGCGCAGCGCGGTATGACTACCTCGCCATGCGGCAGACGGAGCCAAGCCTGGCCGAAGCCTACGCCCACGCCGATGCCATCCCGCGCAACGGCCGCCGCGGCGAGGGGGCGCGCCGCTTCCTCGCCGGGGTGGTCCGACAGGAGGCGTACGCCACCGCCAAGCTCGGCGCCCTGGAGCGCGGCTTCCACTACGGCGGCGGCCGCGGCGGCCGCGGCGGTCGCGGTGGCGCCGGTGCCGGCGGCGGCGAGCCACGTCACGGGGGTGGCGGTGGCGGCGCCCGCCCCGCCCCCGGGGGTCGAGGTGCCGCAGCCGAGCGTGGCGGACGCGGGCGCGGCCGCGGCCGCGCCTAAATTTCTGCCGGGCGCCGGCGGGCACAGCCTCCCCGTCGGCGCCATCGCTCGCTCCAGAGGCCCTGGCGTCCCAATGGCGCCGGGAGTTGGGGGACGCGCTCCAGGAGCACGCGCAACTACCCCCTTTCTCCCACCCGTACGCCGCCCTCCAGGCGGCGTTGCCCCGCTGGCAAGCGATGGGCGCCTCCACCTGGGTGCTCGACGTTATCGCCCACGGGATCCCAATCCCATGGGCGTCGACGCCCCCGCGGCACCACTCCCGTGGCTATCCCCTGAACGCGGAGGACGCCGCGTTCATGACGGCGCAGCTGGAACAGGACCTCGCGGCGGGCTACATCAAGGAGGTGACGGGCGACACGGCGGCCATCGCGGAGCTGCACTGCATCTCCCCCGCCTTTATTGTGCGCAACAGCCACAAACCGCGCAAGGTGCTCGACTACACGCACCCCAACGCCCACGTGGACGTGCGAAAGTTCAAGTACGAGACGCTGAACGACCTGTCCCAGGTGCTGCGCCCGGACGACTCCCTCCTGGTGTGGGACATCAAGGATGCCTACCATCACCTGCTGCTGCGGGAGGAGGACCAGCCGTTCCTGGCCTTCACCACTTTGGGGCGCGTGTTCGTGCCGCTCACGATGCCCTTTGGCATGAGCCTCGCCCCGTACATGTGGACGAAGGTGATGCGGGCGCTCGTCCAGTTCCTCCGGGCGCTGGGCTTCCGGATCATCTCGTACGTGGACGACTTTGGGGGCGCCCCGCCGGCCGCGCCGGGGGAACCAGCGACGGTGGCGGACACGGCGCGCGGCTACCAGCTGGTGCGCGTGGTCTTCTCCTCCCTCGGCCTGTGGCTCCACCCGGACAAGGGCGTCCACAACGGTTCCACGTCGGCGCAGCTGCTGGGCCACGTGGTCGACACGGCCAACGGTCTGTACCGTCTGCCGGTGGCGAGGGCGGAGAAGATCCAGGCACTGGCCAAGCAGCTGCTCCGCTTCTCTGCCGCGCACCAACGCTGGGTGCGGTTTTCCGCCCTGCGCGTCTTCTGCGGCACGGCGGTCTCAACCACGCTCTCGGTGGTGCCGGCTCGCTTCTACTTGCGGAGTCTGTTCAACTCGCTGGGCTACCGGAACGGCCGCAGCGGCGACTGCCGCCTGGGCAACCAAGCGGTCGCCGACCTCCGGTGGTGGACGGGCCTCTCGTCGACGGGTCTCACTCTGGCGCGCCCCATCTGGCCGGACGGCCCCACGATGCTGATGGATACCGACGCCAGCTGCCTGGGTTGGGGGGCGGTCCTCAACCACTCGGCGACGGCCCGGGGGCACCACGCCCCGGACCGCGCCGCGCTCCATATCAACCTCTTGGAGATGGGGGCCATCCGGCTGGCTCTGCTGTCGTTCCGCCAGTTGCTGCCGCCGACGGGCGTGATCATCCGCCTCAAGTGCGACTCGATGGTCGTCCTCGGCGTCCTCCAGGCGCAGTCGTCCCCGAGCGTGGCGCTCATGGACGAGTACCGCCTGTTGCGCGCGGTGCTGGTGGACCTCAAGGTGGAGCTGCGTCACGAGCACGTGGCGTCGGCGCTCAACGTTTGGGCCGACCGCCTCTCCCGGGAGGTCGATTCGACCGACTGGTCCTTGGCGCCGGCGGCCTATCGCCGCCTCGACGCCCAGTATGGGCCCCACTCGGTCGACCTTTTCGCAACGGAGCTGAATACGCGCTGCGTGCGTTTCTACTCCAAGGACCTGACGCCCGGCGCCCTCGGGGCCAACTCCCTGCATTTCTGCTGGGCGCGCGAGAACGCGTGGGCCAACCCGCCATTCAACCTCATGGGCGCCGTCATCGACAAGGTCATCCGCGAGCGGGCGACGGCGACGCTCGTCGCCCCGGTGTGGCGGGCACAGCCCTGGTGGGCGCGCGCGGTCGAGACTTGCTCGGAGTGGCAGCTGCTCCCCCTTGCAGAGGGGGTCTACCGCGCGCCGCCGGCGCCGGCGGCGCGGCCGACCGCGTCGCCTTTCTGGCGGACTGCGGTGTTCCGCTTTTGCGGCACTCCGGTCTCCGTACCGACGCCGCACGATGGGCGCGGCTCTTCCAGCGCCTGACGGCGCCCCACGTCGCCGACCTGCACGACCCCGCGGCCGCCGCAGCGCTGTTGCAGAGCGGCTACCGCCCCTCCACGCGCACGTCTTACATGTCCAAGTTCCGCGCCTTCCTGCTCTACTGCGGCGCGCACGACCGTGAGCCCCTGCCCGCGTCCACGTCGACCATCGTCGGCTACATCTTGTGGGAGCAGCAGCGCGCCAAGCTTACGCCGCCGTCGCTGGAGAAGTACCTGTCGGCGATCAAGGCCGTCCACGTCGTCGCCGGGCACCCCGACCCGCTCGCCCACTACCTGGTCCGGCTCGCTCGCTTCGGGTTCCGCTCCGGCGCCCTAGAACGCGCCGGCGCGCTGCGCCCCCAGCGCCTGCCGCTGCCGGCGGCCTGGATGCTCGCCGTCGTCGACTTTGGGCTGGGAACGACCGACACGCTGCTACGCACGCAAGCGGCCGGCCTCACCCTCGCCTACCTGCTCTTCAACCGCCCCGGCGCGGCGGCATGCATCCGTGCTGAGGACCTGCACTTCACCGACGACGCCCTGGAGGCCCAGCTGGTGGACTTTAAGATGGCGACGCGCACAGGGCGGGAGCGGCACACCTTCTCGGTCCCGTACAACGGGCCGGACAAGGCCGACCGCCCAATGCTGCTGCTGCGCCGCGTGCTCGCGGCGCACCACGCCGCGCACCGACATCCGTCCGCCATGCTGTTCGCGGACCCCGCGGCGCCCGCGGCGCAGCGGCGCTTCCACCTCGGGGCGCGCATCACGGCCCGTTGGCTTTCGCGGCTCCGGGAGGTCGTCCCACTACGCACGCCGCTCGGCGGAGTCTACCAAGGCCACTCTGTGCGCAAGGGCGCCGCGTCGGAGGCGTACGCGCTGGGCATCCCCGTCGCCATCATCGCGGAGCTTCTCGGCCACGCCTCCACCCAGACGTCTTTGCAACACTACATCCGCACGCGCTGGCGCGCGTCCGGGGGATCCTGGGAGCTGCTGGGGCGCTACAACCCCCCCAGCTATCTCCGACTTTGATGGCACACCCTCCTCCCTGCCGCTGGTTATGCTTTTGTACTTTGCCCCAGTACGCTCGGTAACCGGCACAATTTGTGTCGCCGCGCCGCCGCGCCTCGGCGGCGCGGGCGCCACGTCACCGGGGACGACACTCTGGCGGGCGGGCGCCAGCTGACGGCGCTGCGCGCGCGCGGGCCGCCGTTGGCGCTGCCGACAAATTCGGCTCGGAGCGCACGCGGCACCCGTCGCCGGACCGGACGTGGCGGGAGGAAGCGCCGCGGGGACGCACGGCGGAGCGCCCGCGGCCGTTGCGGCTCCTTCCACCCGGCGGGCACCGCCGCTGTCGCCGCCTTGCGGGGGGGGGGACGCGCCCATGCCCCCGGCGGGGGGCGGACGCGGCGCCACCCGCGCCTGGACCTGCTTGTGTTGGGGGGGATGCGCGCCCTGCTTCTGGCGAGCACCCCCCCCTCCTATGTACCTGTTTGATGGGGGGCGGCGGCGCGCGGCGCGGTACAAGACCGGCCGCGCCACCGTCCCACTGCCGCGCCGTCGGGGGCGGCAGCGTCCATCTCTTCTCGCGCGTCGCCCTCCCACCCACCTCGACGCCACCGCGGTGCGGCTGGGGCACAGGGAGGTTAGCGGCCATACCTCTTCTTCATGCGGCGCCGCCCGTGCCGACTTGTATCGATGCGGGCGCCCACCTTTGTATGCATCACCGTGCACTTTATCCAAGACCCGCCTCGGCAACGAGGCAGGCAACCGGGGGACTACTTAGGGGACCCGGTCTAATCTTGTAGCGATAAATTCACGTCTCTGGCACACCCTCCTCCCTGCCGCTGGTTAACCCAAAAAAGAAAGGGACCGACCAAAAAACAATTGAGCCGTACTCTCTTCAAATTTCGTACCGCTCACAGTTAACTGGTCGCGACCACTGAACCAGTCGCTTGGCACCTCATCAAACAGGGAATCCAGCTGCCGCAGACAGAGCCCTCTCTCCTTCTGCTTCGGCCCTCGCCTTACCCTGGCGTTGACCGCCCCCGCGCAACCCCGGGGCACCCCAGCCGCAGCTTGTGTTCGCTCCGTGGGAGCGCATAGTGCCGTGGTGTGGCGGTGCCCCTCCTTACGTCGTCTCGACCAAGTTCTCGTCGTTGTGCCACCATCAACTCCTGGTCCTCCCTTCGGAGTTGGCGTCGCGCAGTGGCTGCAATCTGCCGTTGTGGACCGGCTTGGTTCGTGTTATCCTTCCTCGCTGTAGCTCTGCACCTGAGATTTTTCTCGACTCGTCGCCGCTCAGGCAGGTCGGGTATCGTGTTGCCTTCCTATCGGCAGCCTATTCCCGACTGTGGCCGCATCTGTTTCGAGACTTGCGCGTCTTGGTCGTCGCCCGTGACGACCACATTGGACGCCCGCGAATGTGAGGCGGGGTGTCCGTTGCGCACCCCGTTCCTGTGCCCCCTCCCGTGTTTCCCGGCAGTGGTCGATTCTACAATGAGCGACTTGCAGCTCTTTTTGATCTTCCTGGTCCTGTGGCAGGCTGGCCACATGCTGTCGGCGGCCATCCTGCGCCGCGTGCTGGCGACGCCCACGGCGCGGCGACTGGTACCGTCTCCCGAGTGCCGGGCCACATTGGCTGCGGACGGCCCCTCCTACGTCATCTCCTCGGTGCATGCGCTGGTGGTGACGGCGCGGGGAATTGGCCACATACGCGCGTTGGCGTTGGCGCCGCCGCTGCTGCAGCTGCATCTGCCGTCGACCAAGACCCTGCCGGCGGTACTGGCCGCGTCGGGCGTAGCAGGTCCAGTGGCGGCGCCGCCCTCGCCCGACGTAGCGACCTGGCTGACCGCCGCTCGTTCGGCGGTCACGACCAATTGCATGCTTGGCGCCTACCTGGCGTTTGACCTGGTGCACGTCGTCGCGACCTATCCACGCCTCGGTAAGGCTGACACGGTCGCCCACCACGTGGCTTTCCTCTTTTGCTCGGCCGCTGCGGGCGCCCTCCACCTCTTTCCCTTCATGTTTGGGTGGCTGGTCATCGGGGAAGCGTCAACGCCTATGCTCAACGTGCGGTGGGCGCTGATCAAGGCAGGCCGCGGGGACGGACAAGGGGTGGTGTGGGCGTCGACGGTGTTTGCGATAACCTTTTTCACCACCCGCTTTGTCATTTACGGCGCGGGGCTGTTCGGGCTGCTCCGCACCGTCCGCCAAGTCGTCCCATGGTTGGGCGGCTGGTCCCGCGGTGGGGTCTTTGTCGTGGCCATTGTCGCATTTGTGGTCGCCGGCTGGGGGCTCAACATGGTGTGGCTGCGCCAGATTTGGCAGCTGGCCCGCCGCGGTGGACGCAGAAAGGGCTCCAAGGACAAGGGCGCCGCCGACAAGGCGGGCGCCGACGCGACGGAGGAGAGAATAGGACGGCAAGCGGAGGGAGGGGCGAAGCGCCGCCCTGTGGTAGTCAAGGGCGGGCGGAGCGCTGTGGCCGCTGCTGTAGCTGCCATCGATGCACAAGAGACGGTGGTGGCCGGGCGGCAGGGCAAGCGCGCGTGACTTGGTCGGAAGCGCCACACTTCGATTGTGGTCGGTTGTCGGTGCTGCTGCTGCTCGACCCGTGGCCTCTGTGGCTAGAAGTAGTGGGCAACGGTTTTGCACGGACATTGGAGCGGGTGTCTGGCATGTGCAACCATGGGGTATGTGGCCAACAAGTGTTGACTGTTTTGGATCCTTGTCTGTATGCTGTTTTTGACGGCGTCTGTCAATTGCGCAGTGGCCAAGGGGGTTGTCTGAAGCACTCAGATTCCTCTGGTTGTTCTTCACTCCATTGCCTTTGTGGTCGATTGTGTCTGGTACATGAACCCATGCTCAACGCCTGATCCTACGCGCGGCCGTGTACCCTCCGCATTGACAATGGCTCGGTGCTCTGGCCGATTGACTTTTTCATGCTTGCGACGCCACACCCTGAGCAGGTCTGAACACTGAAGCACAGAAGCCGAGCTACCTAAACTTTACACCGTGGACAGAGAGCCTTTGAGATAGCGGTGGTTGAAAATGTCGCCGAGCACGTGCAGCAATCTCTCAGTTCGACATAATGTACCTTGGCTTGCCCCATGATCCCATTCAATTCAGACAGCGCTGACCAGAACAAATGTCAATGGCCCCGATCAAGAGGCTGTCATGAGACTGGTTCGGACGTCGAATCGTACGTGTTGTCTCCACGGAAACGCTGTTCGGCCTCGTCGCGGCGTGCCCTCTGTGCCCGAGGCGCTGATCCAGCATCCTCTGTACACCAGTGCATTGCCTCTGATATTCACCGCCTGTCTGACGCCTTTTCGGTCATGGTTTCTACCTTTGTTGCCCGTGCCGCTGCTCCTGCTGCGGCCGTCGTTGTCGGCCGGCGGCGGGCCTTGTTCCCCCTGTCGCCACCCGCCTGGCCCCGCCAGAACGCCTGGGCACGCTGCATCGTTTCCTCCAGGTCGAACCACCCACCAAACGCATCGAACTTGCGTGAAGGTAGCGGTGGCAGCGGTGACGGTGCGGGTAGTCGTGGGGGTGTTGGGGACGGGAATGGGAGCCAGGGCGGTCCGCTCAATAGTGACGGCATTGCTCCATTGGACACCCCTTTAGGTGCAAAGCTGGCGGCTGGTGGCAGCGGTGGTGGTGCAGGTGGCCTGCTTGCGGCGGCGGCGGCGTGGGAAGGGGTTGGGGGGGGGACTGTGGGAGCTGCGGACAGCGACGCTTCGGCGTCGCGGGAGCGGTTGGTCATCAATGGTACGGCTGGGAGTGGGTTGGCCTCGTTTTTCCGCAGATGTGTTGTGGGCGAGGAAGGGCATGTCTGGGCGGTCGCCGTCGCATCGGTGCTACGGTTTCAAGGATTCTGCCACTGGGTGCTGCAGTTGTCTCAATGTCAGCAGGCTGCAAAACTAATGTGCGCTGGTGCCTCGCTGTCTGACTTGCCTGTGCTTTGTCTGGACGACATTGACGCTTATCCTATAGGCTATGGAGACACGTCGCTCACCGTGTCGGGGGTGCGGGTATCGTCGCCAGTGCTGCTCTTTCCCCATTTCCCCACCTACTGGGAGATCCCTTCTCTAGCGGCGGCGCTGACGCCCGACGCCCTGACGCTGGTCAAGGTCGTGCGCCCACGGCCGGCAGTGTTGCTACTCGGCCTGCCTGTGCAGGTTCCCCTGCCTCCAGGGCTCCGCACCTGGGCCACCGCCATGGGCGTGGGCGTAGAGGTGATGGGTGTTGGCGAGGCGTGTCACACCTTCAACCTGCTCAATGGGGACGGCGTGGGGGTTGCGCTGGGTTGTGTCACCCGTGGTGCGCTGAGGAGATTATGATGCCCTCTTCGAGATGCACAGGCATCGGGTGTAGGAGCCCGCCTAGTGGTCAGATGAGCTCGGATGAAAGAGACAACAACAAACGCACAGCCATACGTACGCGTACACTTCGCAGCCAGTATCATAAAAAAACAGGCAAGACTAGACACGTGCCTCGGCAACTGTCATCGTGCACCAACTACGCTGCCACATAGGGCCGTCGCACCCGCTCGACATGGCGCGCGGCTCATCGACCACCCCAATCGCAGCCGGACGAGAAGATCACTGTGCAAAGATGCGTAGCCCGCTCCGACAACGTACGCTTCGCCCAGCGCTCCATCCGTCAGCGTCAATGGGATGCTAAAATGATGCCGACAATAACGCCAAAGAGACCGAGAGCAGACCCGAAAATCTCTACGATCAGGATCTTGACGAACAGCGTCCCGTTTTGGGCATCGGCCAGCGCGCACGAACTGCCCGTCACGCCCACACACAGTCTGTACGAGCCATGCAACAAGGCATAAGAGGGCAACAATGGCATACAGTACGGTGACAACCGACAAAGGAAACAGCATGGCAAAAACAAGGTGGAGTGGGAAGCATGCAAGCACACACGAAGAAGTCAGATACCAAGTCTCGCCACCGCGGATGCCAAGCATGTTTGGATCAGCATTGATGTACCCACCAACCGCGGCTCGTCACGAACGGACCCGATGGCAACCCGCCCGACCGGCACGCGACGTGCCCTACAAAGAGCAGCCCGGGAAAAGCTGGGCTGCCGTGCTCGCGACGACCTCCGCAGTACCGTCACCATGTCGGGCGCGGTACGCGACGGAGTGGCGTGCAGCACACGGGCACGCCACTGGCATGCCGTCCAGCCGCCCCGAGCCAGCAAGGTCACCTCTCTGCCGACCATGCCCTACGCGCGTCAGGGCATAGAAACAAAGAATCACGACAGGAGAAAACATACCCGCAAAATAGGTTCGAGAAGCCAACCGTCAGGCCCGCCGCAAAAAGGGCGTAGCCAAGGTACGCCGATGGCAGCCCCCCGTCCTCCGCCTCAACAATACGGCTCTGCATGATGATGGCCATGATAACGCCATAAATGGCCACAGCCTCGCAAAAAATGACCGAAATGAGGTTCTTCGATTGGATGCGAGGGTGCTTGATGGCTGCGCCCAGCAGGCTGACGCCGGTGATGAAGATGCCCCACGCGGCACCCAGCACGGACAACCCGATGGCGAGGGCGGTACCGACAGATGCAAACAAGTACGGAGAAATCGACGTAAACAGAGCCCACCACGACGCGTAGCAGGCGGGGATGAACCAGAAGAAGATGCAAGAGGAGAAAAACGAGCCGGTAGTGGCAACGACCGGCGCCGCCACAACCGCCGCAGGGACCGCAGCTAAGTGGGCCACGGCGTCCACGGCCATCATGGATGCGTCCATGGCGCGGACGACTTCAAATACTTGCGGAGAGGTGCACAGGGTGGGAGCGCGGCGCACGAGTAGAAATGGTGGCGTGTGTTGGACGGTGCCGCGAACACGGTGTGAGACGGGATGGCCACGAGACTGCCTGTCTCTGTTTCCACCAGTTCGTGATGGAATTTTGTGGTTCACGAACAGCTCAGTGCGCACACTGAAACATTGCAGGACATTGGTTGTTTTCAGCAGCTAGTCCATAGTTATATTTTCTTTCGACAGATCTGATCACATCGTGGTCACTCGATGCGTTCATGCCCACTGGAGGCCGTCCCACTCTCTACCATCGTCATTGGGGTCATGAACATGGAAGGCCAGACACTACATTGCTGATTAGATCATCTACTTTGACAGAGCGCTTGACGGCTGTTGCACAGCAGCGATGTGTCGTCGTTGGACATCTCCTTGTTTGAGCGGGGAGGTGCGCAACTGTGTCGCTCACATGGCTGATACACGTAGTGTTTGAGCCTGTTTGTCATCGTCCTCAAGCATCTAGACGAACATGACAGAGCTCTGCTTTGCACGGTGTGGGCGCACGTCCGGCAGAGGGAGGCCATTCATGTCATGTCGCCACGGTGGTTCTCTTCCGCGGACCAGTCGTGTGCTTCGAGCACGTTGCTCGATGAAGCTGCATGCCCTACTGTCACCAGTAGACACACCGAAGGAGCGAATGCCCCGCACGCGTTCGGCTTGTGTGGATGAGGTGCCCGGGTACTCAGCCAGCCCGTGTCTCTGCGGCGTCTGCCAAGAGGGCAATTCCAGGCCGACGGTTCTTGATCCCTGGACGGCAGGTCATGCTGACCTTGCCCTTGCTGTTTGAACCGAGATGTCGATCGATGCCGCTGCTGACAGTTGAGCGTTCGAAAAAACCCCGCGGTGGTGCCTGTTGAGAGGCCTCTCCGGGCGGCACAGGCGCAGCGACTCCATGGCCACCGAGGGACTGGGTCCGTGCGTCTCGAATGGGGAAAGACTGACACAGGTGCCCACGGCAGCTGCTCGCGCCGGTCCCGGCTGGGCACCGCCCCACACCCCCCCTTCACGGACCCAGGGAGGCAGGTTCGTGGCTGCCGAGCATCAATTGCCCCACCGTGGCACGCGCTCGCACCTGTCTGCTGGGATTTCGGGTCGTTCTCACCTGCGGCACCCTCTTTAGGACGCCTACGGTTGGCACCGTCTGCTCCCACCGATTCCATTGCTCGTCACCCCCCACCCCCTCGCTTGCCAAGGGGCGGAAAAGACAGAGGCGTGCACGCACCGACGCTGACGTGGAAAAAAGTCGAGGGTCCACCCGGCGCATGCCGAGGGGCCGGCCCCGCCGGCGGGCGTGCGCGAGCTCCCCCCGCCGCGCTACCCCCCCCCCCCGCACCGCCCCCCCCCCCCCCCC
>ENA-ORXR01002767-ORXR01002767.1-marine-metagenome-genome-assembly--contig:-NODE-2767-length-16343-cov-13.179700_pt1 | contig 16343 bp, 16 predicted proteins | sample MGYA00237866_ERZ511479 | MGnify/ENA metagenome assembly ERZ511479 | reverse complement strand
TTGCTGGGCCGAGCCCTAACGAGCTATGCCCTGAATGGGAGCGTAGCGGACATAGCCGAAGGCAAATCTCCCGCAAATCTGTGATTCCAGATGCCCCCAAGATGCATCCGCTCACAGCCCGCCCGTTACCCAGAGCCATTCCCATTCCAACAACACCGCAACATCACAATCGTCGAAACGTCGCGCTGCAAGCAGCCCTTCTCCCGAGAAGAATACGTGTATTCCCAAAGCGATGATTGGGCACAGCCGTCGTAAGTTCCTCTGAACGACAAGTCAGCTCACCGAAAATCGAGACCTCAGTAGTGCTCAGGACCTTAATTTTGGGCGATTTACGACGAAGATCTAAATCTTCCATTCTCGTTTTTAGGTTCAATCACTGCGATTTCTAGGCTGACAGCTAGATCCCCTTCAGCAAACCGGTCGAATCAGCGAACCGTCCGGCTTTGACTCCCATCGCGTGGAGCATGCTCAGGTGAAGGTTTGCCATCGGGGTATCGTCGGAGTGATCGAGGAATTTCCCGGGGGTCAGTAGGCCATTGGCCTGTCCCGCGACGATCGTCGGTAGATCATCGTGTTGATGGCGATTCGCGTCCGCCAGACCACCTCCCCAGAGGAGCATCGAGCTGTCGAGAACCGAGCGCCCATCCAGCGCCTTCTTCTCCTTCATCCGCGTCAGAAGATAGCTAAGTTGATCAAGATAGAACCGGTCGATCTTCTCTAACTTAGCGATCTTCCCCTGGTCCATCCGGTGGTGGGAAAGCCCGTGGTGCCCGTCCTTCACCCCGATCTGAGAGAAGGTGCGGTTCGAACCATCGTGGGCCAGACAGAAGGTCGCGATGCGCGTCGAGCCGGTCTCGAACGCCGCCACCATCAGGTCCATCATCACTCGGATGTAGGCTTGGTAGTCTCCCGGGATACTCTCGCCCGGTTGGGCCATCGTCGTCTTCGGAGCCGCGCCGAATTTCTCAGCAGCCTGAATCTGCTCCTCGATGGAACGCACGCCAGTCAGGTACTCATCGAGCTTCTGCTGGTCATTGCGACCGAGCTTGCCGTGGAGCGCCTTGGCGTCCTCCATGACAAAGTCGAGAATCGAACTGGTGCGGGCCCGCGTCACCTCCGGCCCTTTGCCGAAGAGCCGCTCGAACACAAGACGTGGGTGGATCTCTGCAGAAACCGGCGTCTTGGGCCCACTCCAACTGAGGTTGAACTGGTAGGCGCAGGAGTAACCGGCATCACAGGCCCCTGACTTCCGGCTGGCATCGGTGGATAACTCCAGAGATGGAAGCCTTGTCTGCGAGCCAAGGTGATTCGCCATGACTTGATCGACCGAGATCGACGACTCGATGTCCGCACCAGAAGTCTTTCGGATCCGCTCGCCAGTCAACCAGGTCCCGACTGCCCGAGCGTGGTCACCGCCACCGTCCTTCCCTGCCCGACCGGCCTCTTGCTCCAGATTACTGAGGATCTGAAGGTCTTCACGGAACGGCTTTAAGCACTCCATACTCCGACCAAACTCAAAGTCGCGCCCCTTTCCGGTCGGCTTCCAAGCAGGAACAATGACCCCATTCGGCGTGTAGAGAAACGCCGCCTTCAGAGGTTGCCTCGCCGCGGCTTCCGCCGCACGCGCACCCGACGGCAAGAACGCCTCCATCGCCGGAAGCGACAGACAGGCCCCGACACCACGGAGAAATTTCCGGCGATTCGAGAGGTAAGAAGAGAGGGAACTCACGGCCTTCTTTACACATAAACCATCCGGTTTTCATCAGATTTTCTTACCCTAACACTCTTGACGTATTGAACTTTCAGAATATACTGAAACTAACGAACGACATGGAGGTCGTTTGAGAGCCAACCAAGAAAGACCCAAGACAATGGACCTCATCACACTGACCTACACCATCTACCTCACCATCAGCATCGGACTGACCATCTGGGTCGCACGGACATTGAGCAAGAGCGGCAGGATCTTTTTGGTCGACTGCTTCGGTGGGAACAAGGAATTGGCCGAAAGCGTAAACCACCTTCTCGTGGTCGGCTTCTATCTGATCAACGCCGGCTTCGTCGCCCTCTACCTGAAGTTGACCACCGACGTTATTGCTCCCCGCGGGGTGTTCGAGGCCGTCAGCATGAAGGTCGGTGTTGTCCTCCTCGTGCTAGGGGCCATGCACTTCTTTAATCTCTTCCTGTTCACCAAGATGCGGAAGCGGACACTCAAAGCGACGGAACCTGCGCGACCTCCCGTCCCTCCAACAGCAATGGCCAAAACCACGGCTGGGCACTAGTCCATCCACCTAAACTCAACGCGGGGAGTAGCGAACGTTACTTCCCGCAGTTCCTTACTTACCAATGAGCATCATGATGAACTCGCTGACCATCTTCTTCGACCACGAGTGCGCTCTCTGTTGCCGCTTCCGCACATGGTTGGAAGCTGAACCCTGCCACCTCGATCTACGCTTCGTCTCTTATCGGAGCTCCGAAGCCCGCGCAATCCTGCCCGAGATCGACGACTTCGACCCAGGAAAAGAGATCCTGATCCTCGGCGACAACGGAACGATCTATCAAGGACCAGACGCCTGGATCGTTTGCCTTTGGGCAACTCGTGAATATCGACACTGGGCAGACCGCTTTGCCAAGCCTGCCTTTCGCCCGCTAGTCAGAAAACTCTGCCTGACCGTCTCGGCCAGTCGGCTAAACCTCTCGGCACTCCTCCCCGACTCCGCTGGAGACAATGACCGGCAACTAGTTCAAGGGCTGGAAAAGCTACCCGATCCCACTGGCTGTGGCCGAGGAGAGTGCCAAGTCTAAACTGGGCTTTTGTCATTCCAGACCGAGCCCTTAGCCTAGAAACGAGAATAGGAACCACGGAAGGTACGGAAACGCAGGGAAACTGAACCAGTTACGAGATCCTTGCGCCTCACCCATAGGGTGACTGCTGAATCCCATGAAGCATCTGTCCAACTGTATTAGTTTCCGTCTCTTCCGTTAGTTCCGTGGTTAGACCATTGCGGTTTCTAGGTTTAGCGAGCTAAGTCTGGAATCTCGGGCAGGACCTGTAGGCTGGCTTTGGTGGTCGGCGGTGCTTGGATCAGGCTGGCCGCCTCAGGTGAGACGGAGGTTTGCCTTCAGCTATGTCCGCTACGCTCCCATTCGTGCATAGCTCGCTAGGGCCCGGCTGGGGATGACATGGAGACCGTTTCGTATTCCATCCGACTTGCTAATCCCACCAACCTAGACTACCCTGCGCTCTCCAAATTTTTTGGGGGCGTCTTGGCTTCGACTTGTAGTCTTAAGCCTGGGTTGCATGCCGAGGATGAATCGTTGGCCTCGTTAATCGTCGATTCAAAACACAAATGCTAACGAAGAACCAGCACTAGCGCTAGCAGCTTAAAGCTGCATGTCTCCCATCGGACGCCTGTTAAGGTGGGAGGCAAACATCAAATAGGCTAGTTCCACGCCGGGTGTCCGGGCGGAAGAACGAAAGGTTACAGTGGCAATCGGAGATTCTGATCCTGTCGATCGGAGCTGGATCTCCTAAATCAAAAGACCGACTATGCATGTAGATGCCTAGGATGCGGTCTACGAGGACAGGGGTTCGAATCCCCTCGCCTCCACCACTTTCATTATCAACGAGTTACAGAAGTAAGCAGAGGTCGTTTATACCTCTGCTTATACCACTAGGTTGGCCTGCCTGATCTATGAACTTTTTGTTGGAATGTGATCCAGCCATGTGGCTAGATCGCCACCATGAAGGCTATCGGTCGCTCCCTGTCGCTCGTCGCAATTTCACTTCTCCTCTGCTCATGTGCGGTCAACCTTCCGTTTACAGCCGTTCCCGTGAAGGGACCAGCGGCGGTTGGCGGCACAGCCTTGAAAGGTTCGTTCACCTATAACGGAACCGGCCACGGCACAATGACCGTAACCGGCCCAACCGGTGAGATCTGTACTGGACCATACTCAACCGTAGCAAACGGGGTGATTGGTCACTACCAAGGCTCTGTCTTTGGGTCCGGCCTCTGGTCTCAGCATCACTCTGGTTCGATAAGCACAGTATCGAGAAAGCAAGCAGGGCAGGGAATTCTAGTCGGAGACAAGGGAACTACATTCACGGTCGAATACCTCGTATCGGGTCGCCATGGCTTCGGACTCGGGAAGGACAACCGTGGCAACCTCTATCGAGTCATCTTCTAAGACACGCGATGGGACCCTCCCGTTTGCCAAGGTGCTAGGGGCGGGGGGCTTTCAAATACCTTTTTTTTGAGCTGAAAAGAAGAAGGTCCTACACCTGAACAGAAACACACGACCGAGACTAAGGCGACGCGACTGCACAGTAGCGCTTAGGAAACGTCTGATCTGAGACCTTCTCGCGGTTTTGAGGACGATCTCCGTCAATACACTAGACCTTCCCTTTTGTAGGTCTCCACAAGCCCCGACTTGGTAAATTCCACAGTGTCACGACCCCACCGAAGCACATCACCAGTCGATAGAGAAAATACCGAATTGGGAGGGCCAAGCAATTCCACAACGCGCTCCCGACTAATCCCTAGTTGAACCTGCTTCCAAGCAGCCTCTTCTTCTTGCTTTTCTTTTGCCTCAGCAATTTCTAATTCCTCCCGTTTCTTTGCCTCAGCAATTTCTAACTCCTCCCGTTTCTTTGCCTCAGCAGCCGTAGCAAGTTTGATTTCCTCGTGAATCTCTTCCGGCGTCTGAGTTCGAAGCTCCTCGTAGCGGGCCTTGCGACCTTCTGTAGCTCCAAACGCCACCTTCATATTCGAAATCTTTGCAAAGCGCTCGATACTAAGGTTGAGAGACGACTCATACCTCAGATACCTTGGCGCGTCACTGCCCCCCCCATGCCGGAGTCATTTCCCATTCCAGCACCGTGTTCTTCACAATCTCGAATCCATCCTCATCTTCGAATTTCAAAGTGAACCGGTAGTGATCATCCACCGTCGCTCGAACAGGGTGAGCTGGATCAACAGTCATTTTCAAGCCAACTCGATCCTCTGACATCGGCTTCATATCCACTGTGACACTACTCGCAATCAGAGCCCCTCCCTCTTCAGTGAAAGACCTCACCTGCCCATTTTGTCCCATGAGAGTTGCTACTCTCGATTCGGTGACACGCTTCGCTCTGGCACTTTTCCAATCTTCGTAGATCGAGGCAGTCAATGGCGAATAGCAGACCAGGGTAATAACAGTAAGAATAAGGAGGGTGATTCCCCCTGCTTTGAAGTAAATTTTCATGAGTCTAGCTGAACGGGTATACGCGGCTCTATCGGCCAAGGGCATCGTCGTGAACCATAAACGTCCTTGAGGCTAAGGAAAGGGCTGGTTGTGCCTAGCAGGGGGGGGAAGGGTGCTATTCTTGGATAAGAGGAACGAGGTAAATATACCAGTCATCCCCATTACTTGCCGTAACCCGCGTGTCACCCTCGTCATACCAATTCTCAAAATCCTCATGCGTAACCTCGATCCACTTCGTTGTTCCAAAAAAACGGATTTCTTGAATAAGAGCACTACGCCACCCCTCTTCCTCGCTTACTTCAATTCGAGCAAGAGCCTCACCACTATGCTCTTCGCCATCCGAATTTTCGACTGTCACTAGGCGATCAAATTGATATTCTTTCGGCTCATATGCATGCCCCCAAATTGGTGTGGGATATGACCATGCAAAGGCCTGCCACTGAGTAAACTTTCCACAAAAGAGGCATGCTATAGCAAGTAGAATCGCGGCGAATGACGCGTCGCTCTCGTATTTATTGTGCCATCCAAGCGTAGCTGTCACGAGTGCGAGACAGAAAACTATAAACATCAAACAGTAGTGAGCAAGAAATGCTCCGACTGCGCCACAGTCCCCTAAGTGCACTGCCCCAAATGTGGTTCCGGCCACGCCAACCGCCAAAACCCCTATCCATTGCGGAACCCTTGCCGCCGGGTTGGCTTCAGGACTTCGAAGAGAAGCTTTCAGCCACTCGGCTGTAAGCGGCATGTCCGCCCATTCAAGAGCGAACAGGCGACGGACATACATTACAATCAAGATGAGAAGTGGCACGAAAACGGCCAGATAGCGCAAGAAGCCCAGAGGAGCTTCATGAGGTAGCCATTGAGAGACAATCGGCAGAGACAGCATAGTTAAGACACTAGGCTTAAACACATCCTCCGATATCCTTTCACCCCTGTCCAATTCGTAGAACGGATCTTGGTCCCACTCCCTTGCCTTGATGATCACCGGTAGAACAGGAGATTTGAGGGCAGATATCTCCTTGCGAAGTTCAGCCGCCATCCTCCTCACCGAATCCTGTTCGGAAAAATCTAAGGATGAGAAAGCATGCAACGAATCCGGAATCTGAGGGTCAACGGAGCCGAAGAAAGCATCCTCCATCTTCTCTATCGCGACGATTTCCTCGATTGATTCTGTGGGCGCGTCGGGAAGGTATTCTGCAATACTATCCCGATACATTTCTATATGCGACCTTGCACGTTCAGGCCTATCGGCGATTTCAATATCCCGAATGCGCTCGGCCTCCTTCCGTTCAAACGCGATTTGTCTTTTCTTCCCCCTGTGCGCTCTTTGGGATTTCTCTAAATCACACCATATCAATGTCGGCTCTTTCCCACCCAACCACACGGCAATCAAGGTCTCATTGGGATACTCCTCGGACCGAATTTCATATAAAGGCTCTTCTTGTATCATCGGGTTTGGGGGGGGGGATCTGGGGGATTTAGCTGGTGATATCGGCGGAAAATCCACCAAAATCAGAACATTCCTCCCTATAGGGAAACTGCAACCCCGTCCTTCTCCACCACGTCGTTGGTAGTGGCATCCCCCTAAGGGGTGATACCACCAACCGACAAGAATACGGGAAGGTTACGTGTAACGCTACTTACCAGCATCCAAAGGCAACTGGTAAACCCGTTCCCTTCCAATCGTCTTCTCGACTACAAGGCTCCCGGCAACCGCTTCCTTGATCCTTTCACCAGCCGTTTTCACCGAGCATCCAAGAGCCTCTCGAAGCTCCTCTTTGAATTCGGTGGCGTTTAGCTCACCACCATTCTCTTGGAGGATTTTTTGAGCATCCGCAGCACACCCTTTCTTATTTTTCGCGGCGGTTGTGAGAAGTTGCCTAGGATTAGCATCCTGAACCTGCTCCCAATGAAAGCTTTCGCCGCGTCTCCAGACGGTAGGCTCAGGGAGGCGAAAATTTCTCAACCTCATCTCTACTGCATAGCAATCCGGCATCACATGCGGGGTGACAAAAATTGTAGCATCCGGGTCGCGCATGAATACCCCCGCACCCGCTGCACGATCCTCAGTGCTAGCATTTGCCTTGTTCCCTTTCGAGTAGTGGTGGGCAAACACTACTGCCGCTCCCAGTTCATGAGCCAACTTCTCAAGCTCTGAGAGCATCGAAGCAACCGCAGTATTGTCGTTCTCACTGGCATCGCCAAGCATCTTATAGATTGGATCGAGAATGATCAGACTTGGACGCTCACCCGATTCTCGGATCCCTTTGATGAGGTCGGCCCAACTAAGAGAATATCCCCGAAGGGTTGCGAACTTCACCCGCTCCATTGGTCCGAGATGTCGGCGGCGCTCGGCCAGCCAAGCCTCCTGCAACTCGAAATTCAGAAACAGAACATCGCCTGCAATGCACTTCGTCCCCAACCAATTCCCACCGCTGCCGACAGCCTGAGCAAGCTCAAGAAGAAGCCAAGTCTTTCCCACTTTGGATGGAGCAGCTACCATCATCTTACTACCACGCGAGAGAATCCCCTCAATGATCGATTCGGGAGGTGACGGGAACTTATCATCCATCTCGGCAGCGCTACGAATCGGAGGAAAGGGATGAGTGGTTTTACCTTTGATAGGATCAACCCCAAACTTTCGCAGTGACTTCCATGGCGCGTGGTCCGGTGGCATCGTCTCGAAGAGTTCGGCGTACTCGCCTCGTTCCTCTTCTGGAAAGACGTTGCACAAGATATCGATTCCATCACCTCTCCCAAGTGCCCCAAATGTGGCAAACGATATATGGAGCCAGTGATCACGATGAGGACGACCGTCGTAACTCCGACCATCTGCATCTCCCCCTTCTGCAAGTTTGTGCTTAATTGCTAGGAGAACCCTTTCTGCTTCCTCGGGGCTAACCTCACTCGTCGGCTCGAAAACCTCCTCCTCCTCACCGCTCAATGGCGTTGCCTTGCCGACCAGCTTCTTTTCGGGGTGAGGATCGAGGCGGGAGGCACTTTCATTAAACCATGCGTTTTCGTCGTGGGACAGGAAACACAGCCTAAGCGGGTCTTTTGTCGAAGGATCGATATTCAAATCCTCGAAACCTTTAAAATAGCTCTCAAGCTCTAGGAAGGCAGTACGATGACGTTTAAAATCTGGAGCGATCCGGGCAATTGCCTTCACCCCATTCCCGCTTGGACTGCGAAAGGCTGCGACGACCCATCCGCAACTTTTCGCGGAATTCATCATCTCTTCGACAGAGTAATCAGGATTGTCCTTAGCGTCGAAGTCTAGCTGAATCAGTCCTGAATGGACCTGTTTCCGTTCAGCAGGGCTGACATCGCTTCCTCGACTTTTGAACATTGCCGATACAGCGACAGCTGGAAGCTTGCCTTTCTGCTTCTTCGCCTCGTCCTGAAAGTCATATTCGACAGCACTTCGAAGCCTGTCCATGACATCCGTAAGCTCACTATCTTCCCGAACCATATCGATCACCTCCTTGAGTGAAACCGCTCTCTCGGGAACAACATTCTCTTTTCTTCTGAGAAATGCCATCTGACCATCAGGCAGAACCTCTATCGCTTCACTTTCCATGACAAGATAAGTTCAGCCAACGGAGCAGCCAGTTTTTTGGGCGAAACATCACTAAAGGGAATCTTGGTCTGGCCCACCACAATCGTCTTAACCTCGACGTGCGGGAGAAGCTTCGCCACCGCCTCAGCCTTCTCTAGTGTTGAGAGGGGTCGTCCTACCTCACCTGTGACCATTCGCACCAAGTCTAGTGCCACGATATCCCCAAGGTCATCCGACGAAGAGCCACGGGAAGAACTATTTTTACGCATGGTTAGCCCCCCCTTCGCGCTCGGTGGTTGCGCCACTCTCAATGGCCGCAAGAAGCGACGCTGTCTCGATCAGACGAATGCCCCGTCTCTTGCCTCTACGCTTTAAACAGGAAGTGCGAATTGAGCCGCCGTTAATGTCTAGGAGTGGATAGAGCGTACTCTTCGGGATTATTCCGACTACTTGCTTCACTCGAAGCCATGGCTCTGAAAACTGACCTATTCGGGTATTGTCGTTCATTGTGACCCATACTCGGGCGACTTCGGACAATGACACTTAGCATACCGCGATCTAATTTGGGAGGTAAGCCAGACCGACCCTCTTTTGCGCTTCGCGAAAGGCAGGGCTCCACTCTTCGCCGGATGCCCTTTTCACTTCCTCTCGAAGCTCCTCAGCTCGTGGAAGATGACGATTTTCAGAAACCAAACGACAAAAAGACCGCCAAACATGACCATTCTTCGTGCTCCCCTCCTTGCTCTGAAGGAGCATCCCTTCAGCTTCCTTCCATTTGTTAGGATCATCTGACAGAAGCGCATTCACCAGAGGCTTTTCGGTTCCTTTGCTCTTCATCTGTCCAATGACTGCAACCATCTCAGCCAGCCTATTAAGTGACCTGTGATTCCCAACCCGGATCATTTCGGCTAGTGCCTCCGCGTAGCGAACCGGGGGCGCGTCTAAAGCTTTACTTGGGACGTTTTTGATTTTTGCATTGTAAGCCATCCGGCATTCATCCCTAAAGGCATCCGCGATAATTCGAATGAGATCATGACTGTTTGCCGCTTTCTCGCCAAATGCGGCAAGGTATCGGGCATGCTCAAGCTCGTCCCCAAAGAACCCAGATGAAAATTTCTCCCGCTTTACCCCATCAGGGCAGAGATCCGGCAGAAGCCCTTTCCATATATAGTCAGGCGCAAGCGCCTCTAACCCGTCCGACTCAAAGTCCAGGCTATCAAACCATTCGAAAAACTCAGTAGCATCCATAGTTTAAACGGCTGGGAGTTTCTTGGCTGCGTCCCGCATCGCCGTCTCTCCGACGTTGACGTAGATAGAATGGATGTCCTCGGAGTCGTGGCCGATGAGCGCCATCGCGACAGCTTGGGAAACCCCAGCCTCATGGAGCATGGTCGCTGCGGTGCGACGGAGACTGTGGAACGTGAGCGGCGACAGGGAGCGCTTCGCCGCCCTTCCCTTGCCGTCTTCAGTGGCCTTGTGGCTCTTCTTATCTCGAAGCTTTGCCTTGGCCAGAATCTCCCCAAACTCTCTGCTGAGACTGCCGACTCTCCCCTGAGCCTCGACCACTTCCGATGCTCTCGGATGGAGCGGGAGGTCATCGGAAAGAGGTGAAGGAAGAGAACGGAGGTGTTCGAGAAGGGATGGATGGAGCGGCAGATTGATCGTCTTTCCTGTCTTGCTGGTGGTAATGCTTATTGCCTCTCGCTTTAGGTCAACCTGGTTCCAGCGAAGACGAGCGATGTCACCAAGCCTCTGGCCAGTGTAGAGGGCGCAAACGACCATAGAGCGCCATTCGTCATCGCAATGGTCGAGAACCTTCCGAATCTCTTCGATGGTGAAGGGGCGGCGCTCGACCACCCTCTTCGACTTCACCGACTTCACGAACTCAGTCGGGTCGTCCACTAATACCCGGCGATCCCGCGCATCCCGGAAGACCATCCTCAAGGCTTTGACGTGGTGGTTAACCGTCTTCGGGGCAAGACGTTTTGCCAACGTGTCCCGAAAGCCCTCGATGTCCTCCCGAGTGATGTCGATCAGCTCCACTTCCGCCCGTTCACCCAGATGGTTAAGGAACTTCGTTGTAGCCGTAGTGTAGAAGGCCATGGACGAGGCAGCCACCGAGGGCTCCTTACTCCTCAGCCATGCCTCGACGTGGCTCCTCAGCGTTACAGTGGGCACCTCCTCGCCGGTGATCTCTTGGTGAAGCTCCGACATGGCACGGCGGACCTGCTGCGAAGTCCGGCGGTTGCGAGCCGTTGCTTCATACTCATCGGCGATCCGCTCCGCAGCTCTACGGTGCTTCTCCTTGTTCTCAATGCCAGTCGAACGATTCCGGCGCTTGCCGCTAGCATCGCGAAAACCGGCGAGCCAGTTTGGAGAATTCGGGTTCTTGAAGATGAAGGCCATGGGACTGAATAGATTTATACCTATACTTATACCACGTCCGAGAAGGTCCGCCAAGTGCCGATAGCGTCCAATATGAGCACCCATAAGGGATCTCAACCTTTCTCGGATCTCCTCGGACCCCATGGAGGCAAACAGGGGTTCGAATCCCCTCGCCTCCACCATTTTTCTAATCAGCGAGTTACAGAGCGTAACTCGCTGAGGGCTCTGGTGATACCCAGCCTGAGAAGCTCTCGATAGGCCGCGCACGGTGGTTACTCTGAGAGGATAAGCGGTCGAGTAGCCCGCCCAACCCCGCCTCGGGTATTGCTCCGGCTACTCTTCAGTCTGGCTCAGAGGAATCCTTCCAAGATTCGCCAAGATCGTAAACCCTACAGGGCCATCGTCCCGAAGTTTCTGAACCACGAGGATCGGGCTTTCGCCATCCGCGAGGGCCTCGGCAGATCCGATATATTCCATCGTGACAGAAGGATCACGTTGAAATTTCTTCACGTCCTCTAAGAGCCGAACTACACCTTGCGAGTTTATGTATTCAAGAAATCCGTGATCCTCCAATGAGCTTGGAAAACGACCATCGTTGGTCTTTGCATATTCACGCAGACATATGACCAAACTGATCGAGGTGGATCGAAGCTCAGGCTGGTCGCGAAAATTCTGCCAAAGCAGTATACAAACGGCACAGAGAAGAAGACTACTCAGAATTACTGCTGGAGTTGCTCTCATCTTAAGACAAACAGACCAATGGAAAAGTCACTCGCTCGCAAGTTGGACTGCTTCGCTGTAGTCCGAAGGAACGTTCCGAATCTGGATCTTTCATTGTTGGAACCTTAGCCGAGTTGGAACTCCCATTAGCACTGGTGAATTGCCGGATCCACGTTCTCGCCTGAAGGAAAAGGAGGAGGCCGCCAGGAGGAAACGCGAGAACAGACGAATCTCAGAATGCTATCTTCTAACGTAGGGCAGACTACCAGCTCAATGGAACGCAAGTTTTCGGAAATACCTAAGCATCACTTAGGTCGATGATCTAAATTATATTATCGATTCAGGAAATTTCCACTCCGAGGGCAAGTTGTCTCCATGCTTCCTGCACTCATTGCCATCGCCGTTGTTCTCGTTCTGATCGAACGCTTCTGGCCCGCTAACGAATTGCCGTCCTCGAAGGGATGGTGGCTGCGGATCGCTCTCGTTAATCTCGCTCAGGTGGGCATCGTCATCCTGGCGGGAAAGACCTGGGACTTGTGGTTTCAGGACGTGTCGCTGTTCCACCTGAAAGACCATCTGCCGGTCTGGGGAGCGGCTGGGGTGTGCTACTTCCTGTCGACCTTCATCTACTACGGCTGGCATCGGTTAAGACACGAATCGAAGTTCTTCTGGAGACTCTGCCACCAGCTCCACCACTCGCCGCGTAGGATCGAAATCCTCGCCAGCTTCTACAAGCACCCGGTCGAAATCACTATCAACTCGATGATCTCGGCCACGCTCTGCTACCTCGTGCTCGGCATCTCAGTCGAAGCCGCGGCGGTCTACACCTTCCTCACCGCCATCGCCGAATACTTCTACCACTGGAACATCCGCACCCCCCAGTGGCTGGGGCCAATCCTACAACGGCCTGAGTCGCACCGGGTGCATCACAAGTACCAGCACCACACCCAGAACTACGCCGACCTGCCGATCTGGGACATCCTCTTCGGCACCTACCACAACCCGCCGGAGTCTCCCAAGCAGTGCGGCTTCGATGAGGACAAAGAGCAACGGCTCGGGGACATGCTACTGTTCCGCGACGTCCACGCGAGGAATACCGAGTCGGTCCCCGCTCCAGCCGCACTCCCCCGAACCTGTATGGGCTGCCGCAAGCGCTGGGCCTGCCATCGGTAGATACCGAAATGACGAAGCAAGCAAGCTCTCCGCTGTGAGCTGTGAGCCACCCGACACCCGCATCCCGTCATCCCACATCCCAATTCCATGTCCCTCACTCTTCATCTCCGTAATCTCCTCGCCATCGTCGTCCTCGTCCTTGGTCTACTCCAAATGGCCGGCCATCTCACCGGCGTCCGCGCCCTACGCGGAGTCGGCCTGGCCACGGGCTTTTCCCCTTTCCCGAAAGTCTTCTGCGAGGCTGATGGCTACGAGCCTTTCGCCGCGACCTTTGCGCTGCGAGGAACCGACACCAAAGGCCAGGAGCTGGTGATCCCGATCACGGCTGAGCGCTATTCCGAAATGGCCGGGCCTTACAACCGCCGCAACGTCTACGGCGCTGCTTTGGCCTTTAGCCCACGGCTACCAGAGGACCTACGCGACGAACTCCTCAGCCAGATGCTCCGCACCGACTCCGCCCTGTGGGCCGAGCTCGACTTACCTGATCTCACCGCCCCGAGCATCCACGTCCTGCCCCGCGAAGGCGAGGCTGTCGCGTCCTACGAATTTCGCGCCAACCAGTAACCCAACTCCAACCGATCCAGAACCCATGAACCAAAGCCGCCCACATTCGCCCTGGCAGTTCGCCTTCTTCCGCATCGTCTTCGGCCTCTACCTCGCTTGGCATTTCGCCTGCCTGATTCCCTACGGCACCGAGCTGTTTTCCAAGGACGGACTGATCGCTGATCCCCAACTCAACCCGACGTTCGGCCTGTTCCCGAATCCGTTCTACGTGCTCGACAGCCCCTTGGCGATAGGCACGGCCCTGGTCGGCGGGGTGGTCGCATCGCTGTGCTTCGCCGCCGGTGTCTCGCGCCGCTGGATGGCTCTAGGCCTGTGGTTCTTGAGCACTGCCCTGTTTCACCGCAACAACCTGATCGCCAATCCGTCGCTCCCGTATGTCGGACTTGCTCTAGTCCTCAGCATTCTCGTGCCGTCGGGCGAGCCCCTAAGTCTAGGGCGACAACGGAAGAAGCTGAACAAGACCGGCACCGACTGGCAGATGCCGCGTTGGGTACCAGCCACGGCGGCCATCCTCCTCGCCGTCGGCTACACGTTCAGTGGCTGTACCAAGCTCGCCTCTTCAAGTTGGATCGACGGTTCGGCCATCGGTCATATCTTGCAGAATCCCCTCGCCCGTCCGGGCATCTTCCGCGACCTGCTCCTCGCTGTTCCCGAGGGACTTCTCCAAGTCGCCACTTGGGGTGCTTTGGCCGCCGAGTTGCTATTCCTGCCCCTCTTCCTGATCCGCAAAACCCGGCCCTGGATCTGGCTGGCGCTTGTCGGCATGCACCTGTCCCTAATCCTGCTGATCGACTTCGCCGACCTTTCGTTGGGCATGCTGATGATCCACCTGTTCACCTTCGATCCCGACTGGCTGCCGGCCCGGCGGCCAGATAAGGACACAGTCCCTGTCGCATTCGATGCCGACTGCCTAATGTGCAATCGCTTCCTCGCCGTCCTGGCAGCGGAAGACCGAGCCGAGTTGCTCAGCTTCGAGCCGCTGCCGCCGGAGGGTAACCTCAGCACCATGATCGTCCGTAGAGAAGATCAACTCTTCCGCCAGTCCGACGCCGTCTTGGTTCTCCTCGAATCCCTCGGTGGCCACTGGCGGGCAATCGGTATACTCGGCCGCCTTGTTCCGAGATCGCTGCGCAACACCGTTTACGACTTCATCGCAGCCCGGCGCCGGAGGATCATCAAGGCCCAAGTCTGCGAGCTGCCGTCGGTCGAAGTACGCAAGCGGCTCCGTCCAGTTGCCTACGAGACTGCACTCGCCAACTCGCTGGTTTCCGCTCCGGCCGCACGTGACTTCCCTGCCACCGGCATCACGCTACTCGTCGTGTTGTCGTCCTTTCTGCTCCTCGGTTGCAGCACCAAACCACTGCATCACGGACGACTTCCATTCAGTCTCCTAGAGATCCCACCGGGCGGAAACCATCTAGGCTCTGACCGGGCCGCCTTCCGACTCGCCAAGACCGGCTCTGACCCGCAACCCGGAGATGTTCTGGCCTTCCACATGTCGCACGCCGATGCGTGGTCCCATCTCCGCGCAGGCACGATCGCCAAGGTCCCCTACGAGATGTTTGCCTATGGCCACCTCGCCCTTGTCGTGGAAGATCCAGACGGCTCGACTTCTCCGCGCCTCTTGCAACTATCTCTCGGCCAACCAGTGACCGCCTCTGACGGCATCGACTCCCTGAGCGGACAGCGCTGGGCCCGCTACCGACCGACCTCCACGATCGACCGGACAAGACTACGGGAGTTCGTCGCCATCATCACCAAACGTGCCTCCAACCCCGAAGAAGCCTATGACGTCCCCGCCACCTTCGGCCTACGAGCCGAACCCGCCACCCCGGAAACACCCGAGGAAATCGCCTCAAAATACACCTGCGTGACCTTGGTCAAAGCGGCCCTGCACTACGCCGGACACCCGACCCATAGCCTCCGCCGCAATGGCGTGCTCGACGTCCTGACTCCGAAGCAGCTACTCGGCTCGGCAGTTGATCGAGAAGACGATGGTGGTCATGCTCCAGCCCCGAGATGAATCATCCGATTGCCACTGATTCCCAAGGTTCTCTAGTTCAGCACGAAGACGCTAAGGATCAAAGAAGCAAAGGCACAGCATCTTCGAGTCTTAGCTCCTTCGAGTCTTCGCGCTCCCGACCAAATTCCAAGTTCCACTTCCGCCTTGTCTCCACCATCGCCTAGCCCGACACTAGGCATCTCCCACCATGGCGACCAAGACTACGAAGAAGGCGGCTAAGAAGAAAACCGCTCGCAAATCCCCCGCCCGCAAGACCGCTCCGAAAGCGACTGCGAAAAAGGCAGCATCTCCCCCAACCGCCGCTCAACTCGCTGGCCAGTGGGATGACTTCCGGGATTCGTTCGGCACGCTGAAGGCCGAGATCCAGAAAGCCATCGTCGGTTACGACGACCTACTCACCGACACCCTCGTCGCCATCTTCGCCCAAGGCCACGTCTTGCTCGAAGGAGTCCCCGGCCTTGGAAAGACTTTTCTAGTCAAGACCATCTCCGAAGTCCTCGGCGTCGAGTCAGGCCGTATCCAATGCACGCCAGACTTGATGCCCGCCGACATCCTCGGCACGCAAATCGTCAACGAGGACGACTCCGGTCGTAGGACCCTGCACTTCGAGAAAGGCCCGGTGTTCGCCAACATCATCCTGGTCGACGAGGTCAACCGCGCCACACCGAAGACCCA
>ENA-ORXR01002764-ORXR01002764.1-marine-metagenome-genome-assembly--contig:-NODE-2764-length-16354-cov-2.996621_pt1 | contig 16354 bp, 11 predicted proteins | sample MGYA00237866_ERZ511479 | MGnify/ENA metagenome assembly ERZ511479 | reverse complement strand
AGGCGTACCCGGCGTGGCAAAGACCCTGCTGGTGAAGACACTGGCCCAGACCATGTCGCTGGCGTTCAACCGTGTGCAGTTCACCCCGGACCTCATGCCCAGCGACGTCGTCGGCCAGATGGTCTATGACTCAAGCAAGGGCTCGTTCGACTTCCGGCACGGTCCGGTGTTCACAAACTTCATGCTTGCTGATGAGATCAACCGCACGCCGCCGAAGACGCAGGCGTCGCTACTCGAAGCCATGGAAGAGTCGCAGGTGTCCGTCGGGGGTACAACCTGGAAACTGCCGGACCCGTTCATCACCATCGCCACCCAGAATCCCGTGGAATACGAAGGCACCTATCCACTGCCCGAAGCCCAGCTTGACCGGTTCCTGTTCAAGCTTCTCGTCACGTACCCCGAGGCCGAAGAAGAGTACGAGGTCATCTCCCGTCATCACCGTGGGTTGAACCCACATGACCTGGCATCGGCTGGAATCAACGCCGTTGCCTCGGCGGCTGACATTCTCGCCGCCCGTGAGCTGGTTCGACAGGTGGCGGTCGACGACCAGGTAATCCGCTACATCGTTGACGTATGCCGAGCCACCCGCACCTCGCCATCGGTCGTGCTCGGTGCTTCGCCTCGTGGAGCAGCAGCTCTTCTGCACGCCACGAAGGCATGGACGTGGTTGTCCGGCCGGCCCTTCGCCACCCCCGACGAGGTGAAAGCCATTGCGCTGCCTGCGCTGCGCCATCGCCTCCTGCTTCGTCCGGAGTTGGAATTGGACGGCCTCACAACTGACACCGTGCTCGGATCCGTCCTCGCTGCAGTCCCGGCGCCTCGCTGAGTCATGCCTGTCCCCACCCGACGTCTGGCACTGGTTGCAGCGGTAACAGGTCTGCTCCTGTTGTTCCTGCCAACAGACCTCCCGGGGATCCCTGAATCCATCGACGTCGGACCCTGGGAATTACCCGGCGTCATCGTTGTCATCAACCTCGCGTTGCTCGCTCTGGCGGCAATCGATGCATTGCTTGCCGGCAATGCTGATTCCATTGAGGTGGAGCGCGATCTGCCCCGCGCCCTCGCTCTCAGCGTCCCGGGCGAGGTGACGTGGCGTCTCCGCAATCCCGGGTCGATTCGTAAGACCGTGTCGTTTGGCGACGAGCTCGCCCCGTCCCTGCGGGCCGACACCCGTCGAGCCCGAGTGACCCTGCCGTCCAACGGCCGGGCCGCGGTGAGTACCGGCATCCGGCCAAGTCGACGCGGAGACTTCGCCATCGAAGACTTCACGATGCGCATCGAAGGACCACTCGGTCTTGGAGCCCGCCAGCAGACGCGCAAGATTCCTTCGCGACTCCGCGTCCTGCCACCCTTCCGTTCTCGCGACGAAGCAGAGTTGCGTATCAACCGTTCACGCATCCTTGAAGCCGGCCTGCGCTCTTCCCGAGGTATTGGCTCCGGCACCGAGTTCGACCAGCTCCGCGAGTACGGACCCGACGACGAGTACCGCAAGATCGACTGGGCGGCCACCGCCCGCAGCGGCCGACCCATTGTCCGCACCTACCGATCCGAACAAAACCAACGCGTTGTGTGCCTACTCGACAATGGGCGCGTCATGGCCGGCCGGGTTGCTGATGTTCCCCGGGTGGAACATGCAATGGACGCCGTACTCACGCTCACGGCGGTCACCACGGGGCTTGGCGACAAGTGCGGTCTGATCACCTTTGACCGCGACGTTCGATCCATCGTTGCTCCGGGCGCAGGAAAGGATCAGCTCGCCACCGTCACGCGAGCGCTGTACGGCCTGGAGCCGGTGTTGGCGGAGAGCGACTACCGGAAGGCGTTTGCCACAACAGTGGCGCGATTTCGCCGCCGAGCGATGCTGGTGATCCTCACCGATCTGGTTGTGCAGGCAGTGGACGAATCGCTCCTCCCCTCTCTCCCGCTCATAGCCCGCAATCACCTGGTGCTCGTGGGTGCCGTGCGAGATCCCGAAGTTGAGGCGTGGGCCAACGCCGACGTCAGCGACGCAGAAACCGCCCACCGGCGCGCAGCCGCCATCGAGTCCTTGAACCAGCGAGACCAGGCCATCGCCCGCCTCCGCGGAATGGGCGCAACCGTCATCGACGCTCCCCCCGGCGAACTCTCCAGCCAACTCGCCGATGCCTACCTCGGCTTCAAAGCCAACAACCGCCTCTGACCTCACGGACATGTTCCAGGCACCGTTGCGTTACGGGAGCTTCCGCGAAGCAACAAGAGGTTCTGCGAAGCTTTGGTTTAGCCGGAGGCGTGGAAGGTTCTCGGGAAGAAGCGCAGCGACTGATGCGACAGCTTTGTTTTAGCCGAAGGCGTGGCGGAAGCTCCGTTAGTGAGACAGTTCGTCAGAACTGGCGAACGGCGGAGAGGACGACGGCGCGGGTGCTGAGTTCGGGATCGTTCTGGTCTTCCCAACCGGGGCGGAGTTCGCCCCACAGGCCAGTGCGACCATCTGCTGCGGCACGACGGCCATACACAATTGCGTACAGCACAAAGGCCAGCCAGCTGGCCACGCCAATGCCGACTCGAATGAGCGTGGACAGCGGCGCTCCGGTCACAAACCCTTCGATGAGCGCTGCTGCGAAGAACACGAGCACCAGGCCGAGCACCACCACGATCACTCGACGACCTTCTTCGGCCAGAGCGTCAGCCCGCGTTCGGTCACCGGGAGCGATAATGGTCCAACCGAGCACCAGACCGGTACCGCCAGCGATGACGATCGCGGTGAGCTCCAACATGCCGTGCGGCAGGATGAGGCCGAAGAATTTTTCCAACTGGCCCGCTTCGGCGAACAAACCTGCCGCCTGGCCGAGCATGACGCCGTTGTTGACCAGCACGAACGCCGAACCAACACAAAAGACAATGCCCAATGCGAACGCCATGAACGAAACCCAGATGTTGTTGATGAACACGGTGGTTGCGAACTCAGCGGCGGCTTCACTGGAGTAGTACGACTCGAAGTCCTCATTGATATAGGTCTCGGCTACCGCTGGCGGAATGCCCGCAGTGGCCTCCTCAACATTCGCCACATACAACGCCATCAGGATTGCGGGCAGGAAGAACAACGCAGCCGACACGTAGATGTACCGACGCAGGTGCCACAGTGCTGCAGGGAACGAGACTCCGAAGAAGTCCAGAAGGCCTTTGGCGCCTTTCTGACGTTGACCGTAGAGCGCGTCGCTGGAGTTGGCGAGCAGTCGGGTGAGACGGGCGTCGAGGTGCGGTTCAGTTGATCCGGACCGCAGCTGCGACAGATGGGCGGACGTAAGCTGGTACAGGTGCAGGAATTCGGATCGCTCAGCCCGAGTGGTGCCCTTTGGCGAACGACGCACACGATGCGACAGTGCTTCCAATTTCCGCCAGTCCGGCTCGTGGGTTCGAATGAATTGGTCGATGTTCACGTCGCACCTACAGTAGCGGTGTGAGCGCACAGGACACCATCGGCACCGGGACGATCGTCACTCCGGAGGCCGTCGCCCTGGACTTCCAGATTGCGGGCATTGCCTCACGCTCTCTTGCGTTCGCGGTTGACTTCAGCATCCAGGTGATCGCCGCAATCATCGTCACAATCGTTGCCGCTGCCGTTGGAACCGGCTCTGGCGTGGCCGGCATCATTGTCGCGCTGGTCGGAGCAATTGCCATCGTCATTGGATACCCGGCAACCATGGAAACAGTGAACGGTGGACGGACGCTTGGTCGCATGATTCTTGGCACTCGCGTCGTCACAGTCGAAGGCGCTCCAATCCGGTTTCACCATGCCTTCATTCGTGCGCTGCTCGCCATTGTTGATCACCTGATCAGCCTCGGCGGCGTGGCCATTGTCACGGCCATGGTGACAAGGCGTGGACAACGTCTTGGTGACCTTGTTGCTGGCACGATGGTGATTCGCGAACGCACGTCAAAGTTGCAGAGCGGTGCAGTTTCGTTCTGGCGACCAACCGGCTACGACGACTACATCAGATCCATGGACACGGCAGGCCTCGGCGAAGAGCGCTACCGGCTGGTGCGCGACTTCCTGACCCGCCTCGAGGACATGTCACCTCAGCACCAGACCCGACTGGCAGATGAGATTGCCAGAGTCGTCCAACAGCGTCTGGCGCTGCATCCGCCACCACCAGGGATGACGTCGATCACCTACCTCTTTGCCGTCATCTCTGCTGCCCAACCGGCCTCCGCCTCACCTCTTGGCATGCCGCCCCCGCCGGTGCCGGGACCTCCAACGTTCCCGGCTCCGGGTTCGGCCAACCCGACCTGGACACCGCCGCCGGAATCTCCCGAGCGCGGCGGCTTCAGCACGCCCGGCTAGAGCCGATGCAAATGCAGCGTTGTTCAAATGCAGCGTTGTTCAAATGCAGCGTTGTTCAAATGCAGCGTTAATCAAATGCCTGGACCGGTTCGTTCCAGTACGCGTAGCGAGCCGGTGTGCCCGATCTCGCGAAAGGCCCCGGACTCCATCGCTCGGGTATAGATCTCGAACGGTGGTCGCCCGCCGTCAGCCGGATTGGGAAACACATCGTGGATTGCCACGCGTGAACCAACCGCGACATGCGGCATCCAGTGCTCATAGTCAGCGTGTGCCGGCTCCGCGCCGTGACCACCATCGATAAAGAGAAATGCCAGCGGCGTACCCCAGTTCTTTGCCACCGGGATGCTCTGGCCCACCAGTGCAATAACCACACCTTCAAGCCCCGCGTCGTGGACAGTGCGTCGAAAGATGGGCAGGGTGTCCATCTTGTTCACCGCTGGATCCACCAGGTCGGGTTCGTGATACTCCCAGCCAGCCTGATTCTCTTCGCTTCCCCGATGATGATCGAGCGCGAAGAGCACCGTGTCATGGGAACGGGCAGCCGCACCGAGGTAGATGGATGATTTGCCGCAGTAGCTCCCCACCTCAAGAAATGGGCCAGGAGTGGTCACGCCCATGGCCGCTTCGTACAGCGCGGCTCCTTCGTCCACGGGCATGAACCCGCGTGCAGCTTCGGCATACGCCTTCAGTTCAGGATCCATAGCCGCAGTGTCCATACCAGCAGTGTCCATATCGGCCGTTCTCCATCGAAATCGTGGCGTCAGCTGCGCCCGAACAAGACGTTGTCCAGCACAAAGAACTTTGCCACCCACACCACGCCGAATGAGACGAGATTCGTGAACAGCACGAGAAGGTCATGTGGCTCGTCGCCCGGCAGGGCCCACACCGCGACAGTTGAGACGAACATGCCGATGATGGCCATAATGAGAAACGGCAGAATCTCACCCATGAAACGATTGGCGTCGTTCTTCTCCCAAACCCAGTAGCGGTTCATCAGGTAGTTCGGGGTCACCATGGTCAGACCAGCCACGAGATTCGCCTGCCACTCGGGCCATGCAGGAAGAACCCGGAGCAACACGAAGAGCACCAGTAGTCCAACAGGCACCCCAACGGCACCAACGATCGCATACTTGAACAACTTCTGTGCGTTGTCGGCAATGAAGGCCAGGACCGGTGAACGCTCCCGATTGCTGTGGAAAAACAGGAGCACCTTCGACACAAAACCGCCTGCAGCCGTCTCAGCATTGGTGGTCGAGGATTCTGTCACGGGTCTCAGGCTATCGCTCACCACATCTCGTCGGTCTCCCTCGCCCGATGTGAGGCTTTCGTGGTGCGCCACGGATGAGACATCGCGCACCAGTACGCTCCGAGCATGCGACCACAAGCACGCGCCGCGTTGATTGCGGCGGCCTGCGTTCTGACCGCAGCATGCGGCTCCACCAACGCATCACCAGTAACCAGCGAGTCCCTTGCAACCGTGACCGGTACGAAGATTCCGGGCGAGGCGTCGTCTCCCACGCCGGCATCCGACATGGACGAGACATCTGATCCAGACACCGCGATGAGCGAGCCACAGGTGATCGAAACGGCTGATCCCGAGCCGACCACACTGTCCACGTCCACGGTTGTGCCCGAGTCACCAACCGCAACAGCCACCCCCGTGCTGGACGTCGACCCGCGCAGCGTCACCCGCCAGAACGTCACCAGTCTCGACGGTGCAATTGCCGTCGCCGTTCGCCCAGGCACCAACCAGGTCTTCATCGGCCGCCAAACCGGCGAGGTGCACGAACTGACGCCGCAGGGAGACCGGTGGGGCACGGCGCAAGAACCGGTCTTCTCACTTGTCGACAGGACCATCGCCAACAAGGAACGCGGCCTGCTTGGGTTCACGTTCTCGCCTGACGGCGCTTTCATGTACGTCGCGTGGACCGATCGCAGCAACGACGCCAACGTGCTTACGGAGTACGCGGTCAACGAGAGCGGTATAGATGCCAGCTCGGAACGCGTCGTCCTCGTCGTTGACCAGCCCTTTCGCAACCACAACGGAGGCAATGTCGCGTTCGGCCCTGACGGCTATCTCTACTACGGCCTCGGCGACGGAGGCTCCGGCGGAGATCCGCTTGGGCACGGCCAGAACACGAACACCCTTCTCGGGTCGATTGTGCGCATCGACCCGACCGCTCGGGATGCGGGTGCCTACGGCATTCCGCCCGACAACCCATTCGTGAACGGCGGAGGAGCGCCTGAGATCTTCATCGTTGGTGCCCGCAATCCGTGGCGATTCTCCTTCGATCAGGCCACGGGCGATCTATGGATTGCCGACGTTGGGCAGGATCAGTTCGAAGAGATCAACCGCTTCAACGCTGCTGATGGCGGTGGTCTTGGCGCAAATCTCGGGTGGAATTATCGAGAAGGTTTCGTCGCCTACAGAGAGAACTCGCCCAAGCCAGTTTCCGCCGCGGGGCCGTTCACGGACCCACTGTTCGCCTACCCTCACGAGGAAGGTCGCTGCTCCGTCACGGGCGGGATGGTGTACCGAGGCGAAGCGCTCCCTCAGCTGCACGGGGCGTACATCTACGGCGACTTCTGCAGCGGCGAGGTCTTCGCGCTGTCGGCTGACGGAGCGACCAACATTCGCCTTGCCGTGTCCGTGCAGCGCAACACGCTGGCAAGTTTCGGCAGTGATCCGACAGGCGAGATCTGGATCCTCACGCTGTCCGGTGATGTGGTCCAGCTCATCCCGGAACGCTGACGTGCGATGTTCGAGCAGTCAATCTGCAGGCGCTGCATCTTCGTCGCGCCATCTCGGCCTGGTTGCAACGTTGGTCTTCGTCTGTTTGATTGCTGCATGCAGCGCAGAGGCCGGGCCCGAATTTGCGGAACCAGGAATCGAGCGTCCAACCCTGGACCCGGACATCGTATTCGATCCTGTGATTCGGGCACCCACTGCCGAACCGACCCCAGCCGCCACCGTCCCATCAGCACTGGATGCACCAGCCAACCCGTCCCTCACCGCCGTGCCGACGACAGTCCTCACAATGATTCCCAGTCCAGGACCAGAAGCAATTTCGACGTCCACTCCACTTGCCACGTCGACGCCGGCTCCAACGTTGACGCCGGCTCCAACCCCGACACCGATCCCCACTCCAACATCTACGCAAGGCGCAGCGCTTCGGTTCAGTCGGCCGCAGGCACCCAATGGACAACGGGCGCCAGACGTCGCAACGGACCCCGCTGGCATTGCTGACCAGATACTGCTGGCAGCGGACGGGCTGGCCGACCCGAATCTGTCGGACGCGGACCGGACAACACTCGCTCACCTCCAGCAGGTTGCCTACCGCAAGCTCGCCCGCGAAGACGCATGGGACGCCGAGGTCCGAGCGTTACTGCCGGAACGGCTCCATCGGGCCGTCGAGATACACGTTCGAGCCCGTCGGTCGCTGCGGGGACTCCACAGCGGGTTTGCCACACCGGACTTCATTCCCGCTTGGGAAATCATCGAGCCAGCATCAGCTGCAGATCTGCGCAGCTGGTACGACGCTGCCTCAGCAGACTCGGGCATTGGCTGGGAGTACCTCGCTGCGGTGAACCTTCTGGAGACCGGCATGGGACGCATAAACGGGCTGAGCAGCGCCGGTGCGCAGGGACCAATGCAATTCCTCCCGACAACCTGGGAAGAGGTCAGCACCGGCGACATCAATGACCCTGAAGACGCCATCCATGCCGCTGCTGCCTATCTGGTCCGACGGGGCGGACCCGACAACATGGACCGGGCACTCTGGGGTTACAACAACAGCGACGAGTACGTCGCAACGGTGCAGGCCTACGCCGAACTCTTTCGCGCCGAGGATGGCGCCTTCGACAGCCTGCACCGCTGGCAGATCTACTTCTCCACAGACAAGGGCGACGTGTGGTTGCCCGTGGGAACGCTCACGCAGGAAACGACGGTATCCGAGTTTCTCGCCACCGCCCCGTGGTCAGCACCCGACGAAGGCCTCCGGGCGTCAACCAACTGAACCCAATCGGCAGGGGCCAACTGCACCTCGCTCAGCTGGGCACTGGGGAAGCTGGTACCGGATGAGGGGGATGAGAGTGTTTCGGCTCTCGACGTCGACGCCAAAAACGCAACCGGGCGCCTCCCGAAGGAGACGCCCAATTGGCATTGTCTTTACAGCGGGCTTACCGCTGTTGATTCAACCGGTATCTATTGGAAGCGGAGGAGACCGAGGCGGGCGAGGAGTGCCATGAGATCATCCATGGAGCTCGGAGCCGTGTCTACGGTGTTGTCTGCTTCGACGAAATCCTGGCTGAGGCCAGCGGAGTCAGCATCTTTGGCGTAACCAAAGTCCTGACGCAGATCCTCGAGGGGATCCGGTGTACCGGTGGCCGGGAGGGTGGTCTCGGACTGGTTCGGAGTAACCGTCACAGATGCACCAGGCACCGTGATGGAGTCTTCGAAGTCAGAGGTCGGACGCCAGTTGAGGCCGCCATCCGGGAGGGTGGTGGTGTCAACGACGACGGTGTAGACCGGGCCGAGCGGAAGCTCAGTAAACAGGTAGTTACCGTTAGCGTCCGTGGTGCTGGTTGCAACCTGCACGCCGTCGGCGAGGAGGTTGAGGACAACACCCGGTAGCGGCTGGTCAGCGACCGGGCCGTCCGTGTTGAAGGTACCGCTGTCGTCACGGTCGAACCAGACGAAGTCACCAATGGTGCCGAGGAGCGGCGTGTAACCGAAGTCCTGGGCACGATCGTTCTCGCCGGCCGCCAGTGCGTAAACCGACTCGCTTGCCGTGGCAAGGCCATCAGCATCGAAGGTCTGGCGCAGGTTGGCCGGGAGGGTGCTTTCGTCAACAGTCACCGTGTAGGTGCCAGCGGGCAGGTCCTCGAAGAGGTATGCGCCATTGGCATCAGTGGTGTCCGTCTGAGTGGAACCGTCGGCTGCGGTCAGCGTGACCGTCACACCGGCAATGCCGTCTTCGCCAGCCTGAGCTGCGTCGTCGTTGGCATCGAGCCAGACGAAGTCACCAATGGAACCAAGGAGCGGCGTGTAGCCAAAGTCCTGGGTGCGGTTGTCTTCATCAGCTGCCAGTGCGTAAACCGACTCGTTGGCTGTGGCGGTGCCATCAGCATCGAAGGTCTGGCGCAGGTCTGCCGGAAGGGTGCTCTCGTCGACGGTCACCGTGTAGGTGCCTGCCGGGAGGTCGGTGAAGAGGTACAGGCCGGCACTGTTGGTGGTGTCGGTCTGCGTGGAACCGTCGGGGGCGGTCAACGTGACCGTCACACCGGCAATGCCGTCTTCGCCAGCCTGATCGCCGTCTGCGTTGGTATCAAGCCAGACGAAGTCACCGATCGAACCGAGCAGCGGTGCGTAACCGAAGTCCTGGTCGAGGTCGGAACCGCTGAGCGGGATGGAGGTGACGGACACGTTCGCAGTGAGCGTGCCATCGTCATCGAAGGTCTGCTCGACGTCAGCCGGCAGCGTGGTCTCGTCAACGGTCACCGTGTAGGTGCCTGCTGCAAGGCCCTCAAAGAGGTACTCGCCATTGGCGTCGGTGACGTCAGTGGAGGTTCCGTTCGGACCGGTGAGGGTCAGGGTCACACCTGAAATGCGCTCCTCGCCAGCATCGATGATGCCGTCGCGGTCAGCATCCAGCCAAACCGTGTCACCAATGGTGCCAGCGGGCGGGGTGTAGCCGAAGTCCTGGGTGCGGTTGTCTTCGTCAGCAGCGAGTGTGTAGACGGATTCGTTTGCGGAGGCAAGGCCGTCAGCATCGAAGGTCTGTGTCACCGCAGCCGGGAGGGTGGCCTCGTCGACGGTCACCGTGTAGGTGCCTGCCGGGAGGTCGGTGAAGAGATACAGGCCGGCACTGTTGGTGGTGTCGGTCTGGGTGGAACCGTCGGGTGCGGTCAACGTGACCGTCACACCGGAGATGCCGTCTTCGCCAGCCTGATCGCCGTCTGCGTTGACGTCCAGCCAGACGAAGTCACCGATCGAACCGAGCAGCGGTGCGTAACCGAAGTCCTGGTCGAGGTCGGATCCGCCAGCTGGGATGGAGGTGACGGACACGTTCGCAGTGAAGGTGCCGTCGTCATCGAAGGTCTGCTCGACATCAGCCGGCAGCGTGGTCTCGTCCACCGTCACGGTGTACTCGCCGGGGAGGAGTCCTTCGAAGAGGTACTCACCGTTGGCGTCGGTGACGTCAGTGGAGGTTCCGTTCGGACCGGTGAGGGTCAGGGTCACACCTGGGATGCGATCCTCGCCAGCATCGATAATGCCGTCACGGTCAGCGTCAAGCCAAACCGTGTCGCCAATGGAACCCAGCTCGTTGTAGCCGAAGTCCTGTTCACGATTGTCCTCGCCCGGGGCGAGATCATAGGTGGAGGTGGAGTCAAGGCCACCGTCAGCGTCGCCAGTGGCAACGAGATCGGCGGACGGGAGAGACGAGGTGTCGACGGTGACCGTGTAGGTACCTGCGACAAGACCGTCAAAGAGGTAGAGGCCACCATTGGAGGTGACGTCTGTCGAACCGTCGGACAGCGTGACAGTGACACCATCGATGCCGGGTTCGCCAGCATCCTGGACGCCGTCACCGTTTGTGTCGAGCCAGACACGGTCACCAATGGAACCGAGCGGCGTGTAGCCGAAGTCCTGATTGAGGTCCGAGCCACCCAGCGCAATGCTGGTGTTGGAGGTGTTGTCCAGCGGGCCACTGAAGTCAGCGGTCTGCGTGAGGCCGACTGGGAGTGACGAGGTCACAACGTCAACACGGTAGTCGCCAGCCGGAAGCCCGGTGAAGAGGTACTGGCCTTCTGCGTTGGTGATCGCAGTGGTCACGAAGCGGTCGTTGCCGTCAAAGAGACGGACACGAACGCCCTCGATGCCATCTTCGCCGTCCTGAACGCCGTTGGCGTTGAGGTCGAGCCACACAGTGTCACCAATGGTGCCGGGGATGAAGTAGCCGAAGTCCTGATCGAGGTCTGCGCCTGCGGTCGGGATGGAAGTGGTGGACTCATTGTCCAACGCACCGGAGTCGTCGAAGGTCTGCACTGCGCCAGCTGGCAGCGACGAAGTAAGAACGGTGACGGTGTAGTCACCGGCGGGCAGGTTCTCAAAGAGATAGCGACCGCTTGCGTCGGTGATGGTGGTCTGCGTGTTGCCTGCTGCATCAGTCAGTGCGACGACAACGCCCTCGATGCCTTCTTCTCCGGACTGAGTGCCGTCGTTGTTGGCGTCGAGCCAGACGAAGTCACCAATGGTGCCGGGGCGGAAGTAACCGAAGTCGTGCAGGGGATTGTTCTCGCCCGGGGCGAGGGACTCCGTGGACATATTGTCGAGACCGCCATTGAGGTCATAGGTCTGCGACGGGGAACCAGGGATGGTCGATGCGTCGACCATGACCTGATAGTCACCTGCAGTGAGGTTCGCAAAGAGGTACTCGCCATCAGCGTTGGTGGTGGTTGTGGCCACGGTGCGGCCAGCGTCGTCGAGCAACACGACAGTTACTCGAGCGATGCCGCTCTCGTTGCCGTCCTGCACGCCATTGGCGTTGTCGTCGAACCACACGGTGTCACCAATGGAACCGAGGGGAACCGGTGTTGCTGTCGGTGTTGCCGTAGGCGTTGCTGTCGGTGTTGCCGTAGGCGGAACCGGAGTAGCTGTCGGCGTTGCCGTAGGCGGAACCGGAGTAGCTGTCGGCGTTGCCGTAGGCGGAACCGGAGTAGCTGTCGGTGTTGCCGTAGGCGGAACCGGAGTAGCCGTCGGCGTTACCTTGGGCTTCGGCGTTGCCTTGGGCGCCGGCGTTGGATGTGGCTTGGGGGTTTCGGTGGGCGCCGACGTTGGATGTGGCTTCGGGGTTTCGGTGGCAGTCGGCGCGGGCTTCGCCGTTGGAGCCGGAGCGGGCGAGCAGCTGCTGCCGCCGATGTTGATCCAACTCACTACGTCATCGTGGAGTTCGAAGATTCCGGGACCGGTGCGAACCTCGCACCAGCCGGAGCCGTTGATGTGCTGTGCGAATGCGACGGTGCATCCTGCCGGGATGTGTGCGGACTCGATGTCGTTGTTCAGCCAGGCGAGGCTTCCCGTGAGTGAGTACACGCCAGTGCTGAGGGAAGTCAGGTAGGTGTGTCCACTGGGGAAGTCGTACAGGTCGACCTCGCAGTTGCCGGAGGGCTGCTGCGGAATTGCGGTCGGCTGCGGTGCCGGAGTGGTGTGACATGATGTCCCGACGCCAACCCAGCTGAGTTCGTCGTCGGAGACTTCAAAGGTGCCGGGACCGGTGAAGGTCTTGCACCAGCCTGCGGCATTCCAGTGCTGCGAGAAGCTCGCCAAGCAGCCGGAAGGTACATAGACCGACTCGACGTCTTCGTTCAGGCTGCCCGTGAGGTTCTTCGAAGACGAAGAGACTGAGCCGAGATAGGTATGTCCAGCGGGGAAGTCATAGAGCTTCACCGTGCAATCCGATGTCGTCGAAGGCCCCGTCGAATACACATAAGTGGGTTGATATGACGTGGGGTGATGTGAAGTGGATTGATATGAAGTTGTGTCTGTAGCTGTCGCCTGCGTAGTTGTGGCAAGCAAGCCAAAAACAGCGAGAAGCATTACGGCAAGAAAACTCTTGCCGAATCGTGCGCCCATTTGCTTTTCCTTCCATTTGGTAGCACTGACATGGTAGCCGCGACCCATGGGGTGCAATCAATAGGTAGATGAGGAATTGGCCCCAGCCGGTCATAGGCAGATGTACCCAGATGACGAGAACATAACGAATTTTGGTGACATCGGGGGTCGCTTTTCCGCTTGATCCAGTGGGTGGCACTCCCATTTGTGACGAAACCATGATGAGACATGCCCCCAGGATGGTGTAGGAGCCTGCGCGGGTGTCACCACCGAGAGCGGCTGATTCGCCGCAGAAGATTTCGGGTAAATTTGGGGTAAAGGCAAATCTCCCAATTAAGGTTCAACTAGAGGTTTAGGGTTTCGCGACGGGGCACGGCAGCGAAGGCATCTTCGGCGTGGGTGACGCAACCCATCAAAGTGGCTGTCACGTCGCTGACCGGGCTGCGACCGATCTTCCACCGACCCTGACGACGAAGATCCGTCTCAGGGCATTTCATGGTTCTCCAAACAGCCCTGATGATTGCGATGACACACCGCTCGCGCCTGCGCAAAATTTTGTTTCGGGTGCTTCGCCGTTTCAGCGTAGGGTGATGGGATGGCTGACACCAAAGATCCCTTCGAGCATCCCTTTGGCACCCTGTATGGAGACCGTTTTACCCGGGCGGAGTTCACCGATGGTGCCTACAGCTACGAGGGCTCAGCGGTCCCGATGGAGAACCTCAGCCTCCACCCGGGCTCCCACGTGTTCCACTACGGATCGGCGTTGTTCGAGGGCCTCAAGGCGCACCGTCAAGATGATGGCTCAGTTGCCATCTTCCGGCTCGCCCAGCATGTCTCCCGTATGCAACAGAGTGCTGCCAAGCTTCACCTCCCGGTGCCCGACGCAGACCTGCTTGGGCGCATGATCACCGATGCGGTCGCAGCGAACCTCGACGCGGTGCCAGATCCTCCCGGATCGCTCTACCTGCGTCCAACACTCATTGGCACAGAGAACAACATCGGAGCAGCGGCCACCCCGTCCTCAGAGGCGCTGCTGTACGTGCTCACCAGTCCAGTGGGCAACTACTTCAAGGGCGGCATCAACCCACTCACGATTCTCATTGAAGAGTCGAAGCCGCGAACCACACCACAGTTCGGCATGGTGAAAAGCGGGGCCAACTATGTCATGGCCCTGGGCCTCACCCTTGAAGCGAAGGCAGAGCACGGGGCCAACCAGGTGCTGTTCGCTGTGGACGGCGATGTCACTGAAACCGGCGCAGCGAACTTCTTCCTGGTCGATAACAGTCGCCTCGTGACTCGCGACCTGGATGCATCGTTCCTACATGGCGTCACCCGCAACTCGCTGATCGCCATCGGCAAGGACCTCGGATACACCATTGAAGAACGGGCCATCTCCGTTGACGAAGTGACGTCATGGCCCGGAGAGATGTTCCTCTCGGGCACCGCAGCGGTGGTCGCCCCCATCGGGTCACTTCTCCATAATGGTTCCACCATCACCATCGGTGACGGTCAACCCGGCGCGAACTCGATGCGACTTCGAGAAGCTCTTGTCAATGTGCAGTTGGGCCGCAGCGACGACGCTCACGGTTGGCGCACCGTCGTTTCGTAGCGGCCACAGCCCTTGACCTCGCCTACATGACCGCGCCTCACATGCCTGGGCTCGCGGGCCTGCAGCAACGGACTAGTTTCGACTTACATGTCAGACGAATGGTTCAATCGCTACCCCGGCCTGCGCTTTGAGCGACGAGATCACGGCGTCCTCTGGATGTTTCTTGATCGTCCCGAAGTCTTCAATGCCACCGATGGCCCCATGCACCTGGGCCTCAGTCGGGTGTGGCTGGACATCAATGATGACCCGGAGACCCGTGTTGTTGTGGTCACCGGAACAGGTGAAGCGTTCTCCGCAGGAGGCGACCTCAACTGGATCAGCGGTTTCGTCGGGGACCACGACGCGGCTCAGGACATCCTGATCGAAGCCACCGATCTGGTGCACCGAATGCTCGCGTGCCGCAAGGTCATCATCTCAGCCATCAACGGGGTTGCCGTGGGAGCGGGCCTGGCCGTCGCGCTCATGGCAGACATCAGTCTGATCGGCGAAGACGTAAAGCTCACCGACGGGCACATGAACATCGGTGTCGGCGCAGGCGATCACGCTGTCCTGCTCTGGCCGCTCCTGTGCGGCATGGCTCGCGCCAAGTACTACCTGCTCACCGCAGACTTCATCGACGGCAAAACTGCGGGCGAGATTGGGCTGGTCAGTAAAGCCCTGCCAGGCGAGGAACTTCTGGCCGAAGCCGAACGCGTCGCCAACAAGCTCGGACGCGGACCCCAACACGCCATCAGGGGTACGAAGCGTGCGCTGAACCTGTGGCTCTCGCAGAGCACCCCGGCCTTCGAAGCAAGCGCCGCTCTGGAGATCATGAACTTCCTCAGCGCCGACGCGGCCGAAGGAGTCAACGCAATGCGGGAGAAGCGACGACCCGACTTCGCGTGAGCCGCTACTGACGAGGGAACGATACGGTGGCCGGCCCCACGTAGCGTACTGCCACCTCGTCGCCCCGGTTGAGTGTCACATCCGGCTGCGCGCGCACCTGCATCATGGACCCGTCATGCAACCGGGCGACGACCATGGCGTCATGGCCGTAGTACTCGACCAGTTCGACCACGGCGTTCGCAGTTGCATCGTCAATCAGTGCAACACACTCAGGGCGAACAAGCACGTCCACCGCTCCCTGAGCTTCGTCTATGAGGGCCACCGGTCCAAGGGCACAGCTCGCCTCACGTCCAGATGCGTCACCGGGGGCAAGCGCTGCTTTTCCGACAAAGCCGGCGACCTGACGGCTCAGCGGGCGTTGGTACAACTCGGCCGGCTTACCCACCTGGACAATCTCGCCGTCGAACATCACAGCGACCCGATCCCCAAGTACAAAAGCCTCTTCCTGATCGTGGGTCACGAAAATGGCAGTGATTCCGAGATCCAGCAGGAGTCCGAGTACTTCGGTCCGCACCGAAACACGCAGGCTGGTATCCAGATTCGAGAATGGTTCGTCGAGCAGCAAGACAGATGGTTCTGGTGCGAGGGCCCTCGCCAGGGCAACGCGCTGTTGTTGCCCACCGGAAAGCTGCGATGGTTTTCGAGACAGCAGTTCAGATAAACCTAAAAGCTCCGCTGTTCGCTTTAACCGCGTTATTTGATCTGGTTTGGATACGCGGCGAACCTTCAAACCAAACAGGATATTTTCAGCCACTGAAAGGTGCGGGAACAGAGCATAGGATTGGAATACCATCGCTATGTCGCGTTTAGCGGGTGGTTGTTTGTTGACTGATTTTCCACCAATCAGAACGTGGCCAGTGTCGGCATGTTCGAGTCCAGCAATGATTCGAAGCGTTGTCGACTTGCCACATCCGGATGGTCCAAG
>ENA-ORXR01002763-ORXR01002763.1-marine-metagenome-genome-assembly--contig:-NODE-2763-length-16354-cov-6.410395_pt1 | contig 16354 bp, 17 predicted proteins | sample MGYA00237866_ERZ511479 | MGnify/ENA metagenome assembly ERZ511479 | reverse complement strand
GGTTCTGGTTCTGGTTCTGGTTCTGGTTCTGGTTCTGGTTCTGGTTCGGGTTCTGGTTCGGGTTCTGGTTCGGGTTCTGGTTCTGGTTCTGGTTCTGGTTCTGGTTCTGGTTCTGGTTCTGGTTCGGGTTCTGGTTCTGGTTCTGGTTCTGGTTCTGGTTCGGGCTCTGGTTCAGGCTCTGGTTCTTCAAACATCGCCATATTCAATGACGTTGCAGATTCCAACGGAGCAGTAGACGACGACAGATCCGACCGGTTAACCAGCAGTACTCCTAATGCTACATGACATAAAACGGATATCGCGAAACCCGTAGCCCTTGCGTTCAATTGTCCTTCCTGGTCAACACAGATACTTTATCGAGCGAGAAGCGCTTTAAAATGTCAATGACTTCGACAAACTGCCTGAACTCAACTGTTTCATCCATGAGAAGCAGAATAGGCGAGTCTTTAGGGAGAACCTGCAACTGCGACTCTGCCTGTTCCAGGGAATTTTCTATCCCATCAATGAAAAGGATGCCTTCCCTGTCTACGGCAATTTCCACACGCTCGATGTTTTCAGGCGCAGCTGTTGCACTAGAACTAGGCAAATCAATATCAAGCTGCCCGTTGCTGACAAACGTTGCCGTTGTCAGAACGATTGCTAACAACACCAGCATAATGTCAATAAACGGAATAACGTTAATCGTGTCAAACTTCTTCATCAACTGTGATCAGTCACATTACGAGCGATTTTCCATTGGGATATGAGCCGCTCCGCTTTTGCAACCAGCAGGTTATAAAATATCATGGCGGGAATGGCCACCAGCAAACCCAATGCGGTTGCTTTCAAGGCAAGTGACAATCCGACCATGACAGAGCTGGTATCAATCTGACCCGTGTTACCGATATCATAGAACGTCAGCATGATGCCAAATACCGTACCCAGCAAACCGACGTAAGGTGCGTTAGAAGCTATGGTGGCAATAATCGGCAGACCTTTGTTCAACTCGATCTTCAATTGCTCAAGCTGATCGAATCGTTCAACCTTGATTCGCTGATAGCTTATCATCCGCTCAATAGCGTAGGCCAGTGCCAGAATGCTCATCAGGCCTAATACAGCAAACACGCTAATGTCGAGATACTGCTTGAGAATTTCCATCACTAAAACGTTGCCTTGAATCCGAATGAGAAATCACCGTTTATCTGATACTCAGCTTCTTTTTCGGTGTAGTCTGCATTGTAGTTATATTCCAGTGCGTTTTTGGTACCCAATATATTAAATAACTCAAAGTAGGCACCCATCGTGTTGTCGTTCTTGCGTTTGAACGTTCGGTCTATCCGCAAATCAACACGATGATACGTTGGAAAACGATCTGAATTAAGCTTGCCATACACAGGGCGATAGAACCCAGGGCGCTCAGCATCTTCAATAGCATCGACAACCGGTGTATAGGGAGTCCCACTATGCACCCACAGCTTTGTTCCGACGGACCATTTTTTATTAAACTTGTAACTACCTACCAGACTCATGTTGATCGGCTGGTCGTAGTCAAAGACAAATTCCTCTCCAGTTCGTTTGTCTTTGCGGGTAGATTTCGAGAAAGAAACAGAGGCCCAACCGGATATTTTGTCAGTCAGGTTTTTACGAATCAGCGTATCCAGACCATAGGCGTAGCCTTCACCATCATTAGAGTAATTAGTCTCAGGATCGCTGGTGGCCAGGTTGTCCAGAGACTTGTAATACAATTCTGACTTAATCTCCCAGCTATTGGAAAAAAATCGCTGCAGGCCCACTTGCGCATGCAGGGCACTAGAGTAATCGAGATCTGGATTGCCAAAGGTCTTATTGCTATCCAGAAACGCAGGAGCTTGCTGATACTGACCCAAGCCTGCGCTCAAAATGTTGTTTTCCTTCAAGGTATATTCGGCAGCAATACGTGGCTCGATGAACTGTTTATCAAGATAGTCTTCATATTGAAATGCCAGCCCCGGGTACAAAATAAGGCGGTCAGTAATGTACCAGTTGTCCTTTACAAAAGCGCGAGTACTTGTAGAATTTATCGTCTCTTCAAAGGTTAGTGTCTCAGCACCAGTGAAAACACATTCCGAATCCAGCTCCCCACAGGGAACAATACCGGCAGATACTGATACATCAGCTTTACCACGCTGAATCTGCGCACCCAACGTAAGATCATGGCGACTGTTTAACGAATAGCTTGCGTGACTCTTCAGCAAATAGTTCTCTTCAATGACTTCGTAGAAACCTACGCCCCCGATTTTGCCACTATCATCAATGTAATTTCTCGACAACAAGGATTTAAAACTGAGTTTGTCGTTAATCTTGTGATCCCAGACAGCAGATTGTTGATGAAATAGCACATCAAATCGTGTGGTACCAGCAAATACAGGATCGGTATCTATCTCCTTTGAATCCTCTGAAATCTCGAATTGTGCAGCGTCCTCTGCGCCGTTGAATTGAACTGTCAGGCGGTTCTCTTCACTAGGCTTCCACACATATTTACCCTGGTAGTCTGAATATTTCGGAAATTGTGTTATCGATATACCGTCATCGTCTTCTTCCACTTCGTCCTCTTCACCATCATCCTGAAAAAAACGATCCAGATAACTCACTCGACCTGCCAGATAAAACGACTGCGTCTCACTAATGGGACCTTCTATCAACGCACCCGCTTGTAGCAAGCTGAAGTCGACAGATGCCCTGAAACGATCTGTTTGAGGATCGCGCAACTGCACATCAAATACGCCACCGGTGACGCCAGAAAATTCAGGCCCGTAGCCAGATTGGTAAATATCAAACGACTTTATCAAATCCGTGTTGAAAACACTGATTAAGCCATCGAAGTGAAACAGGTAATTCACCGGCGCAAAATCAACCTGAAAATAATTATCGTCAGGACGGGATCCCCGAACAGCAGGTAAAGCTTCTTCATCATCGGCATAAGCCATGCCAGGAAGAGACTGTAGTGCACGAACCGGATCACCACCCGAGCCTGGCGCTGAGTGAAGAGTTTTTCCGCTAAATCCAGTACCCAGTGGTAATTGGGTTTCAGGCTCACCTTCCTCTTCAACGATTATCTCGTCCAGCTCAGTTGTCTCGGGAGTTACGCTCTGAGCCAATGTTTGAGAGCTGAATAGGCAACTGAGTATCAATGTTAAAACAGGGGTAACGCCTCTCAGCGAGAATGCCTTGCACAATTTCTTGAAGATCCCAAGATAGATATCTGACGCAAGCTGGATATTATTCATAGTCGTTTTCCGTTTCCACACAAACCATGTAAACACTTCAGAAGCACGGCATATAAACTTACGCTATACAGAGATACTCTCTACAAAAACCGTTACCACGAACCTTGAAACTAATATAAATTCACAACGGCTATTCTAGTTTCAATGCTCTGCAGTTTTTGTAACAACATGTAATTTAAAACTAACCGTTTGCATCAACTGGAAATGCATCAGCTGGAAATTCATCAACAGGAAACAATACAGTTATTCTTGCACCATGCAAGTCTGGACATTTATCGATGTTAACCGAGCCACCATGCCACTGCACTATACGATTCACAATAGCCAACCCCAGGCCATGCCCTTTCTTCGCTTCTGTGGCATCACCGCGAGTAAAGGGCATTAGAACGCTACGATGTTCTGACACGGGAATACCAGGACCATCATCACTAACACTAAGAGACACGTGTGCATCTCGTCGCCTTAGCTCAACATGCACTGAATGACTAGCAAATCTGAGTGCGTTTTGTAGCAAATTTCTCAGCAACATGGCGAAGAATTTCTCATCACCTGGTACCAGCAGATCGCTTTGATTAGTCAACGTAATAGTGATATTTTCTTGCTCATGTAATTCGATGCATGTTGCAACCAGATCTTCTATCGCTAACACTTCAGGCTTCTTGACTGACAACACATGATCGAGGCGTGCAAAATCCAGGAGAGAACTTACCAGCTTCTCCATTTCAGATATATCAGCGCTGAGTCTTTGTGTATACTTTTTTCGAGCTGCAGGATCACGTGTATCCTCAAGGATATCTATGCCAAAGCGTAGCCTTGCCAGAGGTGTCCGAAGATCATGACTAACTGCCGAGCTTAATAATTTATTGTCGCTAACAAGGGTCTGAATACGCTCAGCCATCCGGTTGAATTCGACTTCAATATCCGCTATGTACGAGACTCCCTGGGTATTTATTCGATGATCCAGTTGCCCACTACCGAAATCTTTGGCTGCAACTCGCAGTTTCATCAAGCGCCTGATAAGTGGATACAACCAGAGTAGTAGCAACGCTAGCACGCCGATATAGAACACGAGAGTGAAGACCAATCTGATGGACGACAATGAGTTTGCATTGTAGTGAGTCGGAATAATTGTCAATACGTCACCATGGCTTGGCAAATAATAATGCAGGGTCAGCCCATCGTCAGATTCCAGAACCAGCGCTTTGCCCACTTCAAATTCTTTTTGCATGGATGCAGGAAGCGGAAAATCCTTGCTTGCCTGTATGGATATATCCAGAAACTGTGTGCCCACATCCTCAACCAGAGCTTTATCAGGAGCTACGGACACATCCAGAATCGCGGCAATCTGTGCACCCATTTCTCTATAGATTTGAACCTCGTCGCTAACCTTGCCACTAGCGAACCGGTCGTAGAATCGGTCCAGAGTCCAGCCTAGTCCAAGAAGAGCCGTTAGCACTACCAGCAACAGCGATCCGATAAGAATACGCATTGCGAGGGGCCCCTACCAGGCATCCTGGGCAAAAAGATACCCTTTTCCACGTACGGTCTTTATAAGATGTGGTTGAACAGGATCATCATTAATTTTTTTTCTGACACGAGAAATGAGAATATCGATTGAACGGTCAAAACCGTCGTATTCGATCCCCCGCATTTGACTGACAATATCGTCACGCGACAAGACCACTCCAGCATTGCTGGCAAGCAACCACAGCAAATCAAACTCATTAGATGACAGTTGCAGCACCTTTTGGCTCAGATTAGCGCTGCGGTTGTTAGCATCAATGCTGAACTCCCCAAACGAATAAGCATTAGCACTGACTTCATCACGACGCAAAAGAGTCTGAAGTCTCGCTAACAAGGCTTTAGGGCGAATCGGTTTTATCAGATAATCGTCTGCACCCGCTTCCAGACCATGGACTTCATCTTGCTCTTCACCCCGTGCCGTTAGCATCAATATTGGGTTGGAATAGAAGCTGCGAACTGCCTTGCAGACACTAAAGCCATCCACTTGGGGCAGATTGATGTCAAGTATGACAAGATCAGGCACATCATCCTTGATCAAAGCTATCGCATCGTCGCCACGGTTAGCGACACTTACCTGATAACCGTTTTCAATCAGATAGTCAGCTACCCACTGTGCTAACGATGCATCATCCTCAACAACCAGAATGTGTTCCTGAGCAATATCTTCCGCCACTAGAAAAGCCTCCACCGGGTGCGTCCTGAAGAGCGTTTGTTGTACACCCAGGTCACTTTAACCTCGATACTGGCAACTATCGGTTGCTGTTGGTCCCCAGCCACGAGGTAGAAGCCAGTGGTCTCGCTAGCTTCAAGAGCATAACGAAATTCGCCTTCTGTCCTGGCACTCCAGCAATTGAGCGCAACTGCGCCGCCCTCCCGCCAAAGACAGACACGTTCCTGGGCGTCGGCGTCACTACGTGACTGCCATCGAAATTGCACGCGCTGGTAACAGACCTGGTCTTTGACTAACGATATACATTTATCCGGCACCACAGTGAAGCTGAAGTCATCTGCTGATAAAACAGGAACCGAGTAACTTCCTAAAGCGGCTGTGACAACAGTAAAAGCGATCCCTTGCAAGTGCCGCCTAGAATACATAATTCAGTGATGTCGTAAAAGATGAGCCTATTCGGCCATCTGCTAACGGACTGTCTGTTACTGAATCGGGCAGGTAAAGCAATTCGGTATTTACTTTAAAAATCCATTTTTCATTAAGCGGAACAGTCGCACCTGCTTCAAGACTTGCCAAAATGCCATCAGATGCCTGATATACCGGAATACTTTCAGTGGACTCCTCCTCAGAGATGCCAAAGTAATGATCTACCATTTTGTCTGAAAAATAACGAACGCCGAGTAGTCCGTGAAGATTCCAGTTTTTTACTTGCTTGAACTTCCCCACTTGCACAGATGCCGTCTGACCATCATGCGTCCCGGAAACATCCGAGTAGAATTCAAACTGAACAAGTGTGCTATCGAAATTATGCGTGCTTCTCAGGCCCGCTATGAGATCTGCGTTTCTATCATTTACAGATTCATACTCTCCAATGCCTGGCTCATACGGGCCAAAGCTTGAGGTAAAAAGAAGATCCAGTCGGGTGTGATCATTTCCCCAGGCAGAGTATCCAATCGCCGCGCCAAAGAAACTTTCGTTAATAACTTCCAGGAATAGTCTTCGCCATTCGGCACGACCGGATAACAAGAGCGTGATACCTACGTTAAGGCCTGTTGGGTCCTCAGGATCATCGCCCTCCCAAGCCACTATCGGCAAGTCGTCAGCATAAAATTGAACGCCCATTTCAAATGATAGCGATGCATCGCTTCTATCTCTGACTTCATGCGCAATATCTGCACTATTGGCGGATTGAATGCCTAACAACAGGCACAAAGAAGCAGCGCAAGCTAAAAAACATCCAGGATAATATGTGTGAGCCATTCCGCCTATTCCACTAGCAACTATTACTAATATTCAGTCGTCCATGACACTTTACCCTCATAGCTTCGTGGCTTTCTGTAACAGAATGTACCGAGGCACACCAACTTACTGGATCCGCCTGATCGGGATGAGCCGAGCAGAGATCTAGCTGTGGAACGGCTTCAGCTGGTAACCGTGCAATCGGGCTGCAAACTCTTCCAGACATTCAATACCTGTGGCTTCCGCCTCTTCGCACCACCCCTGCAACGACTCTAACAAAGCCTCCTGACTTGCTTCCGCCTTACTCCAGATGGCCTGTAATTCGTTCTGCAGCGTATACACGGTCTGCAACGATTCGCTGGTTGCCAATGCGGCTGCGACGCGTAACTTTCCGGCCTCATCCAGCAGGTGATCTACCTTGATCAAATCACGCCCTGCGCAGCGAAGAGTCTGTTTATGCGCCACGTTCCCCTTCAATTCGATGGCATGCACAGGCTTGACCACCGCACGTGCATAAGATTCCATGACGTGCAGCCGGCTGGCAATGATCGCCTTCACCGTATCGATATCCATTACGGTCTTGGCAGTATCGAAGTGTGGCTGTGGGGCTACGCGCCGAATTTTCGCAAGCCCCAGAAAACTGAATACACGTAAATACACCCATCCCAGATCCAGCTCCCATTTACGCAGTGAAAAGCGTGCTGAAGACGGATAGGCGTGGTGGTTGTTATGCAGCTCCTCACCACAAATGATGGCAGCGATGGGGGTGATATTGGTTGCAGCATCGTCAGTCTCGAAATTTCGATAACCCCAGAAATGTGCCAATCCGTTGATGATGCCTGCAGCCAGCACGGGCACACACAACATCTGTATGGCAAATACCGCAATGCCGGCAATACCGAAAAGATAAAATTCCAATATGGCAAGCATCGACACACCTAGCACTGAAAAGCGTGTGTACACGTTGCGTTCAATCCAGTCAGCGGGAGTACCGTGACCGAATTTCTGCGTTATTTCACCATCAGCCGCGGCTTGCCGATACAGCTCTGCACCCTGCAACAATACTTTCCTGATGCCATGAATCTGTGGGCTGTGCGGATCCTCAGGGCCTTCGCAGCGCGCATGGTGCTTACGATGTACCGACACCCATTCCCTGGTCACCATCCCGGTTGTCATCCATAACCAGAATCGAAAAAAATGTTGCAGCACAGGGTGCAGATCGACCGCCCGATGCGCCTGGCTACGGTGCAAATAAACGGTTACAGCCAGCAAGGTTATATGACAGCTAAGCGCCGTCCAGCCCACCAGAAACCACACGGATACATCCCATTGACCAAGAAGAAACAAACCGCCCACCTCTCAAACGCGAATTGATAACGTAACCCTACACAATCTATCCGTCAAATTGGTGCCACTTCAGGATACGATTTGAACAGTTGTAATAATATTTTTTCAACGGTACTTCGGTGCCACAGAACGATTTTCTATTTACAAAACTACATCAGGCACGGCGAGTGCAAGTCTATACTGTCGTTTGACCCGATTATCGCCTCAATCAGCTCGGTGAGTAATATGTCCACCGCTACGACAACACCCTCGAAAAATAGCTCTGTGCCTGACGTTGCAACCACTGATTCTGATCGCTCCCTGCAAGCAAACGGACTGCACCGCGTCCTTGGTAATGATATCGCCGTCAGCGATGTGTCACTGAGCCTGTCACGAGGTGACGTGCTTGGATTACTCGGTCTCAACGGGGCAGGTAAATCCACCACCTTGAAAATGCTGTGCGGCATGCTGGTACCCGACAAAGGGACGGTCATTGTTGACGGTTACTCCATGAACGAACAACCTCTCAAGGCTCGTGCACAGATAGGTTTTCTGCCCGATCAGCCACCGCTGTATAATGACATGCGCGTTAGTGAGTATTTAACGTTGTGTGGACAAATCCGTGGCCTCACTGGCTCAACGCTTGCCAGTCAACTGTTATCGACCATTGAACGCTGCAGCCTGGGTGAGGTACGACAGAAACTGATAGCAACCCTATCCAAAGGCTATCGCCAACGTGTTGGAATTGCTCAGGCAATTATTCATCAGCCGGAGGTTGTGCTTCTGGATGAGCCAAGCAATGGGCTGGATCCACAACAGCTTGAAGGTATGCGCGAGCTTATCCGTCGCTACGCCGAGGACCATGCAGTGGTTTTCTCAACACATTTGCTGGCGGAAGCCCAGGCATGCTGTAACCGTGTTGCCATTATCCACGAAGGTAAACTGACCGTCGATACACCGGTAGCTGGCGCAGACCTGGATACCTTGTTTCACGGAGCGATTGCATGATCGCTATCATCGCCCGTCACGAGTGCGCAAGCCTCTTGCGTAGCGCTCAGACCTGGGTCGTCGCTGCCATTCTGGCGCTGCTGTTTGCCTATCTTTTTCTACAACAGCTCGAATCCTTCCTGAGTGTTCAGGACCAGCTTGCTCTGCAGGACTATCCCGTGGGGCTCAGTGGCTATCTCAGCGTCAGGTATCTGCAACCACTGGCACTGGCCTTTACCTTCGTTGCCCCGCTTTTTGCCATGCGCTCATTCAGCGATGAATTTCGACAGCATACCTACGCCTTGTGGCAGTCCTCGCCTGTGTCCAGTACCTCACTGGTGCTTGGAAAATTTGCCGGTTTAAGTGCTGTGATGATTTTACTCATGGCAATAGCCATCGGTATGCTTTTAATCATGCGCCTGTTTGTACCGATTGACTTGTCGGTGGTTCTTTGCGCCGCTTTGGGTTTGTTGCTATGCAGCAGCGCCGCAACAGCCTGTGGTTTATATTTTTCGTCTCTGACGCAGCACAACCTTATCGCTATCATTGCAAGCCTGGCCTTGCTGGTGTTGCTGTGGCTGATTGGAAGCGCCAATTTTGGCGAACTACCCATACAGGCCATAGCTCAGCTGTCTATCGCCAATCATTTAAGTGGCTTTTTCCAGGGTTATCTGCAAAGCGACGACATTGCCTACTTTCTACTATTCACTGGCATGTTTCTGGGGCTTTGTATTGTGCGTCTGGATTCACTTCGGCAAAACGGCTATTGATGAGGATGCGTTCATCCAGATGGCATAGCATTTTGTCTATCCTGATCATAGTCATCGTCCTCGTACTCGGCTGGTTTACACAGCGGTTCAATGTATCACTGGACATAACGGCCAACGATCGTCACTCGCTTGCACCCACTACCGTGCTGTTACTGCAGTCACTTGATGTGCCTGTGGAGCTCATCGCGGTTCTTGGCCCCGACCCCAAACACAGAAGCGGCGTGGAGGCATTGGTTACCCGATTTCAGGAACACAAGCCAGATATCAACCTGCGCTTCATTAACCCTGAAACAGATCCGGCACAAGCACGAGAGCTTGATGCAGCCCCCGGGGGTGAATTGATCCTGCGCACAAGTGAACGAGAGCAACGCCTGCAGACACTCTCTGAAAGATCTCTGGTGGACAGCCTGCAACAGCTTAGCCGCGAAGGTAATCGCGACATCGTGTTCATCACCGGCCACGACGAGAGAAGCCCCACTCTGACTGGTAATGATGACTGGCTGCTGATGAGCGAACGTCTCGCCAACATCGGGCTGGTAACCCGCGAGCAAAGTCTGGTCAGTGAACCCTACTTGAGTGATAGCACCGATCTTGTAGTCATTGCCGCTCCCAAGCAGCCCTATTTCCCAGGCGAACTGGCAAGCATTGATAGCTATATTCAACGCGGTGGTAATTTACTGTGGCTAACAGAGACTGCGAGTACATCCGATGCACGCCAGGATTGGTCACTTCTGTCGAATGCCTTTGGTATTGATACGCTGCCGGGCACCGTGATTGATACCGCAAGCCAGGCACTGGCAGCAGACTCGCCAGACTTTGTTCTTCTGGATCGATTCCCTGCGCATCCGGTGACGCTTCAGCTTGCCAGTCCAGTGTTAATCCCACAGGCTACTGCGCTGGCCGTAACACCATTAGCGGGTCAGGTAGTCGAACCTCTTTTGCAAACACCAGAATCAAGCTGGACTGAAACCGGCCCCCTGGCTGGCGCCATGCAGTTTGACGAAAACACCGAAGAGGTAGCTGGCCCCTTGCTGCTTGGCGTTACTATCGAACGTACCCTTGCCAACGGCACACAACGCTTCGCCGTCATCGGCGATGCTGACTTTGCAGCCTCTCAGTTTATTGGCAACGGTGCCAATCAAAGTTTCACTGAAGCTCTGGCGCTATGGCTGACCGGCGATGCAGAAGAGCTTGGTTTTGTCACCCAGCGAGCACCAGACAGCGAGCTATCACTCAGTAATCGTTCTATTGTCATTTTGAGTGTTGTCTACCTTGCAGCACTACCGCTGTTTCTTTTGCTGGTTGCAGGCGTTGTACGATGGCGTCGTCGCCGAACCAGCTGAACGAAAGCAAACCAGATGACAACAAGCCACACCCGCTCGCTAAAGCAATGGACGACAGCGCTCAGCATCGGCTTGTGTGCTCTACTATCAGCCATGGGCTACCTTATCTGGAGTGACGGTCGGACAGGCAAAACAACATCAACAGCTGAGATTCAGGCATCGTCTATACGCATACAGCGCGATGGCTTTGACGATATGCGCCTGGCAAAAAAAAACGAGCTGTGGCAGTTTGAATCCCCTTGCAAAATGATGGCTAATGAGCAACGTCTCTCACCGCTTCTCGATGCCTTAGCACCGGCCGCTCACCAGTACGCGGCCAGTGAAGTTGATCTGGAAGCCGCTGGCTTGCTCGACACGCAAACCATCATTTACATCAATGAAACAGAACACCGTATTGGTGATACAGACTTGAGCGGTGAGCGGCGATATTTACAGCGTGGAAACACGGTGGAGTTCACTGCTGAATGGGTGTTGTCACTTGTCAACGGCGGGGTCACCGCGCTGGCGCAGCTTGAGATTTTCCCGGCAGGTTTAACCAGAGTGACCGTAACCGCGGATAGCGGTAGCAGCAAAGTACTTTCATTAGCCGAAGACCTTTCGCTATGGCAAGACCTGACTGCGCAACAGATTGCCCCCTGGCCACTCGCCGAAATTGAGATGAATGCTGCCTACAAAGTGCAAACTGTAGATGCAGGTGGTCAGAATCAGTCGTATGCCGTATACAGTAATGACAGCCTGACTGCTGTTATGGTGGACGATGCACGATGCGCCTATTTACTTCCAGCCAACGCCTTGCCACACTCACCGTCTTAGAATACCTGAAGCAGACACTACCCGATGCCAGAATTGCCCGAAGTTGAAACCACACGGCGCGGTATCGAACCCTACCTGCTCAACCAGAAAATCGTGCATCTGGAGATTCACGAAAAGCGACTGCGATGGCCAATCCCTGATGATGTTAAGGCATTGCAAGGTGCTACTGTCACAGGCTTAGAACGTCGCGGCAAATACATACTGATTCGAGTCAAGACAGGTACCGCTATTGTTCATCTGGGCATGTCGGGCAGTCTGCGCGTATGCACCAAAGATGAGGCACGGCGAAAACATGATCACTTTCAGATTACAACATCTACTGGAAGTATTATCCGATTTCATGATCCACGCCGATTTGGTTGTCTTTTGTGGCAAGCAAACGGCGAGCCCCTCCATGCCCTACTGAGCAAACTCGGCCCAGAACCTCTTTCAGAGGCGTTCGATTCTGATCACTTGTTCAAGGCAACCCGCAAACGGCAGGTAGCCATCAAGAACCTCATCATGAACAGCCAGATCGTGGTCGGCGTGGGCAACATCTACGCCAGTGAATCCCTGTTCATGTCGGGCATCAGACCTGGGCGTGCCGCCAGAAGAGTGACAAGAAAAGAATGCGATAAACTCGTCATTGCCATCAAGGAAGTACTTCAGCGTTCGATTACGCAAGGAGGCACAACCTTGCGCGACTTCGTCAATAGCGACGGCAACCCGGGTTACTTCGCACAGTCACTTAATGTCTATGGCCGCGAAGGCAAACCGTGCCATCAATGCAAAACAGCTATACGCCAACGAGTGCTGGGACAACGCTCTACGTTTTATTGCAATCGTTGCCAGAAATGACGTATTTTTAATTTATCGCATATTCTCGTTTATGTCTATTTGCGACTATTCTGGCTCGTTCTCCGATTCACCTTCAACCGCATCCCGTCAGACGGCCGCAGCATCACGCTGAGCACAGGCTTCGGTGGCTTGCCTCCCGACGGCGAGAATTGCAGGGTTGGAGTTAGCCTTGCCAGCACAAGCACCGCCTCGGTCAGAGCGAACTTTGCCCCGATGCACACGCGCGGCCCGTCACCGAACGGAAGATAGCTGAAGCGGTCGCGATCAGCAATCGCTTCCGGTAGTCGTCGATGTCCCTCGTGACGGCCCTGTGATCGAGTTCCACACCGCCGAACAGCGTGTCAACAATGATGTCGAGCGCTGCTCGTGAAATATACGGCAACAGCACAGCTGAGCGTCCATCGAGTTCGCACAGAGCGTCACGGCACGCGAGCGCGTAGCGGTCCATTGATGGCACAAAACTCTCGAGCGTCTTCGTACGGAACACCGGTGCTATCAGTCGGCGCTGGTGCCGCCACTGCTCGCCATCCGAGGTCAGCAGCCCACTACCCATCGCCGGCGCCAGAATGCGCTGGGTAACGAACGATCGGCCGAACGCATCGTTGTCATCGAGCAACACGGTGCGTGCAAGCTCGGGACGGGCGACGTGCACGAAAGTGCGGCCGAGCATCCGCACACTTCGCACTCCCTGATCGTACATGTCGGCAGACCACCACTGGGCGGGATTTCTCGCCATAACGACAAGTCCGCGCAATGGCGAGTAGTGCTCCGCAGGTGGAACGATCAGCTGTGTACGCCAAGGGGCGGTCGACATAATTGCCTCAGGGATTAGTTGCCGGCTACTGCACTGATGCTATACCCTTGAACAACGTTTTTTAGGTTTCCCCGATACGCGCTATTTAAAATGGCTTAACAACAACAAGTACCACGATAAAAATCAACGCGACAAACGGCAACTCATTTAGCATTCTAAGCGTACCGACCGACACATCACTCTCACCCGTATCCAGCGATCGCCCGACCTTGTTAAAGTAGAGGTGCAGCGCCGTCAATCCGATCACCAGCAACAGCTTTACCCACATATACTTCAACTGAAACACACTGGGATTAAAACTAATCAGTGTGATGCCTAATATCCATGTTGCTATTAACGATGGGATCATAATGATGCGGCGAAGTAGCATCGCGGCATCTTTCATTGTGTCAAACAACGGCTCGCCCGGCTTACTATTGGCTTGGTGCATTTTATAACGCGGATATACCAGCAATGACGCCATCCATGCCACCATGGCTATTATGTGAAACGCTTTTACCCAAAGATACATTGGCCTACACTCCTATTTGTATTTGCCAGGCAACCATTCTTCTTTATGTTCTGTACGTCGATTTCGTAACTTGTTACAGGCGAAAACAAGGTGCACAGTTGTTCATCGGGAATCTGATCCTGCATGGCTGATCTCATTATGCGGGTTTTTTCGAGAATGCGTCGAGTGGCCTCCAGAGCTTCATCAAAACTCAACACACTCTCGTAATCTGGCAATGCACGACTGCATGCAATCCCGGCGCTGGTTGTGCCGATCGCCCGGTTGCCTGCCGTTTCAAGCACTGCTGCGGTGCCCGCGTCCCAGGCGTTGCCCACAACAAAGGCAGAACGCTCTAAGTGCATTGCAGCGAACTGCTCAGCGCTACTTGTCTGTGTTACAACTTTTCTCCTTTACTGTGGCTTGCTTCCTGATTAGCGTTGTAGATGCTTGACAGTCTCAGCAGTTGAGCAGTTCCCTTAAGCCTTGTATAACAAAACCAATCCTGAGTATCATGTTTGATAGCATACTGAAACATCTAATAGCACAGGGCGAATTGCACGAACGTTCTGTTCATGATTTTCGATGCTTTACAAATTATCTTGAAAATCAAACTGACTATACCAGAGGAAAATTGCGACAGATTAGTCAACGGGTCAACTCTCGTACAACTTAGCCACATGAGAAATTCGGGCCTCACCTTATTCAACTGCACCGAGATTTTAATGAATACGGTTTGATAGTTGACACACTTTTTCATCTGAATGAAGGAGGGCTTCTCAGTGACATTACAGATGTTGCAAAACGACAAAAAGAGTCTGAATAAAATCTGGAGTGAGCAGTATATAGCGGCTCGTAATGAGATCGATATTGATGTTACAAAGTTTCCTGTATCACTGCAGAACCACTATGATAATTATTACGAAGAAGCTTTTTTTTATACTTGGCTTGCATTTCTCTGGCAGGATATTGAAGGGTATCGCTGCGGTCTGAAAGTCATGACAGTAGAAAACAATAGCGGCGCGATGTTTTCTCTGAACGATTTTTCACATGAGTTTCTATCAGCTTATACTGATTATGATCAAACTGACACACCTTCGTATATTGGGCCTGTTTTTCCCAGAAAATTGAGTCTTGTAGAGCTTTTCAACAGGGCGGCTTTTTACCCGCTCATATTTAATCTGTACGCAAACTACTGGCGATACTTTGAGAAAGGCGATCAGTTCTGTGAAATGGTCACTTATGATTTTGCTACAGGTTTGCGTTCAGGCGCTGTGTCAGAAAACAAGACTGTAAACGTGACTGATATTCAACAACACGAGAACCCAAGGGCTGCGCTCGAGTGTTTGGCCGGATTCACCAATCAGGCGATTATTGATGGCTGGGAAGAGAAACTCAGACCACTTAGTTTACCAGATAAAATGCACGAAAAAGCCTTTGATTTCAATTTTTCGACGGGATCGAGCAGGTTTGAGAAACGAGAGAAACCCAATCGATTGAAAGCTGAAGATATAAGGCACTTTGAATTAAAACATGAGCTGAAATTACCAGATTCTCTAGCTGAATACTTGCGTATTTTCAATGGACGACAAAACAACCCAGCCTATTTGACGTTCGCTGTCGATGACTTGACGAAAGTGACTGTAAAGCAATTTCACACACTTAAAGAGCTGGGGGATGCTGCATTGTTAACCATTCAAAGACGTCCCGATATTATCTGGATAGGAATTTTGTCAGACGACGCGTTAATAGGTGTTTGTTTTCAATCCAATGATAACAAGACTGGAGCCGTGGAAACATTCGGGATAATGGCGATAAATAAAGATGGCCAAATTACTATATGCGACTATTCGATCGATAAATTTTCACGATATGCACAGGATTTATGGATACTGCTTCAAACCTGCAAGTGCGATAAGAGCGATTCAGTTTTTTCAATCATAGAAATGGCTAAAGGCCCAAGAAGAATCTTGAGCCTTTGAATTCGACTTGCGCCTGGCGCAAACCCCGGGGCATCGCCCGTTAACCACGCCAGACCCGTATCTGAATATTACTGTTGAACAACAGCTTACCAAGTAGTGGGCCACAGACTATTGTTTGTGAACACAATTGGAATCCACCAAAAGCCACCCCTTTCTGTGCTGCTCGCGATACACACTAGTGGAGCTGGAAACTGGTAAGTTCTTGCAAGGCGTCCGACGCCACAGCGGAACGTGCCAACAAGTTATCTGTACTCATGATGCAGATCCACCCGACAGCCAATAGCACGCTAGTGGTGCTGGTATAGCAAGGATACTGG
>ENA-ORXR01002762-ORXR01002762.1-marine-metagenome-genome-assembly--contig:-NODE-2762-length-16355-cov-5.493734_pt1 | contig 16355 bp, 13 predicted proteins | sample MGYA00237866_ERZ511479 | MGnify/ENA metagenome assembly ERZ511479 | reverse complement strand
CACTTGATCCTCGCGCCTAACCCTCGATCACATGAGGCTCCGCGACGAGTCACCGCCTTTTTCAACACCCTGTTAGTCTCGAGGTAATAGTAGCTGACCTTGGTGTGGAACGAACGTCTTTACCTGGTGAAATCTGGATTTCCATTGTCAATCATGGAAATATTTGGGCAAGTGATCGCCCCATATCGCAGGTCTGTATTGGGGAGGCATCAAGCGAACTCAATTGAATATCAAAGATTTGGTATCAATCAGGCTGCGCACACAAATGCGCCACTGCGCAGGTTGATGTAGGAAGAGGATAGCGCAGATCGTATCGAGACGCGCCGCAAAGCTAATTTTTCGGAATCTTACCCATTGACGTATGCCCCCTCGCCCGAGAGCCACGTTTACTACCCGAACAGATCGTAGGCTCTACCATCCCGCTTTTCGTAATAGTGAATAAAGGCAGCGTTGACCACGCGATATCCGCCTGGAGTTGGATAATCACCGGTAAAATACCAGTCGCCTTGATGGTCTGGTAGAGCTGCGTGAAGAGCTCCGATTCCGAGGTATAGGATCTCGACTCGACCTGACCAGGGGCCGTCTTTCGGGCTGACTAACTCTGAAATCTTGGCCGAGATTTCTTCGGGCGAGAACGGGTCATAGATCGCTTTCACGGCGTTCTTCATTTCAGCGACCGGCTTGTCGAGTTCTTCTCGTGCCGAGACCGCAACCGCGTCGATGACATCGGCCATTCCGCGTTCTTTGAGCAGTTGAACCGCAGCTTGAAACGCGATGAACTTGCCGAGCTCTGACATATCGATTCCGTAGCAATCAGGATAGCGCACTTGGGGCGCGGTCGAGGCGATGGCGATCTGCTTTGGATTTGTTCGGCTGAGGATTTTCAGAATCGACTGTTTTAGTGTAGTGCCCCGAACGATCGAGTCATCGATGACCACCAAACTGTCATTAGGCTTCACGATGCCATAAGTGATGTCGTAGACGTGGGATACTAGCTGATCGCGGCCAGCCTCTTGGCTAATGAACGTCCGCATCTTGATGTCCTTGTGAGCGATCTTTTCGCCACGCGGCCATTTACCCATGATCAGGTCGTCGATCAATTCGTCAGTCAACGCGCCCTCGGAGTTCGCTTTGACTAGATGATCGCGCACCTCTTGACGACGATGCCTTCTCAACCCCTCCAGCAATCCATGATAGGCGGTCTCTGCTGTGTTCGGGACAAAACTGACTACCGTGTTTTCGATGTCGTTCTCAATAAACTCTACGACCTGAGGCACCAGAGCTGCGCCGAGGGCTTTTCGTTCTAAGTAGATTTCTGGGTCGTTACCTCGGGAAAAATAGATCCGCTCAAAACTACATTTCTTCGGCTCAGGAAGACTTGAAACAAACGGCTCCATGGTCATCTCCCCGGTGTTCTTGATCACCGCTACATGGCCCGGTTGAAGCTCCTTAATTTCGTCCTGAGGTATCCCAAAAACCGTCATCAGAGGCACCCGCTCAGAGGCGAATGCGTAGAGTTCATCGTTCTCGAAGTAAAAAGCGGGCCGGATCCCGTGCGCATCTCGCATTACGAACGAATCGCCATTTCCGACCGCACCAGCAATGGCGTAACCGCCATCCCACCCGCGAGCGGCTTTGCGCAGCAGGCGGGCCATATCGAGCGACTCGCTGATCTGTTGGGAGATTTTCTTAGGGTCGACGTCCTTGTTCCGGAGCTTTCGGTAAATCTTGGTGTGTGCCTGATCAAGATGGTAGCCAATTTCTTCCAGAACCGTCTGAGTATCGGTATCGAAAACCGGGTGCTGACCACGACCAATGAGCCTTTCATTCAGCTCCGCGGTATTGGTCATGTTAAAGTTGCCCATGACCATCAATGTCCGAGTGGGCCAATTCGTTCTGCGGACGTAGGGGTGACAGGAACCGGTGCCGAAATCGCCCGAAGTGCCGTAGCGAAGGTGCCCCATGAGAATCTCTCCAGCATAATCGAAGCCCTCTTTCACTGACTTCGCATCGTTCTTGTCGATTCGGCCAGCATCCGCCAGTTCATGGTAACGAGCGACCTGCTCATTGAACAGTGATGACAACGAATCTTTGGCCGCTGAACGGGCCCGCGACATGTAAGGCTGACCCCGTTTGACGTTGAGCTTACAACATCCAAGCCCGACCCCATCTTGGCCACGGTTGTGCTGCTTCTCCATGAGAAGAAACAACTTCTGGAAGCCCCAAAGAGCCGTGCCATATTTCTCGCGGAAGTAAGATAGAGGCTTTTTCAAGCGCACCATTGCGATGCCGCATTCGTGATCAAGGTGGTCGCTCATGAACTCTTTTGGGAGGTTTTGGGGAACTCGTGATTGATAATGGAAACTCTAGGAACGGTTCTTCACGCGAACGCGGACTCCCTCTTGATCGACAATTTCACCCAAGACCGTTCCTCCGATCTTTTCGGCGTCATCAGGGCTGGTAACGACGCACCAGCCAATGCCCATGTTGAAAGTATTGAAGCGGTCGTCGTCGTCGGTGTGGGCGAGAATTTTCTGAACTGGCTCATTTTCCCAGAACGGGATCTCCAGTTCTGCTCCCTTTCCGGGAATCAGGCGTTCCAAATTCTCTGGCAAGCCGCCACCGGTAATATGAGCCATTGCTCGCGGACGAATCCCCGCCGACTTCATTGAATCAGTGACATCGTTGTAAAGTCGAGTCGGGGCCAGGAGTTGGACGATTTCTTCGTTACTGAACTCATCCGGATTCGCGGTTAAAACTCGACGCACAAGAGACCAGCCATTGGCATGCACTCCGTCGGAAGCGAAGCCGACAACGACATCACCGACTTGGATCTCGCTAGGATCGAGCAGGTCTGGCTTTTCGACGGCACCGATGCAGAACCCAGCAAGTTCGATCATTCCATCAGGAACGATTCCCGGCATCTCAGCGGTTTCTCCACCCGCAAGAATGCAGTTACAATCCGCGAGATATTCGGACATTCCCGAGATCAGGCGTTTGACCTTCGTCTTGTCCAGATTCCCTACCCCGATATAGTCGAGGAACATCAAGGCGTCGCCCCCAGTTGTCAGGATATCGTTGACGCTCATCGCGACCAGATCCTTTCCTGCAATCTCTAGCTGGTCGTGTTGGAGCAGCACTTCGAGCTTCGTCCCTACTCCATCGCATCCTGTGACAATGACCGGCTGTTTGTAGTCGGATAGGTCGTAGGCAGCGGCAAACAGGCCAAAGGCCCCGAACAATGAACGCCCCCCAGCTTCGGTCTTGGCTCGGAGGGTATTAATGTCGCCTACCAACTCGGCGGCGGCCTTAATATCGACTCCGGATTCCTTATAGGTGAGTTTGTCTTCGGACATGAAAAAGGTGGTTAGTACTGGGGAAGATAGGTCGGGTGCTAAGTCGTGTTTGTCTTACTGCAACGATTCCGTGATCTCGTCCACGAGGAACTGCTGAACAATCTCTTGGCCGGGCTGAGTGGGATGGGCGGCATCCCACCAGATTTCCGTTTCAACATCGAGGAAGACTTGAGTCATATCGCGAATCGGATTTGAGCTAGTCGCGAGTTCGTTCATCACTTTCCGGAGCACCGGATAACCGCGAACAACGTAGTCTTCAATCGCCAGCGTATGGTGCATGGCGTGTTTTTCTGAGTCAGTGAGATGGCGCTTCGAATCAGAGACGTGTGGGTTAGGTTGGAGGTAGTGGAGAAATAAGGTGTCAGACTTCGAGCACATGGAATCGATCCTTCCGTGCCACTCCCGCCACCGATTGGCACTGAACTTAAAGGAGTCTTCGAGTTCCCAATCCAGTAGGCGCACGCCGTCGAAGTAGCTGTTTTTCAAATCGCGCTCAAGCTCTAGTGAATCGTTCGTCCAACGAGTATCGAGACCTCTCCAGATGCGATGAGTCAGCACCAACTGGCAGACTGGTTGACGTAGAGATGTGCGAGTCAGGTCGAGACGTTTGCGCTTCAAATCGATAATCGCTTGGCTCTGCTGGAGGCGTTCTTGGCTGAGTTCAGCGAGAGACAGTTTGTACTGAAAATGAGCTGCTTTGGCATACTCAGGTGGAAGTCCAGCGTTGTTGTTTTCCCATGGGTTCCACAACTCGTTCAAGCCATCGATGAAGATGACCACATCAAACATCCCCTGAAAATACTGGTAGATGAAACCGGTCTGCGGCAGCGCGTGTCCAGCGATTGCCATCGACACCACGCAGGGCCGCCGATCTGGAAACTCTTTCTCAAGTAGTTCTTCCATGAACGGCCCATGCCAACCGACGTAGTGGGCAAAAGAGCCACCGAAAATCCCTACGACGAGTGGAGGGCGGAGATCGCCGTCTTCGCTGGGAGCGACGGAATAGCCTTCGGGGGATATGTCGAAATCATGGTGACTGGGAAACCCGAAGTTGTTCGCTCCCGGAAATTTCTGGTTGTGAACGTAACCAAAGAACGGGTGGATTTTGAGCAGGGAATCGTAGGCGTGACCGTCGTCTTCGCCATCACTAGCTTCGGCTCCAGTCAGTTCGGCCAGCGCCTCACGACGTTCGGCCTTTAAGTCTTTGACTGCTTTTCCTCCGCCGACTTTGTGCGCCACTCTGACGGCCCCTTCCACGAGAAGAAGCCCGATCAGGCAACTGAAAAGGAGCAGTGCCAGCTTAAGGACGAGCCGACGCCGGACTGAGGTAGTTGTGGTCAAAAAAGCTCGGTGTAGCGGCTCCAATCAGGCGCTGGCCGGGGCGGGCGATGCCGAAGTCACTCGGTCAAAGATGCCTCGGAAAAAGTGGTATCCCCACCCCCATTCATCGCCGCATTCATTCCAATCGGGATCGTAATGATGGCGGCGATAGAGGAAGCGTTCGGGGTGCGGCATCAGCCCGAAGACGTTTCCTTCGGCATTCTGAAGGCCCGCAATCCGATCCGTAGAGCCGTTGATGTCGTCGGTATAAGTCAGTGCAACAAATCCCTTCGCTGCGTATTCGGCAGCGGAGCCCTCGGGAGCTACGAACCGTCCCTCAGCATGAGCAATAGGCAATTCGAAGGCCGCCGGTAAGTGCACCAGCGGAGCAGCCGCGGCATTCTGAACTTCCAAACCAGCCCAGCGGCAGATGAAGCGTCCGGAGGTATTGTCGATCAAACTACCTTCGGGGAGAAGACCGAGCTTAGTGAGAATTTGGAAACCGTTACAGACTCCGAGAACGAAACCGCCGTTGTCAGCGAAGCGATGCAAGGCGTCCCCGATGGCAGATTCGACGCGAAGCTGAGCCAACCGACCGGCCATAACATAGTCGCCATAACTAAAACCGCCGGAGAGCATAACCAAGTCGGCCTTGTCTAGTAAACCAGGGCCGAGTTGGGAGGTCGGTAAGATTTCGGTGCTGAATCCAACTGCTTCGAGCGCGCGGGCGGTCTCGGAATCGCAGTTAGTCCCAGGGAACTTAAGGAGAAGAGCGTGCGGCTGATCGGCCATAGTCGTGGTGATAGTTACTGAGGCCACACCATAACCATTCCGCAAGTCCGAGGTCACCATATCGGCATTTTTCTGTCCTAGCTAATGCCCGATCTAGGAATCCCAACTCTCAGGTCGTGGAATCTCGGCCATACGCCCAGGATTACATTCGTGCGCCTTGACATAATTCGGAAATACGGCCTCCTAGCGAAATGAGTCTCCTCCGATTCGCCCGCCGTTCAACCTTCCTGGCCGGAGCTGCCATTTTTGTTAAAAGGACTTCATCTTCCCGACCGAATACGATCCAGCGGAGTTCACCCGACCTGAAGATCCGAACGCCGCATTCCCAGTCACCCCGGCAACTCCCACTGCATTCGATACGAAAAAGCTGGGGACTATCGTGACTTTTCAGGGGGAGAAGGTCGGTGGATCCCACTCGGTTCACATCGATTTTCGGAAGAGTGACTTTCTCGGATTCGTCAACCACGGAACTCCCATCACTGGGCAAGGAACAGGGGCTTTTGGTCGTCCGGTAGAAATTGTTCTGACTGAAAACAAGATCCTCTCTCCCCTGTTTACCACATCGAACTTTAAATCAGACATCACTCTCCAAACTGGGCAATATCTCCTCACCGAAGGAGGCACGACGAGCAAATCTCTGGAGACCCTGAAATCAGCCGACAATTTTGAGAAGCCGGACACCGCAGTGCTCGGCCACTTTGTGGCATTGATCCAAGTCGAGTGAGTCTTTTTCTTAACTCAAACGGGCTGCCAACAACTCTCGCTGGAACACCAGCTCTTTCGGCAGGTGATCATAAAGGCTGAGGAACAGTTCGCCTTGGCTGAGAATTTCTTCGCGCCATTCGGCATCATTGAAGGCCATACACTTCTCGAAGTCGTCTTCTGTGAAGTTCTCGAGCCCGTCGGTATTGAAATCCTCGTATTGGGGCGTCCATCCGATCCGAGTTTCATGACCTGCGATCCGGCCTCGGCAACGGCTGGCGATCCAATCGAGGACTCGCATATTATCGCCAAATCCAGGCCACAGGAATCCGCCTTCTTCGTCGAGCCGGAACCAGTTCACGTGGAAGATCCGCGGCAGGTTTTTGATCTGATGGCCCATTTTTAACCAGTGACTGAAGTAGTCGCCCATGTTGTAGCCAGCGAATGGCAGCATCGCCATGGGGTCTCGACGAACCTGCTTTTTCAAGCCGATCGCCGCAGCAGTGGTCTCGGAGCCCATGGTCGCTCCGACGTAAACTCCGTGAGACCAATTGAAGGCCTGGTAAACCAGCGGCATGGTCGTTGGGCGGCGGCCACCGAAGATGATTCCGCTAATCGGAACGCCGTCGGGATTTTGCCAATTCGGATCGATCGTCGGGCACTGACTGGCCGGTGCCGTGAATCGGGCGTTTGGGTGCGCCGCTGGGGTTTCGGTTGCGGGCGTCCAGTCGTTGCCTTTCCAGTCAATCAGATGCGCGGGAGCTTCCTTGGTCAACCCTTCCCACCAAACATCGCCATCGTCAGTCAATGCGACGTTCGTGAAGATGCAGTTCGCCTTCATCGACTCCATCGCGTTCGGATTCGATTCTTCGTTGGTTCCAGGAGCGACACCGAAGTAGCCATTCTCTGGATTGATCGCGTGAAGCGTGCCGTCCTCATGCGGCCACAACCAAGCAATGTCATCGCCAATGATGGTCGTTTTCCAGCCCTTGTCGGCATAGGTTTTCGGCGGCACCAACATCGACAAATTGGTCTTTCCACAAGCCGATGGAAAAGCACCAGTCAGGTAGGTCTTCTCGCCCTCTGGCGACTCCAAGCCGAGGATCAACATGTGCTCAGCCATCCACTCGTGCTCGCGAGCAATGTTCGACGCGATGCGCAGAGCGAGACACTTTTTGCCAAGCAGGGCATTGCCACCATAACCTGACCCATAAGACCAGACCTCGCGGGTTTCGGGAAAGTGGCAGATGTATTTGTCGTCGCTGTTCGGCCAAGCGACATCGGCTTCTCCAGCAGCCAGCGGAGCCCCTACGGTATGAGCGCACGGAATAAAGAAGCTGTGCCCATCGCGTTTGCGCTCCGCCTTGCCAGACTTCTCGTCCTCCAGTCGGCTCAACACATCAGATCCCATGTTGGCCATAATCCGCATGTTAACAACGACATAAGCAGAGTCGGTAATCTGGACACCGATCTTTGCTAGAGGCGAATCGATCGGCCCCATGCAGAACGGAATGACATACATTGTCCGTCCAGCCATGCAGCCCTGAAACAGGTCGTGCATCTTCTCCAGCATCTCGGTCGACTCAGCCCAATTGTTGGTCGGTCCGACAATATCCTTCCGCTTGGTGCAGATGAACGTTCGATCTTCCACCCGCGCGACATCGGACGGCGACGAACGACCAAGGAATGAGTTCGGTCGCTTGTCGGGATTGAGCCGGATCAGTGTTCCCGATTCGACCAGTTGTCCTGTTAGCTCATCCCATTCGGCTTCACTTCCGTCGCACCACCGCACATCGGTGGGACTACAAAGTTCGGTCATTTTCTGAATCCAACTCTGGAGAGCAGGGTGAGATGTTCCTTCGGTCGCCATGATAGCGATCTTGGGGGCATCGGGAACGGGCGTCAAAGCCTGATGTTGGAATCGACGAAAATATTCCTGAGAAAAGTCAGATGAAAGTATTTCTTGCCTCACCGCGCCAATCACTTCGACTCGGTAGTCTGCGACGAGTTCCTCTAGGCGTTCAACCTCAGCACTCTCCACGCGATTGCGTCGTCGCAGGCCAAGCGACCACACCGAGGTATCGACTTAAACCTGCACTTAGCGCTTCCCCGCTTCCGCGCCTCCTTGTAATCGTAGGTGTCGTTGTAGTCGATCTCACCGAAGAGCTCGAGAACTTTGCGCTGCCTGCGTCGATTGACATATTCTCGGAGTGCCGCTTCAACGGCAGCCCGCTTTGTTTTGTGTTGACCAGCTTCGACCGCGGCAGTGAGCAATTCGGGTTCAATGTCCAAATTGGTAGCCATGTGTGCACTGTCGCAAAATGACTCGCACAAAGCCAGTGTGTGCTTTTTTGAGCTGTGTTGTGAGCCGTCGGACAACTGAAGCTAGTAGAACTCCCCTAGCCTACCTTTCCAGGTCGACTTGAGCTGCTCCAACGGCGTATTGATTAGTCGGTTTCCGGTGGCATCCGCAACGATGAGGTCGCGATGAGTTTCGACTGTCTGGCCGATCATCTTAAATGACTCTTCAGAAAAGTGTTCGCGCAATTCTTCGAGATCGTGAGGGCAGACCTCGAGTAGAAGTCGTCCAGGCTGCTCCTCAAATAGCCGCTGAGCCGGTGTGGCGCTAGCAGGCGCATCGACTTGATCGATATCGATTTCAACACCGGCCTTCAGTCCGAATCCCATCTCGGCCAAGGCAACCCCGAGCCCGCCTTCGGACAGGTCATGAGCGCTCCGAATTTTCCCATCGTTCCGAGCCTTGGCAAGAAGCCGGTATCTGGTGAGTGCGGCCGGACAATCGGTGTCCGGAACTTCTGCGGTCGTGATTCCTTGCTGGCGAGCGTAGACAGATCCACCCATCAGCCCAGAACCTGCACCGAGAATACAGAGGACTGAATCCGCTTCGCGAATGGTCGATCCCGTGGTGTGCTTCTCATCATCGACAACCGCGATGCCACTAATCAGACAAGTGGTCGGAATGCTGACCGGGCCGTCTTCGGTCTGGAAGAAGTTGTAGAAACTGTCCTTGCCGCTGACGAATGGCGCACCATACGCGAGGGCGGCTTCGGCAATGCCTTTGCAGCTTTCGACCAGAGCACCGAGCTCTTCAGGATCGTCTGGATTCCCGACGCAGAAGTTATCCAAGATCGCACACTGATCGGGGTCACCACCGGTCAGGACGAGTTGACGGATGCACTCATCGACACAGGCTTTCCCCATCCGATACGGATCGTATTTACCCCACTCCGGGAGGAGCGACAGCGACATCGACATCGCCTTTTCAGAACCGTCGATCGCAATAACCGATCCGTCTTGCGGAGCATCACCCAGCGCACCTGCGAGTGGTTTCAGAAGCGTGTTGCCCTGAACTTCATGGTCGTATTCGCGAATGATAGGAGCGCGAGAGCAGATGTTAAAATCGCCAAGTAGTTGTTCCAGTGAATGGCCGAGATCTTCGTCAGCCCATGGATGAGAATTATCCGGTGCAGGTGGCGTCCAGCGCGACGTGCGAATCTGACGCGGTGGGTTATGCAGTCGGTTGTTGTCGAGTTCGCAAACCAGTTCGCCGTGATGCCAGACGCGCAAAATCCCGGTGCCGTCGCTGTGGCCGAGTTCGGTCGCTTCGGTCTCGTAGATCGCCGCGAGTTCTTTGATCCGCTCCACGTCTTTCGGGTCAACCGCGAGCACCATACGCTCTTGGGATTCGGAAATGAACACCTGCCAACTCTCAAGACCCGGCTCCTTTAGCGGGCAATTCTCGAGGAAGATTTCACCGCCGACATCGCTGAGCATTTCGCCCGCCGCGCTGGAGAAACCTCCTGCACCGCAATCGGTTAGGAAGACAATCAAGCCCTCGTCGCGAGCCGCTAGGATGAAATCACCGACCTTCTTTTCTTCGATCGGGTTGCCGATCTGAACGGCCGTTTGGTCTTCTTCGTGGGAGTCAGTATCGAGCGCGGCACTGGAGAAAGTCGCCCCCTTGAGCCCATCTTTTCCAGTGCGACCACCGACCGCAACGATCTTCAAGTCAGACCGCATTTCCTTTTCGATGTCCTTGATATCAATGACACCAGCAGAGCCACAATAGACCAGTGGGTTATAAATGTATGCAGGGTCGAATTGGATCGCCCCCGATGTCGTTGGGATGCCCATCCGATTGCCGTAATCGCGTACTCCCCGAACGACTCCGCGCATCACGCCGAGCGGGTGAATCACGTCGTCGCCCTTAATCTCGGACTGCTCTGTGTCGGGCGCGCCGAAGCAAAACACATCGACACTAGCGATTGGCTTTGCTCCCAAGCCGGCCCCGAAAATATCGCGGATCACGCCACCCAATCCAGTATTGGCTCCCGCATAGGGCTCCAGCGCCGAAGGATGATTGTGAGTCTCGACTTTCAGGCAGATTGCGCGCTGATCGTCGAGCTTGATGAAACCTGCGTTATCATGGAAGGCCGACAAGACGAACCCAGGTTTGGCTTCGAAAATCTGTTCGGAGGGTTCTTTGATGAACGTCTTAAACAGCGAATCAACGACCTCGTCTCCGGATGAAGTGGTGTGGGTGATCTCCGAGGAGAAAATCCGGTGTTTGCAATGTTCCGACCAAGTCTGCGCAATGACTTCCAGCTCGACATCGGTCGGCTCGCGCTTGGAGTCCTTATAATAGGCCTGAACCGCCAACATGTCCTCTTGTGAGAGGCTGAGTTTCATGTCCTGCGACAGGGCAAACAATGCCTCTCCGTCGAGTTCCAGGATGGGAATGGTGCGATAGGCGGCCGTTTCGGTGAACATGGCTTTAGTATCCTGAGGTAAATACGCCAGACCAGAAGCGCAACAGGTAATGCTACCGAGAAGGCGAGAAAGCCGCTGCCTAGATGATTATCCATAGGAGGCCGCTAATCAAAATTGATGGCGCTGTATTTCTCGCCGCGCCTATCAAGATCAGTCAGGGGAATTTCGAGGCCTTATCAACCAGCCTGCAAGCCCCCCGAACAATACGATCCCAACCCATCCACAATAGAGGTCAGCCGGGTCGAAGGCACGAGTTGGGAGAAACGCTTGTGAGCCTTCCTCCAGCGCCACAACAAAAAGTAAGCCTACAATCAAAGCCACAACGCTCCTGAAATGCGATGAGAATTTCGTCCGCAACCAGCTAACTAGCAGAATCACCACCAGGAACGCCAAAGCCCCCATAAAGAAGACATGACCCGTCCGATCAGCGCCGGGCAATTGGTGAACCCAACCAAACAAAACATCGCGATAGCCGAGACTACTTAGCACAATCACAGTGAGGAGCGCGCAGATCCCAGCTATCGACAAAGCCTTCATTCCAGCCGCACTATCAGCGGGCTTCCTAGACCGACAAGTGCGAAGGTCTGTCTATTCGGCCCTTTCGCCATAGTGATGAGATTTGAGAGGGATTTTGCAGTCCAGACTGCTCCTAATTATCTCCATGCTGACGATGTCGATATTGATCCGCTCGTAACCAAAATCTGAACAATCCCCGCACTTGAGAATCAAAGCGATAGGCAGCACCTTCCATCGTGACACCTCTTCCACCCAGATCACTCGTCCTCTCCAGAGAACATCCGAACCCACTCTCCGCCTTGATAACCAACTCAGAGAAGGTGACAGAGTCTCGTCAGGTTGAGCCCTGCCGGAGCAACACCTTTGCCCGACTCGTCTGCGGGTTCACAGCGGCGATCGTCTTGGGAAGTATCTCACTGTCTTTCGCCCAGGAGAAAGGAACTGGAGCTTCGAAGCCTTCATCAGTCAGTCCTACAAAAGCCGACCCGAACGATCCGAAGTTCGCTTGGAAACTATCGGTGCCGAAGCCAGTTGCTGGCCCCATTCCCCCACTCGAGCCGTGTCGTGTTAGCTATACCGCCAGTTGGAACAACTTCATTGATGTCGGAGAGGCCTACATCACCCTCCACCCAACGATCGATCTTGAGCGGTTGAACGAAGTGCTCGTGATGCTTCCCAGCACTGATATTACTGATATCCCAAAAACTTGTGTGGCGGGCTCCGCCACGGCGAGAACCAAAGGACCAGTCAAGCTGCTCTGGAAGTATCAATGCGACGTCTTCTCGATTATTGATGGGGCTAAAATGACCCCGAAGGCCCTCCACTTTCAGGAAGGCGCCAAGAAGATCGGAGAAACTCAATTTTTCGGAGAGTTTGCCAGCGCCGACCGCTTCCGTTCGCTGAGGGTCAAAGAAAAGGACAAAGAAGGCACCAAACCGCGGAGCCTGACCTACCGCGACCTACCAACTCCACTCGACCTTCTCAGTAGCATTCTCTACTTTCGCCGACTCCCTTTAGACGTTGGTGATGAAGTCCAAATGGTCGTCTGCCCAAACGAGCATCCCTACCTCGTCATCCTCACTGTCGAAGCCCACGAAAACCACGAAGTCTACGACACTGACTACAACACGATTCGTCTTGGGATCGCGATGAAGAAGATCAATCCGGACGGAACGCTGACCGAACACGAAAAATTCAAAACCGCGACCGTTTGGCTTGAGAAAGACGGACATCGACTCCCCGTCGAAATCCGAGCTGAAGTGTTTGTCGGCAGTGTTCGCGTGCAGATGAAATCGCACAAACCCCTCAAAGCGACTCCGTAATCTGCTACCAGCGGACGACGTCTCAGGTCGGACTCACTTCTTCTTTCTAAGGGCCAGGAGATGGTCTGCCCATCAGCTTGAGGAGATTGCCGTGTGGGATGGATGGGTACTTTTCAGAAAGGGAGAGGCCATACTTTCTGCGTGCGGGAATCTCTTTAGTGTCACCGTTGAAGTAATCGTACTTCTCGTAAAATTTATCGCGGAGATTCTTGATGTCGCTTTCGGCTTCAATAGCTAGCAGCACTTGAGGAGAAACAGAGAGAGCTTTGGCTGTTTTTGGAAAATACTCGTCTTGATACCGCCCATCGATTTCTGCTCCAAAGCTCGCTAGATAGTGGCTTTCCCAAGGTTGTTTCTCCCGAAGGTCTTCAACCATCTTCTTAAGCGCCGCGAGGTAATCGGCTTGATGCGAAGCGAGGTCTTTGTCATCGAGAATTACATTTTAACTGAGTTCCATCAAAGATTGGCTTCACCCGGAGCACCACGTGATATCGTGAACTGGTTGCCAGAAGCCCTTTCACAACTGGAAGCAAAATGTCTACTGGTCAGATAGAACCTGTTTTCTACTGGGCCAAGGACCGGTGTTCGTCGGCGTCAATGAAGTCGAAGAATGTTAGGACATCGTCCCGCTCGCCCAGCCCAAGCTCTTCTTTGCGCTTGCACAGAACCTCGCTTGCTTGGTCTCGCCACCCTCGCTTGGAGAGGTAGGCGCTCCAAACCTCGACTTCATACGGGGATGGGGTGCGGCCTCGTTGAAAACACTGCTCAAGCGTCTCAGAATCCGTCGCACCATCTAACACGATCGCTTTGATATCTTCGTAGGCGACGCCCAGAAATTCGCAGCAGTGGTCGTCGAAACCTTTCCCCATCTTCTCCTCGTAGTCCGGGCCAAGGTTTCCTGCTGCGTGACGACGGATCTTGTCTAGCATCCGAGGGAAGTAGACGATTCCCTCGATCTCTTCGCGGGGACTGATGGGAAACTCAGACGACATTTGGAAACCTATGCTGTATAAATGCGGCTGAACAAGCCGCGATTGGGACAGAAAGAAGCCTCCCCCGCATGGCGAAGGAGGCTTGTGAAAGAACTCAGCGAATTAAGACTTTGGCGGAGCGCCAAGTTCTTTGGCTCGCTTCTGAGAATCCTCAGCGAATTTGTCGAGCGAGAGGGTTGCCGCTTTTCCATTCGCGAGAGTCAAAGTGACGTCGTCTCCTGTGAGCCGAACGAAGGTTGCCCGAATTGTCCGGCCATCAGCGCTCGTCCAGTTCTCTTGGCTGAAGGTCGTCCTAGGAGCCAAGCCGACGTAGCCGTTCGTGCCAGATCCACCATCAGAATCTCCAGAGGCGGTTTTAAAGACTTCCCGGAACGCCTTTTTAGCATCGGATTTTAACGTCTCGTATGGGATCACTGCCAGTGAATTTTCGACGGCGGTGTCTGTCACGACAACCTTCGGAATGAAGCGACCCGCTTTCTCGGAACTCAATCCCTTCTGAACGATCGTCGGCATCTTGCTATATGAATCCTTTTTAGTGTCGACAAACACGATCACGGATTTGCTACGAGCTTCGCTCATGGCTGCCAAACTGGCAGCGTTGCAGGGGCCTCAAGTAGAGGTAGGATCAGACCAAACAAAGGTGATTGGCTTGCCCTTGGACTTTGCTTCGGTCAGTGCTTTGTCATACTCAGAGAGGCTAAAAGCGGAGCTTGGGACTTTAAAGCCAGCGAATGCGGCGCTGCATGATAACACGCTAGCGAGAACTGTTAATGCAATTGGGAATCGTCTTTTCACATCTTAGACATACAACTGTACGCTTGCTAAGCAACCCTCGGCCGGAAGACGTGAGAATCGATTTCGTGGTGCCATCGAGTCGAGATGTTGGAAGCGAGACGATTCAGCCACCGACTACTAGAATGAATGGAGCTGCCATGTTTCAACGGAGACTTCGAGCTGAGCGGCGAAATTTTTGCAGACTTAAAGCAGTGTGCGGATCAGCGCGAAACCTGTATGCCAGATACTTCCAAGGCGCAGCGATCGAACCAATTTAGAAGGCTTTGATCCCAAGTATTCGGCAAATCCAATAGCATCATGACACGCTTGATCGTATTTAGCCTAGAACTTGAATAAATATAACACACTCAAAATGAACGAGTAGTGAGATCTCCGCGTAATTATTTTATGATAAATATCATTTTTCTATTTGCTATATCACTAAAATATCCATAAAAGTCATTAACCTAACACCAACTACCTGAATGAAAAAAATCATTATTGTTGCAAACGACTCTGAAGCATCTGGAAAAACCTTGCTCACTAAAATCTGTGGAGCCTTCCTCCAAAAGAAGAACGAAGGCCCCTTCACTCTTGTTCACACTGGGATTGAAGACCCGGGTGGCGACAACTCCCTGCACATCGATTTCTCCTACGGAATCGACACAGAAGAGATCGTTTCGATTGTCGACGACCACGCGGTTACTGTGATTGACGTTGCCAGTGGCTACGGTGAAGACTTTGCCAACACACTGCGCGATGGCGAGCTTCTCGATATGTTACATGAGCTCGATGCTCACGTTACCGTTGTCTTCCCTATCACTAATTCCGAGTCTTCCTACTCTAGTCTCGTTTCAATCGCCGAAGCCGTGAATGACGAGTCTGACTATGTCATCGTTCACAACCAAGTCGATGGTGCGAACACATCTTGGGAAACTTCCTATGCCAGAAAGGCAATGACATTTCTCGACGCAAACGAGCTCGTTCTCAGTGATCTCGGAGAAGGTGCCGATGAAGCCGACCCTTCAGACCTTCTTGCAGAGTGGGAGTCAGTTGTCGACCTCACCCAATTGGCTATTGCCTTTCAAGGAGAGCACGAAGAGTCTTCATACCAGTGGACTCCAAGCTCCCGGGCTGCTGCCTAAGCCTAAAGATTCCCACCCCCCCGATCTACCTAACCTAGTCGCGCTGCCCCGCGACGGGTTAGGTGTTCGGTTGGCTCCTCTAGCCCCTCCCCAAGCTGTTTCAAATGATCTCCCACGCAACCCTCATAATGCTCACGGTATTTCTCGCAGTGGCTGCCCCCTGTGTTTATATCTACGCAAAACGGGACAATCACCTCCACATGAAGCCCAAGGCTGGAGAGATTACGATGGTTGCTTTATTCTCCATGCTGGGATGCGTGGCACTGACCTTTGGTCTCACATCCCTTATGGGAATGGGAACTGATATTGGCGACTTCCGCTCTGGAGGTGCATCGATGCAGACTAAGCGCACTACCAAGGTAAAAGACAAATTTTCCACCGAACTCGTTTCAGGTCAGGAAGTAACCGAAGAACTCGGCCTTTTCGGCTCACGGCGTCCTTAAGTCCTTCAAGGAACAATTTTTCAAGCAAAGCCCCAAGCCCCAAGCTAGCCCCTCTCCGGTTTTCCGGTTGAGGGGTTTTGCTTTTAGACACGTAGCCTCAAGCAGGTCATTGATCGAGATTGGCTTCCTAGCAGGGTGTTGAAAAACTCGGCAACCTGTCGTTTTGAAGGAATTGTTGAATAGAAAAGCGGCTTCGCCGAAT
>ENA-ORXR01002760-ORXR01002760.1-marine-metagenome-genome-assembly--contig:-NODE-2760-length-16364-cov-3.825382_pt1 | contig 16364 bp, 12 predicted proteins | sample MGYA00237866_ERZ511479 | MGnify/ENA metagenome assembly ERZ511479 | reverse complement strand
CCTCATCGAAGCCGATCGCCGCAAATTTCCTCGCTGTGGATATCGGGCCTTCGATCCAGGCCCCTGGCAGCGAGCACCCGCCTATCCCGGTCTACGAGTTTCCCGAGCCAATTGCCTACGCTCTCGGTCATGCTGCCCGTCTGGGAGAGTGGCGGAGGCGCCCAACCGGGCGCTCTGCCTGGCCGTTGGACGTAGACCTCCAGCTAGCGCGTCACGAAGTTGCAGCCGCCGCGCCGACCGAGGGCAGCAAGTGGGTTGAACCCGATGCGGTGAAGTCGATCCTTGGCCGGTGGGGCATCGATCTGATCACGACTACCGCGGTTTTTGATGCCGACGAGGCATGCAAGGTCGCAACCCAGATCGGCTTTCCCGTAGCTCTCAAATTGGTCTCGGACACGATTAGCCATAAGACCGACGTCGGCGGTGTGGTTCTTAGCCTCGCCGACGCAAACGAGGTTCGCCTCGCCTATCACGACATGGCGTCACGGATCGGGCCCGACATGCAAGGCGCCGTCGTGCAGCAAATGGCCAATGAAGGCATCGAAGTTATTCTGGGCGGCCTCGCCGACCCCGTCTTCGGGCCAGTTGTGGTCTTTGGCGCTGGCGGCACCGAAGCCGAGGTGTGGAAAGATCGCACCGTGGCCTTGGCGCCAATTGGCCCAGCTCGTGCCCGCGACCTGATCCACGAGACGCGCATCGCAGCCCTGTTGGCGGGCTACCGCGGATCGCCACCAGCTGATACCGAGGCCCTCGCCGACCTCGTCGAGCGCCTCGGCCACCTGATGCACGCCCATCCCGAGATCATCGAACTCGACTTGAATCCGGTGATCGCCACTCCCGACGGAGTCCAGGTGGTCGACAGCCGGTGCCGTCTCTCTGCCCCCGTTCCGCCACGGCCAACCCCGCGCCGCCAACTCGATTGAGGGCCCCCAGGCCATTAGGGGACGCCTAGTCGGCTGTGGCCGGGACCTCGATGGTCAGACGATGTTCCACCAGGAGCGTGTTGTCCCATCGGTAGCCAGCCATTGTTACGACGACGACGTCGCCGCCGTCGTCCGCGACCTGAAGCTCGGCGAACTGGCCTGCTCCGGGGTAGGTGCCATGCGAATACGGGCCACCCTTCACCGAGCCGGGGCGATCGAGCGCCGCTGCATGTAAGAGGGGAAACCCGCCTCCCTCATCGGTGGCGTAGTCGGTGTTCGTGCCGTCGTCGATCGCCACCATGTGGGCATCACCACTCACCATGACCAGGTTGTGGATCTCGGCGCCAGCAATGGTGTCGGCGATTCGACGTCGTTCTTCGGGATACGACGACCAGGCATCTCCGCCCGATGAGGCGGCACCGATCCAGGGTGTCGGATTTGCCCAGATCACCACCGCATGGGTCGGCGACGTGGTCGCGAGTTCTTCGAGGAACCAGTCCAACTGCTTCTCGCCGAGCATCGTCGTCGCATCACGGCGAGACCGGGTGTCGGTCAGAATGACCCGCACCCGACCAACGGTAAACGCCTGAGCGATCGGTGCCGCAGGGTCGGGAGCGACGTTGTAGGCAGGAACGGCGATCCGGTACGCCTCTGACACCGCTTGACGGGCTGGCGAAGAAGCGTCTGCGTCATTCGGCCCGTAGTCGTGGTCGTCCCAAACGTAGGCCGTCGGCACCGAACTAAAGAGCAGCGATTGGGCCGGCTGGCCAACTGCACGACCAAGTTCGTTGATGTGGGCATGAGGGTCTTGGGAGACGAGATTTCCGTAGTGCAGGTCGCCAAGGGCCAGGTAGAGATCGGGGTTCCGTTCGGCAATCGTCTCGAACACTCGACCGTTCGAGCCCCGCCGAGCACACGAGCCAAGCGCGATGTGCAGATCCTGAGCACCACGATCGAATGTCGAGAACCGAGCGTCTTCGCCACCCGTCGCGGTTTCATCCCCATCGCCGATGCGATAGGAGTACTCCGTGTCAGGGGTCAAGCCCGCCAGCTCGAATCGAGCCACGCCTGCACTATCGACGGTGTCTGTCACCGTCGAGTTTGCGCCACTTCCGTCAGCTGGCCAAGAGGTCAACGTCGCAACTGAGCCGGCCTCCAAACCCCCAGCAGTGATGAGCGCTCGATCGTGGGCCACCCCACCAAGCCACAACCAGTCGGCGTTCGAGATCACGCCGCTCGCCACCGATTCAGGGTGAGCGGGCCCGAAGTAGTGCTCATGCACTTCACGCGTGCCAAGGCCGGTGCCGGTCAGGGCCGACGCGGTCAACAGGGCAAGGGCGGCGATGCTGCCGAGCGTTGCCGAGGGTTGCCAGCTGAACCAGATCAGCACCGCAGGAAGTAGTAGCGCTGCCGTGAGGGCGACCGCCAACAGCGGGGTGTACTCAATGGAGGCAAAGAGCCCGAGCCCGACCGCAACAACAGCGATCAGGAAGGCAGCGACGGCCTTCCAACGAATCGCAAGAACGCCCGCGATCGCCAACAGCGCAGCGAGGGTGAGCTGAACCGGCTGGGAGACTGCCGAGCCAAGACCCGACCCTTCTGGATCGGCCGGTAGACCAACGGTGAGCGTTGCGACGCCCAGCGCAGCGGCACCAACCACAGCCGTGATTACACCGGCTCGTCCGAACCGGCGAGCAACTGTGGGCCGCAGTGAAATCACGCCCCGCTTCCACTCGACGATCCCGGGATCCTGCGACCACGGGCACGACGCGCAGCGTTGGTGCCATCCACGATGTTCTAACGCCCAGTGGGCGGTCAAGACGACGACCGCACCTATTCCCAGGCCACCAAGGCTGTCTAGCGGCCAGTGCTTGGCCAGGTAGATGCGGTGCACCCCGGTGGCTACTGCCGCCACAACCAGCAGTGCCCGAGAGATCCACGTGATCTTGCGGCTGCCGAGCAATACGCCGAGTGCCAACGGCAGCAGACCGGTGATGAACACGACCTGAACCATGTGCCCACTCGGGAACGACTCCAGGCCGTCATAGCCACTGGGGCGAGGCCGATCAGTTGTGTGCTGCAGCACCTCGACGGTCAACCATGACGCCACGAACGCCGTTGGATAGACAACGGCCATCACTCGACAGCGGAACCCCGACACGCCGATCAGAGCCACGAAGGCAACCGCCACCAAGGTCGACCCGAACGGATCGAACACACCAAGATTCTCCAACCAGGTCTCCTCGCTCAGCCATGCGACGAATGGTTCGTCCAGCGACTTGGCTAGCGCCCGTTCGGTCACAACCATCAGGGTGACGATCATCGTGGCGAGTGCCGTTGCGACGATGGCGATGGTTAGCGACAGGGGCGGGCCTTGCCCCACTCGGTTCGGATTGATGGTCAAGGGGGCCGTACGCAGCGGCCGACTCGCCCAGGCCGGCGGGTTTGGCCACGTCCTCGCCACCGATATCGACACCACCCCGAGATAGGCGAACAGTGTGGACAATCCCCAGCCCACAGCGAGAAGCCAACCAATGTCGTGCACATAGCCATCGGGCCGCAAAAAGTTCGCCGTCGACCCAATGGCAACGTAGAGCGCAATGCCGAGAAAGCACAGACCAGCAAACACGTAGGCCGATCGGCTGAGCAGGCCGCTGCGGCTGGGTTCGTGCTCGGGTTCACCGAGCAGTTCGTTCACCACGGTGCGAGCTTCGATCACTGTCCGACGCTCGCGCGCTCGCGTGCCCGTCCACCGGAACGCATCTCGGATCAGTGTGATCACCGAGAACACCAAGCCGACGCTCATGATCGCAGGGACAAAGACGAAGAACGACGCGTCATCGATCCCTTCGAATGGGTCCAAGGGCTGACGCCGACGCCGAAACGGGTTGAGCGGGCTCACGAGGTGCCCCGATCCTCAATGACTACGACACCTTGGTCACCGTCGACGGCGACCGTGCAGCCTTGTAGCACCGAGGTTGCACCCTCGACATTGAGCACTGCGGGAAGTCCCAGTTCTCGGGCCAGAATTGCGGCATGGGACAGTGGGCCGCCACGTTCGACCACGACGGCGCCCGCCCGTACGAATAGCGGCGACCACGAGGCATCGGTCGCCTCGGCGACCAGAACCTCCCCCGCTTCGAAGTGACCGTCGGCTCGCGTTACAATTCGCACCGGTCCGCTATGGCGCCCGGCGCTCGCGGCCCATCCCGTCAAGACATCACCTTCGGGAAGTGGTTTCGACTCGCGGTCTGGCACACCATGGAAGCGCAACGGCAACTGGCCTTCGACGTCATAGCGGTTCAACCAGTTTCGGCGACGTCGCAAGCGGTCAACGGACATCTCAAGCGTGCCGTCGAGGGCGGCCGCGAGTTCATTCGTCGACAACAGTTCAATGTCTGCAGCGGCAGTAAGGATGCCTCGTGCCATGAACCGTGCGCCGAACTCCGTGTGCACCCGTCGGGCCTCGCCGCCGAGCTCTAAGAATGCAGCTTTGGAGGCTTCGCGCCGCCGCAGTTGCTCGACTGCCTCGACGGCGGTTCGGCGCACCATGTGGAGACGAACATCGATGAACTGGCCAGTCAGGATGCGGCGTCTGCGCCACCCCGGCTGCGTGCTGATTCGCTCCTCGAGGTGATGGAGATCCTCTCTGAAGGCATCAGCCTCGGTGGTGATAACTGGTGGCTGCGATCCTAAATCGGCCCACGTTGGCCCACCAAAGATCGCGGCTGATGCATGGACACTTCGCTCGGTGGCCGCGCCCGAGCGTGCGGTTGCGAGCTGCGCCGCGGCGGCACCCTCGCCGACACCCACGTACTTCTCAAGCAAGAGTTCGAGCTGTTCGTACGCGGCACCACCTGCCGCAGCGACACCGAGCTCCCCAAGAAGCCCGCGCGCTGCCAAATCGAGAAGACGTCGGTGGTACTGAAGCAGTTCTCGGTCGGTCATAGCTGTCAGGTCCGGACGCCGATCGCGCAGTTCTCCAATGGCCGCGATGAGAACGTCGGCGTGGTCGATGACCCAGCGACGGGTGCGTGCCGTTCGAACATCGCGGGCAAATCGACGCACTGAGCGCAACCATCGGCGGCCGATCGTCATCGCTGGCTCGGCGACAGGCCGTTCGTCAGCCCGCCCGAAGTACTGCGTCTCAAGCTGGGCGACCGCCCCCGGCACGGTGGCGGCCGCATCGCGTAGCTGATCGAAGTCGAGCGCAACTCGGCCTCGTACCCGGCGGATAAAGGGCCGCTCTTCGGCACGACCACCGTGAATGATTCCGAGTGAATCCAGAACCGACCGAAAGGCCTGTTCGAGCATGAACGAATTCAGCTGCCACAACAGTGGGGAAACAATGCCAGGAACCAGCTCGGCGATTCCGGCAGTTGTGAGTTCGTGCTCGTCAATCGCAGTGTCAAAACCATCATCGGTCTCCATCACCGTGATGGGGCGAGCCTGTACGACATAGACGTCATCGTCGATAGCGGCCCACTCGATGTCCTGTGGTACCCCGAAATCCGATTCAACGGCGAGGGAAAGTTCGAGGGCGCGACGAGCTGCGGATGGCAGCGCCACCTTGTTACCTTCGCCGGCAGTCTCATGGGGCACCACCCAGGCCGACGGCGTTCGCTCGCCCGAGACGAGCGACTCTCCAAGACCATCGACGGCCTCAACGCGTGCGCCGTTGCTGCCAGCGGGATCCGCAGTGAAGACCACGCCAGCCGTAGTCGCCGGAATCATCGCCATCACAACGACCGCCATAGCGACGTCGTCGGATGAAACGCCGAACGCCTGCCGATACGCCGATGGTGCTGGGTACCAAAGCGACGCCCACACCGCCCGGACGGCATCGATGGCAGCGGCGTCGTCGCTGCTGTCCACGTTGAGGAGTGAACGGTATTGACCAGCAAAGGACGAGCCGCTGAGATCCTCGACGGTGGCCGATGAACGCACGGCGACCGGCCCACCTGCACCAACCTCGTGCATCATGTCAGCAATCGACCGAGCGACATCCTCGGCAATATGTGCCTCTTCAAATACCCGGTCGACCTCTCGCTCCTCGGGCGCAGCGCCGTCGTCGATGCGGCGAATCAGCTCGCCGATCGCCGGGTTCGCATCGCGGACAGCCCGGTATGCGCTGGTGGTAACGACCCCGGTCACAGGAACGGGATGCCTGTGATTGATCAGCCGGGCGAGCGCTGCACCCTTGCCTCCGAGCGGTGCGAGGTCAACTTCGCTATTCCCAACTGCCGCTTCACCATTCAGTACTACGGCGTGGGACACCTTGACCGTCATCGCACCCTCAGCTGCCATCGGTCGAGGGCGGTTGGTAGAGCCCTTGCTGGTACCAGGCCATAGCGCGATCGATCACGTCGTCGACCGGCTCGCCCGTTCTCTGTGAACGCTGCGTTGCCCAGCGAGCGAGGTCGGGTCGCAGCGTCACCTGCACTCGATTTCCACCAGAGACCGCCAGCGCCGCTATGTGGACCACGGCCAGGATCGTAAACAGGACAAAGAGATCCCATACCCCGCCGATCGCAGCATCGGCCATGCCGACCAGGGCCAAGATAGGGGGACCTGCGAACCACAGAATCGACGATCGACGCATGCGCACGGCAGTCACGCAGTCGGACGGACGGGCAGCTCGGGCGATGAACACATAGCGTCGAGTATGGAGCGATGAACGCATCAACGGCCAGGGCCGTTGGTCCCCGTTTGGTGACCTTTGCCCCTGGATTGGTGACGTGTACGCGAGAACAATGAATGCATGACTGCGCTCGCCTCCATCGCCGAACAGCAGGGGTCACCGCGCGCCGTGCGCCGCGGGTGGATTCGAGCATGTATCGTCGGCGAGCTATTTGGTTTCATCCCGCCCGCCGTCACCGGTGCGGCACTTTTTCTGCTCGATGCGCCGGAAGCCGTGATGGTTGCTGGACTTGTGACTGCCGGAGTGGGCGAGGGCCTGATTCTTGGCAAGGCGCAGGCGACGGTGATCGAACGTGCGCTACCACCAGTATCAGGGTGGACAGGAGCTACCGCCCTCGCCGCAGGACTAGCGTGGCTCGCCGGAATGGGTGGTAGTTCGCTCGTTCAGGCTGTTGGTGGCGCAGGACTGATCGTTGCCATCCCTGGCTGGATCCTGGGCCTCCTGTCGATGGGGTATCTCCAGTCGCGCCGGCTCCGACCATTTGTCGAGGGATCGCACCGATGGATCGCCATTACCACCCTGGCATGGCTCGTTGGGGTGGCAGTACCGGTCATCGCTCTGTCGGTGGTACCCAATGGCTGGCACGCATTGGTTCACGTCGTCGTCGCCGTGGCGGCCGCGGTTGCCATGGGAGCTACCGTTGGAGCGATATCGGCTGGCACCCTTCAGCGGTTTGTTACGGCAGCGGAAACTCCGCCAGACTGATTCACCAGCACGAACGCTCAGCCGTTCACTGGCAACTCCATGAAGAAGGTCGAACCCTCGCCGACGGCTGAGTCGATCCACATGCGTCCGCCGTGCCCTTCGATAATCCGTCGACAGATCGACAGCCCGAGACCTACACCGTCATACCCGCTGTGGCCGCGCCGGAAGAGTTCGAAGATTCGCTCGTGATGCATCGGCTCGATGCCGACGCCGTTGTCCTGCACCCGCAATCGCACAGCTCCCCTGCCTGAGCCGTCGGCATCAGCTTCGGCACGAACGGTCACGGCGAGTTTGCGATCCGGTGATCGATACCGAATCGCGTTCTCGAAGAGATTCTGGAACACCTGGCGAAATTGCACCTCGTTGACGTGCAAGGTCGGAAGTCCCTCGACCGTCAACGTTCCTTCGACCTCGGCGAAATCAGCCGCCAACATTGCGCCCACCTCTTGCGCTAGCTCGGTCAGGTCGAGATCTTCACGGTCGTCGGTGGTGTTGCGATGCACCCGCGAGAAGCTCAGCAGTCCCTTGATGAGGCTCTCCATGCGAAGCACAGCGGCGACAACCAGGCCGCGAAGCTCGTCGGCTTCTTCGTCGAAGCTCGCTCCGACCGTCTCCTCGAGATGTTCGTCGAGCAGTTCGAGACCCTGCCGAACATTGCGCAACGGTGCTTGCAAATCATGGGAGGCCACATAGGCAAACTGCTCGAGGTCGCGGTTAGATCGTTGCACCTCAGCCAACGCGGTTTTGAGCTGATCGGTGCGTTCCGTCACCCGATCCTCGAGGTGAGCGTTCGCTCCTTCCAGCATTTCTCGTTGACGGTTCCGATCTGTCAGATCATGATTGATCCCCGTGTAAAGGTGATCCTGCTCGGTCTTCGCCTCGCTGACGGCAAGTGCCATGGGGAAGATCGTGCCATCGGCCTTTACTGCCTCGACTTCGCGGCCGATACCGATGATTCGAGGGTCACCGCCAGCAAGATATCGGCTCAGATACCCGTCATGTTCACTGGCATAGGGCTCCGGCATCAGCATCGCCACGTTGCGCCCCGTCATGTCCTCATAGGCATGCCCGAACAGCTCGACCGTGGCCTCGTTTACGTGCAGGATTTCGCCGGTCGTATTGATGATCACGATGGGGTCGGCGGCGGTTTGCAGGACCGCTACCGCAATGGCTTCGCTGCGCTCGACGCGCTGCTGCAACTCGACATCGGCCGACACTTCGCGTCCGCCTATGTAGACCTCGCCGTCGGCCGGTCGCAGCGACCACTCGACATGGTGGTACGTGCCGTCCTTGTGACGAAATCGGTTGCGGAACTTCGGCCAGGGCTCTCCCTCGATCAGCCTGCGCATCATGGAGCGGGTCTCCAACTGATCGTCAGGATGAACGAACGACAGATACCGACTGGCGGAAATTTCCTCGGCAGTCCAGCCCAACTGGTCAGTCCACGCCGGATTGACGTGGTGGACGAAGCCGTCGGAGGCAATTCCCATCATGTCGAGGCTGAATTCGAACAAGTTTTGTAGCTGTGTCGCGTCGTTCATCGTGCTCACTCGCCTAGCGTGGCCGATCGGCCGCGACCATGCAAGTACCGGCGCGAACTCCGGGGACCTTGGGCCCTACCCCTGAACGGGCCTCACTGGGACACTAGGCGTAGGCGTAGGCGATACCGCGCCATCCACGTACCTGGAGCAGCCAATGACTACACCTACCTCTTCGAAAATCCTCGTCGGGGTCGACGGCTCGACCACATCTGCGAATGCGCTGCGGTGGGCCACCCAGCTCGCCAAAAACACCAGCGGCACCATCACAGCGACGATGGCATGGAGCTACCCGACCGCACTGTTGATGCCGGTGGTCGGGGCGCCTGTTCTCCCCGCGGAAGATCTTTCCGAGGTGACCCGGGCCACGCTCGAAGCACTTGTCGCCGCCACGCCAGATCCCGATCCTGTGGCGGAGCAGTGGGTCATCATGGGAGCGCCTCGATCGGTGCTAACTGAGTCCTCCGAAGACCAAGATGTTCTCGTGCTCGGTCGAACCGGGCGCAACCGACTCCAACGTGCCTGGCTAGGAAGCACCGCGTCCTACTGCGTTCGTCACGCCGCCTGCCCGGTCGTCATCATCGGCGAATCCACTGCGCCAGAGAGCACGATCACCGTCGCGGTCGACGGATCGCTGTCCTCGATCGAGGCCCTTGTTTGGGCACTCGGCCTCGGAGACGACCACGACGTACTCGCCGTGTATTCCCACGACGAGTGGGAACTCGACGACCTTCCGCTGGATGACCGCATCCGCGAAGACCTCGACAAGAAGGCCGACGAACTCGTTGCACGCGTCGTCGAGGCCGCAATCGAACGAACCGGTGCCGATGAGGACCGAATCAAGCGACAAGTACGCCAGGGCGACCCTCGGACCACCATCGTCGAGCAGGCCGATCCAAGCGAGCTGTTGGTACTTGGCGCCCAAGGTCACTCAGGCCTGGCTCGGTGGTTCCTCGGATCTCTTGCCGACTACGCCGTTCACCACGCACCCGGTTCTGTTGCGATCTGGCGATAACACCTGATGAGCACACCATCTCCAGCGGGTAGCACCGCGCCCATGCGCGAAAAGCCCTCGGTATCGCTCCCCCGATCCTCGAGCGCACCCTGACATCGCCACTCTGCTCGTGTTCTACGGCGTCGGGGTGACCGTCGGGGCTGGGATCTTCGCTCTGAGTGGCGAGATCCTTGGCGTCTCAGGGAACCAACCACCACTCGCCTTTCTTGTGGCAGGCATCATCGCCGGCGTAACCGGCGTGTCCTGCATCAAGCTGGTGCGGCAGTTTCCCCCGGCCGGCGGCGAAGCCATTCATGTCACGCACGGCTTGGGCGCAAGCTTCGGTTGCCCGGCCCGCTCGGACTGGTCGGCGCAGCGCTTGCAATAGCGCTCGCTCTCTGGGAGATCACCACCATGGTGTGACCAAGAGATCGCGGTGTACGGTCATGCTCAAGCTCTAGCCCAGAGGTTCTCCATGGCAGACGATAATGCGATTCGCATCCTCCTCGTCGAGGACAATCCAATCGACGCTCGGGCAACGCTGCGTGCCGCCAAGAAGCTCGAGCTGAGCAACTCGATCGATCATGTGGTCGATGGCGATGAAGCAATCGACTATCTGACCTCTGGTGACAATAGGCGTCCCGACCTCGTTTTGCTCGATCTGAATCTGCCTGGCCGTGATGGCCACGACGTGCTTGCGGTTATGAAGCAGGACGAAAATCTCCGCCGGATCCCGGTGTGCATTCTGACGACGTCGGCCAACGATGCCGACGTGCTCGGCGCCTACGACCTCGGCGCCAACGCGTACGTGAACAAGCCAATCACGCTCGAAGGGTGGCAAGAGGTAGTGAGCCAGATCGAAGGCTTCTGGTTGTCCATCGTTCGACTGCCACCGTCGTGAACGAAGCCGAGCGCCACCGAATCCTGCTCGTCGAAGACAACGAACTCGATGCCCGATCGATGTCACGGGCATTGACCGCAAATGCCGACTGCATTGTTGAATGGGCCGCTGATATGGCCGAGGCCATCGCAGCGCTCGAGCACGGACTGTTCGATTGTGTCCTGCTCGACCTGTCGCTTCCCGACAGCGAGGGCCTGGTGTCGGTTCAGACAGTGGTAGCCCGATCGCCGCATTGCCCCATCGTTGTGCTCACCGGATTGGATGACCCACTCATTGCGGTGGAGGCGGTCTCGCGAGGGGCTCAGGACTATCTCGTGAAGAACACGATCACGCCAGAACTGGTCAACCGGGCGATCCGCTATGCAATAACCCGGCACTCGTCCGAGACCGAGTTGCGCGAGGTGAACTCTCGTCTCGCCGACATGAACTCTCGCGAGCAGATCGCCCGCGACCTACACGACACGGTCATCCAGCGACTGTTTGCGACCGGCATGGCACTACAAGCCGCATCGAACATGCCTTCACGCGACGCCATGGCAGAACGGACCATGCAGGCCGTCGACCAAATCGACGATGCGATTCGCGAATTGCGACAGGCAATATTTGGACTCAACTCTGTGGACGACGATGAGTCGCTTGCCTACGAACTCTCCCGGCTAGCCGATGCATATGACGACACCCTTGGCTTTACGCCGGTTGTGAGACTTGGAGAGATCCCGATCGTCACAACGGTCTTGCACCAGGACGTGCTAGCGACCGTTCGGGAAGCACTCTCCAACGTCGCCAAACACGCCTCGGCGACCGCGGCCACCATCAGTGTCTTTGTCGAACATGGAAGCCTCGTGGTGCGCGTCACAGACAATGGTCGCGGCCCGGCCACCACCGCTCATTCTTCCGACGGGCTCTCCGGCCACGGGCTTGGCAATATGCAATCTCGCGCTGAAGCCCATGGAGGATCGCTGAAGGTCGATGCAGCCGCGACTGGCGGCACTGAATTGACCTGGTCAGCGACCGTGTCACCCCAACCGTAGGACTCTGTAGGGGCCAGATCGATCAGCCAACCAGGTCATGGGCCGGCAGGCAGACCCGGCTCCGGGTCACAAGCGATCCCGCCTGTGGCTGCGCGAACAACCGCTGAAGTCGCCGGTCTTGCGGGTCCTGAGCCTCAATCTTTACTGCCGATAAGTCTTGCCTGCCGGCGAGCTCGAGCAAGACAGAGGCATCGAGCATCCCCTGCGGGGTCGAGAGATCAGGCCGCAACGAAACGAAGTCGACGCCTGCGGCAAGCGCTTGGTTCACGGCGCTCGGATCCAGACCCCGATCAGTTGTCACGTCAAGTGTCACCTGTGTATGGGGCCCGAGGTAGCTCTTTATCTCGGCGACGTCTGGCAGGCTCGCGAGCGGAACGGCGATTTCCTGCGCCCCTGCCGCAATTGATCTGCGGGCCTGAGGCCAGATGGGAAAGGCTGCGTCAAGGACGCTGACCGTTCCAACACCGGTACCAAACAGAAGGTCCGCGACCCGACTTGTGTAAGCGCTGTCAACAGCGATCGCCACAGTGTTCGGATCATGGCCTGCGGTCGCATACCGGCAAACGGCCTCAATCGCAGCCTTGGTTGCTGCGGCGCCTGTCAAGAAAAGTTCTGTAGCGATCATTCACGTCACCGTCTCAGCCAACGGTTGTGCTACTCCGACTTAGACGACGACCGCCACTTTTACGGTAGTACGGACATCAATCGTGGTCGCCACACCGGCAATCTCGGCGGCTACAAGCGCCAACGTCCGGTCGCTCGACTGTGCTTCAGGCCCAGAAATCACGACGCCGTTTCGCAGAACAACCGAAGCTCCGTCATCGGTAGCGCGCACCTCGTAGACAACATCGGGTTCCACCACATAGATGCCGGGCTCGACCGCCTGGGCAATTGTGGCCGAGACACAGCGGCCGAGGTCCACCATGGCCTTAGATGCGGTGAGGGTGACGTAGTCCCAAGAGAAGTCAGTCATGACGTAGTTCTTTCGTTTCGTTCGTGTCTTTGCATCGTCGCGAGAACAACACCCACGTCGGTAGGGACTTCCGTCCCAACCTGAACTGTCACCAGATCTTGGCAAACCGAGAGGACACAGCAAACCGCGACGCACGGGCAGGAGGACCTTCGCCTCTAGAAGTAATTGGTCCGCGACGCGACACTCGCCGTACACAACTGAGGGACTTCTGCAATGGCGATAGCTACCGAAGACGCGAGGAAGACTCTCCAAGGCTCGACCTCCAAGCCGTCAAATCACCGGGGTCTCTGGATCACGCTCGCGCTCGTTATCGGCGCATCATTCAGCATTCTGGGTCTGGTAGGAATCCAGATCAGCAAGGAGAAGCCGCCTATTCCAGACCTCGTGGTCAGCGATGGTCAGGTGCTCTTTACCGGTGACGACATCCGCCAAGGCCAGCAGGTTTGGCAATCGCTTGGCGGCCAAGAGATTGGCTCGATCTGGGGTCACGGCGCCTACCTGGCGCCTGATTGGTCGGCCGATTGGTTGCATCGCGAGGCCATCGCTGTGCGCGATCTGCTGGCGGCTCAACGCGGCGCCGGAGATTTCGATGTGCTTGACCTCGAACGGCAGGCTGCAATAGAAGCCCGGGTCCAGGCCGTATTCAGGACCAATACCTGGAATGAATCCACCGGAACCCTTGAGCTCGACCCGCTGAGAGCGCAGGTTTACGACAGCATTGCTGCGCACTTCATCGGCGTGTTCGCAAACGGTGTGGATGACTATGCAATTCCTGAAGGGACCTTGACGGACATAGAGCGGGGTCAAGACATGGCCACCTTCTTCTGGTGGACATCATGGGCCGCCTCCACTGAGAGAATCGGCAGCTCGGAGAGCTATACGCAGAACTGGCCGCACGAGCCACTTGTCGGCAACACGCCAACACCGGGGAATATCTTCTGGACGGGCGTGTCAGTCATCTTGCTGTTGGCCGGAATTGGCGCCATGGTATGGTATTTCGCGGCCAGACGCGAAGAGGAACTCGACCCCGAGGAAGCACCCGCCGATGACCCGCTACTCGGCTCCTCGCCGACACCGTCACAACGAGCGACGCTGAAGTACTTCTATGTCGTCGGAGCAATGTTGGCCTTGCAGATCCTGACGGGGATCGTGGTCGCCCACTACGGCGTCGAAGGTGACTTCTACGGGATTCCCCTATCGAAGATCCTTCCCTACTCTGTTGCGCGAACCTGGCATCTCCAGTTGGGCATCCTTTGGATTGCCACCGCTTGGCTTGCTACGGGGCTCTTCGTTGGACCCGCAGTCAGCCAGACCGAACCTCGCTTCCAACGAGCGGGCGTCAACATACTCTTCGGCGCACTGCTGGTTGTCGTTGCCGGCTCGATGGTTGGCGAGTGGCTCTCCGCCCAACAGCTCCTCGGCGACGGGTCTGCCTGGTTCTGGATCGGCCACCAGGGATACGAATATTTAGACCTCGGCCGGCTCTGGCAGTTTGGCTTGTTCATCGGGTTGGTCCTCTGGATGGTGTTGATGGTGCGAGCGCTCTTGCCGGCACTGCGCCATGGCCCGGTTGAACAACGATCGCTTCTTGGCCTGTTACTACTGGCAACGGGAGCAATCACCGGTTTCTATGCCGCCGCTTTCGGTATTGGTCAGAGCACCCACCTCACCACGGCCGAGTACTGGCGCTGGTGGGTAGTGCACCTGTGGGTAGAAGGTTTCTTTGAGGTATTCGCAACGGTCGTCATCGCCTTCCTGTTCGCTCGGCTTGGGCTGGTGCGTATGGCCATGGCCACCAGAGCCGCACTTTTCTCGACGGTCATCTTCCTAAGCGGAGGCATCTTAGGAACGTTCCACCACCTCTATTTCTCGGGCACGCCAAAGACCGTCATCGCTCTGGGAGCAAGCTTCTCGGCACTTGAGTGCGTCCCGCTCGTACTCATTGGGTTCGAGGCAGTACGCAACCTGCGCATGGCGAAGATGCGCACGTGGGTCGCGACCTACCGCTGGGCGATCTACTTCTTCGTCGCTGTTGGCTTCTGGAACTTGGTTGGAGCTGGCATATTTGGATTCGTCCTCAATCCACCAATAGCGCTGTATTACATGCAAGGACTCAACACGACGCCTGTTCATGCCCACACCGCCCTTTTCGGCGTTTACGGCATGCTAGGAATTGGCCTCATGCTGTTCTGTGTGCGTGCTCTCACGCCGGGACGACAGTGGAGAGATGGTTCAATCAAACTGGGCTTCTGGGCTATGAACATCGGACTCGGCGCAATGGTCTTGTTCAGCGTGCTGCCAATAGGCCTGGCCCAGACATGGGTGGCGGTCGAGAAAGGGACCTGGTACGCACGATCCTCTGAGTTTCTCAACGGCAACGACGCGCTTGAGGTGCTTCGATGGATGCGCATACCCGGAGACACCCTCTTTGCGGTCGGAGCACTCGCCATTGGGTGGTTCATGGTCGGAATACTCACCGGACGCTCCATCGATAACACGGGCCCTTCTGTTATCGCCGGCTCACCAGTGGCGGCGGAACCGGAGCCGATCCCAGAACTCGTTGGGGCAAGTCATGAGTGATGATCGGTTGCTAGTTGTCGCCGGTCGTTATGACGCTATTTGGTTGCGGAATCTAGCCGAATTCTGTTCGCTCGGTAGTGCCTCGGTTGCCCGTGAGGCGAGCCCAAACGGTTAGGGGAAGCCGGTTGCAGATTGCTGGTTGGTTCAGGTCGCGCCACGAGCCTAGGCCTGCGGTTCTCGGGCGGAATTGACGTCGGCTTCAAGCGCCTCGACCGCAGTGCCGAGATCCTCTACCGCTGAGGCAGTTCCTGGCCTGGTTTGAGGCCACCCCATTATGTGGCCACCGAGCGCTTCACATCGATTGTGGATCTCTTGGCGGCGCTTTTCCAAAGGACCCCGTTTGCTTGATGTCAAGCTTTGCAGTGCTTCTTGAAGGCTGGCGAGGCGTTCGGCTGCGAGTTCAACCCGGACAAGAAGCTGATTGCTGATGAGCCGCTCGGTCGTAATCATTTGGTGTTCTCCTCATTGCGGACGAAGGTTCCTTACTCAATCTTTGTCGGCTCGACCTTGGGCCGACAGGGTCAAAGGTCCAAAGGCCGGGTGACCGCTTATTGGGCCCTGATGACCACGACTCTCCGCCCTTCCGGTTGGACCAGGGCGGTAGCGAACCAGTTGAGCCGCCCCGTCCAGGCCCAACGGCTAGCGATCGTGACCTAGACCAAGACATCGACCTTCGGTCCGATGCTGGGCACCACCAGGTTGCGACGTTCTGATGGCTGATGCAACCAAGGGACCTTCTGCTCTAGGTCGGGGTTGAAGTCTCAGGGACGATCAGCGACATGATGACAACTCACCAAGCGTTTTCTACCACCCGACGACTTCTTGCAATCCTTGCATCTCTTCTCCTGCTCGCAGCAGCCTGTGGTGGCAGCGACAGCAGCGATGATGGCGCAGGCTCTGCGACTGACTCGTCCTACAAGGCGTGCCAAGTCTCTGATACAGGCGGTATCGACGACAAGAGCTTCAACGAGACCGCCTATAAGGGCGTCACAGACTCAGTGGACAGCCTCGGCATCGA